>Ga0209979_1001260_pt1 | contig 28579 bp, 28 predicted proteins | sample AnhtaG_FD_183114 | JGI IMG/M metagenome (GOLD analysis project Ga0209979, IMG submission 183114) | Deep subsurface microbial communities from Anholt, Denmark to uncover new lineages of life (NeLLi) - Anholt_01485 metaG (SPAdes) (version 2) | ecosystem: Environmental > Aquatic > Marine > Oceanic...
ACTCCCATTTCATTCAGGTAAAGATTTATCATGGTCTTCTCCAGCTTGGATAAACCAAGCTTCGCTGTCTGCACTCCATCCCTGTTGGTTACATCAAGAAAATAAATCTTAGGCATAACTTTACTCCGTTCCATGAATATTTGGGCAGGTCAGAAAGGCACTATTGTACGGAATAATAACAGATATTGAGTATCCCCTGCAAGTTTTCTGACTCTGCTGGGTGCCATAACCGGCTATTATATGCTACAATTAATTTAAATTTAAGGGTAGGCAGTTAGATGAATCCGCAACGGAGACTGTTATGGGGGTTATGTGCTCTTGCTGCTATCATTGTAGCTGGCACCAGTGGTTATATGGTCATTGAAGGCTGGGCGTTTCTGGATGCTCTTTATATGACCGTTATAACCATAACCACTGTTGGCTATGCCGAGCTCTACCCTTTGAGCACTGGTGGGCGAATTTTCAGTATCTTCTTAATTGTCGGCGGTGTGGGTGGGGCATTATATGCCCTAACCGGAATCATAGACTATATTCTGGAAGGTCACTTTGGGACTACATTTGGGAGGCGAAGAATGAAAAACAAGATTGCCGAGTTAAGAGGACATTTTATTCTCTGTGGCCACGGAAGAGTCGGCGAGGAGGTTGCTCGTACTTTTAAGGAGGAAGGGGTGCCATTTGTTATCATTGATAATAGACCAGACTGCATTGCCCGAGCGGAACAGGCAGGATATCTTTATCTGCAGGGTGATGCCACCAGCGATGAGGTGCTGAGAGAGGCTGGCATTGAACGGGCTCGGGGGCTGGTGTCAGCCGTTGGCGATGACGTTGCCAACACCTATATCACTCTATCAGCTCGGGGACTCTGTCCCAACTTGTTTATTGAAGCTCGTGCTTCTAGCGAGGAAGCACAAACAAAGCTAGAGAGGGCTGGTGCTGACCGCGTTGTATCTCCACAAAGCATTGGCGCTCGTCGTATGGCCATGCTAGCCCTGCGTCCGGCAGTAGCCGACTTTATTGATACTGTAACTCATATTCGTGGCCGGGAAATGCAGCTGGAAAACTTAGATATCAGCCATAATTCCCGACTGTCTGGCATGATGATTAAGACAGCCCGCAGTGAGACTGGTGCCACCGTACTGGCAATGCAGAAAAAAAGTGGCAAACTCCTACTTAATCCTTCTGACGAGGAAACCCTAGAGGACGGTGACCGAGTAATTATCTTCGGTAGCAAAAAGCAGCTGGCAGCCCTGGAGGAAGCACTTGGGGGAAGTGAAACCAGCTAATCAAAATGGTAAACTAGGAGATTTACGATGAGGAAAACCAAGGTTGGCATTATCAATGTTACTGGTTACGCTGGTGTTGAGCTGGCCAGACTGCTGTATCAGCATCCAGAGGTAGAGCTTACCTCGGTTACCGGGCGGAGTGCTGCCGGGCAGAGGTTGGGCAAGGTTTTCCCCCATTTGTCCTGCATAGACCTGACTATTGAAACTAAGCTGGGAGAGGTTGATTTTGCCTTTTCCGCCATGCCACATAAGGAGAGTGCTAAAGAGGTCATTCCGTTGCTCAACCGTGGTATTAAAGTAGTGGATATTAGTGCCGATTTCAGGCTAAAGGATGCTGCTGAATACGAGCAGTGGTATGGTTTTAATCACCCTGCCCCGCAATTACTGGAACAAGCGGTGTATGGTCTAACCGAGCTATACCGGTCTCAAGTTGCCTCTGCCCAACTGGTGGCTAACCCCGGCTGCTACCCCACCGGGGCTATTCTAGCTCTAGCCCCGGTAGTCAAGGAGGGTCTAATTAAGCCTGACATTATTCTTGATAGCAAGTCCGGGGTATCTGGAGCCGGCAGAACCCTAAGTGCGCAAACTCATTACTCAGAAGCCAACGAAGATGCCACTGCCTATGCCCTAGACGGACATAGACACCTGCCTGAGATTGTTCAGGAGCTAAATCTGCTTCGTCCTGAACAATTACCCTCGGTGACCTTTGTTCCCCATCAGATACCAATGACCAGGGGAATATTAACTACCGGCTATGCTCCTTTAGCCTCAGGTACTATTTCAATCGATAAAAAGGGTGGAGAAGAGCTGCGGCAGCTTTACCTGGACTTCTACAAGGATGAGCCCTTTGTCAAGGTAGTAGAATTCTCTCCCCATACCAAGCACACCCAGGGGAACAACCTTTGTCTTATCCACCCCACTATTGACTACAGGACAGGAAATCTAATTGTCATTAGCTGCATTGACAACTTGGTCAAGGGAGCGGCAGGACAAGCCATCCAGAATATGAACCTTATGCTCGGCTTGCCTGAAGTAACCGGGCTTCAAGCGCTAGCGATTTATCCCTGAGGTTAGAGCTTTTGTAGTCAATCCCCTCGACTAGAAAATCAAATATTGTGCCATTAGCTCCCCTAGGCTCCCTCGGCAGCTTCCTTAGCTACACTAGGAGCAGAATCAAGCCAACTCTATGCGGCTTGAAATGTTGCCTGCTGGCTCTGCCCCTGTTATCCTTACTAAAATGAGAAAAGTGGTAAGCAATACCGACATATATAGTAGCGCTAAAGGGTTTCATGGCATAGATTATATCAAGATTACTATCTTGGGCTTTGGTCTATCTGCCCTATGGGCGTGCTTTCACGTCATTATTCTCCAGGATATGGTTCCAGCCTTGGTTCCCGAAGGACTGAAGCATACCTATCTTGGTCTTCTTATCTCTGCTGGTGCAGTCATAGCCATGGCTACCCAGCCAATTGTCGGAGCGGTCAGCGACCGCTCTGGCTTCAGCTGGGGGCGCCGGCGACCTTTCATCCTGCTTGGCATTACATTAGCTTTGCTGTTTCTGCCCGGAATAGGCTTCTGTGGTAGTTACGCAGTCCTCTTCATCATTTATTGCTTAATACAAATTAGCACTAATATAGCACAAGCACCGTTCCAAGCATTTATTCCCGACCTAGTACCTGAGGGAAAGAGGGGTCGAGCCTCCGGGGTAAGGAATCTACTAAACATTGTAGGTGGCGCTACCCTGATAGGCGTGATAGGTCGCTTTATGGGTCACTACTCGGCTGGTGAGGGAAGTTCCTGGCTATGGCTAAGCTTAGGGACGCTGGCTACTGTCCTGCTGGGGGCTATGCTGGTCACTGTTCTGACAGTTAAGGAGCGACCCGGGGCTGGTGGTCCCCAACTGCCCTTGTTGCCAACCCTGTATAAAAGCTTCAAGATTGATATCAAGGCAAACCGTGATTTCATACTTTTTCTGGTAGCCTGCCTATTTATCTTTGCCCCGTGGGCAGCCTTACAAACATTTGCCTTACCTTTCCTCAAGCATGTCGTCGGTATACCCCACCCAGAGGCAGCAACTGCTGACCTTATAATAGTGGTTACCGTCTGTATGCTAGCTGCGGTTTATCCTACCGGGCGTTTATCTGACAGGGTAGGGCGCAAGCCAGTTTTAGTCCCCGCCTGCTTGCTTAGTGCTTTAGGGGTGGTAGCGCTATTTTTCTCCCAAAGCTATACGCATATATTGCTCTGCGGTGCTCTTCTCGGAATCTCAGGTGGAGCCTGGATGAGTTCTCAGTGGGCTCTGGCTACAGATTTAGTGGGTAAGGGTGAGGAAGCAAGATACCTTGGTCTGGTCAATCTAGTTGTGTGTGGAGGTGGCGTCCTGGGACGCCTCCCTGTGGGAGGGGCGATTGATTTCTTTAATGCCCGTAGCCCTAACCTGGGCTACTCGGTTATGTTTTTATTTTGCTTTATCTGTTTTGTTGTCGGCTCGTTGTTGCTGCTGAAAATTAAGGGGCGGACTTAACCAATGTAAATGATTCTTACCAGCCTCGCTTCCATGCCCAGTCTTCAATAACCAGCGCCAACACCAAAAGAGCTAATGTAGCTAGTGCCGCTAACACTCCAACTGATATCGGCGATGTGATAAGCATGCCACCGACAAACGCTTCCCACCCCAAGGCGGCAGCCAGGACAATACCTACATATAGTATGGTTCTGCCCAACCAACATGCCAGCAAGAACTTCCAAATAGGGAAGCGAAGCACACCAGCAGTTATTCCAACTAGGTCAAAGAAAAAGGGGACTATTGACAAGATGAAGATAGCTAATACTCCCCATCTCCTCAGCCACACCACCAGCCGATTATACAGCTTCACCCTTTCTACAATCGTCCGTCCACTATAGCCTAGCATATAGCCGGTCATCTCACCGATAGCTGCCCCCACTCCACCAACCAGCCCCACAATAATTGGACCAAGTGGTCCAGTAACCGGGTAAAGAACAACACCTATAGTCGCCAGTATCGGTAGAACTGGGGCAGCTAGAATAACAGCAGCATTCCCGACCAGACTAATAAGGAAAGCGCCCCAATAGCCGTAGGCTTTCAGTTCATCAAGCCTACCCGGGTAGTGTTGGTAAAAGTAGAAGATACCAACCGTAACAGCTATAACAAAGAGCAAGGTTAATAAGGGAATAAGTTTCTTCTTTAGCCGTTCCCCCTTCCCTATCTCCGCTTGCTTATTGTTACCAATTATCCCAGCCATCTTGCCTCCCGAGTATTGTAACACATTATAGCTTAGGCTGGTGATGTAGCAATCGGGGGATAGGGTTAATAAATAGTCTCATATATTGAATTGCTTCCCCCAACTAAGGCATTATATACTATTAACTTAGTCTAAATATTGTTTACTTGGTAACGGGATTGGTTGGCTATGACCGGGTTTGAGGGGCTTGGCAAGCTACTAATTATAGTTGGCATTGTTATAGTAGCGCTGGGATTGCTCTTAGCCCTTGGCGGACATATTCCATTTCTAGGCAAACTGCCCGGTGATATTTTGATTAGGAAAGACGGTATTACTTTCTATTTCCCTATTGTTACTCTTTTGTTACTCAGCCTGGTATTGACTCTAATTGCCAACTTTGTCTTGCGATTTATAGGTAAATAGTTAACCTAGGATGGTGGGTACTGGTGAAGACCAACGATTTTGACTATTTCTTGCCCTCGGAACTTATTGCGCAAACCCCAGTTGAACCTAGAGACCAATCGCGGCTTATGGTTCTAAACCGCAGCGATGGTTCAATAAAGCACCATAAGTTTTGTGAAATAACCGATTATTTACGAGCTGGTGATGTCTTGGTTTTCAATAATAGCCGTGTTATCCCAGCCCGCCTCAAGGGGAGAAAGGTTGATAGCGGCGGTAAGGTAGAGATTTTGTTACTATGTCGGCTTGATACCAATATTTGGGAAACACTGGTTAAGCCTGGTAAGCGGGTTACTATTGGCACCCGGGTTGAGATAACAAATGAGGGTGGGGCTAAGGTTTTAGCTGAGGTAACCGGGCTAGGGCAGGATGGGATAAAGGTGATAAGCTTCTCTGACGAAACACCATTGTCAGAGCTAGGCGAGCTTCCGTTACCTCCTTATATACATGTTCCCTTAGTTAATCCGGAGCGTTATCAGACGGTCTATGCTAACATAGCCGGCAGCGTGGCAGCACCCACCGCTGGATTGCACTTCACCCCTGAACTACTTAGTAATATAGAACAGAAGGGGATTCACTGCTTGTTTGTTACCCTCCATGTGGGGCTTGACACCTTTCGACCGGTTAGAGAGGATGACCCGCTTGAGCATCCCATTTATAAGGAGTATGGTGTGCTAACTCAGGAGGTAGCCAGTCAGTTATCCCAAGCTAAGGCAGAGGGGCGGAGAGTTATTTGCGTTGGCACTACTACGGTGAGAATTGTAGAGCAAGCAGCTCAGGTCAGTAGCTCAATTCCTGTAGAGCCGTTTGAGGGTTGGGCAAGTTTATTTATATTGCCCGGGTATCAGTTCCGCATGGTGGACACCCTTGTTACCAATTTTCATCTGCCTAAGTCAACACTGCTGATGCTGGTTACCGCCTTTGCTGGCAGAGATCTGATCAACCAGGCCTACCGGGAAGCGATAGCCCAGAAATATCATTTTTACAGTTTTGGTGATGCTATGCTAATCTTATAGTAGCAGCGGAGTTCCTTATGAACTCCTTTATTGTATATCCTGCCTTTTGACTATAGGCAGGTGCGGTACTAGAATCGGAACACCTAATTCCAAAATCAGTTTAGGTCTTCGTTTAAAGGATAGTGTCTAAATGAATTTCCTTAGGAGCTTGGCTCTAAGTCTTTTGAGCTTCCTTTTTTTTCTGTCTCTATCTGTTTTTGGTTTTGCGCTTACACTGAATTATACCCTCCTCAACCCCGATTTTGCTGTCTATGAAGTAGATAGGCTTGATATACCTTCACTAGCAGAAGAATGGCTTGGCGAACAAATCCCACCGGATGAACCGTATCTAGCTGAGGTTCTAAGTGATACTATCACTGACCTTGAACCCTGGATAAAGGACCAAGTGCATGCTGGTATCTATACCAGCTATGATTATTTCTTGGGGAGGAGTCAAAGCCTGAACCTGGTAATCTCTCTGGAACCGGTGAGGGAAAGCTTAAAGGAAAATCTGCGACAGGCTATTTTGGATTCGCTACCACCAGAGTTTGAAGGAGCATCGCCAAGCCAGATAGAGCTGTATCTTCACCAAGTTGATAGAGAGATTGACGAAATGCTACCACAGGAGTTTGAGCTTAACGAAAGCTCCTTGACTCCGGAAGTCTTGGCACAGTTAGAGCAAGCAAAGCAGGGTATCGGCTATTTCCAGCTTGGTTACAAGCTTCTGATTGGCTTCATTGTGCTACTAATCCTGGGCATTGTTCTCATAAATCGTCAGGTAAAGGGTGCTACCCGTAGTATAGGCATTCCCTTCCTGACTTGTGGAGCCGTTGGCTACATTAGCGCCTTTATTGCCAAGTATCTTGCCGAGACACAGTTCAGGAAGCTTGATATACCTGCCTGGCTCCAAACTTGGTTGCCACAGTTCGTTGATGACTTGTTAACTCCGCTGGAAATATTTAGTATTGGTCTTATGATTGCTGGGATAGCTCTAATCATAGTCTCTTTTGTCTATAAGCCACGCCAACCTTCACTTTGAACCAAAGTCCCCACTGCTTTATATTGCTCCGTCTCTATTTAAAGTGGTAGAATTATCAGGGAGTATTAGCTAGTGCGTGCAAGGATAAATATCACAATATGATAAATGAGGTACACCTTCGTCGGCTCACTGCCGACGAAGCGCTGCTAAAGCTAGATAAATATCTAAACGATGCCTTTATGACGGGTTTATACCAGGTCAGGGTAGTTCACGGTAAGGGTACGGGCACTTTGCGCCAGTTAGTCCGTGAGCGGCTTGCCAAACACCCGCTGGTCAAATCATACCGACCTGGTGGTTATGGAGAAGGGGGCGCCGGCGTTACTATAGTCGAGCTAACCTGAAAGCGGTTAGCTCCTCATTGAAAGAACAAGGGTTTTTAGCTATAATATCCACACTGCCTATGGTGAGTGTCGCCTAGTGGTCTAAGGCGCCAGGTTGTGGCCCTGGAGACCGAGGGTTCAAATCCCTCCACTCACCCCAAACTGAAGCGCCTATAGCTCAGCGGACAGAGCATCGGTCTTCGGAACCGAGGGTCGTGGGTTCGAATCCCTCTAGGCGCGTACCTGAGCCATCCTCCTCTAATTTGGGCTTTGCCACCAAAGCTCGAAAGCCACGTCTCGGCTTTTCTCAAGGATTAGCCTAAGTGGGTTATAAGCTGCCAGGCCTTTAGCCTGAACTCAAAATCGGGGGGAGCTTCTTGCCGCCACCTCAGGGCAGTGTCAAGTTTAGGCATCTTATAGAAGGTCTGCTGAACCTCCACCAGCTTGAACTGGCTGAAGTAATCTTTCATCCCACGGGGAAAACCACAACAGCCGACCTTAACTCTCATCTTTCTAACTAGCCTTGGTGACTCGAAACACTGGTTCCCCCATTATGGGAATCTCCTCCCCACAGTAAGGGCAATGTTTATCCGGGCTGATGTCATATTTAGTTATAGTGAAAACGAAACGCTCAATCAAAGATTGGTTGCAGCTAGGGCAATAAGTATTTTCATAAGGATTTCCGGGTACATTTCCAACATATACATACTTTAGTCCTTCCGCCTTACCAATTTCCCTTGCTTTCTCTAAAGTGCTGACCGGTGTAGGCGGCACATATGACTCGCTTCTGAACTTATATGCCGGATAGTAGCCAGTAACGTGCCACGGAGTATCATCCCCCAGTTCCCTTTTGATTCTTTGGGCAATCCTGCTTAACCCCTCCTCAGTATCATTTACGCCAGGTATAACCAGCGTGGTTAGCTCAACCCACACCCCGCACTCCTTTGCTCGGGTAGCGTTCCGCCAAACTATGTTTACATCGGCATCGCAGAACCTTCTAACCGCTTCAGCCTCACCCTTTATATCAATATTCATTGCGTTCAGCCCGTGAGCTACCAGCGCTTCCAGTGCCTGTGCCGTCATATAGCCATTGGTAACGTATGTATTGTAATAGCCTTCGTCCCTGGCTAAATCAAAGATATCCAGGGAATACTCAAACAGCAGAGTTGGCTCATTGAAGGAAACACTGGTTCCCTGGCAGTGGTATCTCCTGACAAGCTCAATAAATGTCGCCGGACTTATGTACTGACCGCTGCCTATGTTCTGAGGTGATTTGCTAATGTCGTAGTTTTGACACCAGGGGCAAGTAAAATTGCATGACCAGCTACCAATAGTCAAAGCTTTTGTCCCCGGGTAGAAATGAAAGAAAGGCTTCTTCTCAATAGGGTTAGCACTGATGGAGGAAATATCACCGTACTCCAGGGTGTAAAGCCGCCCGCCAATATTCCTGCGGGTGGAGCAGAAGCCTAGCTCTCCCTCAGGGATTAGGCAACGCCTTTCACAGGTATGACACTGTACCTTATTCCCAAGGCGTTGGTAAAGCAGACTTTCCCTGATGCGGTCTTCAGCCATCTCATAGCGCCTGGCTTATGCTCTTACTCTTCACAATATCGGTAAGTATTTCTTAAGCTCATAATCGGTTACTTGGGTCCGGTACTGCTCCCACTCTATCTTCTTGTTTTTAATGAAAGCATATCCCTTCTCAATCCCCTCCAGCCCGGCAGCCAACATCACGCTGAAGGCAAGGTAGGGGTTGCAGGCGGGGTCGGGGGACCTGAACTCTACCCTCGTAGCTTTTTCCTTTTCTGAATAGCTAGCTCTTCATGCCACCAAAGTTTTCCCTTAGAGCATGTTACATGGCGACAAACTTCAATGCTACGAACAATGGAGATACTCATCTACTAACTTTTTAATCTCATCTTCCTTGCCGTATAATTTCTCACTCATGTCCTTATCGTCGTAACTCTTAAGCCTTTTCACTATCTCATCAATCACTGTAGGAGAAAAGACACCGTCCCTCTGGTATATTTCACGATCTCTCAAAAGACTTTCAGCTGATTCCCAGCACGAGCTAGGTAACTGAGGTAGTCTCTCCCGAATTCCACTCTGATCAGGGGAAAAGATGTTTACATCCACATAGAGTTTATTGGCCAATTCCAAGGCACCGTCCATCTCCAATCCATGTCGAGCGGCCACAGCCAGCCCGGCTAGTAAGAGATGGACGTTAGCCGAACCATCAGGACAACGAAATTCCACCGTCTGACTATCCACAAACTCCGAAGATTCTCCCTTGTCCTGTGGGTTAGCATCACTGGCCATATTCTTAACATTTAACCACCCTAAGGGAACTCTTACTAATACAGAACGGTTTCTATCCCCCCAGCATATATTTGTTGGTGCTTCCTGATGGGGAACCAGCCTCAGATAAGAAGTAGGAATAGTATTACCAAAAGCAGTTAGGGAGGGAGCCAGCGTGAGATAGCCAGCGATAGCCTTTTTGGCTATATCGCTTAAGCGATTCTCTTCAATCATCATATTCTTGCCATCTTTGACTAATCTTGTATGAATATGAAGGCCGCTACCGGCATGCCCAGCTAAAATCTTGGGTGCAAAGCTGATCGCTACCCCATACTTATAGCCAATCATCCTCAAAATCCATCTGGCAATAACAATTTGATCAGCCGCATCTTCAATAAGTACAGGAAGGAACTCAATCTCATGCTGCTCCATCTCACGGTCTTCTTCACGGATATTGCCTACTTCAGAATGGCCATACTTTATCCTTCCTCCCGCCTGAGCAATAGCTTGCATAGCCTCACATCTCAATTCTTCCCATTTGGTGAACGGGGAAGATTCCTGGTAGCCCATCTGAGCCGTAGCCGGATAAAGATGCTGGCTATCATAGAAGACATAGTATTCTAGCTCCCCCATAGCCTCGAGAGTGAACCCAGTGCTATTTTTAAGAATCTCATGAGACTTTTTAACAATATTCTCTGGGGAGCTTGGTAGCGGAATGCCTTCTTTTGTATAGTAGGAGCAGAGTATATCCACTGTGGGAATAGGAGAAAATGGGTTCACATAGGCGGTTTTATACCGGGGAATAACATATAGATCACTTGAAGCAGCATCGATATAAGGCAATAGGCTAGAACCGTCTACCCTTTCCCCTACTGATAACAGATGGTCCAGTTGAGCTTTGCTGCTAATTACAAAATTGAGGGTCTTCAACCTGCCACCCCCCCCAACATAGCGGAAGTTCACCATCTCAATCTTTTTCTCTTCAATAAACTTGATCAGGTCTTGCTTAGTAAATTCTTCCGCGGGCTTTTCCAAAAACTGAACTATTTTGTTAGTACCCATTTTTAAAGTATCTTTCATAACTTACTGGACTCCCTTTTTTTGAATCATCTGAAAGGTATCAGGGTCAGGCATCGCTACCATATCGCTCTCATCAATACGGGCAAACCCTTCAATTGAGGAGCCATCAAACCCCATCCCATCCTCCAGAGCTCTTTCTAGTTCGTCCACAGCGATGTCAAAGCTCTTCAAGAAACCCAGAATGTCAGTAAACCATAGCCGGATGAACCTAACATCACGCTCCTTTGCCATCTTGAGGACATATTCCTTCGCCTCTCCAGGCTCTTTGAGTTTTTTTGCCATCTTTTGGAACCTCCTAAGTTTAGTTGGAGCGCCTCTTCGCCTTTCCCAATTCTGAAATGAACGCCTATCTTATCAAAGAAGTATATAACTAATATTACCACCACACCAGCTACCAGTCCAATCACCACCGGCCAAACCAGAGGAAAAAACCCGGTGCAGCCAGATAAACCAAGGCAAGCCCCTCTTCAGAGGCTTGCCTTTAGCCTGCTTCTCAGCCTTGATTTTACTCAATATTTAGCTCTGAGCTCTACGGCGTCTCAGGAGTATTATAGCGACAGCCATGATGGCAGCCATTAAAGCAATCCAGGGTGCCAGGATAGCTAGTAACTTGCTTAAGTTCCCCATTCTACCCTGCTTTTTTGACATTCCGCCCATACACTGAATACTATCTGGGACACCCCTGGCCTCCCAAACTAGTACCAAAGTTGCATTACCTTAGGGTCATTTCGCCATTTGGCTAAATATACCCTCGTTCTATGTGATTGTCAATACTGCTTATGTAAATCAGGAGGCAGAGCCCGGTGCACGTAGCATCTGGCATGTGAAATTAGTGGAGGAACAAAAAGAGTCTGCTCCAATAACCGGAGTGTTTAGAGTTACATGTGGAGTAATCTGCGGCTCAGGCTAAAACAAACGCCGCTCCCTCCTTCTAAAGAAATAGCCTATGGCTAGACCAAATGCCAGACCCCCAAGATGAGCCTGCCAGGCTACATTTGGGAAAAGGGAAATTATCAGGAAGCCGCCAATGACTGCCACCCAGAGGGGGAGAGGGGCTGGTATGGGGAAGACAAAAACTCTCAGCTTTGGCCTCATTACTGCCAGCGCCCCTCCCAGGGCAAAAACGGCTCCTGAGGCACCAATAGCTATGGAAAAGGGTGGTGCCAGAAGTATGTAGAAGACACTCCCCAATATCCCCCCTACGAAGTAAACGATGAGGAATTTCTTCCCTCCAACCAGTGAGCATAAGTATCTGCCAAAAAAGTAGAGAGTAATCATGTTGGCTAGGATATGCCACAAGCCACCATGGACAAACATGCTGGTTACTATAATCCAGGGTCTGGCTAGTACGTCTGCTGGTATTAACCCAAAAAGATATAATAGTTGTCGATTTATAAGGGTGGCTATAAATAGTACCAGGTTTAGCCCGATTATGACCCATAAAGGGATTAGATTAAACCCTCGATAACTCCTGTATATCATTTTATCCAAATCCAAAGTTGTATATGAGCAAAGGCTTAGCTCTTATCTGAGATGTCTCCTTTTTATGCTCCTATATTAACCTCTAATACCGGATATAGCAATTATGGGGTAACCAGACCTCAACTTTTGTGCTAGAATAAAGCTAACTTTTTGCCCAAAAACTCGTTCTTACTTATAGACAAGCAGAACACAATAAGCGGGGTGAATTCAATGAAAGTGAAATTACTTACTTCTTTGGTACTAATAGGGATTATCCTGGTGAGCGGGTGCACAGCTCCGAAGCCACCACCCACCTTGAGCATACCATCAACAGCCGCCGGCGATATATCCAATCCAAAACTGGCACTAGCTTCCTGCTATAAAATGGAAGGCTTCACCATCACTCTGGCTTCACCCGCCTACTTCTTACCACTAGCATTAGCAGAAATCACCAATTTACTAGAGATAGAGTCCCGGTTCCAGTTAAGCGAGAATCAAAAAGAGCTTCTTCAGAGGAACGGATTTGTGGTCATTCCGTGGCATGGTGACGATATAGTAGCCCCTTATAAGACTATGAAGGAATGGGAAGTTCCCATCTTCGTAACTTCCGACACGCTCCTCCATTTGTACCATATCCAGTTCAATGAGATACTGAAGCGCATTGAAGAGGAGGAATTCTTTGACCAGCTCATTGATATGAGCCAAGCCATGCTGGAAACAGCCATTGAGGATTATGAGAGCTTTACCAATGCGGAACTCAAGGAAGCGGCGAGGCGAAATGTGGCTTATTTTGCTGTTGAGCTAAAGCTTCTCCAGACACCAACTGAAGGCTATGATGAGGCAGAATTGAAGGAGGAAATTGAGCAGTGGAACCGTGACCACCCTTATGATAAAAAAGAATTCAAGCCGGTAAGGAAGGTGGACATTACTGTCCCCAACTATGTGGAGAGTGAGGTAGAGGAGGAACTCAACAACATTGAAGAGCACCAGGACTTCAAGCCAAGCGCTATCTTCAACTCAAATACCAATTGTGCGTGCGACTTGCCCTGCTGCTACTGTGAAGACTACTCCCAGTATGTCCCCCGAGGGCACTATACCCGTAGTGAGACATTAAAGAGGTACTTCAAGGCGATGATGTGGTATGGCCGGATGGCTTTTCTGTTGAAGGGTGGAGAGGCAACTGACTGCACTGCCTTTGAAGGAGCCTTAATTACTGAAGAAGACGCCAAACTGGCTACTATCCAGGCCTCCTTAATTTCGGCTGAACTACCCAATGTTGAAGTGGGCGATGGCACTGCCCAGGAAATGTGGGACCGCATCTATTCAGTTACCTCATTTTTTGTGGGCACCGCTGATGACCTGACCCCTTACGAGTACCTTAGTGCCCTGGAGAAGGTGTTTGGCACTGAGTTTGACGCCAATCTGCTGTCCAGTGATGAGAATCTACTTGCCCTCAAGGCTGAGCTGGCTCAGATGAGAAACCCGGAAATCTATGGCGGCTCGGGTATCTGCGTGGTGTACCCTCCAATAACCAAGGAAAAGCTTTATCAGTGCTTGGCTAAGACCAAGGGAATGCGATTCATGGGGCAGAGATTTGTCCCCGATTCATACATGTTTCAGAACCTGGTTTCCCCAGCGGTGGGCATGTATGTTGGCACTGATGACCCCTTTACCATGAAGATGACCCAGGCCGGTCGTCCAGCCAGGTGCTTCCCCAGGGGTCTGGATGTGATGGCAGTTTTGGGCTCGGAGCGAGCTTACCAAATACTGGAGGAGGAAGGGGACACCGAATACGAGGGTATAGACACCAGTTACGATGAGCAACTAAGCGAGCTAAAGAGTCAGTTTGCTGAATTTGATGTTGCTGACTGGAATCGTAATCTCTACTGGTCTTGGCTGTATGCGTTACAGCCCTTACTTGAGCAGTTCGGTGAAGGTTATCCTACCTTTATGCAGACCCCAGCATGGCAGGACAAGGAGCTTCAAACGGCTCTGGCATCCTGGGCTGAATTGCGGCACGACACCATTCTATATGCCAAGCAAAGCTATACGCCCACCTGCATGGGCATGCCACCGCCACCCAAGCCGGTAGTAGGCTATGTGGAACCAGTTCCTGAGTTCTATGCCCGAATGCTGGCGCTAACCAGCATGACCAAAGAAGGTCTTACCCAGCTTAATGCTTTAAATGATGAGGAGAGAGCCCGGCTCGAGAGCCTGGAGGGTATTCTTGACAGGCTGATTGACATCTCGAGGGACGAGCTGGAGAACAGGGAATTGAGTGAAGAGGACTATGAATTTATCAGGAACTTTGGCGAGGAGCTTGATTTTGTTGTAGCTGGGGTAGAGGCTAAAGGCAAGGAAACGACCATAGTCGCTGATGTCCATACTGATACCAACCCACCAAGACAGGTTTTAGAAGAGGGGGTTGGTTATGTTGACCTCATCCTAGTAGCCTACAAAATTCCCGATGGCAGAATCCTCATTGGAACTGGACCTGTCTTTAGCTATTATGAGTTTAAGCACCCTATGGCGGAAAGGCTCACCGATGAGAAGTGGCGAGAAATGCTTGAGCAAGGGGATGCGCCGGAGAGACCTGCCTGGATAAGCAGTTTCTATGCAAAATGATAACCTGCCCCCAGTTTCAGCCTGTTGATGAATAGATACGGTCAAATTTGCTATAATCGGATTTGGTGAGGTTGAAACAAGGCGAAGCTATGAAGAAGATAGGCATTCTGGGGGGAATGGCTCCAGAATCAACACTGGAATACTATCGTATTATCACTGCTCTTTGTCGTCAGAGGGGAAGGGGGTACCACTATCCGGTGATTATTATATATAGCCTGAACTTTCACGAGTTCATTAGTCTGGTCGAATCAGGAAACTGGCCAGAGGTGATTAATCTCCTTAGTGAAGCAATCGATTCGCTATCTAATGCAGGTGCCGACTTTGCCCTTATGGCGTCGAATACACCGCACATAGTTTTCAATGAGGTGGCTACCAGGTCGCCCATCCCCCTTTTGAATATTATTGAGGAGACGGGCAGAGTGGCAAGGAAATCCGGATTTACCAAGGTAGGTTTGTTCGGCACAAAATTCACTATGCAAGCTGACTTCTACAGCAATGTTCTCTCGACCAAATACGGCATATCTGTGGTTACTCCCGAAAAAGCCGACCAGGACTATATTCACTCCAAAATTATGACCGAGCTGGTAAATGGCCGTATCGTTGAGGAAACCCGGCAAGAACTGTCAAGCATTGCCAAGATGATGGTTGATAAAGAAGGTATTGAGGCACTGATACTGGGGTGCACCGAACTACCATTGATTCTTTCTGAAGAGGCTGCTGGCATCCCGATTCTTGATACCACTAGAATCCATGCCGAGGCTGCCCTGAACTTTGCTCAATCCGGCATGAATTAAAGCCATCCTTCCAACCTCTCACGAAGAGCATCTTGAAAAGTCTAACAAGCGACCCCGGGGGGATTCGAACCCCCGATCTCCACCGTGACAGGGTGGCATGTTAGACCGCTACACCACGGGGCCATCCTAGTTCAGTAAGACTTACGGTACTTGGTGAATAAGTCTTTAGCTTAGTCGAAGTCTATCAGGAGCAATATATTGTGTCAAGCTAGTATGTTTGACCAATACCGAGGTTGATAAAATGAAATAAATAGGATACACTAAAGATATGATACACCTTGGCACTTCTGGGTTTAGCTACAATGATTGGGTGGGGAACCTCTACCAGATAGGTATGCCCAAGCGGGAATGTCTCACTTATTATGCCCGTGAATCTGATACCTGTGGGGTAAACTCAACCTCTTATGCGTTACCTAAATCGTCTAGGGTAAAAACTATGGTTGAGAAAACAGGTGACGGCTTCCTACTTTGCGCTAAAGCGAATCAAGAAACGACTCATCAGCAGGAAGATAATGCCAAAAAAACCTTTATCTCCGCCCACAATCACTGGCGTGGGCAGGCAGTCGGCAATATCCGCCAACTTCGGGTAATGCTTGACTAATCTACCCTGCCTATCATCGCTTTCTTAAAATCACTAAGTATAATAACTTACCTGTCAACGCTAAGTGACAGGTAGGCGGGAGGAAAAAGAAGTGACCACTGGTTTCAATCTACTTCGCTCTCGTTTGGAGACTGAGCAAAAGCGCTTAACTAAAGAATTAGAGCAATTGAAAGCTAGCGCCCGCCCTGCTGAAGAGAGGCGAGAAGGTAGTCCCTTTGGCAAAAGGGAGGAAGAGGCTACAGAGAGCTTCGAGTTAGAGAAGCGGCTAGCCTTAGAAAAGCGTCTAAAAGACCTTCTGGCTGAGGTGGTCTATGCTTTACATAAGTTTGAACAAGGAACCTATGGCATGTGTGATATTTGCGGTCAACCTATAGACCCAGCCCGATTAGAAGCACTCCCTCAAGCAACTCTGTGTTTAAATTGTAAGACTAAACAGGCAAAGAATGCAAAAGGGAAATCGTCCCCAAGGTAAGCGGTGGAATGTGAGCTTTTTCCTTCCCGCATTACTGGTGGTAGCTGCTGACCAGCTCAGCAAAACATGGATAAGGTCTAATCTGACCGTGGGGCAATCACTATTTGAGCTGGGATTTTTTCGGATAACCCGTGTCCCCCCTAATACCGGAGCCGCTTTTGGTTTGTTTCAAGGGCACTCTTTTGCCCTAACTATAATCGGTCTATTTGGTGTTGCTGTTCTCCTAGCTTATGCCCTCTTCTTTTATCGCTATTTCCCCCTCTTAGATAATAGACTAAGCAAGTCAGCTCTTGGCTTAATTCTGGGTGGTGCTCTAGGTAACCTGATTGACCGGCTAAACCCTAACCTTGGTGGTGTCACCGATTTTATCAGTATTGGTATCTGGCCGGCATTTAACATTGCTGATTCGGCTGTAGTTGTTGGCACTATCATATTTGCTTACATTCTCCTTCGCTTGGCTCGAGCCGAGAAGCACTAGAATGGATAAAGTATATAGTTTTGTAGTTGATGAGCCGGGGATTCGCCTTGATAAGTATGTTTGCCAGAAGTGCTCAGAACTCTCCCGAACATACGTTCAAAAGCTTATTAGTGACGGTCATATCACTGTTAATGACCGTGTGGCTAAGGCAGGGCTTAAGCTCAATATTGGTGATAGTCTGACCGTCACCATCCCCTTCACTCCACCTAGCCCCTTGTTGCCTGAGGCTATTCCATTAAATATCATCTATGAGGATGACGACCTTCTAGTCATAGATAAACCAGCCGGACTGGCTATTCACCCGGCACCGGGACACCTAAGTCACACCCTGGTTAATGCTATTCTATCCCACTTACCCACCTTGCCTGATACCGATGACTCGCTGCGCCCGGGAATTGTACATCGGTTAGACAAAGACACCTCAGGGGTGATGTTAGTAGCCAAGAATAGACAGGCTCAGGCTAATCTGATAGACCAGTTTAAAACTCATTCTGTAGTAAAAGCCTATCTAGTATTGGTTAAAGGACACCTCACCCCGGAGAGTGGCATTATTGAGGCACCTATCGGACGTGACCCTCAGAACCGAAAGCGTATGGCAGTAGTCACTAAGGGCAGGGAAGCCCAGACTCAATATAATGTGGTCAAGTATGTAGGTGATTATACTTTGCTTGAAGTCAAGCCCGAAACCGGTCGCACCCACCAGATACGGGTTCACCTTTCAGCTATTGGCTATCCCGTAGTTGGTGACAAGGTATATGGGGTAAAGTCCCCCTATTTACCACGGCAGTTTCTCCACGCCCACCGCCTTGGCTTTCACTTACCATCCACTGGCGAATATGTAGAGTTTGAGTCCGAACTACCCCCAGACTTGGCGCAGGCACTAAAGGATATTGCCTAGAATCTTGGTGGGTGGGGTGGTAGAATGGGTAAGAAATTCAGTCAGTAGAGGAGAGAAAAATGAGTATACTGGCAATTGTCGGTTTTATACTTGCCATCATTAACCCGGTTATCGGCGGGGTGCTGGTGGGCTATCTGGTGTGGTTGGATGAACCAGACACCGGCTTCCAGATTATCCTGCTGGCGCTGACCGTGTTCAGCCTCTTGGTCATCGGCTTCATCGTCTGGGCGCAGAAGAAAATAAAGAAGCTGGAAAAAGAATTAAAGCCAATTCAAGAAAGGCTTAAATGACCAAACCAGTCCGAGTCCGTTTTGCCCCCAGCCCCACCGGCTATCCGCATGTGGGCAATATCAGGACTGCACTGTTTAACTGGCTCTTCGCCAGACACTACGGCGGTAGTTTCATCGTCCGTATTGAGGATACTGATGTAACCAGAAAAGTTAAAGGAGCAATAGAGGCTATCCTTGATGGTCTGCGCTGGCTGGGGCTGGACTGGGATGAGGAACCTTACTTTCAATCGCAGCGCCTGGAGATATACCATGAGGCAGCCGAACGCTTGATTTCACAGGGGGATGCCTATTATTGCTACTGTTCCCCCCAGCGCCTTGAAGAGATGCGGGCAGAGCAAGTCAGGCGCAAGCAGCCGCCGGGCTACGACCGACACTGCCGCTACCTAAGCCCGGAGGAGCGGGCTCAAAAAGAAGTCGAAGGTATCACCCCGGTAGTTCGCTTCAAGACCCCGCTTGAGGGGCAGACCGGGTTCAATGATTTAATCTGGGGCGGGGTGGTTTTTGAAAATAATACCATTGATGATTTTGTATTGCTTAAGTCGGATGGCTACCCTACCTATCATCTAGCCAATGTAGTTGACGACCACCTGATGGAGATTACTCATGTGCTCCGGGCTGAAGAATGGCTATCCAGTATTCCCCGCCACCTGCTCCTGTATGACAGTCTCGATTTTGAGCCACCACAGTTTGCCCATCTACCGATGATACTGGGTTCTGACCGCTCCAAGCTAAGCAAACGGCACGGGGCAGTGTCTATAACCGAGTATCGAGAGCAGGGCTACCTACCCGAAACTATGGTGAACTTCCTGGCTCTGCTGGGTTGGTCTCTTGACGATAAGACTGAACTTATGTCCTGTGATGAACTAGTACAAAATTTCTCACTGGAGCGAGTTAGCCGGACGGCTGCCATCTTCAATGGGGACAAGCTCAACTGGATGAACGGAGTATATATCCGCAGCTTAAGTCTGGAAGATTTTACTCAGCGGGCGCTGCCGTTTTTGGATAAGGGCTTACCTCCTCAGGTGAAGCGCCCCCTATCCATTGAGCATATCGGGCAGATTATGTCCCTTATTCAGGAGCGAGCTAAAACTCTAGCTGAGGTAGCCGACCTGGCTCAATTCTTCTTTGTTGAAGAGCTTGACTATGATGCTAGCTTGCTGATAGGTAAGAATATGAACCAGGAATCAGCTACTAAAGCACTGGAGGTAGGGCAGCAAAAGCTCAAACAACTGGAGGAATTTGATGCCGAAGCTCTGGAGACTGTTCTCAGACCTCTAGCTGCAGAGTTAGGGCTAAAAACGGGGCAGCTCTTCGGTACGCTGAGAGTAGCGGTTACCGGACGACCAGCAGCGCCACCATTATTCCAAACCATGGCGGTGCTGGGTAAAGAGCGGTGCCTGAGGCGAATTAAAGCGGCACTAGCCAAATTATCTCCTTAATTCTCCCTCCCCGTTAACAATCAGAAACGCCTTGTTTTATAATGACATTCACCGCTTTTCTTAAATTACACCGACGGGTAGAAAGTAGATGAAGTATCTTCTTGGTTTGTTGGTTACGTTTGGAATTTCAGATGGTCTGCTTAGTCATTTCCTCATTCGAGGTGGTCTGGCGCGAGAGGGTAATCCCTTTCTTGTGTCCCTAGTAGGCGAGACCACCTTCCTGATACTCAAGGTGGTAGGGACGCTTTTGTGCGCTCTTATTCTATGGGACATACACAAGCGATGGCCGAGGGTAGCACTAATATCCACCGCCTGCTTTGTCATGGTTTACGGTGTAATTGTACTCTGGAACCTGAGCTTGTTCTTCCTGGCTTGAATCTGGTATCTTGTTATATCTACCTCACCCCCTTAATCCCCCTCTCCATGATATGGATATATATTCCTTGCATGAGGGGGAAGAATAAATAAAGAGGGGCTGTCCCTCTTAAACACCCCTTAAGGGCGGAGGGTGGGAATAGATAAAAGAGTAAGGAGGTAAGTATCTATGGTAGCCGATTTAAACAACCTTGTCCGTTTAAACAAAGCTCAGGTTAAACCGGCGGCTGAAGTGCTGAGCAGAGCGTTTCATAATTATCCGCTGTTGCAGTATTACTTTCCCGAGGAGTTAGAAAGGAAGAAAATAACGTCTTATTTCCTCTCTCTTGCTATTTACAGTGGTATCCGGTATGGTGAAATTTATGCCACATCTCCGAATATGGAAGGTGTTGCTATTTGGTTTCCCTCTGACAATTACCCTGTGAATATCTGGAAACTAGTACGCTCTGTTCCAATATCCGTAATATTTGCTTTCGGCAGGTATGGAGGTGGTAGGATGAGGCAACTTGGTGAGTATTTAGACGTAGTTCACCAGCGTCTGGCCCCTTTCGGACACTGGTTTTTGCAGGTAATCGGGGTAGATCCTCAGTTTCAGGGGAAAGGCTATGCAGGCAAGCTCCTCAAGCCGATGCTTGCTAGAATAGATGAAGAAGGTCTATCGTGCTATCTCGAGACACTCAATGAACACAATGTCTCGCTCTATGAGCACTTCGATTTTGCGGTGATTGAAAAATCTACAATTCCCGGAACTAACCTTACTAATTGGGCTATGTTGAGGGGTAAAGGTGGATAATTTGGAAGGCATGACTAACCAATCTGTCTTACCCAACACACGCATCCTTCATTTTACCTGGGTGCTGGCTGGCATTTGGGGCAGAAGTAGGTGCCACGGTTGCGGACAACTATGCGCTCAATGGAGGTGCCACAAACAGGGCAGAATTTACCGCTAAGGCGGTGGGCAACCTGAAACTGAAAGTGGGCTGTCCCCAGTTCACCGCCAGGACGAAAGTAAGTATCTACACTAGCCCCCTTATTGCCAATGGCTGACCACAATACCTGCTGAATGGCATTATGAAGGCGCTCTATCTCATCACGGGACAGACTCCCTCCCGCCCTTAACGGGTGTATTCTGGCAGCAAACAGGGCTTCATCAGCATACATATTGCCTATGCCGGCAATAAAGCCCTGGTCGCAGAGAAGAGCCTTTATTGGAGCTATGCGATTAGTCAGGCGCTGAGCCAGTATTTCGGGGGTAAAGCTGGCTTCCAAAGGCTCGGGACCAAGCTTACTTATAATGGAGTCGGTATCCTCCACCAGCCACATCACCCCCAGCTTACGCGGGTCACGAAAGTAAAGCCCAGCTTCTTCATCCAGGTGGATTATGGCGCGAATGAATTTACCAGGCTCTGCCGAAGCTGACTTTAGCAGTAGCGAGCCAGTCATTTTCAGATGGATAACTAATACCTCACCGCTGGTTAGACTAAAGATGAGATATTTGCCGCGCCGAGCTACTTCAATTATCTTTTGCCCGATGAGACGAGAGCAGAATTCTTCCACTGAGGGCTGGCGCACTATCCCCTCCCAGAACAGGGTGACGCCAGTAACACAATGACCGACAATGTGAGGCTTTAGCTCGTTCTTTATCGTCTCTACTTCAGGCAGCTCAGGCATTTTGGCTTATTCCATCTCCCCCCAGTTTTTGCCGGTCTTAATATCTACTTTTAGCGGGATGCTGAGCTTTAGAGCAGCAGACATTATTTCGGGAACGAGTTGGCGTATCTCTTCCAGCTCATCCTCGGGCACCTCAAGGATAAGCTCGTCATGCACCTGAAGCAGCATCTTGCTCTTCAGTTGGCGCTTTTGCATCTCGTGGTCTAGATTAATCATAGCTACCTTTATTATGTCGGCCGATGTACCCTGCACTGGCATATTTATTGCCATACGCTCAGCGGCTTCCCTTACCTGTCGGTTGGAGGAGTTGATTTCGGGGATAAAGCGCCTTCTACCCAGTATTGTTTGAACATAGCCCAATTTTCTTGCCTGCTCCTTGGTGGACTCAAGATATTGCTTTACCCCAGAGTATTTTTCAAAGTAGGAGGCAATGAACTGGGCAGCCTCTTCCCGTGATAGCTCTGTTGCCTGCTCCAACCCGTAGTCGCTCATACCATAGATGACGCCAAAATTAACTGTTTTAGCCACCCGGCGCATATCTGGCGTTACCTGTGAGGCGTCCACACCAAAGAGCTGGGCGGCGGTAGCGGCATGAATATCTTCGTCCTTGCAGAAGGCACCAAGCAGGCTTTCATCCTGAGACAGGTGGGACAGGGCACGGAGGTCAATTTGTGAGTAGTCTCCAGCCACAAGGCAAGAGCCGAATGGAGCAATAAAGGCTTGCCTTACCTGTTTGCCCAGTTCACCACGGACGGGGATGTTTTGCAGGTTAGGCTCACTGGAGGAAAGCCGACCGGTAGCTGTCCGCGTCTGGTTAAAGCTGGTATGCACCCGACCTGTTTTAGGGTTTATTAAGCTGGGCAGAGCATCAGTATAGGTTGACTTGAGTTTAGCTAATTGGCGGTAGTCCAGGATAAATTCTATTATGGGGTGGATTCCACGGAACTCCTCCAATACTGAAGCCCCAGTAGAGTAGCCACCCTTGGTCTTACGACCTAGTGGCAGTTTCAGCTCCTGGAAGAGGACAGAACCCAACTGCTGGGGCGAGTTTATATTGAAGCGGTGACCGACAGCGTTATATATTTCGACCTCCAGCTTCATCAATTGCTCGCCGAGGCGGTATGACATCTGCCTCAGTAATTCTATATCCAGAGCTACCCCGTTTCTTTCCATACAGGTAAGCACCGTCACCAGTGGCATTTCAACCTCGGAGAATAACTGCCACAGCCCTTGCTGGCATAGCTCTACTTCAAACAAATCTTTTAGTTGCCCGGTTATATCAGCATCAGCGCAAGCATAATCGGCAGCTTGACCTATCTCTACCTGGGACATAGAAATTTGCTTAGCCCCTGAGCCGATAAGAGTAGTGATAGGTGTCATTTCAATGCCCAGCCTGCTGAAAGCAAGAGCTTTCAAGCCTAGGGATTTCTCACCCAGAAGGTAGGCAGCGACCATAGTATCAAAAGTCAGGTTGTTAACGGTTACCCCATATTCAGCCAGCACTGTCATATCATACTTACCATTGTGGGCGAATTTGGCTAGACTAGCGTCTTCCAGGGGGAGTTTAAGCCTATTGAGGACTTGTTCTAGCGGTAATTGCTCTACCTGCCCCCAGCCGACATGACCGACAGGGATGTAGTAAGCCTCGCCCGGGGCTGGCGATAGAGATATGCCTACCGGCTGGGCTAGCATAGCATTTACGCTTGTCGTCTCCAGGTCAAAGGCAAAGGACTTAGCTGCTGACAGACGGTTTAGCAGTTCGTCAAGGGCTGAGGTGGCATTTATGATAAGGTAGGCTCGCTGGGGTGGAGGCTCAGTTTTAACCTGAGTATAGAGTTCAGGCGCTACCTTTTCTGTTTCTAGCTCAGGTAGTTTAGGCAGCAGGCTAGAAAACTCCAGTTCGCGGAAAAGTTCGGTTACCCGGTGTCGGTCATAGTGGCTAACCCGGCAGTCATCAAGGCTAAGGCTAACCGGTGTCTGGGTAACAATGGTAGCCAACTCCTTACTCTGGCGGGCAAGGGCTTCATTCTCCCGTAATAGAGCCTGGAGTTTGGGTCGGGTTACCTCGTCTATATGGGCATAGATTTGGTCAATAGAGCCAAATTGCAGGAGGAGCTTGACCGCAGTTTTTTCACCTATGCCTGGAACGCCGGGAATGTTGTCCGAGGGGTCGCCCACCAGCCCCTTAAAGTCGGCAATCTGCTCAGGGTCAACCCCGTATTTCTGACTCACCGCCGCTTCATCATAGAGCATAGTATCGCCAAAGGCTCGCCTCGGGGTAAGCACCCTTACTCGGGGTGATACCAGTTGCATAGCATCAGCATCACCGGTAACGATGATAGTATCAATATCCTGGTCACTGGCTTGGTGGCTGAGGGTGCCTAAAATATCGTCTGCCTCATAGTCATCAAGCTCAAAGATAGGAATATGGAAGGCTTCTACCAGTTGCCTTACCCGTCCCAACTGATTAACCAGCTCATCAGGAGTTGGGGGTCGCTGCGCCTTATACTGGTCAAACATTTGATGCCTGAAGGTAGGGGCTGCCTTATCAAAGGCAACGGCATAGTGAGTGGGCTTTAGCTCATTAATTGCCTTCAGCAGCATGAGGGCAAAGCCATAAACAGCACTTACCATCTCACCAGTCTTGCTCACTGTTAATGGTGGTAAAGCATGGAAGGCGCGGTGGACAAGGGCATTACCATCAAACAGCACCAAAAGCGGCTTTTTCATAGCTCCATTATAGCAGAGTGGCAAACAAGACAGAAGGAGAGTGGTATAATTAGAAATAAGGGGGGATATTATATGACTGAGAATTTTAGGTCTCAAATGGAAGCAAAAATACTTCGCTATAAGAGTGAGGTCTTAAAGTGTGAAGGTCAGGGGAAATGGAGAGGCAAACCTTACCCCCACATTTTACCCTCAGAAAAGTGGTAATATAATCTCTTTGAAGGAATTAGAGATTTAGCAGTAGAGTATTTTAAGGCTAGAAACATTGCTTGGCACAACCAAAGGCACAATTTGTTATCTTCCCAGATTTTGTGTGTCAACTTGTTCTTCCCGTTGAGGCAATACCTTGATGTTATTCAATCATTCCTGTCATCCCATTTTAGCAATGTAGAGAGGGTTATTGATATTGACTTTGAGTATGTTGGTCCTTGCGAAAAAGACTATTTTAATGAAGGTGGCGGACGTGGTCAGAATAGAACGAGCTCAGACATAGCTATCATTTGGGAGGATAAAAGTGGTAATAAGAATATGCTTCTCTTGGAGTTCAAGTTCAGTGAGCCAGACTTTGGTGAATGCAGCAAGCAAGGCAACCCAAATCGGAGGCGGTGTCAGTCAGCAAGAAGAGTCATTGAGGCTCCAAATGAAGATTGCTGGCGGGCCATCCGTAAACGGACCTACTGGGATATAATATTATCGAATGATAGCCCATTCCGTAGAGAAGCACTTACCGCTGAAAGATATTGTCCGTTTCGGTACGATTTCTACCAGTTAATGCGTAACCAGCTACTAGCTCACTGTATTGAAACCGATCCCCAGGCAGATTTTAGTAGGGTCGATTTTGGGGTAATCTATCACGCTGATAATGAGGTTCTATTAAAGATGTCGATGCCCTTTCGTGAGGAGAGTAATCCTCTCAAGGCTTGGCCAACGTTACTAAGAGCCCCGAGTAAATTTCATGTTTTTACCATTCAGGAATTAATTAGTACAATAGATAAGGAGCTCCCCGAAAGTCTCTTTAGCTGGCGTGGTTACCTAAACCAGAAATACGACCTGTAGGCTAGTATCGGTGCTCCTCAGTTTAATCCCCCCACCAATCTTGGCTCCAGCCCCAGTAAGTTGAGGGTTGCCATAATTTCCGATTTCATTTCGTTGGTGGTAAAAAATAGGTGACTATAGCAGTGACAATCGCTGGAGCCAAAGCCGGGGATAACATCAAATTGATGGCTAAGAGCCTGAGCAATTACGCACTCAACCCTGTCTTTAGTCTGGCAGATGATTATACCAGTGATAGAAGCCTTCTGTAGCAGATAATCAATATGCCAGTGAGGTCTTTTGCTTTGTTTATGATGGCGGCTTAATCTAGATTTAAAACCGCTCATGGCTGAACCGACATAGGCATAGTAGCCACCAGGGAAATAAATATCTTTCAGGCTGCCTACGGTAATTGTCTTTTCTTCAGGGAGTTCAATAAGGAGGATGTAGCTTCCCTTCGCCGAGTAAACTATCTCTTCCATTAGTCTTATCTGCCAATTTATACTATAGTATATCAGGATACCGCTTGGGCAAGAAGCAAGAGATGCCTGACACTAACTATAGCACTAGTAAAGATTATGTTATTATGTTTGCTGGCAAGGGTGGGGTGGGCAAGACAACTTGCGCTGGGGCTACCGCCCTTCACTATGCGTCCCTTGGTGAGGCAACATTAGTCATATCAACCGACCCAACCCCGTCCCTATTACATATTTTTAATATAGAAGACAAGCAAAAGAGGGCAAAAGTTCTGGATGGGCTGTATTTGGCTGAGCTCGGTATGGGAGAGGTAAAACAGATGTGGGATAGGAAATTTGGTAAGGAGGTTTATGAGGTGTTTTCCTCGTTGGTATCAGTTAACTATGAGGAATTTGTTGATTTTATCGCTTCCATATTACCGGGGATAAGAGACGAATTCATGGTCGATTACATAAGGGAGCTGAGCCAGGAAAAGAAGTATAAGCGCATAGTCTGGGATACCGCTCCTCTAAGGCAAACACTTGGCTTGCTTCAAACTCCAGCCATGCTCAGAGAGCACCTGAAACCTGCCCCCCGCATTTATTCCAAGCTGAAGCTTGGTAAGCAAACGAGGAGACCAGTGCTGGATATTATAAAGGGGTGGGAAAGTCTATCCAGTGAAGATATGGACTTTCTTAGGCATGGAGTGAGATTCGTCATTGTTACCATACCTGAGGCACTGGCTATTGAGCAGCTTGACAGCATCTTTGATGAATTTGATAGGCACGGGCTTAAGACTGAGCAGTTAGTGATAAATAATGTAATTAAGGAAGTAGGAGGCTCAAGTTTTCTTCAGGCTAAGGCTGAGCAGCAAAAAGGGTATATTGAACTTCTCTACCGCAGGTATCAGGGGATAAGAATAGTTGAGTTGCCCCTTTTTCCCCACGAGATAAAGGGAATAGACAAACTGAAGGACATTGAGAGAAGCCTCTTTGAATAGACAGTTCAGTTGCAGCCACTAAAAATCGCTGAGTGGGGTTTTCTGGATAGGTTTTAAATAAGACGTATCATTATGCTTGATAAGTATGAATCGTCCGTTTTGATAATTAAAGGTGGTAATTCCACATGTATCCTGTTTTATGTTCCAGAAATGGGAGTTATCCAGCCCTAACAAAGTACATATCAAAACTTTATTCACCACGCGGTGAGATACTAAGACTACAATACCCTCATATTTGGCTATTACATCACTCACCACACCCATAGCTCTTTCCCTGACATCATCTAGGCTTTCACCAGTTGGCATTTTTACCTGGTCGGGACTGTTAATCCACTCCGCATAAAGCTCTTTATATTTATCTTTTACCTCTTGATGGGGTAAGCCTTGCCATTCTCCGTAATCAAAATCCATAAGACCGGGAGCGATTTCTACCTCAAGCTTATGATAGCTAGCAATCACCTCCGCCGTCTTTAAGGCTCGTCTTAGTGGAGATGAGTAAACGGTGTCTATTTTTATACCACTGAGATATTCAGCTAGTAATTCTGCCTGTCTTAATCCAGTCTCATTAAGCTCAATATCAATCCTTCCCCTGAATATCTCTCCCACATTCCACTCTGTTTCCCCATGTCTTGCCAAAATAATTTCTGTCATTTTTTATCAACCTCACCTCGCCAGAGGCGACTCTGTCGACCCCTCTTAGACACCCAGTAAGTAGGGGCTGCCTATCAAAAGAGGAAGGTGCTGGGTCTTGAGAGGCCCCCCCCATTTTAAAGCGCCCCTGTCTACTCCTTACCAATTCTAGGTAGATACCGTCCCACTTTCCGCCGGTAGTTTTCGTATTCAGCACCAAAGGACCGAGTCAGAAATTTCTCCTCCTGTAGAATCCTGAAGTGGTTATTGAGTAGGAAAAAGCATAGACCACCGAGGTAAATAAGCGATGTAGGAGAAGAAATATACCCAGAAAGCTTAGATAGACACCAACATAGATTGGGTTTCGGCAAAGTCCATGAATCCCAGAGGTAACCAGCCTAGTCTTTTCCTTCTTCTATCTTCTCAACCTCAATAGTGCATTCTGTTACTAGGGCGGCAAAGGCACCCAGGGCAGCCAGAACTGGAGCTGCCAAAGCCACTACTGCCGCTGCTGGTGCACCTATCGTCAACGGAATCTCAAGTATAGTATCCCCTTTATGAATCACGCGCACCCTTCTGATGTTACCTTCATGTATGAGCTGCTTGATTTTCTCAACCAATTTGTCTCCAGATACAGTAAACTTTTCGTTAGCGGTCATTTCAAACCTCCTTTATTTAGGGAGAAATCAATATTTTGAGTTGCCTTATGGGGGCAAACCTCAGGCAAGCCCCACACTCATCACATAGCTCCAGAGATTCCACTATCTCAGTCATAGTTTTTCCTCATAGGAGTCTTTTCTCTCCCTCAATCTTCTTAATATCTGTAATGTCCTGGGTTACTTCTAAGCATCCGAGATATTTCTTATTTTTATCTCGGATTGCAAAGTAGCGTATGTAAATGAGCTGCTCCTTTA
>Ga0209979_1001261_pt1 | contig 28563 bp, 32 predicted proteins | sample AnhtaG_FD_183114 | JGI IMG/M metagenome (GOLD analysis project Ga0209979, IMG submission 183114) | Deep subsurface microbial communities from Anholt, Denmark to uncover new lineages of life (NeLLi) - Anholt_01485 metaG (SPAdes) (version 2) | ecosystem: Environmental > Aquatic > Marine > Oceanic...
GCTGGCATGATCCCAGAAAGTGCGGCCTCGGAAGATATCCGTGTCGATGTTGAGGATGTCTTGCCACTGGCTCTCGAAGATGTCAAAGACGTAGATTAACCCGTGTCCCGCGGGGTTCAATCCGGTGTGAATGCTCACCCAGGCGGGTATCGAGTCCGGCGGGAAGATGCAGTTCAGTCTTATCTCAGGGCTGGCCTGCCGCAGTGTGGTGAAGTTGGGCAGGTCGTCAGCGAACTTCACTAGCAGCTTGGGATCCAGCGAATCTATACCGATCAGTAGAACCCTGCTCATGATTCGCCTGCTATACATGAAAGGACCGTCTCTTCCACGAGTCTTGCTAGTTCACCTGGCTCGCTGCTACCATCAAGCATGGTCATCCCATACTGCTGCGCCATCTGCAAGTATGTTTCCCTGCGCACGGACAGAGAGTCCAACGAGATTGTATCAGGCTTGCGCTGGTAGGCCAGTGCCTCCGGCAGGTCTATCAGGAAAACCAGATCCGGCTTTGGAAGGAAGCCCAGACAGCGGTCGAGCAAAGCCAGGGTTCTGTCGGCGGGATAGTCCAGGAGCACCCCGATGCTATTTGTCAAATCGTAGATGTACCGATCGCAGATCACGCTGGTCCCGATGGCCAAGGGCAAGCTTATCCTGTGGAAAGCCTGGAAGATGTAGTCAACCAGTGCCAGATACTGGTAGATAGTGGACAAACGCGAGCTCTTGAGCGCCCTTCCCTTTGTCCCGGATTCCTCCATGTGCTTATTCCCACGGAATACCAAACCCTTCGCAACCGCTATGAAGGGCCTGAATATCGTAAAGGAGTCATTGAACCCACCCCACACGTAGCTGAACTTCATACCCTCCTCTTCGGCAATGGAGATCAGTGACTTCGCCAAGGTGCTCTTGCCCGCACCATCAATGCCCACGAGACAGATAAGGATACCCTTGCGATGTTCGGTGCCCTTCATTTCCTTGCCTTCGCGGTCAGAAACACGCTATGCCTGGGATCTATCTTCGACACCAACTTCGATATCCAGTGAGGGAAGGGATAGTAACCCTCGCCTGTCAATCTCTCGACAGTGAATCCATGATATTGGATCAGCTCTTGGAACGCAGGGTACGTAAACAGCCTAACGTGCCCTAGCTGACGCGACCCACGCTTCGCTAGGTTCCTGGGGTTCAACGGGTTACCCACGTACAGCTCAAAGCTTACGTCCGCTGTCCAGGGTTGCCAACCCAAGAGCAAGAAGAGCACGTTATGGGCAGATGCCAAGTTTGGAATGGAGATCAATGCATAACCCCCAATCTTCAGCACTCTGTGCATTTCTTTGATGAATATGTCAGTTCGTAGCACATGCTCGAGTACCTGGCTCGCATGCACCACGTCAAAAGTCCCGTCTTCGAATGGGAGCCCCCTATTGAGATCCACAACGAGCGCGTCCATTCCTCTGATTCGTGCCATTTGAGCGTTTCGTTCGTCGATATCTACCCCGCAGAGTCTATTGGTCCTCACCTGCGTACCCAGTTGGAATGTCAGCTCGCCAGAGGCACAGCCGCAGTCCAGAATTCTCGCCTCACTATTCTCCTCCGCCAATGCCAACAGTGCTTCCCTAGCTTCTGTCCGCGCTTGCTTCTCCAATTTCTTAAGAAGACTTGCCCACTCCATTGAACCCCTCGCCGACTCGTACCTTCCGTGCTTGTTCGCAATCCGCGTGATTCCTGCAACAATATGCGGATTTCAGACGCATACTCTGTAAACAGTCTCGTTGCATGAGCACTCGCCTACCGGAAGCAACTGGTCGGTAGACTCAAATCGTACGGTTTCTAAGCCTCCACGCCGTGCAACAGTCGGTCGTATATCTCATCCAACTGGTGCATAATGTGTGTCCAAGAATAGGGCAGAACCTTGTGTCGTGTTCTCACGGCCAAGCCGCTACTTCTCAGCTTGTCCAGTGCTTCCACACAATCGCCCTTGCTATCAATGAATACCAGGCCATCCCCTTGCTCAAAAACCCTGGGCAGTGCACCGAACTTGGTCGTGACCACCGGCAGGTTGCAGGACATCGCCTCGAGAACCGAGAGGGGCATTTCGACACAGTAGCGTCTATCAGCGGTCGGGAAAACGTAGCAATCCGACAAGGCACAGATCTCTTCTACATGTGGGAAGTAGTCGGTCCACACCATGCAGCCCTGTTGCCTCAGTTCCCTGAGCAGCGGTGAGTCCTTTGCCTCGGAGGGTCTTCCGAGGATGAGCACCTGGCTGTCGTTTCTCTGCAAGCTCTGCATGAGTTGCAGATTCCTTCCGCGCTTCAGAGAAGCCACGTGCAACAGCACGTACCTGTCTCTGTCTACATTGTACTTGTCCCTGAGACGCCCCTTGGCCTCCCCACTAACCGGGACGAACTTGTGAGTGTCCACGCCATTGGGCAGGAACTGGGTTCTGTAGCCTAATGAACGGAACCGGCTTTCACTGTCCTCCGCTTGAACCAGCAGGAGATCCGGTCGAAATAGGGATGCTGCCTTGCCCAGAGCCCTCCAATCAGGGTGCGGCGCAGATATCACCGTGGCGGCAGGCTTGTACAAGAAGGACAGGACCTTGGCGGCGGCGAGCCCCAGCAGAGTCGGCGACAACACATAGTGAATGATGTCCGGTTGGAAGGCTCGGACGGATCTCCAACCCCTCGGGTACGCGATGCCGAGTTGTAGCACATCGTGCCTTCGCGCTAGCTCACGCCACAGATAGTATGTGATCTTCCTCACACCTTCGTCGGGCTGCTGAACGTGGTGCCCCACCAGACAGATCTTCATTGCTCCTGCCCATGCCGCCGAATCTCACGACGAGGTAGCGACCGCGGATTCGCCGGCTGCCTCGCTCAGGGTGACTTCAAACCTGCGACAGATTTGCTCCCAATCGTAGTTCTGTTCCACAAACTGCCTGCCCTCCAGCCCCATTCTGTGCCGGAGACCGTCGTCCAGGTAGAGCTCCCTGACTCTACTTGCGAGCTCATCGCTGTCCGCCGCATACAGGACCCTGTGCCCCACCGCTTCTTTGACTCCGGCGAGTGGGGTGGAGATAACGGGCTTTTCGCAGGCCAGGTATTCTACTAGCTTGACCGGAAAAGCATGTTGGCAGTCGGCACTGCCCACCAGGGGTATCAGGCAAACATCCATACAGGAGATGTACTGCGACACCTTACCGAACGGGACAAAGCCGGTGGATACCACCTTGTCTGATATTCCGTATGTTCCCGCAAGATTCTGAGCTTCCTGTAGCCTATCTCCTCCGCCCACAATCAACATCTTGGCATTTGGCAGCTTCTTGCAGATGCGCTTCATTGCGGCGAACATCAGAGTCAGGTCTACTCGGGGGAGCAGGACGCCGACGAACCCGATCACGAAATCCTGGTCGATTCCCAAGGCTTCCCTCAGTACTTGGGGTGAGCGGGTGACTGGCAGACCTAGATGCACACCGTTGGGGATGACGACAGCGTGATATCCGCCGACGCTGTATGCGTCCTTCAGCACCCGGGTCACAAAGGTGACCCTGCTCGCCAGACGGACATTGGCGCGCAACATTGCGTTCGCTGTCAGGCTTGCTGGGCCTCTGAGTAACCGAGGAACCTGAGGCGAGTTCGCGAATCTTCGCGGCAGGTCATCGGCGATGTCAAAGACGGTCGGTATGCGCAGGCGCCTGGCCTTTCTGGCCACGAAATACCCCGCTATCAGATTGCAGTAATTCACGTGCACGTCAAAGCTGGCAAGATCTATCTCGCCCAACACCCTATCCAAAGTCCGGAGCGACGCGAACTCTTGAAGAACGGGGGCTAGCCTTCCCTGGCTCAAGTAGAGAATCCTGGTTCTCTCAAACATCTCCTGGAAATAAGGGTCGTCATGGTAGTCAGCGCCTGCATCGTCTCTTTCGCTTGTGTCCAGCCACCACGCATTCAGGCACAGGACAGTCACATCGTGCCTTCGAGACAAGTAGTCAACAAAAGCATGGATCCTATTGTGTGTGACTCTCTTCAAATCTACGATGGAGGTGATCAGGATTCTCATTCTGTCTCAAGGATCGTATGATGTCCTATTCTGCCGGCAGGGTACGCGTTGATTCCGCTTTCTCCCATAGGACGGTATGTCTCCCCAGGACAAAGTCTATCCACGCCAGGAAGACCAGGTATTCGTTCAACAAGACGTAGTATACGATTCTCGGCAGTCGAGCGATGGACATCCCCGTTCCTCGCCCCGGCCCGCCCACTAGCCTCGCCCTGAGCAACAGGAAAAGCCCAAGCAGGAGGCCGAAAGAGAGCAGAGTCACGGCCAGGTGTGCGACGATGATGCCCACGTCCCGCGCCATGACGTACAGTATCGGGATGGCCAAGAGAAGAAAGGGGGAGAGCATAGTCAGGCCCTTGTGCGAGGGAAATATGAGCAGGCTGTACAAATCCCGCGGCACCAGGAAATAGTCCAGATGCTTGAAAATGCAAAGTATCGTTCCGGTGGAAACCTTCTTTCTACGGATGATCTGGCCCTTCGCCGTCACCGCAGTGGGTTCGTAGACCTTGGCATCTGGCTCATATTCGATCCTGTAGCCTTGTCTTCTGATTCGAATCGCCATATCCAGGTCTTCCGAGATTATCTCCGTGTCGGCTTCGTCGACGAGATCCTTCCTCCAGGCGTTTATCTCCCCGTGAAAGAGGCACGCGGAGTCCAAGATCGATTCCCCTCTCCGCATGATGTACTCCAGGTCCCAGTAGAAGGATTCGGAGGACGAGTACACGTTGTCAGGGTTGGACACCAGATACCTACCGCCCACTGCGCCGATCTTGGGATCCTGGAAGTGGGGCATCATTTCTCTCAGCACGTTCTCGTCGAAGGAGGCATTGGCATCGGTGACCAGGATGATCTCGCCGTCGGCGTGCTCCTTTCCCAGGTTGATGGCTGAGGCCTTGCCTCGCCTTTCACCCTCACGCAGGAGCTTCATACGAGGTACAGGGTTCGGATTGTGTGCCAGGCGGTCTTGCACCGCTTCGTACGTCCCGTCGGTGGATCCAGATTCGACGACTATGATCTCGTACCTGTCCTTGGGATAATCCAGCGTGAGCAGGTTCTCTATCCTTCTGCCGATCACGTTCTGCTCGTCGTGTGCCGGTACGATGATGGAGACAAAGGGGGTGTAGCTACGGTTTTTCTTCCTAGGCTTCGCTCTGAGCGCGATCAGGCCCATGAGGACAGGATAACCCACAAACTGCCAGATGAGCAGAGCGGAGACCACGTATAGCGCTACGACGATGAAGCTCATCTGCTCACCTCGAAGTCCGCGCGGGGTCCGACGCGCCGCTAGGCCTGGCCCAGAGGCTCTTGAGCCGATGCTTCACCACCATCAAAGCCACGCCCACCCCATGAATCACAGGGTTGATGCTGTGGCTGTCTGGGTGATAGATGCAGGAAACGGGCACCTCCTTGATGACTAGACCTCTTTGCCTGGCCTGCACCAGCAGCTCAACGCTGAATCCAAAGCCACTCTCGGTGATGCGGAGGTTGTCCAGTGCTCTGCGACTGTAGCCTCGATAGCAGCTCTGGGCGTCAACCACCTTGACGTCAGAGCCCAGGTTGTAGAGCCAGGTGATGACGTCAATGCCGAACTTGCGGTAGCGTCGAATCTCGTAGTCGTTCAGGAAGCGGGAACCGATGACCAGATCTGCCTCTCCGGCCAGCAAGGGACCCAGGACTCGAGGCAGTTCGTCTGGCTCGTGCTGGCCGTCTCCGTCCAGGGTGACCAAGATGTCAGCCCCCAGGGAGTGTGCAGCCTCAAAGCAGGATCTGTAGGCTCTTCCCGGCCCTTCGTTCGCGCCGTGCCGCACCACCATTGCTCCGGCCTGTTCCGCAGACCGGCTGGTGCCGTCCGACGATCCATCGTCGACGACTACCACTCGGTCCACATACTCCTGCGCAGAGTGCACAATGTCGGCGATGAACTGCTCTTCGTTGTGGCAGGGGATGGCAGCCACCACTTTGAGTCCCTTTGATGCTTCGTCCCTTGTCATTATCTGCGGCGAATACCCCCTCCGTGGGAGTCTCCTCGATAGAACCTAGCGCAGTATGCTCCAGGCCGTTACGCCTGGCAACTGATTCTTCTGGCTATAATGTCCCTCGCGGCCAGCGCTGCTTCAGGATGTCTTCACTCAGCGTCCACTCGAGAAGATGATGAGTTCGGCCTCTGGTAGGATCCCACCTTAGCGCTTGGCGAAAGTACTCTTCGGCCGCATCTCGATGCGTGGCCACGCTCGTCGGCGAGTCCGGGGTGGCCAGCGCCCGGTGAGCTTCCATGACGCCCAGGTTGACGTAGAAGGCGCCGATGCTGTTGCGTGCGGTCAAACCCACCATCGCCAGCAGGAGAACCAGGGGCAGTACCACCAACACCATCCAGTTGCGGCTGAATCGCTTCGGGAAAGGCACGGCCTGCGTGGGTGGCTGTTCCACTTGGAGTCGGATCGCTGCGGCCAAGCCGAGCGCCACCCAAATCGCCAGGCCCGGCTTATGTCCGAGCGTCATGCCGTCCAGAAGCCCGTATGCCAGCCAGGCAACCATGGCCCCGCAGATCCCGACCAGCAGCGCACGCTGATCGCGACTGCGGGAAGCGCGATAAGCGTGTGCTACAGTATAGGCAAAGGCGGCCAGAAGCGCAAGAAGGGCTACCAGGCCTAGCACGCCCAAATCCACCGCCGTCTGTATAAGCGTGTTATGAGCGTGCTCTGCATGGCAGCTCCCAAAGCTGTACAGCCCCTCTACAACGGGAAAGGTGTTAAGCCCAACGCCGCTGTAGGGCATATCTCGGATCATCCCGACGCCCCTTGCCGCATTCACGACCCGACTTCGAATCGCAAAGTCAAGAGCTTCCGTGGTTGCGGGCGTCAGCCAACCATCTAACACTTGGCTCAGATCCAGGAGATGCCAAGCAGCGAAGATCCCAGCCAAGCCAAGGGGCAGGCTCAGGAGGACCCAGCGACTCCGCCACACCCCTATGAGGAACAGTGCGGCCGCCAGGCCCAGAAAGCCCTGGGGAGCCTGAGTGAGGAGCAAGACGGCAGCCATCACCAGCGCGGTGCCGCCGGAGAGCAGACGCAGCTTCCGGCCCTGACCGAAGACAAGGTAGGCCAGAGGGACTGGGAGCAGGATAGCCAGCGCTCCAGCCGTTACCCTGGGGTTGATCAGGTCGTACTCCTCTATCACCCCGCTGCCCGGCAGACCCCGAATCAGCGGACCTGGGAGGCGTCCGTAGAGCGCTGGCACTTCGATCAAGGCACCGATCTCCCAGTCCGTGCCCAGGAGACCTACCACCGCTACGACGAGCCCCACCACTACCAGAGCGATCCCCATGTAGTGTATGTGCCGCTCGGAGTGCAAGCCGTTGGCCATGCCATAGAACAGGGCCACTCCCAGGATGATGATCGACATGCGGTTCAGGCTGAGATCAAGAGCGACGGACGGAATGAGGCTCACGCCAGTCATGATCAGCAGCAAAATGATGGGAACGTCCATCGCTGTCCGGGCAGAGAGGTGGCCGGTGGCGACCCAGCGGCAAGCCCACGCCACGGCGATCAGCGCCAGGCCGATGGGGGTCCACTTGCCGGGGAAGAGGAGAAAAGGCGTCGCTGCGGCGAGCAACAGAAGCTCGTACCTGGCGACGACATCGATCACGTGTCTCATTTCACCGGTTCATCCTCATGGATGATGCACCACTCGTGGGCGGCAGGTCAGTCTGATGCCTGCCAAGGCTCAGTGAGTGGTCTGCGTACTCGGTACGGCTCGTATCGCCTCGAGATGAGTCCGTGCGGGGTCCGACTGTACCATCTTTCTTCGGGTCATGCAAGGCCACTTCATGCCTGAGTCAGTCATGTTCATCTGGATCGTCATCTCGACAATTCCTATTTCCGGTTCACGATGCGGTGAGAGCCGACCCCGAGTAGCACGTAGTACTGACCCTCAATCTCGAAGATCACCCGATGGTTCGTTGTCACGCTGAATTCCCATAGGCCTTCCATACCCCGGAGCTTATGAATCCGCAATGATGGATGGCGTGGGCCATGGATCAGGAACCTCAGTTTCTCATCGACTCGCTCCCGAATGTCCGATGTCAGCTTCTGATAGTCCTTCTTGAAGCGATCTGTGCGCCGAATCTTCATCCTGACGTCCCTGCTCGTCCTTTTAGCTCTGCAAGCAGGTCTTCGACGTCATCGAAGTCCCGGAACCCTCCTTCCTCCAGGTTCGCTTTGGCCTCTCGGTAGCGGCTCTGCCAGTCCTGGGTCCAGAACCAGGACTGGTCTACCCCCTCACGTCGCCACCGTAGGTAGGCGATGAAGTCCATCACTTCCACAGCTTCGTCCTCAGGTAGTTCATCTAGCGCCTGTTTTGCCATCTCCTTGATGTCAGTCACCATTTCTCGCCTCTCGTTGTTTGCTCTTACCCCTCCGCTCCCTCTTCTTCAAGGAAAAGTCCGATAGCCAGTTAGGCATTCGCCATCAACTTGTCAAGAGTGCTTCCCTGGCTGTGGAAAGCCGCTGGCTGAGGCACCTCTACACTCAGTATGCATCCTCATCCCGTTCAATGACCTCACAGTACGTCCGGTTGATTGGACCCATCTTGCTCTCCTAATCATCGACGGCTGTGGAAACATCCGCGCGTCTGGCCCACAGCGCACGCGCCATCGTTTGGCCTCGTGCGGGGCCCTTTGATGTTATACCACGTGTTCCTCAACCATTCAACACAACGCTGCGATCGAGCGTGGCTGGTCATTTCTTCGAGTTGGTGCATACGGGTCAACTCTGAATAGAGCCAAGCGTCATCCCTGGTGTGATCGAGTAAGGGCTTGGAAGCTATCCAAGGCGGCTTGTGCGATCATGCGGAGATAGTAAAGCGGCAGGAGCCAAGGATGGCGAATTGAGTACCGTGCCATCATGTAGTCGCGGTCAGGAAGGAGGCGGGAACGGAGGTACTGAACCCTTGCTGAGATGCCCTCGCCGGCAAGGAAATCGAAGAAGGTCTTGCTGGCCGAGCTCCGGGCCGGGGACAGGCAGAATTGGTAGGCCTTATTCTCCAGGAACCCTGGTCGATGGGCGAGTAGTCTTTGCTCAACGTGGTCGGAAAGGGGGAGATCAAGGAGCCTGGAGCAGGCGAACAGCATGGAGCCGGCTGGCAAGGCGATCTTGAACTCTATCAGCTTGTCTGCGAGGGTCTCCCAGTCGATCTCACGCCGTTGCGAGATCTCCCTGATATCGCAGAGCCACAGCAGCGTTCCGGCGGTACCCACGTGGTCCAGCAGGTGCAGACAACAATGTGCAATGGCCCGTTCCGGCGACAACATCTGCGCCGTGACATCACCGATGGCAGATTCACTGGCGTCTTGCCAGAGCCACTCGTCGGGAATCGTTCTCCTGTAATAGGCCGAGGACACAATGTGGCGATGGACTTCGATGTGAGCACGCGTACCGTTGCTTTCACCGGCAAACGTGGCGTGTCGGAGGTAGGGGTGAGCATGGTCACGAACCTCATACCCGAGTTCCACGAGCAGCCTCTGCGCCCTCGACATCTTCTCCTTCCTCACCAGGAAATCCAGGTCACCCATGGGACGCAAGGCAACGTTGCCATACACCTCCTGGGCCAACGCAGCCCCTTTGAGGAGGATGACAGGTACCTCGGCTCTGTTGAAGGCATCGACGATCTTCGCCAGTCGCTCATAGAGAAGAGTATTGTGCAGGGCGGTGTGATAGTACGCCGTCGCCAGTTTCTCCTGGACGTGATCAGGTAAGATGGTATCCTCCTCTTTGAGGGCATCGTAGATCAGGGGGGCCACGGCGTGCCTGGCGGCTTGGGTCAAGAACTCGTCCCAGTCCACGGCGCATTCGTGCACGATCCGACGGGCCTCGTCAAGCTGTGTGGGATCCCAACGGGCCTTCACGCACGCCAGTAGCAGTCTGTGCCTTGAGGGGTCGATCATTTGTCTGGATTGTATCGTCTTTGGGACGTGTGGGCAACGAACGACCTGCTGTTGTCGCGCCGAGGTCGCGGACGGCGGGCCAGAGGCCAGAAAGGATCGCTTGTTCGGGTTATCAGTCATCCGGTCGAATTTGCCATGGAGTTGTCCGGAGAGTATAATAGAGCGTCTTTGGCGGATTCAGCGAAACAGCCGGACGAGGAGTCTAGTTACACGATGATACTCACGACAGTAGTGACCGCTGTGGCGGTGGTGCTCGTTTTCAGCCTCATGGTGCTGGTCCATGAGATGGGGCACTTCGTGGCGGCGAAGAAGGCGGGGGTCAAAGTCGAGGAGTTCGGCCTTGGCTATCCGCCGAGACTTCTGACCATAGCAAAGCGCGGCGACACGGAGTTCACGATCAACGCCATCCCTGTGGGTGGCTTTGTGCGGATGGTGGGCGAGGAAGATCCGGAGGAGCCCAATAGCCTGGCCAGCAAGAGCAGACTGGTCAGAGCCCTGGTGCTCTCGGCCGGGTCCATGATGAACATCGTGCTGGCCATCGTCCTGCTCAGCGCGGTCTACATGATAGGCACGTTGGTTCCAGACGAGACTATGCCTGGCGCTGGCATCTATCAGGTGGTATCTGACTCACCGGCTGAGGAGGCCGGCCTTCGGGCAGGGGACACGGTAGTGGCGGTGGATGGACAAGAAGTGGAGGACTATGAGGCTCTCCAGGCCTACACCCATGACCATTTGGGTCAGCAACTCAGCCTCACGGTGGTCAGGAAGGGAGCCGTCCTCGATCCGGTGGAGGTGACGCCGCGCACGGATCCGCCTGAAGGTGAGGGTCCCATGGGCGTAGCGGTCGGACCAGCTCTGGTCACGAAATCCTACCCGGTGTGGGAAGCCATCCCGCGCGGGATCTACGAGACGTTTCTCTGGATGTTCGCCATCTTCCAGTGGGCCGTGGCGGTGGTTAGGGGGCTGGTAGCTCCGCAGGTCGCTGGCCCGATAGGCATTGTCCAGGCCACGAGCGAGGCGGTGCGTTATGGCCTCACTGACACATTGCGCTTCGCAGCGTTTCTAAGCACGCAACTGGGCATCATAAACATGCTTCCTTTTCCCGCTCTCGATGGGGGGCGGTTGGTCTTTGTGTTACTGGAGGCGTTGCGAAGGGGCAAGCGCATCTCGCCGGAGAAGGAGGGCCTGGTTCACGTCATCGGCATGGCGATTCTACTAGGCCTCATTCTCATCGTTTCCTACTTTGATATTGTTCGCATAGCAAGCGGCGGTTCACTGCTGCCTTGAGCGGAGAGGTCGTGCAGAGATGGATTGGAGGATAGTGGCCAGCACTTTTGGTCTGATATTCCTGGCAGAACTCGGAGACAAGACGCAGTTAGCGGCCATGGCGATGTCCGCCGAGTCCAACAGGCCCCTGTCGGTCTTCGCTGGGGCGGTGCTGGCCCTGGCTCTGGTCACACTCCTGGCGGTTGCCATCGGTGGGACACTGACCAGAGTCATCCCAGCCCAATACATCAGAAAGGGCGCGGGAGCTCTCTTCGTCCTGGTCGGGGCTTTCATGCTGTTGTCTAGAGGATCGTAGTGTGATGCACAGTTGCAGATGGTGTGGTGCTCAGGTCTCAGAGAAAGACGGCGTCTGCCTTCGCTGTGGCGCTCGTCTACGAAGGGAGAGCATCTCCTGTCCACGTTGTAAGGGGGAGATACGGGCTGGTCTGGCCGTCTGTCCCCATTGCGGTGAGGAGTTGGGCAGAAAGAGAATCCCTTGGAAGATCATCGGGTCCTTGGGAGGGGTCGTCCTGGCTGCGATAGTGATCTATGCCGTTTCGACCATCGTGCCGCTGCCGGTCGACGTCCCTTTCGTCGCCGGCCCTCCCTCACCCACGCCAACGGAGGTCATCCTGCCTCCCACGGCGACGGCCACGGAGACGGCTCGACCGCCGACGGCCACACGAACAGCGACGGCGACATTCACGCCGGTGATAACGGCAACCGCTACGCTCACGGCCACAGCCACGGCACCGCCTTCCGAGTCACCGGCTCCAACAGAGACACTGACAGCGACACTCACTGTGATTCCTGGCTTCAAGTACGCAGCGCCGGAGTTGATCGAACCTGAGGATGAAACAGGGTGGGCTCCAGACGACCCGCTCAAGTTCAGCTACGGCGCTCTCATCGAGCTGAAGTGGGAGCCGGTGGGAGCGCTGGCCGAAGACGAGTGGTATCGCGTGGGCTTGATATACACGGATCGGAACGGCGAGCCTACCCAAGGGGGTGGCTGGTGGACCAAGGACACCGTATGGGATCTGGGGGACGACCTGTATGATCAACTCGGCGGAGATCGGACCGTGAACTGGAGCATAACGGTGGTTAGTGATCCCGTTGGAGCCGGTCAGGGAGTGCCAATCAGTCCAGCCAGCGAGACCTGGGTATTCCGTTGGGGATAGGAGTTTGACGAAAACGAAGATCTGTGGTAAGATATGAAAGTGGTTCATGGGGGCGTGGTGTAGCCTGGCCTAACATACCTGCCTGTCAAGCAGGAGATCGCGGGTTCAAATCCCGTCGCTCCCGCCAAGTATGGAAGAGAGGGCTCCATATCCAGAGTCCTCTCTTTTTGCATTGATGGCGTCTATGTCGCTGATCACCACCGGCAGCGTAGCCGTCAAGCCGAGGACGCACTGGGTGGTTGCGCCGTCTGTCATCTTGCTAACTCTCACCCCCATCCCCGTTGTATGCGAACTGGGTTGTTGACGTGCTATCGGTGACCCGGGTCAACCTGTTGGCATGGTCGTATTCGTAGTTTCGCACGCCATTGTACGGCAGGTTGCCATTGTCATCCCAAGTATAGTCCACCCCTCCTGCGTTGGTCAAGCGATTGGCGGCCCCATTGGTGTAGTTCACGCTGCCCTCGGGAGAGACCATCGTCAGCCGGTTCGCCACCGCGTCGTAGGTGTGGGCGTACGTCTCCCCGCCGGAGTATGTGGCCGAGGTGAGGCGGTAGAGAGGACCGTAGGTGTGGGCCGCTGTGTGGCTACTATAGGCCACCCCTCGGAGGATGATCCTTGTTGCTTTCCATGCTTATGACAGACCATCTGGGGTAGGGGCAGGGTGCGTCTTTGGGCAACGCTGAAGGGTTTCGCGGGATGTGGCTTCCCTCAAGTGCTCTGCCGGCGAATTCGGAAAACGTTTGGCGCAATCACGGCGAAGGCTGCTGACAGTTCCGTGGCATGGGCATTCACCTCAGATGCAACTATGTCTGCCTTCATCGTTGTAGGTAGCCCTGCGAGCCTGATAAGCACAACACCCGGTGGAAGGCGCCCTTGGCGAAAGACCAATTCGCCGAAGTCCTTGTCAGCCGTCAATAGTACGGCCCTTTCCCGATTGGCTAGGTCAATTACGGCGTTATTCGAGATGCCTGGGTCCATTTCGGCAACGTACGCCACAGAGTGACCGTTCTGTCTAAGACGGTCCACGATTTGCTGGTCCACGCTTTCGTCTGCCAGAAAGTTCACCGCACTGCCTCAGCGATCGGGTAGACCACATCGGCTCGCAGGGCTTCGGCGGCAAAGGCCAGGGCTGCCTGAATGGCCTCGCGGGTCAGCCTGGGGTGAGCCTCAAGAATCTGCTCTACCGTTTCGCCGGCAGCCAGCTTCTCCAGGATAAGCTCGACGGTGATGCGAGTGCCGGCGACAACCGGTTTGCCCATCATCACCGCTGGATGTGATTCGATCAACCTTTTCTCCATTCCTACGCTCCCTGCAAGAGGCTATGTTGTCCGATATCCAAGATGAGATAAGTGGGTCCATACGTAGATCTGGTATGATACGAGGTCACACTCGCACTCGTTTTGCGGTTCCGGCTCATGGTAGTCGAAGTTCGCAGTTGTGTCAAGCGTCGCCACGTTCGAGGGTGCATTTCATCATGGTAGGGATCTCGGGCTGGTGGCTCACGGCCGGCCTACTATAGTCGCTCAATCCGCCTTAGTACAGCATCCTGAGTGCTGCGAAACGAGGTGGAGCAGTGTTCTGAAGGAGAAGCAGGTCTGTGACGACTGGCCATGCTTGGGCGCTTGGTCCCACAGATTTGGGACACAATTTGGAGGGGCATAGCGTCACGAGCAGCGTGACCATAGTGCAACTAGGGACCCAATTGACGCTAAGTATGAGAAATCGCAACTTTTCCACGCCGGACGGGGCAGCCGGAAGCACTCTTTGCCGCCCAACGCAAGTCTGATGTCCGCAAGAAGGCCTAACTCGCTGGACTGTAAGAGCGAAGCCTGGGCATCCTGCTATCACAAGGGGTTCGTGACGTGATTCCGGTTGAACTACCATTCACGTCAGCCCCTAATTGCCAACTTGGATCTTCCTTGAATTCACACGAATCTGTGAAAAGAATGGCCACTTCAGACAGGGTTGCTGGACCTTGTCTGCGCGTCGTCTTGGGGAGCCGGGCAAGATCATCAGTGTCGGCTGTGGGTGGTCCGTAGCATGGACCGTTCCGCGCACACTGAAGACAGATGGTCCGCAGCAAGCGACCAGAGCTGTCCAGAGAACTTGACGTCCTGTGCTGGATCTGCTAACCTTAGGTGGACCCCTGCTGATGGGAACGGCAGCACCATGCACAATCCACAAGCCAACAAGAGAAGAATCGGGGCCACCCTCGTGTTTGGGTTGACGGCTACCCTGGCGCTGCTTCTCGCTTGCGCTGTGCGCGTTGAAGCAGCAGTGACCCTGTACGGCATTGAGGTGACGGCTCAGAATGGCTACATCTTGATAAAATGGCGGACGGCGAATGAGCTAGACAACGCCGGGTTCAAGCTGTACCGCGCTGAGGCAGATGACTTTGGCCAGGCCACCGAACTGGATGACATCGACTCCCAATGCCCGGGCTGCCGCGAGGGGTTTTCCTACTCCTATCTCGACGATGGGGATATCGACCCTGGTGTTACTTATCACTATTGGCTGGAGAGCTTCAATCTCGGACTCGGGAGCGAGTTGTACTACCTTGGCTCAGCTACCGTTGGTGCTTCAGCAACCGCAACGCCTACCTCCACGCCGACCAGCCTGCCGACCGCAACCCCGACATCTACGCCTACTGCAACCCCTACGTCCACGCCGACCGCCGTGGCAAGTGCAACTACCACTTCGACGCCGACTAGCCTACCGAGCGGAACACCCACATCCACTCCTGCCACTCGGCCGACCGCAACACCTACGTCGGTGGCAACCGGTACACCCTCTCCTGCCCTGACCACCATTGCCACGAGCGAGACGCGTGCCGCGTCCGCTACGGCGGCCGCTGAGGCCACACCTTCAGGTACCGCAACCACGCATGCGGTCGCTGCGCCCACAGAGCCTGGGGCTACCCCTTCGCCTCCGGCGCGCACGGGTTGGCCCGCGATCTCCATGCCCACTATCCTGATCTTTGTCTCAGTGGCTTCCTTCCTTGGTGTTCTGCTCCTCTCGATGGTACTTGTGCTAGTTCGCAAGTTCGGGCTCTGAATCATGCCTTCTCCGCGCGAGTCTTGGTCGCTCAACGACCCTAGCTTGTTTGGGGAGCATTCACTCCTGTCACTCCTTCCTCTGTTCTTCGCTTCAGTCGGGCTACTGGTGCTGTTGTCCGCTTGTCGATCGGATGCCCCTTCTCCGTCAGCCGTCAGCGAGGTGAAGGTCTTCGTGGAGGAAGATGGGATCTATGCCCTTTCCCACGCTGATCTGGTAGAGGTGGGGCTGGACCTCGCTCCAGTCGATCCGAGCACGATTCGCGTTCTCAACCAGGGCCATGAAGTCCCCATCGCCGTTGAGGGCCAGGGAACGGAGTTGACCATCATATTCTACGGCGTGGCCAACTCAAGCCTCTACAGCCGAAGCAACGTTTACTGGCTCTTAGTGGGGGCAGATACTGGAAAACGGATGACTGAGCGAGCAGTTTCTTCGGCTTCTAATTCCACCCCCGCCGGCTCGTTTCTCGACACCGTCCACCGCGAGGAGGATGCATTCTACGCCCCCAAGGTCTCTGCTGGAGCAAGCCACTGGTACTGGCAAAGTCTCCTTGCCCCCACGTCTTCAACTTTCGGCATTACTCTCCCACAATTGGCTCCTAGTGATGGCACCCTTCGCTTGGCCTTGCTGGGATACACCAGCGACACGGCGAGCCCCGACCACCACGTGAGGATTGACTTCAATGGTTGCTCCGTCGAGGACGCCTGGTGGGATGGGCAAACCCAGTATCTCGTAGAGGCTTCCTTAGCCCACTCGTGTTTGCAGGAGGGAGAGAACCTGCTGACGGTGGAGGCGGTCGGTGGCACAGGGGCCCAGGCGGACATCGTGCTGGTGGATTGGTTCGAGGTAGACTACCAGCGGTTCTTCACAGCTACGGATGACCAGCTCGAGTTCTCGGGGCAGGGTGGTCCTCATCGCTTGACCGGCTTCACCAACGAAGAGATCTGGCTGTTCGATATCAGCGATCCGCTGAATGTCGTGCTGATTGCCAACCCGAGCGTAGAGAGGGAGGGAATGGACTACACCCTTTCTTTCTTGGACGAGGAGCGAGCCGGGCATCGCTACGTAGCGGTGAGTCCGGTCGGGTTCAAGAAGCCAGCCAGCATTGTTGCCGCAACTCAGATCACCGATCTGCGGAGTCCCGACAATCAGGCCGACTACATCGTCGTCAGTCACGAGGACTTCCAACAGGCCATCCAGCCCCTGATCGAGTGGCGGCGCAGCCAGGGACTTACCGTGATGGTCGTCACCAGCACCGAGGTCTATGATCAATTCAGTTACGGTTTGGTCGATCCAGGAGCCATTCGTGAGCTGCTCAGGTATGCGCATCAATCCTGGTCTAAGCCAGCCCCCCAGTACATCCTGTTGGTGGGCGATGCAAGCTACGATTATCAGAACAACTTGCAAGGGCCCAACAAGAGCCTTCTGCCAACCTACCTGGTGGAAACAGCTTTGGGCGGTCAGACGACTAGTGACAACTGGTTCGTCAGCCTCGACGATGACGATATCCTGCCCGACATGGCCATCGGTCGCCTGCCAGTGCAAACTGTGGAACAGGCCAAGACAGTGGTCAACAAGATCATAGCGTATGAGCGGAATGCGCCAACGGGGGAGTGGCGAGGGAGGATACTCCTGGTGGCCGACGGCAAGGAAGCCATCTTTGCCCAGCGATCCGATGTGTTGGCCAGCGAGTGGGTTCCCCTCCAGTATGACACGGTCAAGATCTATGGCGCCTCGACCGAAGACCCTCAGGCCCAGATTGTGAGTGAGATCAGGGAGGGAAGCCTCATCGTCAACTACATCGGGCACGGCAGCATAGACCTCTGGTCAGACGAGAGGCTTCTCTCGTCGGAGCAGGTCACCTCCCTGGGCAATGATGGGCGGCAACCCTTGATGATTATGATGTCTTGTCTTCTAGGCTTCTTCGCCCATCCTGAGCGTGATTCCATGGCTGAGGAGCTACTGCTTGCTGAGAACGGCGGGTCCATAGCTGTCTTCGCTCCCAGCAGTCTGACTCTCTCCTCCGATCAGGCACCGTTGAACCAGGCTCTCTTCGACGCTCTGCTGGTCCAGAAGGTGCCCACTGTGGGCCTGGCCATCATGGAGGCCAAGCGGTCCCTGGCTTTCCACATCCAGGATCAGCGTGACGTCATCGAGACCTTCACCCTTCTCGGTGACCCTGCCTTGCGGTTGGCGAGGCCAGATTGATCTCCCACTGTGTAAGAAGATGCTGTACACAGGCTGCTAGGTTGTTGGTGGGGCGATTGAAAAGGGGCTCGGCAGAGACCTGCAAACAGACCTATTTGGACGACAACAGGCTGCTTGACAGTTCATGGACTGTGTGATATACTAGGGCAGGCGCGACTTCCAAGGAAAGCGAAGGAGAGCAAGCTTTGGGTTCTTCACAGGAGATCTACCGCCAGGATGGTTCCATCGTCTCCCGACGCATCGAGGACGAAGTCATCCTGGTCCCCATTCGCCAGAACGTGGCGGATCTGGAAAGCATCTACACCCTCAACGAGGTGGGCGCACTTATCTGGGAGGAGATAGATGGCCAGAGAACAACTGCCGAGATTTTGGCTTTGACTGTCGAGGAGTTCGAGGTCAGCGAGGAAGAGGCGCAGAAGGACTTGACGGAGTTCATCGAGCAGTTGAGCTCGATAGGGGCGATTACAAGGGTGTAGCATGGAGTGCCCTCACATCCCCAAGATAAGCTACGGCCAGTTCGGCAAGCGGTTGCGCGAGAAGATAGCGGGTAAGCGGGTGCCCCTTGCCGGCTCCTTGGAGCTGACCTTCCGCTGCAATCTGAGGTGCGTTCATTGCTATCTAGGAGATGCACGCGCTGGCATTCCGGGCAAGAACGAGCTTAGCTACGGGGAGATCTGCGACCTTCTGGATCAAACCGTTGACGAGGGCTGCTTATGGCTCTTGCTGACCGGTGGTGAACCCCTGCTCCGTCCCGATTTCCTCGAGATTTACACGTACGCCAAGAAAAGGGGCTTTCTGGTCACGCTCTTCACCAACGGCACCCTCATCACTCCGCAGATAGCCGATTACCTTCAGGAATGGCGGCCCTTCAAGGTGGAGATCAGCCTCTATGGTCGTACCAAAGAGACCTACGAGAGGGTAACCGGCGTTCCCGGTTCCTACGAGCGTTGCCTACGGGGCATCGAGCTTCTGCTGGAGCGCGGACTTCCCCTAAGGCTGAAGACGGTGGCTATTACCCTTAACAAGCATGAGATCTGGGCGATCAAGGAGTACGCCGAGGGGCTGGGGGCAAACTTCTACTTCGATGCGATGATCAATGCGGGTCTGGATGGGGGAGGAGACCCCACTAAGTTCAGACTGGCCCCCGAAGAGGTGGTGCAGCTTGACCTGGGCGATGCCCAACGTGCGGACGAACTTCGTGACTTCTGTAAGAGAGCCCTGAGATCGCCCTCGAAGCCCGAATACTCATACCTGTGCGGGGCCGGAGTCCATTCGTTCCATATCGATACTTACGGCCTGCTCTCGGTCTGCATCATATCTCGGCATCGCAGCCATGATCTGCGTCGAGGTTCCTTTCACGAGGGCTGGCAAGAGTTCATTCCTCAGGTCCGTTATCAGAGAGCAAGTGATGGTTCTCAGTGTAACCAATGTGAGTTGATTTCTCTGTGCGGTCAGTGTCCCGGCTGGGCGCAGTTGGAGCACGGTGATCAGGAGGCAAGAGTGGAGTTTCTCTGTCAGGTTGCCCACCTGCGAGCCGAGACGTTGGGCCCACCGATGTGGGAACGTAGCAGGACGGAGGCATCAGAGGCGACTGTTTGAATCGGCGGGAGGTTCTCGGCGGACAGGGCCCACAGTAGTACATTCGCAGTAGGGGAGGTAAAGAGGTGATGAAAGAGAACGCCAAGCAGGAGAGAAAGTCCTATCAAAAGCCGAAAGTGGAGCAGGTCGAGCTTGTCGCGGAAGAACAGGTGCTGTCGCTGTGCAAGAGAAGCGACGGAGGGGGGGTCGGTCAGACGACTCTAAGCTGTGAATTCGTCGGGAATTGCAAGGAAGAGGGCACCTAGGTTGGATACTCTTCGCAGAATGCAGCCCGCCCCATAGCGCTCTCCGTTCAACCTCAAGTGTCACGTGGTGCGATGATGGCGGTCCGCCGCCGGCATCGTGACCCCTTTCAGGAATAGGGCAAATGCTCGGAAATGGGCCCAGTGAGACGAAACTGGAGATCGGAGGTATCGTCCTAACGGTCAAGCTCGAGGGTGACGGTCACGGCTTGGAGATGGCCGACGTTTATCGAGGTTTCCTGTCCGACGGACGATCGGATGCAGCCTTTGCTGTCCGGTACGGCTCTCTTCCTGACCTGAAGTCCGCCGAGAAGGTATTCGATTCAGGTGGGTCTTGGAGGCTCTATCGCCATCGGGGGAGATGGTGTTTTGCCCTTCAATCGCCTGCGTTGGGATCTGAACCTTATCAGATAGCCGTCACTGATACCGATTTCAGCAGAGGCGATATCCATACCAGGGACCATGAAGTCCGTCGCACTCTTGGCCCTTCCCCCTTGGGATATCCCTTGGAGGAGCTTCTATTTGTGAATTTGCTCTCGCTCGGGCGAGGAGTGCTACTCCACGCCTTGGCCGTCAGCGACAGGGGACACGGACTCATTTTCGCTGGCACGTCTGGGGCGGGCAAGAGCACCCTGGCCGACCTGTGGAAGAATGAGGAGGGGGTCACTATCCTGAGCGACGACCGGGTTATCGTACGCGAGAGGGAGGGACGCTTCTGGGCTTACGGCACACCCTGGCACGGGGATGTCAATCTATGTTCCCCCGAAAGGGTGCCCGTGGATGGCATATTCATCATCAGGCATGGTGCGCAGAACAGGGCAACGCCCTTGGAAGCCAGGACAGCCGTCACCAGCTTGTTGGTGAGATCCTTCCCCACCTATTGGAGCCCGGAGGGTATGGGGTTCACCCTGGAGTTCCTGGGCCGGATGAGCAGGGCAGTTCCCTGCTATGACCTGGGCTTCCTGGCCGATGGAAGTGTCATAGACTTTGTCCGCACTATGGACAACGTGTAGGCCCGTCTCCGCTCTGGTTCTGGGAAGAGTGGGCGGTATCGTTGAGCGTCTAGGTATTGTGTTTGGACAATTGGAGACCTGTGGCTGACCGTCGAGGGTGTCCCTCTCAGCCCGGCCAAGACGATGAGTAAAGAGATGAGTTCAAAACGAAGGGATTTGCCTGAGCTTGCTGCCGAGATGCTTCGCTGTGGCAATGCCTTGCGCATCAGGGCCAACGGCTGGAGCATGTATCCCTTCATCAAGCATGGCGATATCCTCGAGGTTGAGCCCGTAGAGGTGTCGGCCACACAGGTGGGGGATATAGTCCTCTGCCGCTATAGGGGGGACAAGTTGGTAGCTCACCGGGTAGTCGGGGCCAGCAGCGGGGAGGGTGGGGCTGCCCTGGTCGTCAAAGGGGATTGGACCCCTCGTACGGACCCCTTGGTCTATGCGGAGCAGGTTCTGGGCCGCGTAGTGGCTGTCGAGCGGGGAGAGAAACGGACCAGGCTGAATACCGGTCCACGGTGGCTGATTGAGGTCTTGTGGGCCAATGTCTCGCCTTATAGCCGTTGGCTCTACTTTCCCTTGAGGAAGGCTGTGCACGCTTCTTGCAAAGTGAGGAACAGGCTTCGATGCCTGAGGGCAAAGGGGCGACGAGGAAAGGGGGTGCAGGTGGTTTGAGATATCTTATCATCCATTCTGTGTTTGCTCACGTTTGCGAAAGGAGGACGCAAAATGCTTAGAAAAGCGGTTGGCCAGTTCGGACGGGTCGGTCGTACCAAAAGAATGGTGACCCTGGTCGGTATCCTGTTGCTCCTATTGGGCGTGATGACCGTGGCCGTGGTACTCGCAGATCCCACCGTGGATGGAGACATAGGGGGCGATTCTGCGTGGCAGAGCAGCGACGTTGTCGTCACTGATTCAGAGGACGGCCTCATTGCTGACGAATACGATATCGCAGATGTGTACATGAGGTCCAGCGATGATAATGTCACCTTCTTCGGCGGCTTTGAGGTCTACAGCGATAGCATGATCTTCGCCGAAAATGCGAGTATCTCCTTCGCCTTTGACACGGATGCTGATAGCGGCACAGGCGGGTCGGTGGACTCCGGTGCCTGCCCAAATATCGGAGCGGAATACAGACACGATTACCTCTACGTTGGATCGGGAGATTACATTAACAGGCTCAAACGTTGGACCGGTACGGCTTGGGAGTATCACGCGGACGCCTTGGCTGCCGAGAGCCCTGATTACGAGATGGCGGTCGCGTACTATGCGATCGGGTTGACAGAAACCAAGTGTATAAGTGTCGCCGTCTACTTCGAGAATCGTGCCGACGACCCCGATGACAGCCTCTGTGACGTGACCTGGTGCTACACCGATGGTGTTACCGTTGTGGACCTGTCTTCCTTTGACGCCAGTTCGGAGCGCTCAGATAGCCCAGTCGTGGAGCCAGGGATGTTGGCTTTGCTCGGGCTCGCTCTGGCCTTATTTGGCGCCGGTGGGTTGGTCCTATGGCGGGGGACAGGGCTGGCGCACTGATTCGCTGCGGGGATGTGCGGCGCACGGGGCGCTTGATCTCACCAGCATGCTGCCGTTGGATTCATCCCGAGTGCGCTTGTCCTGAGTCCAATCGAAGGTCCATGGGTCGCATCGAAGCCTGTGCCCAGCTAGTCGAAGGGGTGCAATCCAGTGGATCACGATGGTGGGATCGGATGAAGGTTGATGAGATAAGCTGGGGAGTTTCCCCGTACTTTGAAGGCCGCTGGAGGGTGCGAAAGGGCTACAAGCTGAGGATCTAGGCCACTAACTGATCCGCGTACTAATGGCTAGCCTTGCTAGCCACATATGTCATTCTGAGCGACCGAAGGGAGCGAAGAATCTCGTTCTAGACTGTAGATCTGGCGGCCAACCACGAGATTCTGAGGCGCCGCGCGCCTCAGAATGACTCTCTTGGCCCGCACTTGAGTTCAGCAATCTATGCATACATCTACAAGGCTCTTCAGGCCGGTCCAAGCGGTGTGGTGCGAGTCGCCAACTTCTCGGCTGAAATCGAGAAAAGCATCGGGTTTCGATCCCGTTGCCAACTGATGGTAAGTGTGCTAGAGCCATATAGAAGCACGGAGTGGAAAGCTCCACGAGTCTACGTGCTTGGTGGTACCTTTGGGCCATTGACACGGATACATAAGGCATACTAAGATCTGAATGTGAATAACAGCGTTCATTGAGCTGGTTTCCGGTTTGGTGGCGCTGGAGTACAGGCGGGTTTCAAACCCGCCTCTTCTTCAGTCCGGTGCTCCGTGCGGTTTGGGTGCTCAGGGGATGACTAGACGGGGTGAAGGGAGAAGGGTTCATGAGAAGGCCACACGTGTTGGCCAAGGTTCCACTATCCTGTGCTATCGCATGTCTCTTCGTCCTCGCGCTGGGCTTCATCGCCGCTGAGAGTTCTCGATCTGCTGAGGCCTCGATGGCGCAAGGCCTGCGCCTGATCAAATCCGATGCGGAAAGCATTGTCTTGGAGCTCCGTACGCCCGCCTACGATATCGAGGAGACGACGGTCGAGGGCAGTATCTACCATGTCCTTAGTGTGCCGGGCTACGCGCAGAGTGACCGCGTGGGTCACCCTCAGTTGCCCCTCGAGGGGACCCTACTGGGAATACCTGCCAATGCCGAGGCGGACCTGCACATTCTGGAAGCGGAAGGAGATATCCTCCCCGGTAGCTACAACCTCTATCCCGTCCCTCGACTGATAATCGAACGTGACCTCTCTTCCGGCCTGGCCATGGATATCGGTACGGAGTTGGCCCAGGACGAAGACATATATTCCGTGAACAGTTTCTATCCCGCCGACCTGGCTCGTATAACCTCCTCGGGCTTCATTCGCGATCAACGTTTCCTTCACCTGCAACTCTACCCCTTTCAGTACAATCCGGTCACCGAGCAACTGAAGTTCTATCAGAGAGTTCTGGTGGAGATCAGCTTCTCCTATGCCGAGGGTGCCACTTTGGCGACGGGAGGTGGAGAGACTGGTTCGCCTTTCGAGGCCACGTTGAGGAATAGCATCCTGAACTACGAGTCGGCCAGGGGTTGGCGTGAGCGATCGACTCGCCCAGTTTTCCTTGAAGCCTCAACTATGGATGCCGGTGAGGATCGGTACAGAATCGCCGTTTCTGAGGAGGGTATCTATCAGTTAGACTATGCAGACCTGGAGGCAGCCGGTGTCCCGGTGGATCCCCCTGGGTTCGTAGATCCTCGCAATTTCCACATCTACAACAGGGGCGAGGAGATAGCCATTTATGTTCACGGTGAGGAGGATGGGGGTTTTCAACTGGGGGACTACGTCCTCTTCTACGGTCAGCCGGCGGATACCAAGTACACCAACACGAATATCTATTGGTTCACTGCCAATGGCCCCGTGGGCAAACGGATGGAGGCCAAGTCGGGCGAAGGACCGGGCACAACCCCCACCTGGTTTGAGGCCACGGCACGCCTCGAGGAAGACCACCTCTATCGCTCACGGCTGCCCTTTGACGAGGCAGAACACTGGTACTGGGAAATGCTTCGACCCAATGGCGCTCCCGTGGCCAAGACATACACCGTGGACCTGAACCACATATACGCTGGGGAGGCCTATAGCGCTACGCTACGATTGCAGCTCGGGGGGTATACATCGGACGACGATGTTGATCCCGACCACCACGCCATGATTTCCATCAATGGCTATCCAGTGCCTGACGCCTGGTGGGATGGAGAAACTACTCATCAACTGCAGGCTGGTGTTCCGGACTCTATCCTGGTGGAGGGTCAGAATGAGATCGAGGTGGTATGCCCGGGCGATACAGGGGCAGGGTCCGAGATTGTTGTTACCGACTGGTTTGAGATAGACTATCGAGACACTCACGTTGCTGAGGACGATAGCTTGACCTTTCGTCAGGACGATGTCGGCACTGACCCTTGGGAATATGAGATCAGCAACTTCTCCCAGCCCTCGGTGGAGGTCTACGACACAACCGACCCCATCAACGTGAGCCGCATCATCAGTACTACTATCACACCCATCACACCTACCTATACCCTAACCTTCACGCAGGAAATCACTTCCCCAGCTCGATATCTGGCCCTGACTGGGGCCCAGACCAAGAGCCCCCCTGGTGGTATGACCAAAGACAGCCCTTCCAATCTCGGAGATCCCTCCAATGGCGCAGATTACGTCATCATCACTCATTCCGATTTCTACGAGAATGTGCTCCCCTTGGTCGACCCCGACCGCCGGGCTGTTCAAGGGCTTCGCACCATGGTGGTTGATGTTCAGGACATCTACGATGAGTTCAACTACGGGCTCTTCGATCCCCAGGCCATCAAGGATTTCCTGGCCCACGCATATTCCAACTGGGTGCCGCCAGCGCCCAGCTACGTCCTGCTGGTTGGCGACGGCAACTATGACCCCAAAGACAACCTGGGTCGTGGCGAGCCAAACTATGTCCCTCCCTATCTGGCTTGCGTTGACCCAGAGTGGTGCGAAGCAGCTACTGACAACCGGTATGTTTGCGTCAACGGCCCCGATATCTTGCCTGACATGCACATTGGGCGCCTTCCGGTCAAGACCGCCGCCGAGGCCGATGCAGTGATCAGTAAGATCCTCACATATGAGCAGAACTCGCCCCTAGGTGATTGGAGGCGGGAGGCGCTTTTCGTCGCCGACGATCCTGACGCGGAGGGTAATTATCGGTACCTCTCTGATCAGATGGCCGATATTCTTCCTCCCCCATACTCTGCGCAGGACGCATACTATCTAACGCCTGATTACATGAATCCCGAGGACGTGACCGCGGCCATCATTAACGGCATCAATGGGGGGCGTCTGCTGGTCCACTATTTCGGCCATGGCGGCCAGCAAGTCTGGGGTCACGAGGGGTTCTTCGAGGAGTGGCCAGGGGTTCGCCAGGACCTGGACTTGCTGACCAACAGTCAGAGGTTCCCTCTGATCTTGCACATGAGCTGCTTCAACGGCGAGTTCACAATTCCCAGTGCTCCAGGGAGCGACTTCTCATGCCTGTCGGAGAGCCTGGTTCGTGCTGAGGCAAGAGGGGCGGTGGCCAGTTGGGCGTCTACGGGGGTGGGCCACTCTGAGGGCCACAAGGTGTTGGACACAGGTTTCTTCAACGCCGTCTTCACTGACGGGGTGCTTGAGGTTGGCGCCGCGGCGACCCAGGCCAAGTATGGGATGGACTCCTATCAGTATCTCATCGAGCTCTACACCCTCCTCGGTGACCCAGCTATGAGGCTGGCCGTTCAGTACTATAAGTTCTTCCCCTTGAGTCTCAAGGACTACTGACCTTCTTTGCCCTCAGAGATGCGCTCCGCCAATCACCTTCACTCCATGAGTACCTTCTGGCGTGCCAGGCCTCACGGCAAGGGAATCAAAGAGATGCGGGGATAACCTTTGATGAGCAAAGGACTTGTATGCTTCATTATGCTACTAGCCTCATTCCTCTGGCCCGGGGTGGTTCTGGCCCAGCAACCCGTCGTCACCCGCGTGCCGGCGGCGGTGATCGTGGAGTGGACCACGGAGAGCGAGGTCAACCATGCTGGGTTCAATCTCTATCGCAGCGAGAACCCAGAAGGGCCTTACATCAAGCTGAATGATACTCTCATCCCCGCCTCCCCGGACCCCATCGCCGGGGGAAGCTATGTCTACACCGATACCACGGTGGCAGCGGGGAGTACGTACTACTACAAGTTGGAGGACGTAGAACTGGAGGGCGGCACCACTATGCACGGGCCCATAGAGGCCGTGGCTGAGGCCGATGTGGGTCGGCAAGGAACTGGTCCCACGCAACTGCTAGCCTTGGCTGTGCTGACTTGTGTCTTGGTGATCGTCGTCCTCATAGTGATGAGAGGACGGAAGTCCCGCAGATCCACGTCCGGTTCGTAGAGCGGCGACGTAGCCCGCCAACCCGTAGCCCCTGCCGTGCAAGTCGCAAGCCCGCCCCCTTTCTGTGCTGGTCACGCACGCACTTTCGCGCCTCGCGCATTCACTGCACATCCCTAGGTGTGCGGCGAATTGTGCCCCAGCGTTGTCAAGCATGTTGACCTACGCCCTCAACGGCGAGCGGAGGCGGTTCCCCAGAGGCAGTCTCCAGCCGCCAGGAATGCAACCCACGCTGTTCAGGAAGGGATATGCAGCCTGCGCCTGTGGCAGAGCGCCAGGCATGTCCCTTGTTGACGATAGCCGGACTACCGAGCTGTTCTGCCAGTTGGCGCTCGACCGTTTGTTCGTGTTAATGTGGTTTTAATGCGCTCTTTATGAGCATTTAACTCTCGCGTGGTACGATAGTGGTGAAGAAAGGCGAGGACCTACTGTGCGCGGAGGGATTCCCGCACACTGGAGGAAGAGTGACCGACATCAGGAACTGCCGCTATTGTGGCTCTAAGCTAGCCCACCTTCAGGGCGCGACTGGCCGCATAAGCATCTGCTCTCGTTGCGGGTGGAACAGAGTGGAGCTGACAATTGATCGGAGGAGCCAGGGGCTCAGAGCGAGACTCGGTCGCTCTATCGCTGCGGCGCACTTGAGGGCGTCATAGTGGACTCTGCTGGGGCCATCGCGTGTGGTACCATTGGACTATTGAATGCCTATCCAAAGGGAGTGTATAATACATGACACAGCGCAGTAGATCAGAAGTAAGCGGGAGGAAGCCGAATCGGGAAGTAGACAATAGCGAAGCTTGCCGCACGGCAAAGTTCGTACATCTGCTAATCTGTGGCGTCAACATGCATTCTTCGATTCCCCAGCCACAAGAGCCGAGCTGATGAGGCTTGAAACTTGTCGGTTCGGCTCTCTTGTGTCTGTTTGCTGGGACGCGGTGAGGCAGAGAAATCGATTGACCGCGAAGGACGATGAGTTCTGTGGGCGCTGAGGGCTGGTGCTCCTGGTGCCTCAGGTGGGGGCGACTGATCGCCGTGAAACCTCTGTCGGGTGGGGGCAGCAAGCGCGAAAGGCCCGCTGAAAGGCAGAGGCTAGCGATTCGGCGGAATGCAGTTGGGCCGCTCTCATCGGGGATGCGAGGGCTGTCCCGGATGTCCAAGAGAGATCGGTGTTGAGGAGGGCGATGACATGGAGAGCGCCACGGCGGACCCGCATGATCGGCGGGCCGAGAGAATACTAGTGTATGACGATGATGGAGTTCTTCTCGATCTATTGGGGCTGGTGCTCAGCCGTGAGGGGTACGATGTGACGGCCACCGTTTCTGAGCAGGAGGCGATTGCTTGCGGTTCCACCCGGCCCTTCGACCTGGCCATTGCCGACTTGGGATTTCACCGGTCGAACGGCTATCGGTTGGTGAGAATGATCAGTGAGGAAAGCCCTGAGACTGCCATTGTGGCGATCAGCGCCTACCCAGCAAGTGAGGTCGTTCGTTTCGCACGAGAGCATGCGCGAGCGTTCCTCGACAAGCCGTTTGCGCTTCGTGATCTCGTGGACGTGGTTCGCAGCACCTTGGCACAAGGACTGAAGGAGAACGCTGCCGGACGAGATGCGTTCGTTGCAGGCGAGGTGTCTAAGTGACGGTGGGGAGGGGCCAATGATTGAGCCTGGAGATCTCGGGTCACCGGAGGTTGCAGGGAGACGGGCATGTTCTCGCTGGCTGAGTGAAGGACGATAGGTAGTTGACCAAGATGATCGGTACGGCAATCAGTTGCGTGCGCGAGGCCGCCTCGGTAAGGCGCGCTCTGCTCGTGGTCGCGGTGGCGGCAGGGCTAATCCAGCTCTCAGTGGGATCGGTCGCTCACGCACAAGGCCCCCCTGTGCTTGACGGGCTACTTGACGATGCATACGTCAGTCACGGATACTCCATCGACTACGAGGGTTTTTACCCGCAGGCAACCGCGACGCTGTACGTCCTGGATGACACCAGTGTGGATGCCAACTACATCTGGCTGGGCTGGGTTGTCAGCCGCGACTTCAACGACAATAGCTACGGGGCCAACAGGCATAGCTCTTGGCCAAAGGGTCACGACTTCGACGATCTGCTAG
>Ga0209979_1001265_pt1 | contig 28425 bp, 19 predicted proteins | sample AnhtaG_FD_183114 | JGI IMG/M metagenome (GOLD analysis project Ga0209979, IMG submission 183114) | Deep subsurface microbial communities from Anholt, Denmark to uncover new lineages of life (NeLLi) - Anholt_01485 metaG (SPAdes) (version 2) | ecosystem: Environmental > Aquatic > Marine > Oceanic...
TGGCCGGCTTGAAGGGATGGCAAGTGAATACGGCAATTTAGGGAATGTTTACCTAATGCGGAGTGATTTAACTAAAGCTGAGAAGATGTATCATAGGGTTTTGCAGATTGAGGAAAAACTGGGACGACCGGAAGGCATCGCAATTGCTTATAGCAATTTAGGATCTGTTTATAAAAAGAGGGGGAATATTGCTAAGGCCAGGGAGTACTGGGAGAAAGCGGTGGGTTTGTTTAAAAGAATAGGTATGCCGCATAAGGTAGAGAAGGTGGAGGGATGGATTGAGGGGATAGAGAATTGAGCTGGATTCCTGCTCCTTCGACTTCGCTCAGGACAAGCTTGGGGGTATAAGTACACAAGAGCACAAGAGCATAAGTGCACAAGAAACAAAGACCTAAGACTCAGGGCACAATAATATTGATTAGGGGTGGTGTTGCGCTTATATTGTGGCCGAAACCCACGTTGACCCATTCGACTGGGCTCAGGGCAGGATTTGGTCGGGATGACGAATTGAATATTGAATTCTGGGTGTAGAATGAAGAATTTTGAGATTGCTTCGTCACTTCGTTCCTCGCAATGACGATCTTCTAATAGATTCCCGCTTTGGTGGATATTCAATATTGATTATTTTGGTGATTGCTGGGTATCGGGGATTGCGTCGTCGTGCCGACGACGGCTAAACAAAAACCCTGGGTGAAACCCAGGGCTAAATATCAAAGAACCCATCAATAAATTGATTGATAAAGAAAACCCCGTAATAAATTACGGGGCTAAATATTATGGGTTCCGTATCAAGTACGGAATGACGAAGGGTGGACAAGGGGGAAATATCGAATAACGAACCCCGACTGATACTTTCGGGATAGGCAAGGAATAGCGAATAATGAAGTAAATAGGATGAACGACTTTGGAATTGATTATTGAGGGAAATATGGCACAGGGAATAGTTATTAAGGCAAGAGGAGTTGCCTTTGAGGGGGAGTTGGATGATAGTATGACGGGCAAGGCGATATATGGTGCTCTGCTGATACGGGCGAAGGCGCAACGCTGGGGTGGGGAGATATATTTTAGTATTCCGGTGAGCTGTGAGCTTGAAGAGGACAGCAGGGAAGTATTGGAGGAAGGGGAATTGGGATATTGGCCGCCGGGGACGGCATTTTGCATATTCTTTGGGCCGACACCTGCATCGGGCGGCGATGAAATCAGGGCGGCATCGGCGGTGAATATTGTCGGGAGAATAAAAGGAGACCTGTCCGGGTTGTGGGATGTTCCGAATGGGGCGGAAGTCTGTATTGAGAAGGCTTAAGTATAAAACCCCCAAGGCAGGCTTGGGGGCTAAACATTTGGATTCCAGATCCCCGATAGGAATCGGGGACAAGCTTCGCGGGAATGACAACGTCGTCGTGCCGACGACGGCTAAACGACCTCCAATAAATTTTGGTGAAATAAAACCCGCCGAGTGAATCGGCGGGCTAAATATAAGAACCCGCAAATAAATTTGGGGGCTAAACAGAAAACCCTGGGTGAAACCCAGGGCTAAATATTTTGGATTCCAGATCCCCGATAGGAATCGGGGACAAGCTTCGCGGGAGTGACATTTCAATTGACTATTCGGTGGCAGGGTTCAGTATGACAAATTAAAAGTGGTTGGTTTGTGTAAAATTGTTGCCTGGTACAAGAAATTTAGTTATTTTGTGCCGTATGGTGGATGAACAAAGACAATTAGTGCAACAGATTGAGCATTTACTTGAATCCGAAGATAAATCGGCTCTAAGGGAACTGCTCAGCGACCAGAGAAGCAGTGATATAGCAGAAGTCGTGGAGCTTGTGGATAACGAGCAAAGACGAGCTATCTTCGACGCTATGGACAAACCAACTTCGGCTGAGGTTCTGGAAAAGGTTGATGAGGCGACCAGAGCTGAGCTGTTCGAGCTGCTAAAAGACGAGGAACTGAGCAGCATTCTCAGCGAACTTGATCCTGACGACGCTGCCGACGTTCTTTCGGAACTGCCGGAAGAAGAAAGGGCGGCACTGCTCGAAAGCATACCTCCGGCGGAATCGGCTGAGATTAAAGAATTGATGAGCTACTCGGAGGATTCAGCAGGCGGGATTATGGACCCGGCTGTGATAAGTGTGTCCGAGGATGCCACGGTCGCTGAAGCGGTCAATAAAATCCGTGCTGCGGAGATTGATGAAGACTTCTTTTCCGTGTATGTTGTTGACAAGGCAGGTGGATTTGTTGGTGATGTTCGTATTAGGTTCCTGCTGACCCGTCCTGAAGGGACAAGGATAGGTGATTTGGTTGGCCCCGATACGATTTACGTTAGCGTTGATATGGACCAGGAAGAAGTTCGTAATATATTCAGCAAGAATGACCTGATTGTAGTGCCGGTTCTCGATAATGACGATAAGTTAGTCGGGCGCATCACCGCCGACCGTGTTATCGAGGTTGCGGAGGAAGAAGCTGCGGAGGACCTGTACACGATGGCAGGCACCGATCCTGATGAGTTGGATACGTTTTCGGCTTTTCACGCGGCCCGGATCCGAATGACGTGGCTTTTGCCCTGCTTAATCGGGACTGGGATAACGGCTCTGGTCCTGATGTTTTTCCACGACAAATTCGGCATCGAAGGTTTATCTATCGTCTATACCGCTGCGCTTGCTTTTGTGCCGATGATTGCGGCTATCAGTGGGAACGCCGGGCTGCAAACTTCGGCGATTGTGGTTTCGGGACTGGCAACCGGTCACCTTGTGGCATTGAGAGTAAGTCAGGTTTTCACGCGTGAGGTGCGCATTGCACTTCTTGTAGCGCTTAGCTGCGGAGTTATAGGCGGTGTGGCGTGCGCGATATTACTTAACGTGAAGGCTGCGGAAAACACGTTAGGGTCTATGCAGCTTGTGTTTGCGTTCGGGACGGCCATGTTTTCGGCAATAATGGTGGCGACGACGCTTGGTTTGTTTCTGCCGTTTTTATTCCGCCGAATCGGCATAGACCCGGCTATAAGCTCCGGGCCATTAGTTACAACCGCAAACGATTCGATAAGCGTTGCAATCTATATGACTTTGACATTGCTATTGGCGACGTAAGCTCAGAGGACAGAGAACAGAGGACAGAAGACAGATGTCAGACTCTGACTTCTAATTTCATTATCTGCGTGTTCGCCTGGTAACGACCCTTCTCCTTGGGCTGCTTTTTCTCGGAATCTCCCTAATTGTCAAGTGTGATACCGGCGGTTTTTTCGGGCGTGATTTTTTTGGTACTTTCTGTCCTAATAGCTGTAAAGCGTTTCTGCAAATTTCTTCGGTAGAAGCGTCGCGATGTTTGAGGCCCTGTTCCAAAACCTCCAGCGCTATTTTTTTCATTCTGCCTCTCATTTTTCTAAGGCCATAGGTGGCAGCGTTTTTCGTGTGTGCAGGACAATTACCAAACAAAGCAGCTTTTAAGATGTCTAACCCATCTTCCTGCATCCAGGACAATTTATAAGCGGCGCGCCGTCTGTTCGAGGCATCAGAGGAGAACAATTGCTCCCGGAGCTTTCTTAGAAGTTTTATTGACGCCTCATCTTTTTCTCGGCCTGAGAGCACTCTTTTCTCCAATTCCATAAAGCCACCCCTGTATTTTGACTACTTCCGTGTAATGTAGTAAGTTCTCTAACAAGATATAACCGGATTGTCAAATATTTATTTGAAAAGAATTGTTATTTTTCTGCAATGGCTCCGGCAGGCAATCCGAGGCTGCCACCGGTCAAGTTAGACGTTACAGACTACTACAGCTACGGTTGGGAAGGATTCCTTTGTGATTTGCGGCGAAAATCAATATTGTTCAGGCATCAAGCTTGACAACGGGCTTAAAATTTTATAATATATCTGTATAAGGGTTTGTTTTTACAAATCTTATGGTAAGAGAAATGCTCTGCCAAGCTATAACCGACAATTAAGCCGGTCGTGGCAGTAAAAATTGGTTTATAAAGTCTACTGCAAAATCGAGGTTAGGCATAACTCTATTGGTTTATAAATTTTGGAGTTAGTGGTAATTATGTCCCCGGAACAACCTATTGATAACCGAACAAGCCTTGAGCATGAGCCGGAATTGAACAAGTTTTTCAAGGCAGCTATCAAAACCCGTGCGAGCGACCTGCACCTGAAAGTAGGTCAGCCGCCAAAGTTGCGTTTCTTGGGGGAGTTGAAAAAGACTACCGGCGAAGTAATGACAGTAAAAAGGATTGAAAAATTAGTCTTCGAGATACTCAGCCCTGCTCAGAAAGCGTTTTTCCTGGAGCATGGTACTTTAGACTTCGCCCACGAGCTTGAGGGTGAACATCGTTTCCGAACAAACATATTTCGCCAACGAGGAGTAATTAGCCTCACTGCCCGACGCGTCAACACAGTCATCCCGCCGTTCGAAGAACTGCACCTGCCGGGGATACTTGAAAAGATATGTGAGAGCAGGCAGGGGCTGATTCTTGTAGTAGGTCCTACGGGCTGCGGCAAAACGACAACAATCGCATCGATGGTGGACCGCATCAACCACACTCGCTCGTGTCATATAATTACTGTGGAAGACCCTATCGAGTATCTGTTTAAGGACGCCAAAGCGATAGTGTCACAAAGGGAAATCGGGATTGACGTCAAAGACTTCGAGGATGCGTTAAGGTATCTGATGCGTCAGGACCCTGATGTTGTTTTCATTGGCGAGATGCGTGATGCTAAAACCGTCAGCGCCGGAATGAGAGCTGTGGAAACGGGCCATCTTGTTTTTGGAACGATGCATTCAGCAAATGCGGCGCAGTGTGTTCACCGGCTTTTGGACCTGTTTCCGCAAAACGAACGAGACCTTGTAAGACAGACTTTAAGTCTGGCAATTAAAGCGGTCGTCAGCCAGGTATTAGTTCCATGCCTGAAGGAAGGCATTGACAGGATACCTGCTGTGGAGATTCTAATTGCAAACGCGGCTGTCAGAAAACTGATTTCTGAAGGCCGCGAAGTCGATTTGCCCAGTGTTATCCGAAGCTCGCAACAGGAAGGTATGCAGGACCTTACATATAATCTTTGTGAACTTGTGAAAGACGGTTCTATCGACCCGAAGGACGCCTATAAACAGGCACCAAATACAGAAGAATTAAAAATGGCACTAAAGGGTATCAGGACGACTGCCAGTGGCATTTTGTAAGATTTAACGGAGCATCCTATGCCGGATTTATTAGCAGCTTCCGCCGGATACGGCGGTTACATATCAATAATCAAATTTCTCATCTTCCTGGTTATGTTTTTCGGATGGCTGCCTCTGCTTACGTGGGTTTACCAGGACGCCAAAGCAGTAGAGACAAAAGCGGTTTTCTGGGCAGGTATTGTTCTGGGCGCCGGAGCGGCGGGGTCAATAATCTGGCTGGTTATCCCTGTCTTTATCGCCGGGATGCTGCTGTATTTGATAGTTGTATGTGCAACATCTCTGGCTTATGTGAAGCACCGCAATTCGAGGGTTATGGATTTTGACCGGGTACTGACGGTTGACCATATTAAAAGCCTTCTCGTTAGCAAAGAAAAGAAACTCGAGGGACTCAAAAACTTCCAATTCGTAACAGCAAACAACAATGAAGTTCCTTTACCAGAACCCCGAACGCCGGACTTTTTCGGCTATAAGACAGCTTATGAAATTCTGAGCGATGCCCTCTGGCGAAGGTCGAGCAGTATTATGTTTTCCCCGACACCACAAGACTATAAGATAGGCTATTACGTTGACGGTACATCGCTCAAACAGCCGAGTATAGCCAAAGAGCAAATGCAGTATTTCATTCGCTTTGTCAAGCAGCTTGCCAATTTGGATACCAAGGAAAAGCGAAAACCACAAAAAGGCACGTTTAAGATCTTTCAGGGCGAAAATCATACCGAGTGGGAAGTAGCCACTGCCGGGTCAACTGCCGGTGAACAGGTCAGGCTCAAACAAATAACACAAGAGGCCATACCAAAGTTAGGCGATATCGGCCTGATGCCAGAGCAGTACGGGCAGTTAAACAAATTTGGCGAGATAAAGCAGGGTGTTTTTATCATAAGCGGTCCTAACAAAAGCGGTGTAACAACTACACTTTATGCACTGCTGCGAAATCATGACGCCTTCCTTAACAATATCAACACGCTCGAAAGACAGCCCTCCCACAAGCTGCCGAATATAACTCAAAACATCTTTAACCTCAGCGACACGGGCACAACGACATTTGCGAAAAAGCTGCAATCTGTAGTAAGAATGGGACCGGATGTCGTTGGCGTTGCCGAGTGCGAGGATTCCGAGACGGCCCAGGTTGCGTGTGCGTCTGTTAAAGACGGGAAGATTATGTATATTACGCTCAAGGCAGATAGCGTAATACAGGCATTGGCTAAATGGCTGAAATATGTTGGCGACAGGCGTCTCGCCGCCGGGACCCTTCTGGGTATAAGTAACCAACGGCTGTTTAGAAAACTTTGTGATGAATGCAAGCAGGCATACGCGCCTGATAAGGAACTTTTCAAAAAGTTTAACATCAGCGCAGAAAAGACAAAAGTGTTTTACCGCACCGGCAAAGTGCTGTACGACAAACGCGGTAAAGCCTCGACGTGCGAAAATTGCCAGGGGACAGGCTATTTCGGCAGGACCGGCATATTCGAGATTATCATACTGAACAACGAGCTAAGAAAGGCTCTGGCGCAAACGAAATCGCTGCCTGAAATCGGCACGCAATTCAGACGTGCCAAAATGCTTTATTTGCAGGAACAGGCACTAAGAAGAGTTATCAGTGGAACAGTAGCAGTAAATGAAATGATTCGGGTGCTTTCAAAACCCAAAACGAAAAAACCAACATAGTGTTTAAAGTTTGAAGTGCAGTAGGGTGTGCACTGCACACCAACAAAGAAAAGGTGGGCAATGCCCACCCTACGCTCTACTCACTTTAGCTCACTTAAAAATGGGAGATATTGTAATGATAGGCTTAGCTGTGGTGTTAATAATAATATTAGGATGCGCTGCTTATCAGTATTTCAAAGGCACATTTGTCAGGGCATTCGCTACGATAATAATTGCTATTTGTGCAAGCGTAGCTGCGTTCGGTTTCTTTGAGGTTCTGGCAAATGTCTTTATCAGCCGTGGTGCTAACAGCCGTTTCCTATCTCTCGTTCCCTGGGCACAGCCGCTCTGTTTTGCGCTGCTATTTATTATAGTCTTTGGCGTGTTGCAAACAGCTATGATGTTTCTAACTCGCCGGCCGGTTGATTTGGGTTTTCTGCCTGAGCGTATCGGACGGATTGTGTGCGGAATTTTCTTAGGCCTTATATTATCCGGCCTTTTGCTTACAGCCCTTGGGATGGCGCCTTTACCAAACAAGTATCCTTACAAGCGTTTTGACGAGAAGCGTCACAAAGTTCTGCTCAACGCAGACGGCTTTACAACAGGGCTGTTCAGTATCATAAGCAGGGGCAGCTTCAGCGGCCAAAGAAGTTTTGCTACTATCCATCCCGACTACCTTGACCAGCTTTACCTGAACCGGCAGATTTCCGGCACCTCAATCCTCACCAGCAAATCTCCGGCAATAAGCGTGCCATCAAAGCAGGCAGTCTGGCCGGCCTCCGAAAGCCTAAGAGAGCAGGTGGGTCAGCTTGTTTCAGAGTTGAATCGTCAAGGCAAACTTAAGGATGAGTTAACCGGTAAATTGATATCTATGCCCCCCATCAGCCGCGATTATCAGCCCAGAATAGTGCGGGTGGGAATAAAAAGAAGCGCGCTAACGATAAAAACGAAGATAAACGGCGGCGCATTTATACTTCCTCAATTAAGACTCATCTGTAAACGACAAGGATATGACGACGACCCATTAGCCGGTACGGGAATAAACATTTACCCCATCGGACACCTGAAGGCGGCGGACCAGATACAGGTAAGCACCGAGATAGAAATAGATGGTAAAAACGACTTCGAGGAGAACGCCAGGGAGAAATGGATTGACTTTGTTTTTTGTGTTCCGAGGGATTATGTGCCTGTGCTGGTCGAGTTTAAGCAAAACAGCATTGTCGAGATACGGCCCAGTGCAATCGTAACCGCCGACCAGGCGCCGCCGCCAGCGGTTTTCATTCAATCACCTAAAGATAACAATGACAGCAAGTAATCTGCGAAGCCCTCATTAAGTCCACCGAAATAGTCGAGCACTGGTTCTTAGCTGCAGACAACCAATTCGTCCAAATCCAGCTCCATCAGATGCTCGAGATAAGCGTTGAGCTCTTCTTCTGAAAAATTGGCGAGAAATTCCGGCTTGGCACTTCTGTTGATTTCGCAAATGTAGTCTATCAACTCTCTTTTACTCATACGTACAGGTCCTTCCAAACTGATAACAATCCCTATTAACCTACGCAATATCGACAGGTCGAACAAATTTTCTTTAGTGAACCTGGTAACGACCGGAGTAACGCCCCATAACCCAAACTACCATATAGCCGAATCGTTTTTGCTTCGACTACCATATATAGAACAAACGAACAAACCGGTTTTATCACTTCTTCAACTGTCCAATAAAATCATCTTGGGCGCCGGCCAATCCAGACTGAAAAAAAATTGCGAATTTTTTATTTTTCTAAATTTCTGCCGCACGAAAACGATGATGGCCATCGTCGATACAAACTTGAGACCATTCGGCTGCTGCCATCGAATCAGTTCAGTAAGGTATGTTTAAGCTCGCTGCTTTCTTCTTTATTCTATGCAGATGGAATTATTCAAAGTCCATCTGTGTTATCGTCCTTTAAGCCACAGTTCTATCGGTCTTCTAATGCCATCAGCTCGGAACGGCAATTGGACCTTGCCGCCTGTTTCAGCCGACTTGTAACCGGCATAGAGCACTTCCTGCACTACGCGACCATCCTCACCGGTTGCCATTGGTTCTTCCCTGCCGCGCACACACCGGGCAAAATGACACATTTCCTGCGGAAAACCATAGTTCCACAACTCCTCGAATACGGGATAAGTCCATCCCTTGGTTGTAGGGGCTTTCTCGACTGCATAACCATAGCCATATTCACTGTAGGTAGGCAAAGCGTTGCCCATATGCAGGTCAGCATAAGTAACTCCACCTTCTCCGTACACCTCGATACGGTCCTCCATACCACCTCGCCGAACCCAACTGTCTTCAATCAGTCCAACCGCGCCGTTGGCAAACTCGATAATACAAATGGAATTGTCTTCACCTTTGGTTTTGTTACCGTGAACGTGGGTCGCCATCTGACAATATACAGTCTTAATCTTCGGCCGGCCAAGAAACCAATAGCAAAAGGCAATCCCATGACAGCCCATATCCATGAAAACACCTCCGCCCGACTTCTCAACATCCCAAAACCACGGGGCGTGCGGGCCGAAATGCTTTTCTAACTGTTTCACCAAATAGACCTTGCCAAACGCACCCTGGTCAGCCATTTCTTTGGCTTTCACGTACTTTGGTGTGAAAAACAGCTCCTCTGCGTACAACAGCAATACCCCTTTGCGCCGGCATGTTTCTATCATCAGGTCCGCCTCTTCCAGCGTCATGCAGAGGGGCTTTTCACAGACCACATGCTTACCGGCATTGGCAATATCAATGGTCATCCGGGCATGCAAATAGTTCGGTGCCGCAATCGTTACCATCTCGATGTCTTTCTCAGCGAGCATCTGCTTGTAGTCGGTAAAGACGCGGGCAATACCGTACTTATCCGCCAACTTCCGGGCGTTGCCCGGTGTAGGAGAAGCAACAGCAACTACTTCCGCCTCATCAGGCATAATACGAAACGATTCGGCATGAATGCCTGCTTCAAACTGTGACCCAATAATCCCGACTTTAACCCTTCCCTTGCCCGACATAATAAATCTACATCCTTCTTGTTCTAATCTTTACTTATCAGCAAACCGAGACCGTTCCCAACAAAACCGCTTCTGTCAAAGGGCCATACCTCACGAAAGACTTAGCAAACCTTCCCAAGGCAAACTATGGTACACTATCTTGCAACCCGAAAAGTGTGTTCATCCAGGTTATAATACCCCAACGAGCTGTCCAATTCCAGCAAGTTCTGTGAACACACACGAGTTCTCAGCATTTCTTCCGTGGTCGAGTTGGATGGGTGACGCAAAACTGCGGAGAGAAAAACAGCCTGAGACCGAACAATATAGTGGCATTTTCAGAGCTAATTCAGTATAGTGGAAGATTAAGTTTCGGCAAAAAATCCACGTGTCGTTAAGTGAGGTATGTCAGATGAACAAATCTGTTTCTTTATTTGCTCTTTACTTCGTGATTCTTGTTGTTTCAGAATCGGCCCAGGCTGAGGACTGGCCTACGTTCATGCATGACAACCACAGAAGTGGCGTTACCGGGGAGCGACTGGAACTGCCCTTGAAGGAATCTTGGGTGTTCAAGGCGATTCATCGGCCACAGCCCGCATGGCCGCCACCAGCAAGGCAGGATTTTTGGCACCGCCACTACAACCTGAGAGCGACAGTAACGTACGATCGGGCGTTTCACGTTGTTGGGGCAGGTGAGATTCTATATGTTGGCTCATCGGCAGATGATAAAGTCTATGCACTGGATGCACTGACCGGACAGGAACGCTGGACATTTTTCACAGAAGGGCCAATTCGGCTGGCTCCTACTATCCGGGACAACAAAGTGTACGTTGGTTCTGACGATGGATGTGTCTATTGCCTCTCTGCCGATGACGGTTCACTGGTGTGGAGGTATAAAGCGACTGAGCTGGACCGTAAGGTTCCAGGCAATGAGCGGATAATATCGATGTGGCCGGTACGGGCAGGCTTGTTAGTAGATGAAGGGAACCTATACTTTGCCGCTGGTTTGTTCCCTAATCAGGGAGCATTCCTATTCGCACTCAGTGCTGAAGACGGGTCGGTACAATGGAAGCAGAGGGTGGAGATATCGCCGCAGGGTTATATGTTAGCTTCGGATGAGCAGCTATATGTCCCAACAGGACGAACAAATCCAGCGATTTTCGCCCGCGCCGATGGTAGTTTACTGGGACAGCTACCCAGTGCCGGTGGAACCTTTGCGCTGTTGGCAGAGAACGTTCTTGTAACCGGCCCCGGCCGCGGCTCAAAAGAGCTTAACGCTTCCGACGTTGACACGGAGTATAAAATCGCAACGTTCGGTGGTTTGAGGATGTTAGTGAACGGCTCAACGGCATACATGTTAGCCGAAAAGAAGCTCTCGGCCTTTAATCGGGGTCGGTATCTCGAGTTGTCGAGGGAACGAAATAAGCTGAGCGAGCGGTCTAAAAAGCTCAAAGAACAGCTCAAGAAGGTGGAAAAAAATACAGTCGAAGCAGATCAATTGCGCAAGGAGCTGCACAATATCACGATACAGCTCAGCGAGCTATCAAAGAGATTGAAAGATTGTTACCTATGGACGGTCGAATGTGAATACCCGTATTCGATGATTATGGCGGGCAATGTTCTTTTTGTAGGGGGAGAAAATAAGGTAGCCGCATTAAAGGCTGAGAATGGCAGACTCATTTGGAAGGCCTCTGTTGGGGGCAAAGCGTTTGGCTTGAGCGTAGTGAACGGTGGTCTTTACGTGAGTACGGACCAAGGCCAGATACACTGTTTTAGAAACGGTGTAAAAGATATTACGAAAGTTATAACAGCTAAAACAAACACCAATCCTTATCCGCATGATTATTTGACGAAACTATACGCCGAAGCTGCAGAGCTTATAGTCGAACGAACCGGAGTCACAAAAGGATATTGCCTTGTACTTGATTGTGGCCGGGGAAGGTTGGCGTATGAGCTTGCCCGCAGGAGTGAACTGAAGATTGTCGGTGTCGAAGAAGACGCTGGTGAAGTAACGGCCGCGCGCGATGCCATCGACAAAGCGGGATTCTATGGCAGAGTTGCTGTTCATCATAAGGATTCTGCAACACTGTCCTATACAAAATACTTTGCTAACCTGGTCATTTCAGACCAAACACTTCGGACAGGCAAACTCCCTTCCTCAGCAGACAAGGCTCTTAAAATGCTCAGGCCTTACGGAGGAATTATTGCTTTTGCCCTGCCAAGCAGCAAGTTCAATCGAAAAGAGTTGAAAAAATGGGAGCGGCCGTTTCTCGAAGACTGGAAACTGCACGATACAGGTGAAATTATATTAGCGTGGACAAAACGTAAAGAATTGGAAGGCGCAGGCGAGTGGACACACACTTACGCAGAGCCGGGCAATACCGCCTGCAGCGAGGACAAAGTCATCAAGGGGGACATGGCAGTCCAGTGGTTCGGTCGGCCCGGGCCAAGATATATGATTGACCGTCACCATCGCAATGTGCCGCCGCTTTTTAAGGATGGGCGTCTTTTTGCTCCGGGCGATTGTGTCGTTTTTGCTGTAGATGCCTATAACGGTACAATCGAGTGGAAAATCGAGGTTCCCAATTCACGCCGGCTCGGGGCATTTCTGGATTGCGGCAGTATGGCTGTGGACGACCAATGCCTGTACGTGGCCGCGGAAGATAAGTGCTACGGCTTCGATGTTCGGACCGGCCGACGCCGTATTACGTATAAAATGCCACAACTAATCAGGGCCGAGCCTCGCGAGTGGGGCTACGTTGCATACTCAGGTAACGTACTTTTCGGAAGCGGTCGAAGGAAAGGGGCTTCCTATACTGAGACCAGCTATGAGGCAGACAATGCGCTATGGCAAAGAAATATGAAGTTAGTGGTAAGTGATTATCTGTTCGCGATGCAAAAGGGAAGACGCCGGCCGCTTTGGAAATACGAGGGTGGGCTTATATTGAACACTACTATTACCGTTGGTGGCGGACGAATATACTTCCTTGAGACTTATAGCCCAAAGGCCTTAGCTGACAAACTTGGGCGTATGCCCGTGAAAACATTATTTGACGGAGGCAACCAATACCTGGTCGCTCTTGAGGCCCGAACCGGTAAAATCGTCTTCAAAGAAAAAGTCGATGTCAGCAATTTTGAAGAGCCTGTCTATATTAACTATGCCAAGGATACACTTCTTTTAAGCGGGTCCAGACTCGTCGGAGGTTCCGTTCATTATTATTATTACGCTTTTGACGCGCGCTCCGGTAAGGTCCGCTGGGAAGCAGACCATAAGACTGACCTCGCTACGGACGGTGGTCACGGTGAATACAATCGTCACCCAACGATTATTGACCAGACAGTTTATGCCTGGCCTTACACGTACAACCTGAAGACCGGCAAAAAAATCGAAGGGTGGAAATTTGACCGCCGCGGGCATGGCTGTGGTGGTGTCTCGGCCTCGGCCCAGTGTTTGTTCTGGCGGGGTGACAACCCCTGGATGTATGACCTGGGGCCAAATGGAGGGCCGCGGCGACTCAACAAAGTTACACGACCAGGCTGCTGGATCAACATCATTCCGGCTGGCGGACTTGTTCTTATTCCTGAAAGCAGCTCGGGTTGTACCTGCGGCTTTGCCTTACAGACTTCTATAGCCTTCGTTCCTAAGTAGGCACTTGAAGCAAAGAGTAAGACCTGAAGAAATTTGGTGACTCTTAGCGTTCGGACGGTTTTATTTTTCGAGTAAAAGAAGAAAAAGCAGTGGCAAATCCGTCAGGCCTTCTATGATTGTGTGGAGTTGCCGGACTGAATTCCCAAATCTCCACAAGATCGTATGAACGCCCCAAGTACAACGGAATCATTGGGTTCCTGCGCTGTTCTCAACCCGACCAGTCCGGCAACTCCATGGAAATCAACGAAGGCCTGACGGACAAATCCGGCACGATGTATGGCTCCCGATAAAAACCACGAACCAGACGGTTGGCTTGTTCATTACTCTTGAAGCACTCGTTCTCCCGGTCGATCTCCAACCACGGCCCCAGTGTCACGGTCCTGGCGTCGATGTTGATTTTGTGGCCCGCAAGGTGCTCAAGCAGCCGGTCAAACATGTCTCTGAATATCGGGATGTCCCGGACGCGGGCATGTATCTCTTTCCGAGAAGCTTTCACACCGAGCCTGTATGAGATGTTGCCGGTATGGCTGACAGCGGTGGAGATGTGTCCTTCGAGGACATCGGCGTTGAGGTCTTCCCGACGGCCACTACGAACTGCCTCAATGAAGTTGACGAAATGATCGCCACCACCACTGAAGGTTTTGACCTGATTGCCCTGGTTGTCCCACGCCAGGCCGCGGTAGAGACTTACCGACCCACCTTCACAATCGACAATCACACCCACCCCTTCACCACGAAACGCAGGCATTTCGTCAGAGCCTCTGGCTTTGCGAAGGTTGTGTACCTCATAAAGCAGCGGTGCCGTGGGAAAGTCATAATAGATTATCTGCGTATTAGGAACATTGCAGGCGTCGTTGAACACAAACCTGCCACCAATGCTTATCACCCGGCGGGGAAGCATCTTCTCGCCCAGACACCACCGGGCCGCATCCACCTCGTGGACACCCTGGTTGCATGATTCTCCGTCACCGGTGTTCCAGTCAAAGCTACAGTCATATTGGAGACGGTCCCGATAGATTGGCAGCTTCCTGGCAGGACCACACCAGGTATCGTAGTCGATGGTATCGGGGATTGGCAGCGGAGTGTCGCGCTTGCCGCAGGAGGAACGCGGCTTGTTGGCAAAAGCAGTGATGTATCTGATCTTGCCGAGGTTTCCTTCATGGATCCATTGGATTGCCTTAGCGATGGAACTCTGCGAGCGGCGCTGGGTGCCACACTGGACGATACGGTTGTACTTTCCGGCAGCGTTGACCATCTGTCGGCCCTCCCAGATGTAATGCGACAGCGGTTTCTCGACATAGACATGCTTACCGGCCTGACATGCCCAGATTGTACTAAGACCGTGCCAGTAGTTCTGTGTCGCGTTAGCGATTACATCGATGTCCTTGCGGTCAAACATCTTACGCATATCGACGTATTGTTCAACCCTGTGCCCATACTTTGATTCGATCAACTTAGCCGCCTCTGTCATGCGCTGCCGATCGGGGTCACTCAGGGCCACGACGGTTACATCTTGCTGCTTCTCGAAGGACGGTATGTGGGCCCCCTTACCGCGACCGCCGCAACCGACCAAACCCACACGAATGCGGTCATTCGCTCCTTGTACGCGCGAGTACGGCAACACTGCTGCACACCCTGCAGCGAAGGTACTTTTTACAAAATCTCGACGAGTAACAACTTTCATAATTTATTTCTCCTCTAAAGAATCCGACAGCAAGTGGTTGACGGAGTGCATTTTTTCAGTCAGCTCGGCTAATTCATCCAGGGTTTTTGCCGATTCGATAGAGCGCAGAACCTCCGCCAGCTCAGCGGCTCCTTTAATCGTATCAAGGCCATTGTTCTCCATCGTTACCAGTATCTGCCTAACCCGCTTTGCCAACCGCTTGCGAAAGAACTCGACCTGTCCTTCATCCAAGGCACCTTCTTTCCAGGATGGCTCAAATTCATGAAACGCAGTGCAGGCCTTCTGTATGTACAGGAGGACTATACCTTTGGCTGGATTTCCTGAGGAAAGAATTCGTGCCCATTGTAACTCTTCATTTCGCCAGTGCTCATCTTCCACCGTCGTTTTGTAGTCCAGCTTGTCTTGTGAAGTCATAGCCTGAGTCCCTGTTATTTCTTGTCCGGAACAATCACCTGTATCGATAAATCGGCAACCACAAAAGAATATCAAATATCTTGAGGGATGACAATGTTTATTCGGTCTGTTTCGCGTTCATCAGCACAATCTAAGCCTCACAGAGAGTCCCGCACCAATTGAGCTTAGGCTCACGCCTAATTGGTGAGGGATTGAGTTATCATGTGTTCACTAATGCTACACTCTTGCAAAAACGGCACACAGTAATGATAATAGCATCGATTCAATAGGTAATGTTATCATGGTAATAACTGAGGGCTAACCAAGACCATGGAGGTCCGGGAAGACAAATTCACAGTTAAAACCTATGAGTGCCAAGCTGATGGGAACATTAAGATAGTTTCGCTGATGCAGAATTTACAAGAAGTCGCAGCTCTCCATGCAGAACAACTTGGTCTTGGATTTGGCAGATTGAACGAAATAGATAGCTATTGGATTCTGTCAAACCTTAGAATAGAAATCGCAAGATTCCCGAAATGGAACGACGAAGTTGCGATTAAAACATGGCCGAGTGGTTATACTCGTTTAATAGCTACAAGGGAGTTTATTGGCAAGGACCAATATGATTGTGAGTTATTCAGAGCAAGCAGCGAATGGATGGTATTGGACAAACAGAAGAACCGACCGAAGAATCTGTTCCGACTTGATCTGGGCCTGCCGAAAAGCGGGCCAAAAGCGATATCAGGTGAGCTGAACAGATTGGAGCCGAAATGTAGCTATGGTGACATTGAGCAAGTGCGTGTGCCGTATAGTTCGATAGATTTAAACGGACATGTCAACAACACAGAATATGTGCGATGGGGCATTGACGTATTGAGGAAAAAAATCGAATTCAAGGGGAACGTCCGTTTCCTGCAAGCTACCTATTTGTCCGAAGTTTTCGAGGGGGATGAGCTTGATGTACTGGTTTCTTCCGGGAGGAATGAACGCTTTTATGTTCTTGGAAGAAAAACCGGCGGGGGCGGCAATGTATATGTAATGGAAATTTCCTGCTGACCGGTGTCCAACACTAACTCATCGCACGGTCAAAACCGGGCACTTTCAATTGTTCGCCTCCTTTAAGTGCCGACTGATGCGCGATAATCCCTGGAACCGTCATCGCCAGTGATTCATATATGTCGATCGCAGGCTCTCGGTCCTCGACAATCGCCGCTATAAATTCATTTGTTAGAAAAGTATGCGAATTACCATGGCCCGTTTTAATACGCATCGACTTTGGCAGCCTTTGCAAATAATCCGGCAGCTTAGTCCATTTCGGTGCCTGTGGGCCATGCATACGAAACGGTTGACCACTGACGTAGCTGGGCATAAAAAAGCTCATCCTGGTCCCGAACCACTGGGCGCGTTCACCGGCATTCGTGCCGGCGTTGACTTTAATACAGCGGCATATATGACCACGGTCAGTTTTCATTAACGCTACTCCGGTATTGAACGGATTATCGTACTGGTTTTTCCCGATGCCGTAGCCTTGCATTTCAGGGGCGCACAAGCCAAGGCAGGATACCTCGGTAAGCCGTTCTTTGGTTACGCCGACAAGGAAACCTGTCGAATGCGTCGGATAGTGCATAGGAGGATAGCCATACCGCCAGGTGTGCTTGCCATTGTAGTACCAATATCGCTTTCGGAACGCTTCGTTGACGGGATGATAATATTCAACCTCACTATAGAACAGCTCACCGAAAGCCCCTTGATTGTATAGGTCTCTGGCCGCAATTGTGTATAGGCGATAATAGCTGGTTTCAGCCATCATATATTTTAGGCCGGTTCGTTCCTTCACTTGTCTTAATTGCTCTGCCTCAGCTAATGTGAAGCAGGCTGCCACTGCACAGGTTACGTGTTTGCCGGCGTTCATAACAGCAATGCAGTGACGAGCGTGGTCGGGAACGCCCGTGAACACCGCGACCGCATCAATCTCTTTGTCGAGGATAAGTTTCTCAAGTGACTCATAAGAACGGTCGCACTTGTAAACCTTCATTAGTTTGTTTCGGCGGTCCGTACGCAGGTCGCTGACCGCCTGCACAATGCAGTTCGGATGCAGGTGCCACTGAAAAGAAGCACCGAAACCGCCGCCAACGACACCTATACGAACCTTCCTGGCGGGGTCGAGAGGCTGATATGTTCCCGGGTCAGGTGCAACATCGGCTCCAAGGAGATTCGGCGACAGCACACCTGACGCTCCAGCCAAAAGAGCACCGGCGCCGGCCTTTCCAAGGAAAGCTCTGCGAGAATAGCTATCCAACAAGCAGGAAGATTTCTCTCTCATAGGAGTAACTTTGTCCATCTTTTTAATAAACCATCCCTTCTTATTTGAAGATTTTTTTCATTGCTTGTGCTGTTTTTTTAGGTCTGCCCGTCTCAAAGGGTAACAGCTCAGCCGTAACGTAGCCGTCATAGCCGATGTCAGCAAGAGCTTCTTTAACCGTTTGGAAATTTACATCACCTTCCAACAAATCAACGAAGCCTTCCGCTGTCCCTATAGAGCGTTTAAAGTCTTTTACGTGCACACGCTTTATCCGTTCGCCAAGAATCCGTATCCACTGTTCGGGATAGCCGGTAAGCAGCACGTTGCCAACATCAAAGTATGCACCCACCATTTCTGAGTTGAAGCTGTCAATAAAGTTCCGCATCTCCAACGGGCTTAATAAGAATTTGTTCCAAACGTTTTCAATACATATTGCCACGCCGGCCTCTTCGGCATTCGGTAGTATTTGTCTGAGAGCTTCACAGGCCCTCTGGTAGCAGACATCGTAGGCAATCACCTCGGCATCGGGCAAAAAGAACACATCTACGGCACCTGGAACGAAAAGATATGCATCTGTGCCGAGCCATTTCGTTATCTGCAGGGCTTTGTGGGTGAACTCAATAATTCTATTCCTGGTATCAGGGTCATTGGCGGTAGGTGAACAGGTCCAGCTTTCGCCGGAGGCAACGCTTGAGATTTCAATGCCAATTTTTTGGGCTATTGCTACTATATCTTCGCACTGGGTCTGAGTGGCTTGGTGTGTTAAAACGCCTTTACCGGCAATAGCAAGCTCGATGGCGTCGAACCCAAGCTCTTTTGCCTCTTGCATTGCTTTGGTTATTGGCTTTGTGGCTTCAAGTCCCCCTTCGAACATCCAGTAACTTGTACTTATCTTCATATTCCAACCTTCTCAATAATTTTATCTGTTTCAAAAACTATTTAGTTGTCATCTTTACAGGAGTTTTCCTCTTGGTGTTTAATCCGATTTGTTAAGCCTTGAAAAAGTGACCGAATGTTAAAAAAACCACCGATTGTGACGACTACGGCCATTCCGGCAAAAAGGGCGAGACTTGCTATAAAAAAGATTGTCCAAAAGTTAATCCAGAAATTCATGTCCATCTACTCCTTACTTTCTAAAGGTTTGCTGCGGTCGGGAAATAACAAAGAGCCGACCACCATAAGCGTAATCGCAAGCGCTATAACAGTCAATCCGACAATCGCACTCGATACATCCATACCCAACAGGGCCTGAATCGGCTTTAATCCCAAGATGGCACCAAAACCACATATTAAGGCCAAATATGCACCGACTTTACTGGCTCGTTTCCAGTAAAGGCCAAAGACCAATAAGGCAATGGCTCCGGTAAAATAGATGGCCCCGGAAATTGCCATGTAATCCCACAAATCCTGCCCTAAATCATACCAGAGCCCCCAAACTAAAATAAAAATACCGATAGCTACGATAAAGATTCGTGTCAGCAATAAACGTGCCTTTGAAGACAATCCTTTTCTGAACCAGGGTGCCACCACATCCTGGGTCAGCACCGAACTCCAGCATAGCAGGTAACTATCGTGGGTGGACATGAACGCAGCTAACATACCAGCGGAAACGATCCCGATAAATCCGGCAGGAAGTATTTGACTTAGAAACACCGGCATTGCCATCAGAGTTACCTGTGAATCTACGGAACCGGCATCAGGAATAAAAATGCTCTTCAATGATTCGTGCTGGGAGATATAGACAAAAGCACAAATTCCAAAAAAGTAGGGCAGCAGGAATCGAATTAGAAATCCAATAGAAGCCCATGTGTAGATTTTCTTAACGGTGCGTGTATTTTCCGCCGAACAGGCACGAATCACAGATGTTTGCCAAACCGCGCAACTGACCAAGCCGAGGAAAAACATCCACACCACGTAAGAAACACCGAAACCTTCACTGTCAAATGGATTGAAACCCGCTGGGCCTTTTAGCTTGGATACGGTCTCAATAATGTTGCCCCAGCCTAAATATCTGATGGATAACAGACTCGTAGCCAAAAGGCTGAAAGATAAAACTACGAACTGTATATAGTCAAGAACCACTACTGAAACCATTCCCCCCAGAGTGGTATAAAGCAGCACCATTCCCAGCAAAACACTCATTATAATCTTAAGGTGAATGTTCTCAGTCATCCCGGTTATACCCATGACAAAAATGGAACCGGCTTTGAGGAACATTCCCATATTTAGGATGCCGGAGAATGCTAATATGATTCCACCCAAAATGCGGACGCCGCGTCCGAAGCGTCTTTCGTAAAATTCCGGGATAGTCATTACCTTCATACGCCGCAAGGGCACTACGATGAATCCGGTCAGCCCTACAACTAAAGTTACAATAGCAGCAGCTAATGCGATGTGAAATGCTGCGAAGCCACCGGTAAATCCTTTCTGGGCGGAATACATGACCGTGACCAAACCTAACTCGGTTCCAATCATTGTGGCAATGGCCAGGAAGGTTTTTAGGCCCCGGCCGGCAACCATAAAATCCGTCACATTGCTGATATATCGTTTTATATAAACGCCGACAGCTACAATGATAATTAGATAGCCAATGACGATACACCAGTCAACGAGACTAAAATTGCTATCGATCCCAATAGCGCTCAAATCCATATTATCTCCTGACTACAGAAATCAGAAATCAGAAGTCAGAGGTCAGAAGTCAGATTGTCTGTCCTCTGTTCTCTGTCCTCTGTCCCCTACAGTGTTGATCTACTGGCTTACTTTGTCTTTAAAAGCGCCTCTGTGCAGAGTTGTTGGTATTTGTTTTGTTCGCCTGAACCGGCGTGTCCGGCGGCTCCTTCCTTCCAGGCCGAACGCGCAGATTCAAGGCGTCCAAGGCTCTCCAATGCCTTTCCCCGCCAGTACTGTGCCGGTGCTTCCCGAGGCCTGTTCGAGCGTCCTACACCTATGTTTTCCGGATAGGTCAGAGCCGCTTCAAAGTCCTGCAAAGCCCCTTTGAAGTCCTTATCTTCAAAGCGTTTCCGGCCTCGTTCCATATGCGCTTTATTGAATATGTCCCATGTGATTGTCTGGCCCTCCCAGTTGACAAAGTACGGCGTAGATTCGAGTAAATCGATAGCATCCCCGTATCTTTGTTCATCAAGATAAGCTTGAGCCAGCATAATAATGACATCCGCACGTCTAAGCTTCTCAAATGGTGTTGATTCAAGAACCTTTATCGCCTCGGGGCGCCTGTTTGCCGCGAAGAGAATATCCGCTAAGTCGCGATATAAGGCCTGGTCTTTCGGCCGAGCAGTTATGGCTTTACGGTAAAAGCCTTCAGCATTCGAGAGGTTGTTCTCTACCGCCCAAGCATAAAGGCCGAGATTACGAAATGCGACACTTAAGGATGTGTCCAGATTAACCGCCCTTTGCCAGTGCCGGGCAGCTTCAGATAGCCGGCCAAGGTGACAATATAGATTTCCAAGGTGCAGATGTGCATAAGCATCATCAGGATTTTTCTCGACGGCATACTTAAATACTTCAATCGCTTCAGGACGCGATGGAAAGATATAGTCCCTGTGAATTCCGGCAGCTTGGCCGAGATATGCCTTAGCCTTTGTTTGGTCTTTTTGCATCGATGCAAAATAGGCCAGATAATAGAGTGGCAGGGGGCTGCGTTCATTTTCCGGCACCGCCTGGACACGCACCGTTGAGAGCAGCCTTTCTGCTTCGTTCGCAAGCCCGAGTTCTGCGAAAACAAGACTCGTCTCCAGCATTTGAAAATCATCCTCTCCGACAAAATCTCGTGATTGACGTACAAAACGTTTCAACTGACTTTTGTTTTGCAGCGCTATCAGCGCCCTCGGGACCAAATCCGTTGGTACATGAGTTATTCTTTCTTTCGCATTCCGGTATGCTGATTTTGTATTTCCAGCAGCATACAAGGCCAAAAGCAAATGGTTCTTTGCCTTGGTATCATTTGGATTTAGCTGGACTGCTTTCTCGAAGGCCTCAACGGCCTTTAAGTAATCTCCCAGTTGCATATAAGCACGCCCAGTTAGGTCGTGGCCGAGAGAGGCAGTGCCAGGGCATCTTACCGCCTTATAAGCGCACCTAACCGCCTCCTTCTTGTCACCTAACCTTAAATGACTCACACCCAGGAAGAACCACGATAATCCGTCGGTGGCATTTCTACTTAGAGCTGTCTTTAGTCGCTGAACCGCCTTGTCATAAAGTCCTGCTTCGATATCGAGCACAGCCAGGGCGCGCAATGCGGGCGAATATCGAGCATCTTCGGCGAGAGCCTTTTCATAGAACTCGCGGGCCTTATTGCGGTTTGTTGCCAGGTCATACTTTCGACCCTTGAGATATGTTTCCTCCAAACTAAGCTGCTCATCAGATTTTGTCATTAACTTCGAGGGCTCAGGCGGAGAAATCTCAGGAATCGGCAAAGGAGTAGTGAAGGAAGCAAGAAGCTGTCCTTTCCTGGTCTTGATTGTTACATCGACAGGTGTTCGCGGGGCTGAGGACAGCGTCAGCACCCGGGGATTTTTAGGAGTAAGGTTTATGGTCTTTGTGAGAAGTTTCCGAGGTCCCTGGGAAAGGGTGCAAGTTGCCCCTGAGAAATTACCCGTTGCGAGGATATGCAACTGGAGCTTATCATCCTCACGTCTTGTTTGAACGGCTATGTCCCTTGTTGCATATTCGAAGCCGTCGCCGAGTCCATGCACAGGATACCACCATTCACGCCACGAGACCTCTTCTCTCGGCAGCAACATGCCGTAGTCGGATTGTGTCGGCAGCGGCCCGCTCTGGACCTCTATATACGGACCATCATCATCGGTCAGGTTCATCTGGCTTACCAGGCCAAAGTCCCAATTCCCCCAGGTCCATGCTTTTTTCCCGCTTAGTTCATGTTGGTCGGCCACCTGCACAATTCCACGATCCATATCTACGTCGTAGGCCCCAAAGAAATCAAAGACACAGTCAACAGAAAAAATCGAAGCCGAGGTTTCATAGTTTTTCAGCCAGGATATATCCTTACCTTTGTGAATGGGCCAGGAAAAGAACCTGACTCCGTGATGGTCTGTTCCAAGACTCATCGGATAGATAAAACGCGTTCCGGGTTGATTGGGAAAAGCTGTGCAGTTCCAGAAATAGTACGGGCTTATCGCATCAGTTGGATTAAAAATGCGAATCTGCTCATCTAAGTAGGCCGTTCCCGAATGCAAAGTTACACGCACCGTCCATCGGGTTCGCAGGCTTTTTTCCAGATTACTGACTTCGATATAGGCTGAGCCATCTGCATTTTGACCGATAAGTGCGTCAACCGGCGAAGCAACCGTTACAGTGTGTACCTGTGGCCCAGCGTTCCATTCGACCCCACCGCTGATAAAAGCCCCGCGCATTGCTATCATACCTGGTTTGATAACTTTATTGAGATGAAACATCTCCTTCCCCTCAGTTTTGTCGAAAACTGAATGCAGACGGCCACCCAGCTCGGGAAGGCAGGTAACTTTCAAATACTCATTTTCAAGAAATAGAGCTTTGTAGGTTCGATCCGCTTTAGTTCTGTAAAGGTGGTCCTGCATCGTATAAGGGTAGACGATGGAACCTTTGACAGTGGTGGAGAATTTCACCTCGCCTTCGAGAGCCCAAAACTTGGGATTTACATCTTCCGCCCATCCGTAAGTGGGAATCGTTATAGTCCCCTCCCAGGCCCTGACCTTTGCCTGGCTCTGCTTCGGAAGCATTAAAGGCAAACCAACGGAAAACATGACTAAACAGAAATAGTTGAAAAGATATCTCATAATTATCACCTCACATTTCCCCGCCAAATACGAATTAACATTTTTTTTCGTTGAAAAACTTTGCATCCTAAAAGTCTATAATTTATTCGTCTTTGACTACAAAAGAAACAAAAAACTATTTTCGATTGGAATTTCCTGAATAATCTTCTGCCTGCACCTGCGTCTGGCTGCAGGGAACCGCAGGCACAGGTGTGTGGTACAAAGCGGAAAAGACTTATCGTACTTTATTGCCTGACAGTCGGTTTGGCCTTGCTGTCCAGAAGAAGTGTATCCGGGAGAGTTTTCCAAACCCGACATAAAGGATTTTCCATACGAATCCAATCCTTTTTGTTTAATTGTGGTTCGGCGGAATAAAGGTGTCGGCCTGTATCAGCATGATGATACTCATAGAGAGATACTATGCATGAATTCTCATTTGCTAAATTAGCTGGCGGCAAAGCATAAAAAAGGGCCTTGGCAGAGGGATTAAACTTATCGATGGTCAAAGACAGCATCCGCTCATTCTTGCCGGGGACTTTGTGAGCGTAAACAGGAACCATATCGTTATTAGCGCGAGCCGGTTCGATTGCATAAAAAGGTATTGATTCGACAAAGTCCCACTTATGGGCCTTTTCGACGCCATCGCGCAGAAGATAGTCCCTTCCATCCTGCTTGTCCCGTATTTGATAAACTGCCACCGGCAGAGCAAGGCGGGGATTATCAAGATTGAGCCGGTACATGATTTGGTTGTAGTTATAACGTGGTGTCGCATTCTCAAGCGAGCCTGAAAACGTGAATGTATAGGTACCTTCGAAAAAAATCGTTCGGCCGCCGTCTTTATCAAAAAATGTATGCTGCTTTGGATTGTAGAAAGAGTATTTATTATGCGTTACAATCTTTCTGGTATAAGCCCACGGCCCAACAGGTGTGTCGGCTTCCGCGTACCAGACCTCGCCGAGAAATGAGCTTTCCCCAAATTGCTGCACGAATATCGAAATCCACCGCTGCCGATAAGAATTAAAATAGACCGTCCCGCCGTGAGGAGAAATCTCCTTGCCTGATTCTATATCGTATAGATGCACATTTTTCGTTTCTTTCTTGAGGGATTCAATAACGGAGGTTTTTACAGAGACATCGTCCCCCGTCAATTCCCGAAAGCAAACCCATCGATGAGGCTTTTCTGACTCGCCCAGATCCAACCGTGCTGCGGGCTGAGCGACGGACTTTTTTGGTTTGAGAGCCGTCAACACTTCGTAACAGTTTGCATCGATAACATCATCCCACTCAGCCCTGACACGCATGCGAACCGCCAGAGGAAATGGAACTGCAAAGTAGTAATATTTCCGACCTTCCACGTTTACACCAAAAGCATGTCCGGAATCGGAACACGGCAGGAATTCTACACCGGAACGGACAAGCGGCTCGAACGAGTGCGTCGCGTCGTTGAAAACCACCAGCCCTCGCTCAAGCACCTCGCCGAGATTTTTCAGTCGGGCAAATTTGGCTACCATCCGCTCCCGGCCCTTGTTATCCTTGACGGTAATCAATCCATCGAGCCAAACCAGCCCGGGTTCTTTCAAGCGACACAGAGGTCTGCTGAAACCATCTTTATCGACGTAGTATTCGAGATTTACACCGATTGCAGGGTCGAGTCCTCCTTGGCTTGGCAGAGGTGAAACGGCGCCGGCCATGGCGAAGTGCCCGAGTGGATACGAAGGTCTTCCCGTATCACCCCACATCCAGAACAACCGGCCGTGGTAGATACAGGTGAACACCGAATCCTGTCCCATGACCTGTCCGTTGAGGACCGGATTTTGTAAGGGGACCGGATGTTCGGTGAGAATACTGTCACGATAGATTCCCTGGCCCGTGATTCGATAAAGTCGCTCAGCAATATTTAGGCGGTCAATCTTAATGACCGCACTTGCGCCCCGCGAAATCTTCAACCTTGTTCCATGGAATCCAAATCCGTCTCTTGGAAATTCATGACCGTGACTTTCAACAAAGAAAAAGACGTCTCTATCCATTAAGCCCGGTTCATAAAATGCGACAATTCCATTGCTGTCCGTGAAGTACCTTATGTTGTTGACGGTTCGTAATTCGACTAAAGGCACACCCCGCCCGGTTTGTCGGTCCACTACTTGAATCTTGAAATACTTAATCAACGAATCCTGTGAGTGAGATGGCCGCTGCTCAAGGGCCACAACCAAGCCGGGATTAACAAGAACCAATAGAATTGTCATCAGAATGATTTTTAGATGGTCTTTATACATACACTTCAAATAACATAAACTATGTAACCGGAGCTTCTCAAGCCGGTTAGAATGCGTGGTTGTTTCGTCAATGTCAGAATGACCTTTATTACAAAGAAGCTCTTATGGATAGTATATCGCATTCGATATAGATAGCAAGAGGACAGTTATGTATGAAAGCTGTAATTGACTTCTAAGATTCTTCCAGTAGAATAAACTTTCGTTAGGAAGCATATTTTCAGAGCAATGTCGTATTGAATATGGAAAATGCCCGGTGTGATTTGGAGCATATTGTCGAGTCGTTAACATGATCAAGAAGTTACAGTTGTTCCCACTCATAGGATGTATAACGCTGAGCCTTTTGAATGTTGCCCATTCAGGCGAAGCAGGCACGCCCCTGAAGTGGCAGGACCATAAATTGCCTTATGTAAGCAAATCGCATCAGGAGTTAATTACTTCATCGCCTCACAAGTATATCATCAAAATGGGGGGAACTGTTGACATGGACCACGCTCTCACTCGCGAGTACGGTAAGTGGCGAGTAGGTTGGCAGCCTAACGAATCATTGACTATTGCAAATATTGGCTCGATACCTGTGGAGAACTGCAAGATTATTATCAACGACCGTGGTGATTGGTATTCGATGGAGAGCCTGCTACAGGAAACTATTGGCTCGGCTAAGAATGACCAGGAGAAAATATATCTGATTTGGCAGTTCTTACGCTCAAATCGTCACCACGACGACCCGTTATACGAAGGTGGATGGGCCAATGAGCTCCATGACCCGGTTAAGATGTTAGTCATTTATGGTGCCGGATTGTGTGACGACTCTGGTGCGATTGGAGCGAGTATGTTCCGTGCTGCCGGCTTGCGAAAACAGAATCCATTCGTTCGCTGTCTCCATGGTCATATGATGTGTGAGGTCTTTGGGGAAGACAGGTGGCAATTCATGGATATAGATGAAAATGTCTTTTATCTCGACCGCGAAAACAAGCTGCCTGTATCCGGTGATATTGTGGCCCGCGATCATGATTTAGCCCATCGTGAGATTCATTACGGGCCGATATTCAATGATTGGAGCAGGTCCCGAAGGGCAGCCTCACTGTTCGGCCGAGATGATAGCAGAACCACACGACTAACCCGCGGTTACCAGATCCGAGTGAACCTGCGACCTGCTGAGCGGATCGAATACCGATGGGACAACATCGGAAAGTGGTCTATGCGTTTGCCTCACCGCCAACGACGATGGGTGGGTAATTCCCGAAAGATTTATCAGCCGGCCTTGCGTACACTCCAGCCTGAAACTGAGCAAGCCCGCAACGTCTCGCCCATAATTTTCCAGGGTCGAGAAGCTATTGCGGCCGACAACACAGATGGAAGCCTTACTTATCGTATGAGCAGCGCATTCGTTTTTTGTGGTGGCAGTGTTACAGCCTCGTTCCATCTCCGCCAGATCTCCGACCAGGCGAGCATAGAAGCCTGGGCTGCGGACAATAAAGGCACAGATAAAACCGAACCTTTTGTGTTATGGCAGGCTAATGGTCCGGGACCTAAACAAGCAAGAGTACAGCTTGATGAAGCGCTGAATCCAACCAACGGACGACCGGAATATGAGTTTTGGGTTCGTCTGCGATTGTCCTCGAAGAGCAGCAAGGCGGCTGCAATCTTGACCGGTTTGTCTATCCGAGGTGACATCATGGTTTCGCCGATATTCCTACCCCGGCTACGGCTGGGTGAAAACAAGGTGGTTTATACAGACGAGTCCGAATCAGACAGAAATGTTCGAGTAACTTATAATTGGCGGGAGGCGACAGAAACAAAGTTACCGGCTGCTCCAAAAATGATTTACCCACCAGACCAACAGACGATACGCGATGAGATCGTTACGTACAAATGGCGACCCGTGAAAGGAGCTGTTGCCTATCGTTTACAGGTGTCTCGTGATCCAGCTCTACGCTGGCCTTATCGCCCCAGCCTTGATGTAATATACAGGGGCACAGAATACCAGGTGCCATTCCGGGGTATTTATGCCCCAGATTCGGATTACTACTGGAGGGTCCGGGCCCAAAACGACATAGGTATATGGGGCAGGTGGAGTAAGACCAACACATTTCGATGGATAGGGCCTTGTGCCCCCGTTGATGTAAAACTCATCCGCGGTGACGGCAAATTCACCTTATCGTGGAAGCCTGCTCCCCAGGGGCAGCGGCCGGCAGCTTACGAGGTTTATGGCAGTGACATTAAAGGCTTTAGTGTCAGCAAACGACCTTATGAGGTGCCTACGCTGGGCATGACGTCTTCCAATTACCTCGGCCGAACTGCCTCAACACGGATGGTCGTAGCAGGTCACCTGGCTATAACAAATTTACCCGCTGGTGTGGAGGATCCCAACAATTTGAATCGCTGCTACTACCGCGTGGTTGCTATCCCAACTTTCGCAGTTAGGCACCGAAATCGGTACTTTTGATAGCGCCAGGGCGGTTAGTTTCCACCACAAACCTTACTATTCAACTGGTGACTATACACCTTTGGCGGCGGTTGCTTCGGCAAGTTC
>Ga0209979_1001266_pt1 | contig 28424 bp, 30 predicted proteins | sample AnhtaG_FD_183114 | JGI IMG/M metagenome (GOLD analysis project Ga0209979, IMG submission 183114) | Deep subsurface microbial communities from Anholt, Denmark to uncover new lineages of life (NeLLi) - Anholt_01485 metaG (SPAdes) (version 2) | ecosystem: Environmental > Aquatic > Marine > Oceanic...
TAGACCACGTCCTCTGACCCAATTTGAGCCGGCAATAGCATTTCCTTTGCGATCTCTAGGGGTGTGCCTATCCACGTGACTACGTTCAACCCTCACCCTGCTTCTCAGGCTGCCGTAAAGCAGTCTCCAAGAACTTGGAACGGACTATAGTACAATTTGCCCACCGATCGATTTTGAGTCGACTATGAAACTCGGCTACAGATATGCTTCCTGCATTCACTCAATCGACACTTGCACTTGAAAGGATGGCTAATACTAGCTTCCGTTTCCAAATAGTCGATCGTCAGCTCTTCGCCAGCCTTGACTTGCCTTTTTGTGACCAAAGTTCTTCCCTGGAAACAGAAATTCGGGTCGCAGGAACTATTCAGATGCTGGAGTGGACCCGTCGGCTCAATCTTGCGACCGTCCTTAGTCACCTCTATCATCGTTTCCGGGAACAAACCGGTAGACTTCGCGCCCTTCCGGTCCTTGAATGGCCTTCCACAGGCGATCGGCAAGTCTACGCGCGTTGATAAAAGAGGCGATCCCTGTGATTAGGACAGCCCCGCCCACTGCTGCGTGGAGCCACTGGTGGGTATAGAGGACGAGCACGATCTCGAGCGCCCCGAGTCCTATAACGGCAAGCGAAAGCCAAATTGCTCTCAACATAGGCACACCTCCTCTCTGCTCCTACCGGAGATACAGTGCCTGGGGCTGGCCGTGGGCCTGCTGAGGACACTTTGAGGGTGCCTTCAGGCATTGGCAGGCGAGTCCGAGGGGGAAAGGGGCAACAAAAAAAGCCTCGGGCAGAGGCTTTCTGCCTTCCTTTTCGCGGATCTCCGCGACCTATCGTCCCCTTCTCGGGCTGGCTTTGGCACCTTCAGGACTGCCTAAGGTTGCCGTGCGGGTCACCGGGCCAGCTCCCTACCCGCAGCTCTCGATAGCATCATTCGGTTGTCTATACTATATTACCACATCCGGCCAGCACCTTTCAACTATCCAGTATCTGATAGGTCCTGCCACAAGAGGGACAGTTGACGATTACTTTGTCCCCGACGCGTTTTCTAGTAAGTTTGCCGTCACAGCCGAGACAGACATCAATTGAGACTAGCAATCTCTCGTAGTCTTCTCGGTACTTTGCCGCAAGTCGCCTCAGGTAGCTCCATCCCCCCTCCTTCACAATATCCGCGAACGACCACCACATTTTCTCTTCTTGCACTGGGTTGTCTTCGCTGACTCTCTTAATCATAAGTGCAATCTGAGTAAGTGCATCAGCCACCGATAGAGCCTCTTCGGCATTTCTGACAAGGAATCTTTCCTTGATCTGTTTCTTAACGAATTCAGGAAATAGAGGGATATCTATATACTCGTCCTGCAATTGGTCTGAGAGTTTATTCGCTCTGCGGTGACGAAGCTCCCTGACTTCTCGAATATTGCGTTGGATCTCCTCATATAGGGAAGTTACCTTCTGATCAATCTCATCGACAATGCTTTCAATTTCGTAGAGACTCTCATCAGAATCGATTTCATCGATTCGTTGCAGAACAAAGTCTGTGAGTTCCCTTTTGATGGCCTTTCCTCGTTTCCGCCAAGTAACCGCTTCTATCTTCTTATCGTTAAGCTGCCTCTCACCTTCTTCCAAATCCTCAATCAAGCCATTGACTCGTTTCTGGAGTTCCTCCCGGGCAATATCGAGGGCATGCTGTCTCTTGAATTCCTCCCAGTCAGCCTTGAAGTCCAGTCTCCGTGCAGTCTCTTCTGGCTTAGCTTCAGCCTCAATTACTTCGGCTTTTGGCGTACTGGCTTTATGTATTATGTTGCTGACGAATACCAATGGGTAATCCAGCTGCTTTACAATCTGGTTTTTTTCTAAACCTTCGTCTCTAAGACTGACAACCCGTTCCGTTGCTTCCGTTATCACCTTGCCAACAGTAGTCTCGCTATGGCCGGTCTGGTCAGCGATTTTTTTGTACGAGTACAGCCCGGCACGCAGCTCCAGTATACGTTTCTTTTCGTCGCTTGTTAGTGCCATGTCTGACCTGAAATTATCTTTAATCTGTTCTCTTTTTGATGCCCTTTTACTACACATTCAATGCGTTACTGACCGATAACTAGTGTATTATGCAGGTGCCCGTAGTCTAGTTCCCCAAATATTGATGCATTTAGGTACTATCAATTGATGCAAAATCTGTACTAATCTGTGCGCATGACTGTGACAATGAATATCCTTTGACAGCAATATAGATTCTAGCACAGAAGTAGTCGGTTTGAAAGTAACCTGGCTCCCCGGTGAGCAGAAGAAAGCAGAGATCCTGGCAAGAAGCAGTCTATCTAAAGACAAATCAGAAAAGCTTAGATTTGGCAGGTTGGACAGGTTTACTGAGCTTATTTAATGTGTTTCGGGTGTTTCGGGTTAAGACTATTTGTTTGCCCGAAACACCCCCTGATAGCGACCTTCCACGCCTTGATGCGGAAAAGTTGGAGAGGTGGGGAAGGCTGCGGCTGCTCGTGCCTCCTGGTGGAGGATATGAACTCACCGACCTTGAGCGCACTTTGGCCTTGCTCATGCTGGAGCGAGCGCTAAATTTTGAAGCGTACAAATATTGAAGGGTGATGATGCCACCTAAGCCGATCAAACTAGGCAAACCACCGCCCTCGCCACAAGCCAGGGTGTACGGGCTCGCCATCGCCCGCCTGCTAATAGATTTCTGCATTTGTAAACCGAAAGAGAACCATGAAAGAGATCCGGTGGATAAGATGGGCAACCTAAACAAGGTAGATGAATAGGAATGCAAAAAACAAGCCACCTGTTTTTGGCCTTGACGGTGTACCGATCAACAAGCGGCTAAGGAGGATACATTTTGTCCGACAGGCACTCCAACGCCCACTGGCTAGCTCGTTCAGGCGTGTCCGGGCCGGTGATCCGAGACAACCTTGGGCACACAGCGTTGCAGGTCACAAGCCGCTATCTGGAATTCACCTCAGAGGAAAAGCGGGAGATGATGAGGCACGCTGAATTATGATGGTAAAAAGCCAAGAAATCGAGCCGATGTACAGCCAAGTCATACGATCGGGCAGACCGCGCAAAACAGTTGATTTTGGGCTAATTTTGGCCCTCAGAGAGCAAGAGAATCTGGGCTGGTCCAGAGTGGCTCAGGAATACATCAAGAGAACCGGCAATTTCATCAGCAGGCAGACCTGTAGGCGGAGGTATTTCGAGGCGAAGGCGAACGAGGGCAACAACTGATCGAATCTATCATAGCACGATTAGTGTAATAGCGGCTAGGAAATATTTGCACGCGGTATTATAATGCTTGTAAGGAACAACGATAGAGCAAGCTATGGCGGAAGACTATATCTCAGTCAAAGAAGCGAGTGAGAAATATGGGGTGTCGGAGTCCTACATAACACGTCTTCTCAGGGAAGGGCGAGTTAAAGGTCAAAAGCTGGGTTTGCGAGTGTGGATGGTGAATCCGAGTGAAGTTGAGGCATATTTAAAAGAACCTCGAAAAAGAGGCAGAAAACCTATTGACAATTAGTTCTGATAGCACTACTATTAAAGCGAAATAAATAGCTGCCCAGCCTCGTGTTTGCCGCACCGACTAGGCAACCAGGGCCACCACAGGAACGGAGCCTTTTGTATTTTATCAATCATAAGGCTACATGTCAAAATGGTGCCGTAGAAAGTAAAGGAGGTTAAAATGAGAGCAGCACTTGACACTGAGGTGAGGAGAGATGACCGCATCGCGGTGATCTACGATAGGGCATCAACAGCCATGCAAAAGGACAACTACTCCAGGGCAGATGCAGCCAGGCTCTCAGAGTTCGCTGAAAGGATCGGTTATAAGTGGGAGCTTAGGAAGGAGATCAAATCAGGTGAGAATCTCGTCAATAGGCCAATAATGCGTCAATTGCTGGGGGACATCGCCGACGGAAAGGTTGGAGCGATCATCTGCCAGGACTTCACTCGCCTCTCTCGTGATGAGGATGGAATTGACGGCAGGATCATACGTCAGGCTTGCCGAGACAATGGCTGCCTGATTATCACCCCGGATAAAACCTATGATTTCACCCTTGATGTGGACGATGACCTAGCAGATATAGGCTTCCTCATAGGGAAGATACAGAAGCGCCAGAATCTCAAGTCACTCACCAAGGGCATGATGGAAAAGGCCCGTCAAGGCAAGCTTATGCCAACCTATGCTCGGTTAGGTTATGACTGGAGTGAGCTAAACAAAGAGACAGGAAAGAAAGCTCCAACTGCAGAGCTAAAAGTCAACCAGCGGGAAGCCGAGATAGTGAGGCTTATCTTCGACCTATATGAGCAAAAATCCCAAAAACAGGTTGCGCTTTACTTGAATGAGTCGGGACATAGAATGCCCTGCAAGTCCCCGGGATGGCGCAGAAAGTATGGTCGGGAGCAGCGTCTATTTGTGCCCAAAGACATCAATGACATTATCAGCGATCCCCTATATACAGGGCTAGTTATCTGGGGCAGGAATTGCAGATCGAGATATACAAAAGGCTTTGAGGCTCAGAGCCACTTCTTCCCCGAACTCCAGCTAATAAGCTTTGAGCAATTCAATCGCTGCCAGCGTATTAAGGAACAACGGTATAGGTTGCCTGGTAAATCTGTTTTCAGTCCCTATATGTATTCCGGCATGCTGCGCTGCGTCTATTGCGGTGGCCCCACTGTTGGGAAGAGGCACCGAGAAAGGCGGGGTGGGGAATACAGCATGCAAAAGAAGTATGAATGCCGGGGATATCACACTGCTGGGAGCACTGCCTGTCGTGGTCAGAGTATTTATGAGACTGTGGTTAGACGAGCTGTTATGCCGTTCTTACTAGATGTTCTTCTCGACAAGATAAACTTGAGGCATTATCTGGAAGCGGCTGCCCGTCAATATGATACGGAAAAGGCTGACAAAGAGGAATATCTGAGGGCTGAAATCGCTAATACAGAATTGGGTATGAAGCGTCTGGTCGATGCAATCGCAGATGGGGCTATTATAACTGAGCAGGCCAAGACCAAGAACATGGAGCTTTTGGAGCAAAAGGAAAGGGCTCAGAGACGCCTAGAGGCAATACAACATAGACAAGAAATGCGAGAGGAGATCGTTGAAGCACTGAAGTTGCTAAACAAAGATTTGGAAGGCGTCCTGAATGCTATGCCCGATGAGGTTCATAGTCAGCTAGTGCGCATGGTCTTCCGATCTTTCAGTGTCGAAGCTTCTGGCTTTGGCTGGGAGCGCCAGGCCGAGATCAAAGCCTATGAGTTTCAGCCAGAATTTGCCGATCTGCTTGCACATTCGCTACACACAGCCCGGCATGGGAGATAGTGTAATGGGGGGAGCGAAACGGCCGCTGGGTGATCAACGGGGTGTCCGATGGAAGAAGGCCGCTAACGCTACAAATCTTGGTAACTTCGAGTGCCTCTGCCATTCTCATTTTGGGAAGGATCGAGGGCAGGGAGCGCGCCAGTAAGGTCTTGCCGCTCCCTGGGGGACCGCTCATCACCAGGTTATGCCCGCCGGCAGCAGCTACCTCCAGAGCTCGCTTCACATGCTCCTGTCCCTTTATGTGAGCCAGGTCAGTCACCGGCCAACTCACTTGAGCTTCACTTTCCACAGCACCATTGGAACAGTAATCGGCGATGATTTCCTCGCCACGAAGGTGCGATATCAGCTGAGCCAAGGAATTAACCGGGATGATCTTTACCCCTTCTATGAGAGATGCCTCCCTGGCATCGACAGCCGGGACAAAGACGCTTTCAAGCCCCGTCTCCTGAGCAAGTGTCACCATGGGGAGTATGCCATGAGTATGGCGCAAGCTGCCATCTAGAGAGAGTTCACCCAAGAAAAGCGTTTCTGATATATCAACGGAGAGCTGCTCCGAGCTGAGCAGAATACCTACAGCAATGGGTAGGTCATAGGCTGGGCCCTCCTTCTTCAGATCGGCGGGGGCTAGATTCACCGTGATCCGCTTCATGGGAAAGGTTAAACCACTGTTCCTGATGGCGGCTCGCACCCTTTCCCGGGCCTCGTTCACCGCAGCATCGGGCAGCCCCACAATAGTCATCGCCGGTAAGCCAGCCGCAATATCGACTTCTACATCGACAATCTGAGCATCAAGACCCACCACTGCGGCGCTATTTACCTTGGCCAGCATCCCAAACTCGTGTTCCCTTCGCCTTATCGGCCTGTTGCGGCAATTATACAACACATAGGCTCACAGTCTCAAGGTATTTTGCGCTAACTACCCGCTATTTCGTGATCGCCTTTAGGGGCCTATAGATACAGAAGCCGACGAAAATCAAGGTAGCCACTATGGTCAAGATATCAAAGGGGGCCCTTTCTAAGGCGAAGCTGCTGCCAGTTGTCTCTAAGCAGACGACCTCGTTGCCAGCAATGACAGAACCAATAGTGCACCCAAGAGCTCGATGAGAGTTAGTATAATGGATAGAACAGCGCAAAGATAGCGTAAGCCCGTTTCTTAATTGACATTTATCGCTAAATATGCTTCAATATTATAAATAGATGTTATGTTACCATTACTTGATGAAGGCAGGATTCGTATTGTAGTCAGAGCTAGAATCAAGGGGAGAGGGTGGCGATGGCCGAGCGAGATCTAGTGCAATCAGGAGCAAAGAAACAGATAGACCAGCTTTTAGTTGAGGGTGCTTTTATCACTCCGGAGCAGCTTGAGACTGCACGCGAGACCGCTAGCCAATCCAATATGGATTTGCGGCAGGTTCTTCTAGATCAACGACTTATCAGTCAGGAAACACTAGCTACTGTTCTCAGTTTTCAACTCAATGTCCCTACCGTCGATCTGAAGCAGGCACAGGTTCAACCCAACGCATTAGCACTAATTCCCGAAGAAGTAGCCCGGGAGCATAACGTTTTGCCTTTATCTGTGGATGGTGATACCTTGACGGTGGTTATGGAGCATCCTGATGCCCTTCAGTTGATCGATATCCTTGCCGTATTAACCAAAAAACGGATCAAGCCAGTTATCCCGCTTCGGGGCGGCATCCGCGATGCCATAAGTACTCATTACAAATTAACTAGCCAGATCGAGAAAGAGCTCAAGCAGATGTTAAGTACAGCTCAGATAAAGTCCATAACCGATCCCCTCGAAGCCCTTGACCTCATAGGCCAAGCACCCATAGTTAGAGCGGTGGACATGCTCCTGACTCAGGCGGTAAAGGAACGAGCATCAGACATTCATATCGTGCCTGACGAGACGGGGCTTAAAATCCGTTATCGGATCGATGGCGTCCTGCATGATTCAATTACCTTACCTGAAGAGGTTCACCCGGCAATTGTCACCAGAGTCAAGGTTATGTCTAACATGAATATCGCGGAACGCAGGCGAGCCCAGGACGGTCAGTTTAACGCCAGAGTCGCTGATAGAGATATAGATTTCCGCGTCGCCACTGTGGGTACTAGCTACGGGGAGATGGTGGTGTTGCGTGTGCTGGATAAGCACTTCCAGCTATTTGAGCTCCCAGAGCTAGGGATGTCACCAGAGATCCAAGCGATATATGAAGGAAGCACCTCCTCCCCCTTTGGCATGATTTTGATAAGCGGACCCACCGGCTCGGGAAAGACTACCACCTTATATGCCTCATTGAAGAAACTAAACACTCAAGAGCTTAATATCATGACCATTGAGGATCCAATCGAATATCAATTTAACGGGATTCGCCAGATTCAGGTTAATCGAGCGGCGGATATCACCTTTGCCACCGGACTGCGGGCCTGTATGCGTCTCGACCCTGATGTCATCCTTGTCGGTGAGATCCGCGATTCTGAGACAGCGCAGACAGCGATAACCGCAGCCCTGACCGGACACTTGGTGCTCACATCGATCCACGCCAATGATGCTGTAGGGGCGCTGGTCCGCTTGGTGGACCTGGGCGTTGAGCCCTTCCTGGTAACATCAGCGGTCGTTGCTGCAGCATCACAGCGCTTGGTCAGGAAAGTATGCCCCTATTGTCAGGAGCTTAGAGAAGCATCACCCTCCGAAGTGGCGGCATACCAGCGTGAGATGGGGGAGGAGAAGACTGAGTTCTACTATGGTGCCGGCTGTAACTTCTGCTCCTTTACTGGGTTTCTAGGGCGAATGGGGGTATTTGAGGCATTGATCGTGAGCGACCCGATAAGGAGCTTAGTGAGCCGAGGGGCAAATGCCCCCGAAATCAAAGCCCAGGCACTTCAAGAGGGGATGATCACCATGCGCCGTGAGGGCATGATCAAGGCCAATGAAGGGAAGACCACCCCGGCCGAAGTGGCGCGCCATGTCTTCACAATCGGCTGAACACTCTAGGATTGTTCAAATTATAATAAGGTATGGCAAAACATAAATAAGTATGGTATAATATAAAAATTCTAATGGTTTTATGAGATCATTAAAATGTTGAAGCATCACCGTGAGCAGAGCGAAGCGTCTAAAGACCACTATAGAATATTAACAACTATCAGAGTGAGAGAGGGGTGATAGCGAGATGCAATTCAAGTATATGGCATACAGGCCTGGCGGAAATGTAGTCACGGGATCGCTGGAGGCCGACTCGGAACAAAGGGCAGAGGAGCTACTGTGGCAATCCAACATGACCATAGTTAGCCTGAAGAAGAAGAGAACTTATCCTTCAATACGTGAAATCCTGCCCACCATCTATGGGGTGAAGCGCGACGATATCATCAACTTCAGTCGAGATCTGTCCACCCTCCTTAGCTCTGGTGTTGGTATTCTCCCCGGCTTAACTATGCTATATGAGCGGACTAAAAAGCCTAGCATGAGCAATTTGCTTCGCGCGCTTCTGCTATCCCTGGAGACCGGCAGCTCCTTCTCCGAGGCTTGTGCCCAACATCCAACAGTATTTTCTCCATTCTACATTCGCATGGCAAAGGTGGGTGAGGAGATCGGCAACCTAGAGCTAATGCTGAAGCAGATAACCGTCCAGATGCAAAAAGAGGCTGCTATTGTGGCTAAGGTTAGGGGGGCGCTGGCTTACCCCATCTTTGTGCTTGCCATTGCTCTTATTGCAGTGATCGTCTTGTTGACCTTCGTTGTACCGGCGATAAGCGGTCTTTTCGCTGAGGTTGGCGCCGGCGATCTGCCGATAATAACCAGGATAATGGTGGCAATTTCTGATTTCCTCAAAGCTACTACACTATCCATTCCTAATGCATTGTGGTTAATCATCGGACTGACGCTGATCATCGGTGGTACCTGGTGGTATTCAAGGACGCCGAGGGGAAAGCGGGCTAAGGACGCACTGGTTTTAAAAATACCGATACTCAAGGATGTCAGTATTAGGGGAACTATGTCCCGAGTAGCTAGGAACCTGTCGACTTTGCTCGGTGGCGGTGTAACCCTGACAGAGGCGCTGGATCTGGTGATTCAAACAACCGACAATGCCATTTATAAGGACGCACTCTCACAGGTGCGTACCGATGTCCACAGTGGGCAAATGTTCTCCCGGGCAATGATGAACCATCCTGTATTTCCTTCAATGCTTACTCAGGTTGCCGCTGTTGGCGAGCAGAGTGGTAGACTGGAGGCCAACCTAGAGGTGGTCGCCGACTTCTATGAGACTGAGACAGATAAGGCAGTCTCCAGGGCAACAGGGATGCTAGCTCCAATACTGGTCATCTTTGTTGGCGGTGTCGTCGCCCTTATCGCCATGTCCATGATTCAGCCGATATACGGGATAGCCGGCCAGATAGGTGGCTAGCGATATGAACCAAAAAGGGCAAACATTAATAGAGGTGGTTATAGGGGTAGTGCTGCTGGCCGTGGTCTTTACTGGGCTGTTCCAGGCGCTCGCGGTAGGCATCTGGGGCACCTTCCTTGACAACCAGCTGACTACAGCACAGCAGATCGCCCAATCGGAGATAGACTACATCAAATCCCAGGCCTACGATGCAGAAGCCCCCTACCAATACTACCTTATTGACCTTGATGGCAACCTTATAGTGGCTTCGACCGGCGTTGAATATTGCGTATTACATTGCGAATCCCCAGCGAGCTTCAATGTCAGTTACTTGGTAAGCGAAGTGCCTGACGTTGACCGTACAGTATTTCAGCAGATCACCATGACGGTAAGTTATCCGGGAGGCAAGCCCCAACAAGTTGTGGCCTACAAGGCGAATGTGGAATATGGCGAGCTTGTGCAGTGCACAGACTCACACGAAGATGGGTTCGATATACCCAAGCTGAATGGCGGCCAGGGTTATTACTACGTGGTTACTTCAGTTAACGAGGGCCCGATCAGCGCCTTCTGGGCTATAGATAAGGTACAGGCCATAGAGTTATACATATACGCGGGCACGCCATCTGACCTCGGGGATTTGATAGCATTCAAGGACGGTGATATGGTGACCTCCACCTCACCCTACACGGTGCCCCCTGGAGATTATACGGTCTATTTCTACCTAGTAACAGGCAACAACATAGGGACTGATTCGGCAACCGTAAGCTACGCCTGCCAATAGGGGGGTCAAATATTCACTGTCAACGGGGCAGATGTTAGAATCGTCTGCGACTATGTAATAAAAGTGAAGATAAATGAGGCTACGAGTAATTGACGCCTGAAATCTATCGTGCAATAATAGAAACACTAGTATATTTATAGAGGGAAGACGACCATGGAGGAGAGGCTATGATGAAGTGGCGAAATAGGCGGGGGTTCACTTTAATAGAGGTAATAGTTGCGATTACGATCATGGGTATGATCCTGCCCCTGGTGGGCACAGCGATGTATCAGTTCATCAAAGTGCCCCCCGAGCAAACCGATGAGCTTACTGTGATCAACGAAGTACGCCAGGTAGCTGAGTGGATTGTTGAGGATGGCACCCAGTCGACCTTTTTCGCGCCGACGCTACAGTTTTGGCGATTCGCTCCTGAGGGGAAGCAGGAGTTTGTCGCCGGCTACAAGCTGGCGGTTGATGGGACGCTGACCCGCTATACCGACTATAGTGACGCCGCCTCAGGAGTTGTCATTGCGCAACACATTAACGACCCCAATGACCTCGATTACCTCAAAGAGCCCACCGGCCTTGTCTTCAAATCTCAGCCCAACTACCTGAAGGTGGACATCGTGTCTACCATTAACGGCATAGGCGGGCAAACACAGGATTCAGGGACCGTTTTTGTCTTCCTCAAGTCGGCTCCCCAACTGCCTCTCACCTATGCCATCTTTTGTGGCCCCGGTGGATTAACAATCACAGGCGGCAGTAAAACCATAGACGGCAATGTCTATTCTGGGGGCACAGTCAGCATCGGCGGCAATAAAAACACAATAACCGGCACACTTGAAGCCCCGGATGTCTCGGTGGACGGGGCTAACCCAGATCCCGAGCTCATTGAGCCGTGGACGGAGCATGGTTTCCCCCCGATATGGATGCCAGAACAGTTCCAGCCGGGCTGGTACGATGGCCCCTATTTCACCGATTTCGGGGATACCCTGAACGGGGTCTTGGAGCCCGGTGTCTACTATTCTGACAGCAAGGTCACTATCGGCGCCGGCACCACCGGCCACGTAACCATCATTGCCCCCACTATAAAAGTTACTGGCAATGGCGTAAATCTCACCGCATACTACGGCGGCATGCTCCTCTGGGCTACGGCAGGCGATATATACGGCGCACCTGGACAGAAGGCGATAGAGATAAGCTCAAACGATGCCTACTTCCAAGGCTTCATCTATGCCTCCGACCCGGATGCTACAGTCAGTATTAGTTCTCAGGGGGGCACGGTCATCAATGGCTCTATTATAGCCAATGCTGTGATCATATCCGGCGACCTGTGGCTGGTAGCCAGGTGAGCCAAAGTAGCCTAAGCCTGCTGAGGAGACCATTTGGTGCTTAGGTCAAGGCGCAAACTAAAGATAGCCAGGGATGAAAAGGGGCAGATCCTGGTCTGGGTCCTGGTGGTGATGATCTTTGGCTCGATTGTCATCGGCCCGCTGCTTGCGTATGCCAGCACCAGCCTCATGCTAACCTCAAACACTGGCGATAACATCGATGCCTATTATGCCGCCGAAGCTGGCGTAGACTGGGCCATCATCGAGCTTGTCCAGGCTCGTGAGGAAGGCCCAGAGGCCGATCAGGGAGCCGGCGCCTACTACACTCCGTCTGATCCTCCGCCCACAGTCGGTGCCTATAATGCCACTATCACCATTGTGGAGGCCAGCGACGCCCCCGCGCCTATCGAAACGCTCTACGCTTATCTAGACCCCTTTGACGAAGATCACGGGGCTGATTTTACTAATGGGAACCTTACAGCCCTTGCCCCCGGTGGATATGGGCTCTTTCAAGTCTATGTGCCGGGGAGCGAAGATATACGGGTAAATTGGGCCTTCACCTTTGAGGGTTCTTATATTGTTCAGCTCCTTCTATACAAGGGGCAATATGATACATGGCCAGTAGGACCATTCGTTGAGGACGAGCTGGGTAATGGGTCTGAGAGCCCCGCAGCTTTGAATTTGGTCTACTCGGTTACTGAGCCAGGGTGGTATACAGTCGTTTTCTATAATGTACCCGGAAGCGCAACGATAAATTCAAAAATTTACGTTGGCGGCAATCCGGAATGCACCTGGGTCCGGGTGCAGGGCTACCAGGACTACATCATCACCTCTTCAGCGAAGGATGCGGTTGGAAACGTGCGTGCCACCGTAACGGCTTACGTGCGCCAGACCCCGGGACCATCGAAGTATTGGCTGTCACAGCAAATCAGCGTATTTTCGTGGCAAATAGACTAGCTTGTTGACTTTTTGCAATTATTGTGGTAGATTTCCGATTAGCATTTGGGGAAAGGAATACAGATGGTATCGGAGCAACCGGTAGAACGCCGACCAAAGATAGTAGATCTAAACCTTCTACCCCCTGAGTATCAGCCTCGTAAGATATCAAAGCTGACCGTCGTCTTGGTGATCCTAGTTATAGTGATGCTCGCTTTGCCAGGGCCCTTCATCTATTTAAGGGCTGGTGTCCAGGCGGAGACCGCCCCTCTGGAGACTGAGCTCGCTCAGCTAGAAATAGAGGAGGCTCAGTGGCTAGCTAAGGGGCCAGAGGCGACGCAACTGAGAGCGGACATCGCAGCTGCCCAAGCCCGTCTGGCTACCATAGACCAGGACTACGAGACCTTCCTCGCGAGCATTATAGACTGGGGCGGGGACAATGGGATAATCTACGACATCGATGATGTCAGGCCGGGCACGAGAATCATTTTGGAGGAGATCGAGCAGAGTGGTTCTAAGATAAACCTTGTGGGCACGGCAACGAAGCGGGCCTACGTCTATGACTATGCCCGGGCGCTGGAGGAAACAGGCTGGTTCGTCATCCCGGTCGTCGTTAAGTCCTGGGACGGAGACACGATGGAATTTGAAATCGTGGCCACGCTGTCCAGTGGAGGTGGCGGATGAGAGGGCTTACCCGGAACCAGCTTGTGCTTGTCCTGGCTATTGTTGTCCTACTCATAGTCGGTGTAGTGTTCGGTGTCTTCTACTACCAGGCCGTCAGTTACAAAGCAGCCGTAGCTAAAGATATCGAGCAAACGGAGGCAAATATCGAGCGGATGAGTTGGGATAACGATGTCGATCGACTCTCCAGGGAGCTGGCCCCCCTTCAAAGCCAGCTGGCGGAGGCCCCTATTCCTATCACGGTAGATAACGTGGCGGTGTTCGACGCTATCCACCTAGCCGCGGTCAAGGCCAAGGTGGAATACGACTACGGGTATGATAACAAATCGTTAACAATCGCCGGGACCCGTTATACGGCCATGACCATTGAAATAGACACCAGCGGAACGACGCGCCAGATAATCAGGTTCCTTGACGAACTCGAAAAGCTGCGCGAGTCGGACTACGATACCCTGCGCATCACGGACATTGAACTTAATCTCCGAGCGTCTGACACCTGGAGTGTGGAATTCAATATAGAAATAATAATCCAAGGAGCATAGGGGTTGGCTGAAAAACGTATTATATCACTGAGTGTCGAGGGCACCACCCTGAGGATCCTTACCTTCCAGAAGGGTGCCGTGGAGTCATGGGACAGCGTGCCTTTTAATCCCCAGTTTGTAACGATGGGTCAGGTGGCTGATGCGCAAGGTATGGGAGGGGTGATTAAGAGCACCCTGGAGGAACGAGGGTTAACCAGTGGGCGGGTGGTCTGTGCCCTCCCCGGGCTTAGGACAATGTCCCGAGTAATAAGCGTGCCGCCGGTGCCTAAGAAGGAGCTGGCTGGGGTCATTTCCCGAGAAGCAAGGCGGGTCCTGTCTGTTTCTGAAGAGGATAATTACCTCCACTGGCAGCTTCTGCCTACGGAAACCGATACGCCTCAAGTCTATGTCCTTGCCGTTCCCAAGGAGCCGCTTCATGCCCTTATGGGGGCAATTCGAGAGGCGGGGCTAAGGCCTTACGCTGTCGACCTGAAGCCACTAGCCCTAATGAGGGCAGTGAATAGACAGGATGCCATTATAGCCAATGGTGAGAGCAATAGCGTGGAGCTAGTCATTGCTGCCGATGATATTCCCACCCTGGTACGCAGCGTTTTTCTCGGAGAGGGGGTGGTTTCTCAAGACTATGCGGTGGGGCGTATTAGCGATGAGATAACGCGCACCATAGACTTCTATAACAATAGCAACCCGGAGAACCCTCTAAGCCCTGAGGTGCCCATCTACCTCACCGGCGCTGCTGCCTCCGGTGTGTCTTTTGCTTTGAATGTGGCTTCATTAATCGGTTACCCCATCCAACCTCTGGACCCCCCCTTGCCCTGTCCTGAGGATTTGCCTGTCGCCGAGTTTATGGTGAACCTTGGGCTGGTCCTCAAAGTTCTATGACCCTGTGGATATTTGTCTTCGCCATTTTCGGTCTTGTTGTAGGTAGCTTCCTCAATGTGTGCATCGACCGTCTGCCTGCGGGCAAGTCGATAGTTAGGCTTCGCTCACACTGCGATTCCTGCAACCACAGCCTCGGGGCACTGGATTTGATGCCCGTTTTCAGCTACCTCTGGCTTCGTGGTCGCTGCCGCTACTGTAGCGCCACAATCCCAATTCGACTCCCAATCGTTGAGCTGGCAACCTCCTTTATCTTCGCCTTCCTCACCTGGCACTACGGGCTCGGCTTGGAGCTTGCCATCGCCCTTATCTATGCCAGCCTATTTCTGGTGATCTTCGTCATCGACCTGGAGCAGGGTCTGATCCTCAATGTAGTGGTTTACCCCGCGCTGGCTCTGGCCTTTGTCTTTTCCTTCTTCTGGCCTTTTTCGACCTCTTGGCCTGATATCGGTGTTCTAAGCGCCCTTCTTGGGGGAGCGCTAGGATTTGGCTTGATGCTCCTGCCCTTCCTCATCTCACGCGGCGGTATGGGCGGCGGCGATGTTATGCTCGCCGGGCTCATAGGAATGGTCGCCGGCTTCCCCCTGGTTTTTCTGGCCCTATTGCTGGGTATTTTAACTGGAGGGCTTGTCGCCATCTTCCTGCTGGTATTTCGGCTGAGGAGCAGAAAGGACCCCATCCCCTTTGGCCCCTTCCTTGCTGCTGCAGCCATTATTACCCTCATCTGGGGACAACCTATATATGAATGGTATATGGGTTGGCTATGAGATTCTTTGTTTTCTGTCATTCTGAGGGGTGAGCCGAAGCCCTGAGCGCAGTGAAGGGAAGGCGACCGAAGAATCTCACTTTCTAGATTCTTCGCTTCGCTCAGAATGACAAGGTGGTGGCTCAGAATGACATGGTGGCGGGTCAGAATGACAAAAATGAAGGCTACGAAGCAGTATTACGTCTATATAATGAGCAATAAATCAAAGACCCTATACACTGGCGTTACAGACGACTTAGAGCGGCGGGTTTACCAACACAAGAACAAGCTCATCGAGGGGTTCACCAAGAAATACAAAATAACCATACTGGTATACTATGAGGAGACCACTGACATTCGGTCTGCAATTGCCCGAGAGAAGCAGATTAAAGGCTGGCGCAGGAGCAAGAAAATAGCGCTCATATAATCAATGAATCCGCAATGGAATGACTTGAGCCAAGTTTGGAGTCCCCTGCCCTCGCCCGTGTTCCTGCAAAGTAGTTCTAGAATGATTAAGTAAAGGTAACAAAGTGGGTATTGACAAATCCAAAACAACATGTTATTATAGGTAATGCTATTAGACAAGATAGTATAATTTGGTATAACATGCTACAATAATGAATAAAATAGAAAGGAGGTGAAACGAGATGAGAATGCTGAAAGCTTTGGACTCAAGGCGAACTGGCGGCAAGCGGGGGTTCACTCTGATCGAGCTTCTAATCGTGATGGTGATCCTGGCTATCCTCGCCGGTATCGTGATCATCAGCATCGGCGGCGTCATCGGCAGGGGGCAAGAGACGGCCTACAACGCGGAGCGTGAGAGCCTCCAGACGGCAGTGCTGTCCTTCTACGCTTCCAACAACAGCACCTGGCCCACCAGTGGCGCCACCGATCCTACGAGCACGCTAGGTAACGCTGGCCCTATCGACATGACATTTCTGACAAACGCTACGGCGCCTGCGCTTCCGTACCTGGACGAGACGCCCGCGTCGGCACATGAAGGCAACAACCGCGACGATGCGGTCGTCAATGGGCACTACCTGTGGTCGGTTGACGCTTCAGGCCACGTGTTCTCCGAGTGCGTGAACCTCGACACAGACGACTGCACGTTTGAGGGAAACGCGAGCGGCACTGAAGACGCAAATGAGGACGGCTGGCAAGACGTATATCCGTGATCACGAAATCGAGTTAGAACGAGCGAATCTTTATATAGTGCTCCGACCGTCGGAGTGTTATTCTCCGTAGCAGGGAGCTGAGGAAATAGGAGAGGTGGCAGCCTCACCTAACCTTTTCCCTTATAGGGAAAGGGGATTTGTTGGCACGGCTGACCTCCATAAGTAGTATTGTTGCGATGGATGTGTTGGGGCTGGAGGGAGCCATTGTGGAAGCGGACTAACTCCTCAGCTCCTTGCTCTTTTCGTTCTTTTTCGCTCTATAGGCTTGTTCGACCTGTAGGCCACACTAACTGGGGTCTGTTTCTGCTTTCCATTGCCGCTAACAGGTCGTGGCGCTCTTCCCAACTGCAGGCCACCCTGCCTCAAACGTCACTGCCAGGAGCGCCACCACCTTGTCATTCTGAGCCACCACCTTGTCATTCTGAGCGAAGCGAAGAATCTAGAAGTGAGATTCTTCGGTCGCCTTCCCTTCACTGCGCTCAGGGCTTCGGCTCACCCCTCAGAATGACAGGAAGCGAAGGGCCCGCAATGACAGCACGGAATGCTACCAATAAAATCCCGAGAAGAAGAGATGTGTCACTAATCGCCTCGCCCAGCATATCATGTTGACAGCGGCACATCTGCATGGTAGGATAATCCAGACTCAACAGATAAAGGAGTTATATGACATCCTTGTGGCGATATACATCAGAATCGCATTTCACTGCAGGTGCAGCCTGCAGGTCGAAAAAGGCGGTGCGACCAGCTAAAGCCATAGAAAGCGGAAACCACAGTTGCCGTAATACTGCCCATAGTTCGAGAAGGTCGAAAAAAGGGTTCACCCTTATCGAGCTGATCGTGGTCATGCTAATCCTGGCAATACTCGTGGGCATTGTGATCATCAGCATAGGTGGTGCTATCGGCAGGAGTCAGGGGACCGCCTACGATGGGGAAGATGAATCTATCAGGATAGCGGTGACCACCTACTACGTTGCTTATACTGAGTGGCCCACGGCTGACGGCGAGCCGGGCCCCATAGCCATGGGCAACCTTACATCGCCACCTGATGGAGAGCTTCCATATCTCGATACGACACCCCAGTCGGCCCACCCGGTCAACGGGGGGACGGGGCACTATATCTGGAGCGTTGGCACCGATGCACGGGTGACCTCAATGTGCAGTCCAGCGGGTGAATGCCCGAATGGCGTCGGCGACGGCTATCAAGGCGTCTATCCCTGATTTTTGAAAACAAATCACCGATTTTATGCCGGCACCCCGCTCAGAGGCTGTAAGGCAGAGTTAGCTTGACCTGCCAGATTCCCACTTCACTGCTCAGCACAATTTCTCCCTGCGCTCACTAACCACATCACATCATTGCGAGGAGCAAAGCGACGAAGCAATCCCTGGAAATGAGATTGCTTCGCGGAGTCTACCCTGAGAGATTCTTCGGTCGCTTTGCTCCCTCAGAATGACAGGAAGCGAAGGGCTGGCAAGGACGCCATCCATATAAAGCGGAAACACGCTGCAATCAGAGTGGCCTACAGGTTGAAAAAGGCTGCGACCTGTTAGGTCTAAAGACAGCGGTAACACGCCCCAACTAGAGTGGCCTATAGCTCGAAAAAGAGCGAAAAAACCTATAGGTCGGAAAAACCGTACCAGGTAGCGATGCTTGAGATGGGGTCACGCATGCTCTCCACTTTGTTTGCTGGAAAGTCCCAGTCCGGATAGCCGACGGCAATGCCGATTATTATCCGCTTGGAGTCAGGTATGCCAACAAACCTCCTCACAACATCGGGGTACATTATGCCCTGATCCTCAATACAGGTGCCAAGGCCATATTTCAATGCAATCAGGCAGATGGTCTGCGAAAGAGCGCCAACATCGAACAAGGTATACGATTCAGCCAGTGACCTATCTACCGCGATGATAATTGCCGCCGGCGCATCGAAGAAACGAAAGCCCCTCTCCATCCACTGTGCCCTTCTCTCCTTGTCCTCCCTGGCTATCCCCATAAGCCCGAAAAGCTGCTTGGCCAGCCCAACCTGTCGTTCCCTGTAGACGTCTTCAAAAGGCATGACCAAGACATCTGGATTGGGCATCTCTCCAGAGGCCAGCATCTCGACGTTACCACGCTTGATGTTGTCCAGCGCTTCCCCGGCGACAATGGTGATCTCCCACGGTTGCGTATTCAAAGTGGAAGGCGACCGGATTGCCATTTCCAGGATCTCCCTGAGGACCTCCTTGGGAACCGGGTCCGGCTTATAGCCTCTTATGCTCTTGCGCACTCGTATAGCCTCTATAACGTCCATAGGCTGACTCCTTCCTAGCATCTGGATGCGGGTTCAAACCTCTTTTACCACTAGATATGGTATAGTGTCAATGGAAGCGCACGAGTCGATAGGGCGTTTATGGCAGCAATCAGGCAAAGATTTTTACTGTACTTTTCTATCTATTCTTCATGTGTTATAATCTTTACTCACTCGGAGTCAATGGGGAACCTGCTTCATGGAGTGGAAAGGACCGAGAGTCAGGTATAGGCATGAGGGTCGGCCCGATCCTTCTCAATTCAATCGCCCTCCGATCCTTGCGGGCTACACCTATGACCCTAAGGATGCTTACAAAGCGCGGGATGAAGACCGCCTCATGGCCATCCGTCTGGAAACCAACCGCTCCTGCAACCTGCGATGCCGCTACTGCTATGCTGAGAGCGGGAAGCGACTGGTAAACGAACTTGACTATGAGGCCCTGACCAATGTCGTCAGGCAGAGCAAGGAACTGGGCGTACAGTCGGTGGTAGTGATAGGCGGTGGCGAGCCTACGATCCATCCCCAATTTCGAGAACTGATCTCCCTAATCCATTCCACGGATATTATCCCCATGATCTTCAGCAATACCATAACGATGACCAGGGAATTGGCCGAATTCCTGTACTCCAAAAATGCCTCGGTGATGGGCAAGCTGGATTCCCTGCGCCCCGAAGTGCAGGACTTTCTGGCGGGGCGTAAGGGGGCCTTTAGCCGCATACTTAGGGGCCTGAACAATCTGATCGAAGCCGGCTTCACGCGAGTGGAAGACCCTCACAGACTCAGGCTGGGTGTATCCTTCGTGACCAACAGCCTGAATCTGGGAGAAACAGAGGAGATATGGCACTTCTGCCGCCAGCGAAACATATTCCCCAACATGGAGGTGCTGACTCCCACCGGCAGGGCCAAGCAGGAGCTGCCCGATTACAGTGTCACACGTGACCAGATAAAAGAAGACAAACTCAGGATTTTGGACATTGACAGAAGCTATTACGGCTATGACTGGCTGCCGTATACCCCGTTGACTGCCAGTGGCTGCCTTCAGCACCTATACAGCCTTTATGTAACCATAGAGGGAAACGTCAGGCCTTGCGCTCCCACCAAGTTCGATGAGAATCCGGCCCTCAATAATGACGGAATCTATCCGCACAACATTCTGAGACGCTCCCTGCGGGAAATCTATGAAGACCCCCTATTCCAGTATGCCAGAAACATCGACCGCTACCTGGAAGGGAAGTGCTTCCGCTGTGAGCACCTGAACGAGTGCATCGGCTGTCGGGGGTACGCCTACAGCGTCGGGGTCAATGAGGGTAAGGACCCGTATGCCGCACTCCGCGCCGAGTGCCTCCAGTGCTTCAAATAGAAAGGGGAGCTATTGCACAAGATCGAGCTGGTGACCAAGGAAGACCTAGAAGCCAAGCTACAGCAGTGCCTTGAACAGCGCCAGATGCCGGATTACTTCCTGTATCTCGGCGATTCGGGGGTAAGGAACTGGCTCAACCTCAGCAGCTCGGAAGAATTCCCGATCGCTTCTCGCCTGACCGACCTCCTCAGGCAGAGCCTGCCCTCAATAGCACGGCATCTATCCAGTGGATTCGACATGGTCAGTATAGGTGTGGGTAGAGGCGAGAAGGAGCGGATGCTGCTTGAAGCCCTCGTGGAGCGGGGCGCGCCTAGCTACTTCCCAGTGGACATAAGCAGCCAGATGGTAGACGAAGCCTTGAACACCGTAGCCGATATCGACGTGAACAAGACCGGAGTGGTGGCCTTTATGGAGGACCTGGCATCACTGCGGCAGTTCTGGAATCCCCCAATCCTCTTATGCCTGCTGGGCAACAACTTCTGCAACTACGATCCGGACTATCTTCTGGAAACGGTTTACAGGCAACTTGAAGGCGATGACCTGTTTCTGTTTGATTGCCACCTGCTTCCGGCCCGTCTAGGGCGAGAGCAAGTGGAGCAGGTGTACCGCTCGCAATTGAATGTGCGCTTCAACATCGACCCGCTGGTGCAGCGAGGTCTCGACCCGTATAGCTGCCTTTTCTATCTCGACCTTTTGCCCACGAAGACCAGCCTGGGCACTGTATACAGAACCAGAAAACGGATACAGATTCTTAAGGACACAACGATATCATGTGGCCCAAACAAGGTCTCGCTGGAGGCAGGCGATACTATTAACCTGGGCTTCACATATAAGTACACCCGCCCGCAGGTCGAGGGCTACCTACCACGACATGGCTTCGAGCAATTGGAGCTTTTTTTGAGCGCCGATGGCTGTAATCTATTAGTTCTCGTACGTAAGCGTCCACCCAAGGAGGGAACAAGGGAATGACTGAAATCGTAGCCCCCCAAATACCCTATGGCTGCGAAGAATTCGGCAGGCTTGTTCGGGTTATGATGCACAGGCCAGGCCAAGAGCTAAAGCTAGTCAATCACCAAAATCACCGGCAATGGCTATTCGACCGGGTCCCCGAAACAGACCGCTTCATTGAGGAGCACGATCGCTACCGTGAGCTCCTGGTTTCTCACGGGGTTCAGGTTATAGAGCTCTCCGATTATGTCAATGAGTGTCATGAGTTGATTGCCGGCATGCCAAACCTCATGTACCTGCACGATATCGCGGTTATTTCCAGCAAAGGGGCTATCCTCTCAGCCATGGCCTGGGAGTCCAGGAAAAACGAGGAGGTCGTGGTTCGCGAAGCATTGAACAATCTGGGCATACCCATATTCATCGAGTTCGACGATCATCAGGACGCCTTTGAAGGCTGTTTGCTGCTATCTACCGAGGCCGTGCTGGTGGCGGAAACGGAGCGGCACAGCCGTCCAGCCATCGACAAGTTCATCTCCAAGGCCCTCAAGGCATTCCAGGAGGTTATCTATGTCGATATCCCCAAGGCCAGGCGATACATGCACCCGGATACCATCTATAATCGGGTAAGCCGACACCTAGCCCTCGCCTACCTCCCGGCATTTCAAGCCAGCTACTTGTTCACAAATAGAGGTGTTGAGAAGATCGACTTCGCCGAACATATGCGGCACCAGGGTGTAGAACTCATTAATGTCTCCGATTCAGAGCAACAGAGACTCGCCTGCAGTTTTGTGCCCCTTGAGCCCGGTGTCATTTTCCACTATGACACAGCCCTGGATAATGAAACCCAGGCCCTCCTGGCAAGGAAGGGAGTGGAGATTATTTTCTTTCACCCCGAGGCCATAACCGCTGGCGGTGGTAGTCTGAGGTGCATTACCTTGAGGCTGCATAGAGAACCGCTGTCATAGCACCCTTCGGCAATCAAGCTCATTCCTAATACGAAGAGGTGATGGGCTTCAAATCACCCGAATGCGTACACGGGCAGTGTTGCCGCCAGTCGATGTGATATAATATACATAGGAGGAATGCATGAACCGCAACATTATCAGCAGCTTGCGTCAGAATCACGCCCTTGAACACGCAACTACTTCGCTCTTGACCAGGAAATTGGACTACAAAGTTAGGATGATAGGCAGGGCCAGTATCGATGGCTTTTATATTTATGGTAATGTTCCAACCGAGGAAATACGGGAAGCGGCAACAGAGAGCTTGGCTCGCCTAAAGAGCGGAGAGAGCGAGCTGGCTGTATCGCCATTCTGCGGCACAAACATTCTCGTAGCCGGGATGATGGCCGGGTTGGCCTGCTTCCTTATACTAGGGGGCAAAGACCGTAAGGGGAGACTGCCTCAAGCCATGATCGCATCAACGTGGGCTATTATTGCAGCTCAACCTGTAGGCCGAGCTGTCCAGAAGTATCTGACCACCTCATCAAGCCTTTCTGACGTTACCATCAAGCGAATCACCCGTCGAGGTGTTGGCACTCGAATTCTCCACAAGATAGAAACCGCCCGGGAGTAAAGCCGGTAAATAAAGAAACATACCCCTCTCGGTTGACCAAGGTCTTGCTCCCTGAGCAAATTGTTCTATAATTGAGATCGGAATTTCAATCCTGATCCACTCAACAATCCGGTGAAATGTGTGAATGCTGAAGGCAGGGCATGCCTTCTTCGCCAAATCCCCAGTCCACTCTCCACGGTTTAGGAGTCGGCTTTGCAGTGGTATAGCGTAATGTGTACAGGCCTGAGGTAGCTATACTGGTTGACAACTGCCTGAGGCTCATTCTAGGAGGGAAAGTACATGGAGGAAAAAATCACTGAAGTGCTCATCAACCAAACCAAGTTATCCCTGATCCAAGGAGATATTACGAAGCAAGCCACAGACGCCATAGTCAATGCTGCCAACTCAAGCCTGATGGGCGGAGGTGGTGTGGATGGTGCAATCCACCGTGCGGGAGGCCCTGCTATTCTGGAGGAATGCAAGCAAATCGTAGCACGTCAAGGGCGATTGCCAACTGGTAAAGCGGTAATCACCAGCGGAGGAAATCTCAAAGCAAAACATGTGATCCATACGGTAGGCCCCATCTGGCACGGGGGTAATGAAGGAGAGCCCGAGCTGCTAGCGAGCGCCTATCGAGAGAGCCTGAAAGTGGCAGCTGATAACGATATAAATACCATCTCTTTTCCTTCGATAAGCACTGGTGCCTACGGTTATCCAATAGCTGAGGCGGCGCAGGTAGCTATAAGCACCGTGGCTTCATTTCTCAAGGAATATGCCGCCTCACTCAAAGAAGTGATTATCGTGCTCTTTGACCGTGCCAGTTTTGAAGCCTACTCATCGGCGCTCGCGGAGATGCTGAGGGCAAGATAAAAAGGCTAATTCGCACCCCGTACGCCTTGCAGGATGGCTGCATTGGCGCGGTTGATATTACACAAGATGGCATTTCCTGGGTAGGACCGATGCTCTAGCTCTCCCAGACCACAATGCTAACTGCGCGGTAAACTCACTATGTCATCCTTTGGCATCTCCTGCTTTTACTCCCCAATCTACTATATCCCCCTCAATAACCGGACCAGACACTGCCACAACCGCGATACCACCATGGACACGTCAACCTCAGCATGACCATGCGGACTCCTCGGCCCTTGTTGCAACTGCTACGCCCGAACCTGGCCAGAGTCCACTCTATCTATAGGACGTAGGTATCACGAATTGGTCTAGACAAGAAAAGGCGCGGCCACAATACTTTAGTAGGGCTGATTTATCCCACGAAAATTCACTAAAAAGGAGGCTTCAGATGGAGCAGAAAACGGAAGAGATTTGGGCCATTGATGTGATGAACTACCCCCATACCTGTAACCCGGCGATCGCACCGAACATGTCGGAATTTGAAGAAAACAAGGTAGCAGCCCGCACCACCTTCAAGACTTTGTTCCGGGGAAGGCCTATGCCAAGCGGGGAGGAGATGGCGGCTTATCGATCCTTGCTTCCCGCGGGGTCACAGTTTAACCCTTACCCCTCAGTAGAGGCGATGGTGGAGGATATGGATAGATTGGGCTATGAAAAGATCTGTATATGTGCCTGCAAGATGTGGTCCTACAGATACCACTACAAAATGATATTCGACTTTACCATTGACCAGGTCAACGAGATAGTGCAGAAAGCCAAGGGTAGAGTGATAGGGGGCGCTGGCTACAACCCATTCAGGATCGAGGAAAGCCTTAGAGATGTAGATAAGGCAGTGAAAGAGTATGGTTTCAAATTCGCATATATGCACCCCATTACCTTTGGTCTTTCGCCAAGGGACAAGAAGCTCTATCCTCTTTATGCCAAGTGTAATGAATTGGGCATACCGGTAAGTATGCAAGTTGGCCACTCGGCAGAGCCCCTGCCCAGTTGGGTGGGACATCCCATGGAGATCGACGAGGTGGCCCTAGATTTCCCCAACCTCAAGATTAACCTGTCTCATACCGGCTATCCCTGGATCGATGAGTGGTGTAGCATGGTGTGGAAGCACCCGAACGTTTATGGAGACATATCCGCCTACATGCCGAGGAGCCTGGAGCCCACTCAGGTTCGCTTTATGGACGGCGGGCGGGGCCGGGATAAGGTGCTTTTCGGCACCAATGGAATGGGCCTGCAGGTTTGTAAAGAGCAGTTCATTGCATTGGATATAAGGGATGAGTCAAAGATAAGAATTCTTCGCGAGAATGCTATCGAATTTTTCGATCTATAGCGCCGAAGCCCATCTCTTCCTCCAAAGCCCTCTTCAGCTCCTTTACAGTACTTGGCGAAGGCACCTGGAAAGGGGCAAGATAGCAGGCAAGAAGCTAGCGGATGATTGAGTCGAGCTTAGCCTCGACCAATAGAAGAAGGGCGATAAACAGGTATAAAGCTAAGAAGGCACAGCAATTGGCCTCACTTGTCATAGCCACCAAGTAGGTGCTAAAATGACCAAGGAAAGATACTAAAGTCCCTGTAGCTCAGTGGACAGAGCAACTGCCTTCTAAGCAGTGGGCCGTGGGTTCGAATCCCACCAGGGACGCCACCAAAGCTAGGGGAGCGACTGCTTGACAAAAATGGGCGATCTCGTCATGGACTGACGCCCCAGCACCATTTAAGCTGTCAGTGTAAGGAGCATGAGTTGATCACTCTCTCAGATGCACTGACGGCTTATCGTATATGCGCCCGGGCTGAAGGCAAAAGCCGGCGCACCATCGAGTGGATTACGTCCAGCGTCCGCTACTTCTCTGATTTCCTAGGCGGCGATCAGGATCTCTCGGCCATCACTGCAAATGACCTAAGGCGATTCATAATCGCCCTACAGGGGGCCGAAAAGTACCGCAATCACCCCTACAACAGGCCACAGCAGGCCAGATTATCCCCACAGTCTATCGAAACATATTGCCGGGCTATAAGGGCATTCTTTGGCTACCTCAAGCGGGAGGAACTGATTGAGGATAATCCGATGGAGAGGGTTAGAATGCCTAAAGTGCCTAAGAAAGTGGTTCCCACCTTTTCCCAAAAGGAGGTTGAGAAACTGCTCTCCCAGCCGGATAAGCGCAGCAATGAAGGTTTCAGGCATCATGTCATCATGCTAGTGCTGCTGGATACTGCCGCCAGGGTCAGTTTTCCCTCCTCCCTGCTCAAGCCGTAACGGTGGAAGTACCTGGTAGCTGCCAGAGCATAGCGCCCGGGAGCGGTACCCCCGTAGCCATAGGTAGGGTGCCACTTCTCCGAAGATACAGGCCCCAGTCCACCAAAGCCAACATCCTTTAGCTTCTCAAACCCGACCACCAGGACGAGGTCATAGACTTTAGCAGCTAACGCATAGGCAGCACCTCTTATGGCTTCATATGCCGTGGCACAGGCGTTTTCCACTCTGGTGACAGGGAGGTATTGAAGCTTCAACGGATCAGCGATACAAGCCCCGCTAACGCCCCCGGCGGTTCCCGCCCAGGCCGCCTGAATATCCTTAAGCTCGATTCCAGCATCATCAAGCGCCTCATAGGCAGCCTCCACTATGAGATCGTCTTGATCCTTATCCCATAGCTCCCCAAATTGGGTGCAACCCATGCCGACTATGGCCACCTTATCCTTGATGCTCTCCATTTCCTCCTCCTTAACACCTTATTGGCCGGGCCAGCCAGTAGTAGTTGTGAATGCCAGCCCCGTCATGCATATTTCTGAAGGTTAGCTCCACAGGCATGCCCACCTCTATCCTTGCCGGGTCCCTATCGGTGAGCCTGGTGAAAAACCTACCCCCTCCCTCCAAGTCGATAATGCATAGTACATTGGGCAGGTCTGGAACCATCGCTCGCTCATCCGTGCTGAAGGTAAAGATGGTGCCCCTTTTGTCGGAGAGCCTGATTTCCTCAAACTGGTCCTTCTCCTGGCACCAGGTGCATACTGTCTGTGGAGGAATCTGAATTGTGCCACAACACTTGCATTTCTGCCCGTGAAGGCTGAAGATGTGCTTGCGCTCCCTCCAAGTTACAGTCAAAGCGCCACGATCTAAGGGACGGCGCTCAAACTCCCATTCCATAAGGTTGCAGAAATGAACATATTTCCCGTAATTGGGGAGCATCGCCTTTGATTCCATATGGCGCTTTATCCCCCGTCTATCCCTGATCTTTTCTATCTGCTCGGTCACTCCAAGGACATAGGCATCAACTGCATCGCTGTAATTAACGAAGAGGAGCTTGTCTCCAGGTTTGGCCTCCTCGAGCGCTGCCACAAGCATCATCGGAGCAAAGGCGGCACCGGTATGGCCCACCGTGGTTAGCAAGGGGTCCTGAACATGTGTAGCTTCAAACCCCAGGCTCCTCGCCATATCGGCATGCCTTCTTGCATCGGGGGCGTATAGCACAGCCTTGGTGAAATCCTTTGAGGTTAGACTGTACTTAGCCATCAACCCAGAAACGGCCTCATGAACATGCTTAGTATAGCCCTCGCCAACCACAAAGCGACCCTCCCAAGTTCGATGGTATCTATCCTTGTCCGTTCACCACACATCCATGAACTCGCTGGAGATGGTGTAGCTTCCCTCGACGTTGACAGCAACATCGGAGTCGCCGATCAAAAAGGCGGCTGCGCCATCACCAAAAAGTGGCTCGAATTCGGAGTCATGGGGCGGGAAGGCGACAGTCGGAGGCGGTTATCATGACCCTTTTTGCCGACCCAGCCTTGACGGCGTCGATGGCAGCCCTCATCGCGCTGGTTCCCGCTCTCACTGAATCAATGAAGTCAGCGGTGAATAATTCTTGCTCCCTTCGGAGATCGATGGCAGCAGCTACAATGCTTGCTGACTGCTTTTCCCTATAAGGCGGGGTATTTGAGGCAAAATACAAACCTTCGATCAGTTGACGGTCCAGGCCGTTGATGCAATCGATGGTAGCCTCTACTGCCATGGTTATGCTATCTTCATCCCAATTGCAAACAGCCTTCCCCCCAGGACCTGGCAGTGGTCGCAACGCCGGCATCCCCCAAACGCTAGTCAGCAAATCCCGACTCATCCTGTAGAGTGGGATATAGGCACCATAAGAAATAATGCCCACCATATGGTCCCTCCTTATTATTCTGCTATCATTCAATCGGCTAGTTCCCTTCATTTGCACGCTCATTCTAGCACTGCTGTCGTGGCCAACGTCAATCGTTCCTTCGTGTGTCTTGCCAAAGCCACCCGATAATATCGGGGCTACACTTTCCGGGCAGATTGCCAGCGCCTTCGAGCACTTTCAAGACATTAAACGCCGCTTTGGAGTCGCTATTAGAAGACGACGTCGTGAACTCGGCCTCTTTCAAGGGGAACTTGCAGATCGATCAAGTCTACATCGGACTTGCATCGGAGATGTCGAAAGGACAGCATAAAAAGATACCTTAGCAAATGATGAGAAGTTGGCGGAGGCGCTATAGATCGAAAAATTCGATAGCATTCTCGCGAAGAATTCTTATCTTTGACTCATCCCTTATATCCAATGCAATGAACTGCTCTTTACAAACCTGCAGGCCCATTCCATTGGTGCCGAAAA
>Ga0209979_1001267_pt1 | contig 28418 bp, 25 predicted proteins | sample AnhtaG_FD_183114 | JGI IMG/M metagenome (GOLD analysis project Ga0209979, IMG submission 183114) | Deep subsurface microbial communities from Anholt, Denmark to uncover new lineages of life (NeLLi) - Anholt_01485 metaG (SPAdes) (version 2) | ecosystem: Environmental > Aquatic > Marine > Oceanic...
TGACGGTGTAGTTGCCAGCGGTGGAGTAGGTATGAGTCACGTTCTGAGTGCTGTAATCCTCACTACCGTCACCATCTACATCCCAGCTCCAGGAAAGAATCTCCCCTGTGGGTGTGGATAGGTCGGTGAAGGTGACATTCAGAGGAGCACAGCCGCTGGTAGGCTCAGCGGTGAAGTTAGCTACTGGAAGCTCACATGCAATAATATTCTCCATGCAGTTGTTGGTCTCATTGCTTTCAGCAACTACACCACCGTTGTCGGCGCAAACCATGATGGTATCGTTAGTTCCCGACATGGTGAAAGGTCCAACTGTACTGTTGTAGCACACACCTGCCGCCAACCTAGGTACGGGGTCTTCCAGGACATCAACGCCATCAATGGTAATGGTGGTATTGCTTGCTCCTGCCGGGGCAGCAGCCCCCTCGTTGCAAACTGTGTAGTTTACATTATAGGTCTTATTCGCCAGGCTAACCCAGGCCTCCGATTTCTCGGTAATCACAAGGTCTGGGAAGTCGTAGCACACCAGATGATCCTTGTTATAATTATTGGCGTCTGCGGAGGTAGCGAAGTACATTTTGGTGTTCGCGTCGATACCAAGGCTTGTAAGATCAGTTAAATTAATAGCCCAATCTACAAAGTAGTGTCCTGTTCCATCAAGTACTATCCGTGCATAGTCTGCCGTAGGATATTCCTTAATCTTTATTTCTGCCTCGTCTCTTAGCAGCGGATCCCATGTTAAGTTCTCTTTCACAGTATTATTCCAAAGCTCTACCGTTTCGCCCCCTCCATTTAGGCTCAAGAGGTACTCATAATTGCCCGGTTCAGGTAAATCAAATAAGACGACCCAGGCAGCCTGAGCAAACTTGCCGGGTCCTGATGGGTCACCTACGACACGCTCACGGAAAAATGCGTAGTCGGCGCCAAAATAGTAATAAGCAGCGGGGCTTGTGTCATTACCGATTAAATCAAGCTGGGCTGGATGCTCATCGCCCGCCGGGTCAGAATAGCAATTAGTGGGATGTGTCCAGTTAGCATCACCTGGCCAACTGCTTGGCTGTGCCAGCACAAGGGCACTACCAGGGGGCAGCACAGGGATGCTGGCAATCGGCAGCGCCATGGCGACCAGCATGATAATGCTGAGTAGAGAAAACGCTATTTTTTTCATACTAAACCCCCTCGCCTATAATAATAAAATAGTACTTCAGTACTAGTACCTTTGTATATCCTAACATTATCGTATCCGAAATAGCAATATCAATTTAGTTAACTTTAATTATGTTAAGTTCCAATTCTGCAATTTTGTTAACTGAATGACAGATGAAAAATCGCATGACCAAATTCTCATATGAAACGGTACCAATAGGTGATACTCATCAAGGTAGCTGGCTGTTAACCTGAATATGTGGGAAGGCTCAGGTATCCCGTCATAGCTTTACTCCTGGCGTTGTTTATCCTTCTGGCATATCCGGGAATGCTTGCTAACGAAGCTATGTTTCCCGATGATGGCGATGGCATAAACCATGTTTCCAGCCTTAAGGCAGCATATTTGGACGAGGACAGCTACTTAGCTCAGTGCTGGGGAGTAGGCAAAATCGGCGCGCCTCAAGCATGGCAGGTTGCCACGGGTGGTGAATCAATTATCGTTGCTGTCCTGGATACGGGCATTGATGAAAATCATCGAGATTTAGCCGGTAGGGTAATACTGGAAGTCAATTTTAGCGATAGCCCGACATGTGATGACCTTTACGGGCACGGGACTCATACGGCTGGCATTATCGCTGGTATCGCACCCGAGTGCCGGCTCATGAACGTCAAGGTGTGTGACGATGTGGGTAGATGTGAAGCGTCAGCGGCAGCCAGGGGCATCATCTGGGCAGTGAATAATGGTGCTAAGGTCATCAACATAGGCTTTTGTGTGAAATCATCGCCATACTTGGAACTGGCGATAAACTATGCCTGGAGTCAAGGGGTTGTGATTGTGGCGGCGGCAGGCAATGAAGGCAGGTCAACACCGGTCTATCCCGCTTACTATGACAACTGCCTTGCCGTAGCCTCTATTAATGGGAACGATTCTCTAGCTTTGTTGTCCAACCACGGCGATTGGGTGGATGTAGCCGCCCCGGGGTTTAACATTTACTCCACCCAACCTCAGAATCAATATGGCTACAAAAGTGGCACCTCATCAGCAGCGGCCCATGTCTCAGGTGTAGCTGCCCTGGTTTGCAGTGTCGCTAAAGATACTAACGGCAGCGGTGTAATTAACGATGAAGTCCGGCAGGCAATCGAGAATAATTGTTCTCCCCTCAGCGTCGCTGGTACAGGGAAAGGGTGCATTAACGCCTCTGAGGCAGTAACGTCGGTGACATCCTCAAACTAGCCTCCCTCCACAGGTCGGCACTTCTTGCCCGATAACGGTGAAAGTCACTCATCTTATGGTGTTGTGCTGCGCAAACAGGTATAAAGCATCCAAATTAAAGTGCCTTGTCAATCTCATGGCGAGGCTTAACTTCTTTCCGACGGATAAGCTAGAGTGATGCTCTAAATTCTGAAGTGCTGCCCACGTGAAGTTCAGGCGGGAACCAAGGAACTTCGGGATGTATCTGGCAGAGCTCTCTCCTTCCGTGTATTCGTGCTGGTCTTCCTCGGGGGAGTCAATGAGCACCTGATCTGCAATCAGGGATTCGCAGTTATATTTGTTAGCCAGTATCAAGGGTGTATCACGAGGGTTGCCGGGGAAAAATTTGCATTTTTAGCGCGGCCATGGGATAATTCGACAAGTAAGGGGGACTGGTTATTTAAGCCAAGGTGGGTGAAATCCCACCTTTTTAATTAAATAATAAGGTTAAGAAATGAAAAGGGAACTCATAGCCGCGGTTAATCAGCTTTCTGCGGAGAGGAACTTGTCCAGAGAGGTGGTGCTATCTATCGTAGAGTCGGCACTGGCGTCCGCTTACAAGAAGTATGCTTTTCACGATGAACAGGATGTTGTGGTGAAGTTGGACCCTGATTCCGGTGAGGTGAAAGTTTATGTGCAGAAGACCGTAGTGGAGTCAGTTAGTGACCCTGAACACGAGATTTCCTTAGCCGAAGCTCGCAAGTTGCGTAAGAGTGTTCAGGTGGGTGAAACGGTGGAAATGAAACCTGTACTCATGGATGCCGGGCGTATTGCAGTGCATGCAGCAAAGCAAGTTATCTTACAGCGACTAAGAGAGGCAGAACACCAGAAAACTTATGAGGAATTTTCCAGCAGGGAGGGAGAAATTGCTACCGGCGTGGTTCAGTTTATTGGCCCTGCGCAAATTTACGTTAACTTAGGTAAGGTGGAGGCGATATTGCCTGCTGGTGAACAAATACCCAACGAACGTTATCGAGTAGGACAGCGGCTTAGATGCTACCTTCTAAAAATAATTCAGGCGGGTAGGGGAACGCAGATAGTAGTTTCTCGGACTCATCCCAACTTACTTCGTCGTCTTTTTGAGCTGGAAATTCCTGAAGTTCACAGTGGCGCTGTGAGGGTAGAAGCGATAGTTCGGGAGCCAGGGTACCGCAGCAAAGTAGCGATATCAACTACGCAAGAAGGAATTGACCCGATAGGGTCCTGTCTTGGACCTCGAGGTATCAGGCTACAAAACATTATCAAGGGGCTGAATAATGAGAAAATAGATTTAATTTCCTGGGACGCTGATTCCAAGGAGTTCATCACTAACGCTCTTAGTCCTGCTCAAGTGGCGAATATTGAACTCAATGAAGGGGAAAAGGTGGCTAGAGTTATTGTGCCTGATAGGCAGCTTTCTCTGGCTATAGGCAAGGAAGGGCAAAATGCCAGGCTGGCGGCAAGACTTACCGGGTGGCGGATTGATATCAAGAGTGTTTCTGCGGCGGAAGCGCAAAAAGCTGAAGTGATGGAAGCTATCCCCGAGGAACTAGCAGAGGAAGAGGTTGTTGCGGTTGTTGAAAAGGAAATAAAAGAAGAAGTACCTGTGGCTGCAGGCGAGCTTGAGGTATCAGAGCCTGTGTCATTTCCAGCTGTTGCTGAGGTTTCCTCTGAGGTAACCAGGGAGGAGCTGGTAATTCGTTTTGCCGAGGATATTTTACCGAAGACAGGGGGAGTTAAGACTTTGGAGGAGGCGGCGAAACCAGGCAAAGCTAAAGGCAAAGTTAAAGCTAAAGGCAAAGTTAAAGCCAAAGCTAAGGGCAAACCTAAAGCTAAAGGCAAAGCGAGAAAACCTCGTTTTGACGATGAGTATGAGGAATAAACATATACCCCAGCGCAGTTGCATTGTTTGTCGGCAGAAGAAGGATAAAAAAGACTTGATTCGCCTGGTGTGCACCAATAATGGGACTGTTGAGATGGATTTATCGGGGAAGAAACCGGGGCGCGGTGCTTATCTATGTGCTCGGAAGAATTGCTGGGAAGAGGGCTTTAAGCGGAATCACTTAGAACATGCGTTACGAACAAAAATTAGGGCTGAGAATCGCCAGGTTTTGGTAAATTATGGCGACAGCCTTAGTGGAGGAAGCTAAATTTGAAGGCTAAGAAATCGAAGAGCGAGCGGAAAGAAGAAGACACGACGCAGGCTTTGCCTCAAATTGAGGTTCCATCTTCTCTCACTGTAAAGCAGCTTGCTGATATGCTTCAGGTTGAGCCAGTAAAAGTCATCAAGCAACTTATGAGGAAAGGCATTATGGTCGGTGTCAATCAAGCTATTGATTTCGATACTATGGCTGCAGTAACCACGGATTTTGGCTACCAGGCTCAGCGGAAAACAGAATCAGAGAGCATGGTATATGTTAGTAAGGCAAAGGGGAAAAAGTTACAAACTCGCTCCCCAGTGGTCACCGTCATGGGGCATGTCGACCATGGCAAGACAACCCTGCTGGATGCTATCAGGAAGACCAATGTAACTGCTCGCGAGGTGGGAGCTATCACTCAGCATATCGGTGCTTATCAATGCACACTTGATGAGCGTAAGATTACCTTTCTGGACACTCCAGGGCATGAAGCTTTTACGGCGATGAGGGCTCGTGGGGCAAGGGTGACTGATATTGTGGTTTTGGTGGTTGCTGCTGACGATGGTGTTATGCCTCAGACTGTGGAAGCTATAGACCATGCTAAAGCTGCTAAAGTGCCCATAATAGTAGCTATCAATAAGATTGACAAGGCCGATGCTAATCCTGACCTGGCGAAACAGCAGCTTGCTGACCGGGGGTTGGTCATCGAAGAATGGGGTGGTGATATTGTCTGTGTTCCTATCTCGGCAAAGAAAAAAGAGGGAATATCAGATTTATTGGAGAACATATTCCTCGTTGCTGATATATTAGAGCTAAAAGCCAATCCCAAGCGTGCTGCTGAGGGCGCAGTTATTGAAGCCAGATTAGATAGGACTAAAGGTTCTTTGGCTACTCTTCTAGTTCAGAACGGCACCCTTGAAGTAGGTGATGTTATAGTAGCTGGCAATGTCTGGGGCAAAATTAAGGCTATGTTCAATGAACAGGGGGAGCAAATTAGAAAAGCCGAAGCATCAACCCCGGTGGAAGTACTTGGGTTAAGTGGTGTGCCGAATTCGGGAAATATTTTCAAAGTGGCTGCCGATGAACACGAAGCACAAAGTATTGTGAAAAGGCAGGAAGCTACCGTGCCTCAAATTCCGCTGAGCTTAACTGCTCTTTCTCGCCAGATAGACAAGGGGCAGATAAAAGAGCTTAATGTGGTTTTGAAAACTGACGTGTATGGAAGCATTGAGCCGGTAAGGAGTTCTCTAGAACGGCTAAGTTCAGAAAAAGTGGCGGTTAATATTATTCATGCTGGTAGTGGTAGCATCACGGGAAGCGATGTACTTCTAGCTGCAGCTTCAAAAGGGATTGCTATTGGTTTCAATAGTCGTCTATCTCCTGGAGCAAAGCAATTAGCCGAGGCTGAAGGGGTAAGCATTCGGCTCTACGATGTAATTTATAAGCTAATAGAGGATATAGACAAGGCATTGAAAGGGATGCTTGAGCCTACTTACGTGGATGTGATTGCTGGACGTGCTGAGGTGCGGGTTGTTTTTGACGGTGGTCCGCAAGGTAAAATTGCTGGTGTCTATGTTAGGGACGGCAGGATGTGGCGGGGTGCTCAGGCTAAAATATTGCGGGGAACCAAAGTGCTCTTTGAATCTCGTGTTTCCAGTCTGAGGCGTTTTAAGGAAGATGTTACTGAGGTAAGTTCTGGATTTGAGTGTGGTGTGGGCATCGAGAATTTTGGCGATTTCTCCGTTGGTGATATTATTGAGCTCTACCAGAAGCAAAGAGTAGACTAGAAGTAATTTTCTGGAGATTAATTACCGCTTCAAGGCTAATTATGAACAGGCGTGAACAGCGATTGAGCAAGGTCATCAAGCAAGAAATCAGCACCTTGCTTGAGCGCAAAGTTAATGACCCGAGGCTAAAGGAACTCGTCTCAGTGACGGAGGTTCAGCTTTCAGCTGATCTGAGGCATGCCAAAGTATTTGTCAGTATTTTAGGGAATGAATCTGATAAGAAAGAGATGATAGCTGGTTTCAACTCTGCCTGCTCTTTCTTGCAAAGACAACTTGCTTTGCATTTAGGGCTAAAGCACACTCTGCAACTCAGCTTTCATTATGATGATTCCATTGAGCGCGGGGTAGAGTTGCTCAAATTGACGGAGCAAGCCTCGGGCAAATAACCTGGGCTCTTTCAAACAAGGTATTGACATTACTTCATTTAATGGGATATGGTAGATAGACGGTAATTAAGTCAAAAGGAGGTAGGTAGGATGCAAGCGTATTGTTTCAAGTGTCGAGCGAAGAGAGATATTTCGAATCCTGTTTCTGTTAAACTTAAGAATGGAAGACCAGCAGTCAGGGGGACCTGCTCTGTGTGTAGAACCAAGGTATTCAGGATCGGTAAGGCTTAAAGTCTTGTAGGAAATCTGTCAGAGTCAAGCAAAGGATGGGTGTGGCTGGCGGGGATTTTGATCGTGAAGTTCTACTAAGTTTGTTGCCATGGGAACAATAAATGTGGCCATCATAGGCGCTGGTAATTGTGCCTGTTCACTGGTTCAAGGCGTTCAGTACTACAAGAATGCTAAAGAGGATGAATTTGTTCCCGGTTTGATGCATGTCAATCTGGGTGACTATCGTATATCCGACATAAATTTTGTAGCTGCAGTTGATATTGATAAGAACAAAGTAGGCAAGGATCTGGCTGAAGCTATTTTCACTCCGCCTAATAACACTTTTAAGTTTTGTGATGTACCCAAGACAGGAGTAAAGGTTGAACGTGGCATGACCCACGACGGGTTAGGGAAGTATCTTTCTCGGATTATCACTAAGGCGCCAGGTTCAACTGCTGATGTGGTGAGCATCCTCCGGAATACTGGTACTGATGTGGTGATTAATTATTTGCCGGTGGGTAGTGAAGAGGCAACTAAATGGTACGTAGAGCAGATATTGACTGCTGGCTGCAGTTTTATCAACTGCATACCTGTTTTTATTGCTCGTGAGAGTTACTGGCAAAATCGCTTTGCTGAGAGGGGATTACCTCTCATCGGCGACGATATCAAGTCTCAGGTTGGTGCCACAATCACGCATCGTGTACTAACTAAACTTTTTCGTGACCGTGGTGTCAAACTGGAGCGAACTTATCAGTTGAACATCGGGGGCAATACTGATTTCTATAACATGCTGGAGCGAGAGCGTCTTGAATCTAAGAGAATTTCCAAGGAAGGTGCCGTTACTTCACAATTAGATTACGATATTGGTGCTGATAATGTCCATATTGGTCCCAGTGATTATGTGCCCTGGTTGACTGACCGCAAATTTTGCTATATGAAAATGGAGGGCCGCACCTTCGGCGATGTTCCACTAAATCTGGAGGTGAAGATGGAGGTGTGGGATAGTCCTAATTCAGCAGGGGTGGTCATTGATGCCATAAGGTGCTGTAAACTAGCCCTGGACAGGGGTCTAAGTGGCACTCTTGTGGCACCTTCGGCTTACTTCATGAAATCTCCGCCAATTCAATATTCTGATGATGAAGCTCGTTTAAAGACTGAGGCGTTTATTGCTGGAGAGAAGCAAGAGGGCCCGGTCTCGTTGCCTGAACAAAAATTGGTTAAGGCTAAAGAGTAAGTCGTTTTTGCGGCAAAGACAATAACCACAAACAATGTAGCTTGACAAAGTTAAACATCGCTACTAAGTTGCCCTACTTGACGGGCTTAATAGATCTGATGAAGTCAGGTGACTTAGATAGTAACGTTGGTGATAACAGTAGGTTCTGGTCCATTGGATTCATATTCTCAGAAGCTTGCTGAGCAATTCAATATTTCAGGCAGCCATTCCCCTTGCCCAACCGTAAGGATGATAGATTAGTCAAGGATAGCAAAGATGCCCAATTTAGTGGAAATTAGAGCAAATTTAGCGGCACGCATTACCAATCCTGTAATGAAGAGCTTGAGCAAAAGCGGCATAAAGCCTGATGCTCTTACGTTTACAGGTTTAGTTCTGAACATCGGTGCTGCCTATGTCATTGCCACCGGGCATTTTTTGCTTGGTGGAGTGTTAATTTTAATTGCCGGGTTGTTTGATCTCCTCGATGGAGCGCTGGCTAGATTCGTTAAGCAAACCAGGAAGTTTGGTGCTATTCTTGATTCCACAGTTGACCGCATTTCTGAAGCAGCGATATTTTGTGGTCTCCTGGTTTGGTATATGCTGCAGGGGAGCACCCTGGGAGTTGTGCTCATTTTTGCTGTTCTGGTTGGTTCCTTCCTGGTTAGCTATATAAGGGCAAGGGCAGAGGGACTGGGGCTGGAATGCAAGGTTGGTTTGTTTACCAGAGCAGAAAGGGTTATAGTATTAGCGATAGGTTTGATTGTAAATCAAGTAGTTCAACCAGACCTGGTAGTAATTGCTTTATGGATTCTGGCGGTTTTTGTTTATATCACCGTGGTTCAGAGGTTAGTTCATCTACGGCGAATTAGTGCCTAGAAAGGTGTAAATGGCTGTTGTCGCTATTATAGGTGGGCAGTGGGGTGATGAGGGGAAAGGAAAGGTAGTTGATTTCCTCGCTGAGAAAGCAGATATGGTAGCTCGCTTCTCGGGAGGGGACAATGCCGGACACACTGTAATTAATCCTTATGGCGAGTTTCAGTTACATCTTGTGCCTGCAGGGATTTTTCGTGCACATACAACTTGCATCGTGGGCAATGGCACGGTGGTTAATCCCCCGGTTCTTCTTGAGGAAATAGACAATCTTCAAGAACATGGTGTCGATACCAGCCATCTGTTCATAAGTGACCGTGCTCACCTCATTATGCCGTACCATATTCTTCTCGACGGTTTGGAGGAGGAAAGACGTGGTGGCAAAGCTATAGGCACTACGCGAAGAGGAATTGGTCCTGCCTTTAGTGACAAGATAGCACGCATGGGGATACGCGCTGGAGACTTACTAAATAAAGATGCTTTTCGGAACCGTCTAAGCTCAATACTGGAATTTAAGAACGCTGTTCTTTGCGAGGTGTATAGGAAGTCACCATTGTCAGTGGATGAAGTGTTTGAGCAATATTGCCATTATGGGGATAAGCTGCGTCCTTTTATTCGAGATATTGGTCCCATAATGCGGGAGGCGATTAGGAATAATGAGCTGATTTTATTAGAAGGTGCTCAAGGGACATTGCTTGATCCTGATTTTGGTACATATCCTTATGTTACCTCATCGTCGCCATTGGCTGGGGGAGGGTCCCTGGGACTGGGAATAAGTCCCATGGCAATCAATCGCATTCTTGGTGTGTTTAAAGCCTATATTACCAGGGTTGGCAGTGGTCCTATGCCTACCGAGCTAAAAGACGAAGTTGGTGAATTGATACGAAGAAAGGCTAATGAATATGGTGCTACTACCGGGAGACCAAGGAGGTGTGGCTGGTTCGATGCTGTAGCTGCTAGATTTAGTGCCGAGGTGAATGGTTTTACTGAGCTGGCCTTAACTCACCTTGATACCTTTGATGGTTTCTCCTCCATCAAAATATGCACCGCTTATAGGCTTGATAATGAGATGCTGGATTCCTTTCCCAGTGACATCGATGTGTTGGGGAAATGCCAGCCTATTTATGAAGAGCTATCTGGCTGGCAGGGGCCGATTAATGAGATCCGTGATTTTGCACAATTTCCTTCAGAGGCTCGCCGATATTTAGCCAGGCTTGAGGAGCTAGTTCGTTGTCCTATCAATTTGGTTTCGGTGGGTTCAAGGCGGGAGCAGATGATAAAAATGGGGCCTACCTTCTTAAAATCCTAAATACTAAATCCGAAATACTAAACAATATAAAAGAGCGGTCAGCAGTCAGCGGTTAGCTGAAGGCTGATAGCTGAAAGCTGATGGCTACTAAATTAAGTTTTGAATTTGGATATTGGGATTTGTTTAGGATTTAGATTTTAGTGCTTGTGATTTAATTTAGGGTATGGGTAGATCAATCTTGTAATTTTTCAAAGTTGCCTGAATAATCTCGGCTGATTTTTTGTCTGGCTCAACAAGGGGCAATCGTGGTTTGCCTACATGAAACCCGAGGTAATTCAAGGCATATTTAACCGGCATGGGGTTGGGAACAATAAACAAAGCTTCTATTAAGGGCAGCAGCTTGCGGTGGATGCTAGCTGCCTGTTCGTTTCTGCCGTTCAGGAATGCTTGCATCATTTCGCTTATTTGGTTTCCCACCAGAAGAGAGGCAACGCTGATAACGCCGTATCCTCCCAAAGCCAGTATAGGGAGGGTGTCGTTATCGTTACCACTGTAAACCAGAAAATCATCTTTCGTTCCCTGGATAATCTTGGTGACCTGGTTAAGATTGCCACTAGCTTCCTTTACAGCGACAATATTGTCGATTTGGCTTAGCCTGATTACGGTATCAGCAGTGATGCTGGTAACGGTGCGGGAAGGGACGTTATACAGGATGCAAGGCAGGGTGGTAGCCGAAGCTATGGCTTTGAAATGTTGGAACAAACCTTCTTGGGTTGGTCGATTGTAGTAAGGAACTACTAGCAGACAAGCATCGACTCCCGTTTTTTCAGCCTCTTTAGTTAGTTGTTGGCTTTCCCTGGTGTTATAGCTGCCGGTGCCAGCGACAATTGTGCCCTTGCTGGCTGTCTGCGATTTAACCTCAGCAAAAAGTTGGAGTTTCTCCTCAACAGAAAGGGTGGGAGATTCGCCGGTGGTGCCGGAGACCACTATCCCGTCGCTGCCCGAGTTAAGCAAAGCTTGAGCCAAATTCTGAGCTTGGCGATAATCAACCTTTCCGTCGGCATTGAACGGAGTGACCATCGCGGTGAGCAAGCGTCCTAGCTTATTCATTTAACTGCTACCCCCCTTTTAGACGCTATCCATCCTCTCTTTATCCCTTCTTCAGCAATCTGAACAGCATTCAAAGCAGCCCCCTTGCGTAAATTGTCAGCCACTACCCACATGACCAAACCATTGGAGCAAGAAATATCTTCTCGAATTCTGCCTACAAATACATGGTTTGACCCTGATGCTGCCCACGGTTGCGGATAACAACTAACGCTAGGGTCATCAAGCACCTTGATTCCAGGTGATTTGGCCAGTAGCGTCCTTGCTTCTTTGGCAGAGATAGGCGAAGTAAATTCCACATTGACTGCTTCGCTATGCGCAAACCAGACAGGGACCCTGACACAGGTGGCTGAGACAACCATATCCTTTGAATGCATTATTTTCCTTGTTTCTTCGTTCATTTTCCATTCTTCTTTAGTATAGCCATTGTTCAAGAAGACGTCTATCTCTGGTAACACATTAAATGCTATTTGATGAGCGAAGACATGAGGGCATACGCTACGACCCTCTAAGACTAGCTTTGTTTCCCGGGTTAGCTCATGTGTAGCAGCAGAACCGGCACCCGATACCGATTGGTAGGTGGATACGGTGACTCGTTTTATCGGGTTAACTTTATGGAGCGGATAAAGAGCTACTACCAGCTGGATTGTGGAACAATTTGGATTGGCGATTATCCCCTTGTGTTGCTTTATATCGTCAGGATTTACCTCGGGGACCACAAGGGGGGTCGAAGGTTCCAATCTAAAAGCAGTGCTATTATCGATGACTACCGCCCCAGCTTTAGCAGCTACAGGGCAAAGTTGTTGGCTAACATCAGCGCCAGCGGAGAAAAAGGCAATATCGATATTACGAAAAGTCTCCGAGGTAGCCTCCTGCACTTCAAGTTGACGGTGACGAAAGAAAATCTCTAGACCACTTGAGCGCTCAGAGGCTGAAGGGCGCAATTCGCCCACAGGGAAGTCTCGCTCTTCGAGTATCTTGATAAATTCCTGTCCTACAAGCCCGGTTATACCTACAATAGCTACATTGAATCTTTCCATTAATAAGGTCCCTTACAGTTTTTCTAGTAGCGAATCTAATCCGTAAATCAATCCCTTTCGCTTTACCACTTCTTTGATGGCGAGTATGACGCCTGGCATATATGCCTCACGACTTATTGCCTCAGTACGCAAACTCAATCTCTGTCCCGCTCCACTGAATATAACCTCCTGCGCGGCCATAAACCCTGGTGACCTCAAGCTATGAATGGCTATCCCTTCCATTTGTCCTCCTCTGGTACCAGGAATTACCTCTGTTTTTGTTTCGGGGCAGATGAAAGGTTTGCCGTGGGCTTTCGCCATAGCGTTTGCCGTATTTATCGCTGTTCCCGAAGGGGCATCGACTTTTTTATCGTGATGTATTTCGATAATTTCAGCGTAGTCGAAAAACCTGGCAGCAAGTTCTGCTAGCTTGATTAAAACAGCAGCCGATAAGGAGAAATTAGGCACCACAATTGCTCCAATGCCATGACTTTGGCATAACTGGTCAATTTCGGTGATGTTTTCTTCCGAGAGTCCGGTGGTGCCTATAACTAGGTTAACCTTTCTTTTAGCAGCAATACGGGCTGCTGCGATGGATGCTTCAGCAGTGGTGAAATCTACCAAAACATTAGCATCACATTGCTCCAAACTAGAATCCAGGTCAGATGAAAGACGAACCACCATCCCAACCATAGGAAGATACCTTTGAGTCACCTCTTTCTCCACAGCGCATACTAGCGTTATCTTGTCCTGTTCGGCGATAGCGTTGATTACCTCCTGTCCCATCCTACCCAGGGCACCGTTAACTACTACTCTTATTGGTCCCATTTCCTCACCTTGCTAACGCTTTGTTTCAATCGAGTCATGTATTATCCTTTTCATGCCGACCAGAGTAACGTTGCCTTGTTTCCCGTTGCCCGGGTCGCTTTGGTGCTGAGGAAGCCTCTGTCCTAGCATTGGGTAGTTGAGAAGGTCCTTCAGATATCGCTTTACGGGATAGATTTGTTCTACCTAGTTCATCAATTTGGATTACCTTGACCATTATTTCGTCGCCGACCTTAACCACATCTTCAACTCTGGCAACATAGTGAGGAGCAAGTTCGCTGATATGCACTAATCCTTCTTTGCCAGGAATGATTTCCACCATAGCCCCGAAGTTTAGCACTCGGGTTACTTTGCCAGTATATATCTCGCCCAGCTTTATATCCTGGGTCAAATTCTTAATCCTGTCCATTGCTTTTTGGGCTGCTTCTTCGCTGGGAGAACCGATAAGCACAGTGCCATCGTTGTTAATGTCTATGCTCGCCTTGGTCTCCTCAATGATAGACCTGATGGTTTTGCCCCCGGTGCCAATGACAAAACCAATCTTGCTTGGGTCAATGGTCATCTGGTACATTCTTGGGGCGTATGGACTAAGTTCGGAGCGGCTGGTGCTTAGTGTCTCGTGCATCTTACTCAGTATTTCCAAACGAGCCTGCCGCGCTCGTTCCACCGCTTCGGAGAGGATTCGATGTTCTATTCCCTTAAGTTTGATATCAAGTTGTAATGCAGTGATCCCCTCAGCTGTGCCAGCAACTTTGAGATCCATATCGCCGTAGGCGTCTTCCATCCCTTCTATGTCAGTCAGCAAGACATATTGGTTTTCATTGGTAACGAGTCCCATAGCTATTCCAGCTACGGGTGCTTTAACTGGCACACCGGCATCCATTAGCGATAGACTTGCGGCGCAGGCACTTGCCATCGAGGTGCTCCCACTAGAACTGAAAACCTCAGAGACTAAACGAATGGTATAATGAAAATCCTCTTCTCCAGGCAATACTGGTGCGATAGCTCGTTCTACTAAAGCGCCGTGTCCAATTTCTCGCCTTCCCGGTGAACCTATCCGCTTTACCTCCCCTGTAGAGAATGGAGCGAAGTTGTAGTGATGTAGGAATCGCTTGGTTTCCGCTAATCCCAGACCATCCAACATCTGTTCCTGCCCAATAGAGCCCAAAGTAGTGACCGTTAATACCTGTGTTGCTCCCCGAGCAAATAATGCTGAACCATGAGTACGTGGCAAAAGGCTAACTTCACTACTGATGAGGCGAATCTGGTCGGCTTTACGACCATCCAGGTGTTGTTTTTTCTCCAAGACCATTTTTCTCACTACTGCTCTGAGCTTGGTTTCAAAGGCTAGCTCAATTTCTTTTTCGGGAAAGGAATCAATTAATTTTTGTTTTAGGTCTTCTTTTACCTGAGTTAGAGCTTGTTCCCGTTGTGTTTTTTCCTTTGTTTGCTCCAAAATTTGACTTAATTTATCCTCAACCAGTGAAGAAACCTGAGTTAATAGCTCCGGAGCAACTTCTTTTGCCTCGGGTTCTATCTTTGGCTTGCCACAAACCTGCACCATCTCTTCTTGAAGCTTGATAATCTCCTGGTTAGCTTCATGCCCAAATTTAATTGCCTCCATCATCAGGTCTTCAGAAGCCTCCTTAGCACCTGCTTCCACCATTACTATTGCATCCTTACTACTGACGACAACCAGGTCAAACAAGCTATCTTCAATCTGAGTAAATGTAGGGTTCAACATCATATTATTGTCTATATAGCCAACATGGACTGCTGAGATTGGCCCATAGAAGGGGATGTCTGACATGAGTAAAGCTGCTGAAGCGCCGATGAGAGCGCATGTATTGGGATTGTTTTCCTTATCTGCGGAAAGCACTATAGCAATGACCTGTATCGCATGGTTAAAATCTTTGGAAAGAAGAGGGCGTAGAGAGCGGTCAATGCGCCGACAATTTAATGTTGCTTCCTCGCTGGGTCTACCTTCGCGTCTGATAAAACCCCCCGGTATTTTACCAGCGGCATAAAGCCTTTCTTCATAGTCTACCGTCAAGGGTATAAAGTCTACTTTCTCTTCCTGTTCCTCTTTTTTAGCACAAACAGTGACTAAAGTAACGGTATTTCCATAATGAACGGTAACAGAGCTATCAGCTTGTTGAGCGAGCTTCCCTACTTCAATAGTAAGATTCCTGTCTGCTATTACCCGTTCTACTCTATGAGACACGTTATTTCCTTAAGCCTAACTCAGCGATGAGAGAATGATATTGCTCAGGTTTTCTCTTGCCAAGATATGTTAGTAGGCGCTTGCGGTGCCCTATCAGTTTGAAAAGAGCACGTCGAGTATGTTGGTCATGAATATGCACCTGGAGATGCTCTGTTAGTTGTTTTATCCTCTCAGTAAGCAACACCACCTGGACTTCCGTAGAGCCAGTATCACCCTCTTTACGTTTAGGTTGTGTGACAGTTTTCTTTTTCTTTTCTGTTACCATTTGCACTTCCCCGTAGATATTAACTCATTGTGTTAAAATATAAAACGTTATTATACGAAATACAAATGTCAAGAGCAAGAAATTTTTCAAAGGCGGGATTCATCAGCTATCTTGGTGAATTGACTGGAGGGGTAAAGGCAATTATAATTTAGCCTGGGAAGGCGATTTTGCTACACGAAAGTTGTGGTGTTTTCGGAGTCTACAGTTCGCAGGTAGACATAGCTCGTCTTATCTTTTTCGCTCTTTTTGCTCTCCAGCATCGTGGACAGGAGAGCGCCGGGATCGCTGTTAGTGATGGACGCCAGATAAAGACACACAGGAAAATGGGTCTGGTTTCTCAAGTTTTCACCGAAAGTGACCTTGCCCAGCTTAGCGGCTATATCGGCATCGGGCATAATCGCTATTCCACCACCGGTTCAAGACAACCTGCCAATCCTGAACCTATTCTTGCAAGAGCAGAAGAATTGACACTTGCTTTAGCCCATAATGGCAATATCCTTAATGCTAAGTCTCTCCGTGATGAACTTCAAGAGGGTGGCTATAGTTTTGATACCTCTACCGATTCTGAGGTGATTGCTAACCTGATCTTGGCCTCTCCGGGCAAGAGCTGGGAGGAGAAGCTCAGGCATGCTATGGCACGTCTTCAGGGAGCTTACTCCGTGGTGCTGATGAGTCATGATAACCTTATTGGAATTCGTGACCCTATGGGCGTGCGTCCTCTTTGCTTAGGAAGTATTGATAGTGGATGGGTCATTGCCTCAGAAAGCTGTGCTTTAGACCATATAGGTGCGCAATTTTTGAGGGACATAGAACCTGGTGAAATTGTGATTATTGACCGAGACGGGCTGAAAAGCTTCAAGAAGGAAATCGGTAAAAGGGCAATGTGCATCTTCGAGTATATTTATTTTGCTCGTCCCGACAGCGTCATTGAAGGTAAGTTGCTTTACAAGGCGAGACAAGCTATGGGTGCGATGCTGGCTCGGGAGTATCCAGTTGATGCTGACCTTGTTATGGGTGTGCCCGATTCTGCTACTGCTGCTGGCAGTGGCTACGCTAATGCTTCAGGCATCCCATTTTGTGAAGGGCTATTGAAGAACCGTTATGTAGGGCGCACTTTCATTGAACCCGATCAAAGATTAAGGGAACTCGGAGTTCAACTGAAATTCAATCCTCTCGCTGAGATTATCAGAGGGAAACGTCTGGTTGTTGTTGATGATAGCATTGTGCGTGGCACTACCACCCCACATGTGGTCAGTTTGCTCAGGAAAGCCGGTGCCAGGGAAGTTCACCTTCGTATTTGTGCTCCGCCTATCTGCCATCCGTGCTTTTTAGGGGTGGACATGGCAAGGGAATGGGAGCTTATTGCTGCTCAAAAGGATGTTCCCATGATTAAGGATTACCTTGGTGTTGATTCTCTTGGCTATCTCAGTCTCGATGGCTTAATTGAAGCTGTCGACCTACCCAGGGATATTTTCTGCCTTGCTTGCTTTACCGGTGACTATCCTATCCCGGTGCAGATGGGAATGGACAAGCTTGCCCTGGAAGCGAAACTTGAAGAGGAACTGATTGCAAGCCAGAAATAAACAAACCTATGCTCTGGCCGGGGTCAATATCGGGGTAGCCAATAAGATAAAGAAATTCATTGCCCAAGAGGCTAAAACCACCTTCCACCCCGAGGTGTTAAATTTCGGCTCCTTCGGTAGTCTGTTCCAGCTCAAAGGATATGAAGAACCTGTATTGGTCTCCAGCGTTGATGGAGTAGGCACCAAGCTCAAAATCGCTGCTCTCTTAGGTAAAAATGATACCGTAGGCATCGATCTCGTCAATCATTGCGTTAACGATATTCTTTGTTGTGGTGCTTCGCCACTTTTCTTCCTCGATTACATCGCCATGGATAAGCTCAACACTGAGCAGGTGAAAAGCATTGTTACCGGCATAGTTTGGGCCTGCAGGGAAGTTAATTGCTCTCTCGTTGGTGGTGAAATCGCTGAAATGCCTGGTATTTATTCGCCGGAAAATTATGATTTAGTGGGCTTTATCATTGGCGTGGTTGAAAAGCGGGGAATTATTGATGGCAGCTCCATAGTTTCGGGCGACGTAGCCCTTGGCTTACCCTCTTCCGGGCTGCACACTAATGGTTATTCTTTAGTGCGGCGGATCTTCGGAATAGATGACGACCCTTCCCATTTACATAAATTCTATCCTCAGCTAGGGAAAACCCTGGGAGAGGAGTTACTGATGCCGCATTGTTGCTATTACCATGAACTCAAGCCAGTTCTGTCATTAATTAAGGGCTTGGCGCATATTACCGGTGGTGGCTATGAAGGGAACATACCTCGCATCCTCCCTGAAGTGGTTGGCATCCATATTGATAGAAATTCCTGGGATATACCTCCCATTTTCAAGCTTATCCAGCAGCGAGGAAATATTGATGAAGGGGAGATGTATCGGGTATTTAATATGGGGATAGGCATGGTGGCTATCTGCTCCAGCCAGGATGCACTAAAAATTATCGAAGCTTTGCCCCAAGCCAGAGTCATTGGTGAAATAATTAAGGCAGAAAGAAAAGAAAGGATAAAGATAGATTGAAGGAGGATCTATGCGTTCTATTTTAAGCGTTTCAAACAAGACAGGAATAGCTGATTTTGCTCGGGGCTTGCAAGAACTGGGCATTCAGATGTTCAGCACCGGGGGGACAAAGAAGTCACTGGAGGAGGCGGGAATAAAAGTTCATGGTGTTTCCGAACTTACTGGTTTTCCTGAGATTCTCGGTGGCAGGGTGAAGACCCTGCATCCTGTGGTTCACGGTGGGATTTTGGCGAGGCGTGACCTGCCTCAGCATATGGACGAATTAGCCCAAAATCAAATCGGGGCTATTGATATTGTAGCGGTAAACTTATATCCCTTTGTTGAGACGGTAAGCCGAGGCGATGTTTCTTTAGATAAGGCGCTGGAGAATATTGATATTGGAGGTCCAACTATGATTCGGGCAGCAGCCAAGAATTTCCCTTCTGTCCTGGTAGTAGTTGACCCCAGGGATTACGAACCTATTTTATCCCAGCTACGGCAGGGCAATGTGGATTTGGGGGAACGGAAACGGCTGGCACAGAAAGCCTTCCAGCATGTGGCTATCTATGATACCGCCATAGCACAATACCTTAGCGAAGAGACTCTTCCTGAAGAGATGACTATCGCTTTAAAGAAAGGTTATCACCTTCGTTATGGCGAAAACCCGCATCAAGAGGCTGCTTTCTATACCGAGCAGGATGTGAAGCATGGACGGAGTGGTTTAGTCCTTATGGAGCATCTCAACGGTCCTGAAATCTCGTTCAACAATTTACTCGATTTCGATGCTGCCTTGAGCATACTTGGGGACTTCTCTGACCCTACCGTAGTCGTGATGAAGCATACCAACTCCTGCGGGCTCGCCAGCCGTGACGACTTAGCCGAAGCCTACCGAAGGGCTCTTTCCGGAGACCCTCTAGCTGCCTTTGGCGGTGTGGTCGCCGCGAATCGAGCTATAGATTTAGCCACTGCCGAGGAGATAGACAAAACTCATTATGATGCCATACTGGCTCCGGATTACGGTGCAGAAGCACTGGAGCTATTGGGGCGGAAAAAGAGCTTACGACTGGTTAAGGTGCCTATATCGGAAACAAACCAGAGGCAGCTAAATTTCCGCTATGTCCGAGGTGGTTTCCTGGTGCAAACGACGGATTTCCTGGCCGAGGAGGAGTTTCAGCCTCGCACAGTTACCAATCGTCAACCAACGGAAAAGGAGTTAGCCGATTTGTTCTTTGCCTGGAAGGCGGTAAAGGGGATAAAATCCAACGCCATAGTTATTGCTAAGGATAAAACATTATTGGGAATGGGAACAGGACAACCAAGCCGTGTAGTGAGCGTTGAACTGGCTGTGAAAAGAGCTGGTGATAGAGTCAAGGAGAGCGTCCTTGCTTCTGATGCACTCTTCCCGTTCAGTGATGGTCCTGAATTGGCAATTCAGGGTGGGGTTACCGCTATTATCCAGCCTGGTGGCTCAGTAAGGGATAAAGAAGTAATCGAATTGGCTGACAGGTATAATATTGCCATGGTGTTTACTGGCGTGCGCCATTTCAGACATTGAGTTTTGTGGAGGTTCAAAGATGTGGATGGTAAGCAAGGAGGCGATGGAAGAAGCAATGAGGGTCGAGCGGAAGTTGGCTGACCCTGAGAAAAGGGAGGAGTCCCTTGCTGACATAGAACACATGATAGAGGTGAAGCAATCTCATTTGTGGCGAGCTGACGTTGGCTCTTGTTGCGGAGCTTTATGTAATTTAACCGGGCAGATAGAAATAGAAAGCGGCATTTTGCAAGATGCCGCGGAGGCCCTGAAAAGTGGCGATGATGGCAAAGCTGCTTCTTTGCTCGGGGATTACATTGCTTTTCTAAAGGAACATTATGAACCTGAGCGCCCAAGCTACTGATGAGCTTAATTGCCTTCATCGGACACACCGAGGTTTTACCGTGGAAAACCTCGAGGCGTTTTGAGGCAAGATTATGGCTAGAGCGGTATTAGTATCAGATATGCTGTGTGGCTTTTTTGAGGAAGGGTATCCACTTTACTGTGGCACCGAAGCTCGAAATATCATACCCAATGTCGAGAGACTATTGGAGCGAGAGTTAGAGCAGAACTCAAAAATCTTCTATGTGTGTGACCACCATAAGCCCGATGACCCAGAATTCACAATGTTTCCTCCCCATTGCATTGAAGGCACCGCTGAAGCTGAAATCATACCCGAACTTTCCCCATATCCAGGTGAAGTAATACCAAAAAGGACTTTTAGCTCTTTCTATAATACTCCTCTGGATGAGAAGCTGGAGGCATTCAAGCCCGAGACCATAGTCATCTGCGGTGCATGCACCCATATTTGTGTTCTGCAGGCAGTAATTGATGCCAGAAACAGGGGTTACGAAGTTGAAATCCCGGTCGATTGCGTTGCTTCATTCGACAAGAGGGCACACTTCTTTGCGCTGGATTATATGGAGAAGGTGCTTGGAGCTAAATTACTCAGACCGACAGTCAAGGTGCCTCAGCCTCATTTCGAAATTCCTGATTCCTGGTTGAGTGGTGAAACCGCCGATATTTATTTTCCCCGCACTGTGGAAATACTCAAGAAGGAGAAAACAAATCCCGTAGCCACTATGGAGGTGTTCCCCAAAGGGGGAGGTATTGTTTGTGGTATAGAGGAGGTTAAAGCCTTGCTGGAGAAGGTGCTACCTGAGGGTAATCGTGAAGTCTGGGCATTATCTGAAGGCGAGCCTTTTGAGGAAAAGGAGGTAGTGCTGCGGATAAAAGCTCCTTACCAGAGTTACGGGACTTATGAAACTGCCTATCTGGGGATTCTTGCCCATTGCAGTGGCTGGGCAACTGCTGCTCGAGAGTGCGTTAATGCTGCTCAGGGTATCCCGGTGATTAGTTTTGGTGCTCGCCATGTGCATCCTTCAGTGGTCGGCGTTATGGAGTATTCCGCTATTGTGGGTGGTTGCACTGGTTGTGCCAGCACAAGTGGGGCAAAACTTGCCGGTATCCAACCCACAGGGACTATACCCCATGCGCTTATTATTATTCTGGACAGCACCGCTCAGGCTACCCTTGCCTTTGATAAGCATATTCCTCCCGAAGTGCCCCGCATTGCCCTGGTGGACACTTTTGAGGACGAGGTCAGGGAAAGCGTTGCCGTGGCCAAAGCAATGCAGGGAAGGCTGGAGGGTGTAAGATTGGATACTCCTTCGGAGAGAGGCAGGGTCACTGCTGATTTGGTTAAGGAAGTAAGAGCCTGGCTTGACCTCGAGGGATTTAAAGAGGTGAAAATTGTCGTCAGTGGTGGACTTGCCCCGGAGCGCATCAGATATTTCATAACCGAAGGAGCCCCTGTTGACATCTTCGCTGTGGGCAGTTACATCAGCCATGCTCCTCCAATCGATTTCACTGCCGACCTCCACGAGGTAGAAGGCAAGCCCATCGCTAAGAGAGGCAGAATGCCTGGCGTCACCCCAAATCCCAGACTAAAGAGGGTGATGTGAGCTTCGTAGGCTCTATGACGGTTTGAGGTTCTCCTCGAGATTCCCCCGCCTTCTCAACTATTATGACCTTTTGCCACGGGGAACGTTTACTTACTTGATTTTGGGGGCTGCTTTCAATTCCTGGATTCTAGCTGCTATAGCTTCACGGGCATCTTCTGATTGAAAACGTCTACTTTGAGCACGCAAATCAAACTCCATGGTTGCTTTTAGACTAATCTCGAGTGTAGTGTTTATCGCTCTCTTGGCTAGCCCCAGGGCTCCAGGTGATTTCATTGCTAACGTTCCTGCCAGATCAAGGGCAGCGGCATCTAAATCCTGAGCAGGGACTACCTTATCTACCATACCCATCTCCAGGGCATCTTTTGCGTCTAGGAAGCTTTCTTTACCTGTTCAACTATCTGCGGTAGTATCTCGCCGGTCTTCCCTTGAATCAAGTAATCTGAGACACCTTCATGGGTAAGCGGTGTTGGCTCTGCGTTCAACTCGATTATTTTCACAGTGGTTCTGTAACCGGTGACATGAAGTCCTGCAGGTAACCTTCTGGAGCGGAATCTTGCCATCAGGGGCAGATTGGCAAAGGGATAGACCACCGCTGATGTTCCACAGATAAGCATCAGGTCGCAATTTAACGCTTCTTTCTCCGACTCCTCTGCGATATCTGGAGGTATTGGCTCTGTAAAGTGGACGATGTCATCTTTTACTATTCCTCCACACTTTTTACAAAGGGGCGGCAATCCACCCTCATCCCTTAGTTTTTGCAAATCATACTCTTCCAAAGCATATCTAGCATTGCAGGAAACACACCTGAGTCTGAAGGCATTGCCATGATAATCCAGGACGCTTTTGCTCCCTGCTGTTTCATGCAAATTATCGATGTTTTGAGTAATCACACACTTCAAAATTCCCATCTTTTCTAATTCAGCTAAAGCGTAATGACCGGGATTTGATTCCACTTTTCTCAGGTCTCCGAATAAAGAAGGCCTGCTCAATCTCTCTTCCCAATATTCTTTTGGATTCCGCTGGAACTTCCCATAAGTCTGATAAGCTTTTCTTTCCGCCTCAGGCTGTTTGGTCCAAATCCCTTTTGGTCCCCTGAAATCGGGTATTCCTGACTCAGTGGACATGCCTGCGCCGGTTAACGCAATGGCATATTTGCTTTCCACCAAATCCTTCGCGGCGCGGTTAATCAGCTTCTCCATTTAAAGCCAATCCCTTCTATTTCTATTATAAGGTTATCATTAATTTTTGTCCTGGCACCGAGAAATTCCTCGATCAGCCACAGGTTTGTTTCCACATGTTCGGTAATCTTGGGGATGGAATATCGGCTAATTCCCTCGGCTAACCCGGCATAAATTATAACCTGGTCGGCAATATACCTATCAACTGCAGCGCCGGTGCTAATATCCTCCATGAAGTTTTGGGCTACATATCTTCCGATGGACTCCGACCTTCTTCCCGGTCTTCCTGCCCTGTCTGAGCCAATTATGCTGCCCGAGCTTGTTCCGGCATATATTGCCAGGACAGCTCCCTCCTGAAGCGAGCTTTTGTCGTAAATTTCCTGGATTTCAGCCTTATAACCCTGGGCGCTTAATACTTTTCGGCATTCCTGTGCCATCCTTTGGCTCACCTTTTTCTCCTCCAAATGTGAAGAGAGGGCAATTCCGTTAATGGTAGTAATTTTACCTTGTTCAACAAGGTTGAGGGGCTTTAATTTCTCTACCGGCTCAACTTCGATTTGTATAATTCCTCCGCCTTTGGGTACATAGCCGGGGCGGATTATTTCCAGCCTGGCTTCGATGCCTATTTGTTTTAGGAGGGGAAGGAGAACGAACTTCATATAATAGGCTGAGGGGGCGAAGTCCTGAAACAGCCCTCCTTCGAGCCTGAACTTGGATGGCTTTTGGGCGAAACAGGCTAGAGGTAAGAGAGCCTGGGCGAACATAGTCGTTGACCCTGCTGTTCCTATATCCCAGTGATATTTTCCTCCTTCAAATCTTTCCTTGGGGATATAGGTAATTTCCTTAGAGCCCACTGCGGCGTTCTCCACCACGCCGTGACACATCTCCTGGCAAGCTTGAATAACCTTGAGGTGCTGCGCCCTCAGCCCCGGCTTATCCCTCTTCGCCCTGATATTTTGTATCTTTATTTCCTTGCCCAGCAGACTAGCCAGGGCTATAGAGTAGCGGACTATAGTCCCACTTCCCGACTTTGCCCCGCCATCTATAACCTTCATTCAATGATATTATATAATATCCCGCAGTTGGAAAATGCCTAGCTCAGCACAAAGAACCGGTATTGCTAATTTGCCGCTGCATTATGGCAAGGTGCCGCCGTGGCTGTTTGGACGGATGTCTCAGCTTGCTCGGGAGATTGCCATTGTCATCGTTGATGAGTTTGGGGCTGAAGAGATGCTTCGTCGCCTTTCCGACCCCTTCTGGTTTCAAGCCCTTGGCTGTGTTCTGGGCTATGACTGGCATTCCAGCGGCGTTACCACTACGGTCTGCGGCGCTCTGAAGGAAGGAATGAGAGGATTGGGAAAAGAACTCGGCCTATTCGTTGCCGGCGGCAAAGGCAGGACTTCTCGAAAGACTCCTGCTGAAATAGAAAACTCCGGGCATCTGCTAAAGGTGAATCCGTCCCCTCTGATTTATGCCAGCCGAATGTCAGCCAAAGTGGATAATTCAGCCCTTCAGGATGGTTACCAGCTTTATCACCATACTTTCTTTTTCACCACAAGTGGCTCCTGGGCGGTTATTCAGCAGGGCATGAATGAAATCAACCGCTATGCTCGGCGATACCATTGGCTGGGGGAGAAGGTTACCGATTTTGTTTGTGAGCCTGAGTCAGCTATCTGCTCTCAGGGTAGAGGTGAGGCGCTGAATCTGGTAGCTTCAGAAAGCATAAAGGCAAGGAATGTCATCGCTCAAGTTGCCACTGAGGAGAAACCATATAAAATTGTGACTCAGCTAAATAAGCTGAAAACATTAAACCTGCCTCGACGATCTTACATCACGCTGGAGGACATCCACCCTGACAGACTGGCTAGGATTTTCACCATTGTCTACGAGCACCAGCCACGGAATTTTGAATCGCTGCTCGGGCTTGAAGGAGTAGGAGCAAAGACACTTCGTGCCTTAAGCCTTATCTCGGAGCTGGTGTATAATACGCCAGTCAGCCTGCGTGACCCGGCAAGCTATAGCTTCGCTCATGGCGGCAAGGATGGTCATCCTTATCCTGTGGACAGGAAAACTTACGATAGCAGCATCCAGTTTCTGGCTCGAGCTCTGGACAAAGCCAGAATCGGGGACAAAGAGAAGCTTGAAGCCTTGCGCCGTCTGAAGGCATGGCAGTAAGAATTGACCCAACTATGCACCTGATTTAACATAAGCAACAAGATGCCCGATTTCAATATCGTGCCTTATGTGTCCCACATCGAGGCTAACCGCTCGATTAAGGACGCCGTGATGGAGAAGCTACAGGAGCGTCGCCCTCCCTATCGCGTCTCGGTAACTGACCTAACCAATTTGAAGCAAGCTTACTTTAAGAGAAAGCATCCTGAAATCACCCCTCCTCTGAAAAAGCAACAGCTTATGTGGAAGGGGATAGGGTTTCACAAGCTTTTTGGCTTCGCTGTATCCAGCGAGGAGTATCTGGAGCAATTTGTCGAAGCTGAAGGTGTGGTGGGTAAAATTGACATCTACGAAAATGTTCCTGTGGAGGTTAAAACGACTTCAGCCCTGGCGAAGGGAAAAAGCTTACTCCAGCAAAGACCGACTTACATTGAGCAAGTAGGCATGTATTGTGCCATGGTCGATGTTGGTGAGGGAGAGATTGTCATTTACGAGCGGCAGGGCACGAAAGACTCGGGTGTGGTTCCCCTTACCGCCTATCATGTCACCTTTCCCGATCTGGAAGCGGTTCGGGAAGAGATGCGTCGCAGGCGAGACCTGTTGCTGCAGGCACTTATTGCTAATGACCCCAGCAACTTGCCTGTATGTGACTGGTTTAGCAGAGGATGCGACTATTCTGCAGTGTGCGACTGCGGCACCAGCTCGGTGCCCCCATCACACAAAATCGCTGAGTTAGCCGGGAAGGTTCAAATTGATGAGGTTACCCGCCAGCAACTGCTGGATAAACTTGGCAAGCCAAAGCCATCGCAGCTATTTCGCACTACCGACCTCGTCTTTCCCCGCAAGGCATATTTCGAGCGTCGCAAATCCTTGGAGACCATTTCAGAGGAGGAGGCAGCTGAGGAAAAAGGAGAATCCCTCCGCTCCATGGAGGAGGCGGGCTTTGTGGGCGCCCTCAAAGGGCTCATCCAGTTTGGTTCTCCCGGGGAAGTGGAAAATATTCCGATTCAACATGCTTCGCTCAGCGACCTGGTTCGGCTCCGTCAGGGCCTGCCCACTATGGTGCGAATCCCTAAGTTCCAGTCACTTGTGGAACGGGGGCGGCTGCCTTCAGCATTTCCACACTATTTTTATCGGCTGGGCTTTGATTGTGCGTTAATAGACCATGCTAAAGGCAGACTATTTCTTTACTATGCTAATATCAGGGATGAGAATGCCAAGATGATGGTCTATGATGTTTCCTTCAGAAACCTGAGTGCTATAAAGGCTGAGGCGATACGCCGCATAGAGCTTCTGGAAAAGGCGACTTCAGTAGCCCAGCTTCCGAGATGTCCTTCATGGATGTGCCGCTATTGTTCCTATAGGGACGAATGCGGCGAGATTTAGCAAAGCTGCAGCGAAGCATAGAGCCTTTTAGATATAATAAGGCTGACAAAGGATGCAGGGAATAATAAGTTCGCATATATCGAAGTTATCTACCATATTGCTGTTGTCGGGTAAGACTAAAAGTTGGGGTGAAAAGTAGCATGATTGAAGTCAACCAGTTTGAGGAAGTCATTCAAATCAAGGGGAGCCGTGAGTTTGAAGGGCAACCGCTTTACTGGGTTGCGGCGTACCTTGTTGACGGGCTCCTCATTGATACCGGCTGTAGGCATGCGGCTGAGGAGTTGGTCGAATTTCTGGAGGGGCAAAATCTCAAGTTCGCCGTAAACACGCATTATCACGAAGACCATATCGGTGCCAATCATCTTTTGAAGCAGAAATTTGGCATCGAAATATTCGCACCTCGTGAATCAGTTCCTCTCATCAACCAGGTTCCCAAGTTGTATCCATATCAGGAGACGGTTTGGGGTTATCCAGAGCCCACTGAAGTGGATTGTTTGACTGAGAGAGTAGAAACTGGTCATTTTCACTTTGATGTGGTGGAGACTCCCGGGCATTGTAACGGACACGTGGCGTTAATAGAGCCTGAAAAGGGCTGGTGCTTTTCGGGAGACCTTTTTATTTCAGAAAAGCCAAAGGTTATCCGACCAGAGGAGGATATCGCAGGGATTACAGGGTCAATGAAAAAGCTCGTTGCTCTCGAGACTGACAGACTGATTCTATTCACCTCCATGGGCAATGTGGTACAAGATGGCCGCAACGCGCTTCGAACGTGTATAGAATACTTCCAGGACTTGTCTCAAAGAGCAAAGCAGCTTGAGAAAAAGGGTCTCTCAGTTACTGCTATTCGGGATGAAATTTTCGAGAAAGAGAGTTCTCTTGCTGGTCTTACAGATGGACAATTCTCCTCCGAAAACCTGGTCCGAGCTGCTCTTCGTGCACAGATATGATTTAACCATGAGCGGCACGGGGAGATAACAGCGTGTTTGCAGTTCGCTCCGCAGCGAGGGACGCAAAGTATGTACGCGTTTCGCAGGGATAACACAGTTGCCTTGAGTGCTGTTATAATCTAAGTGATGAACTGGGTTGATATAGTCATTATAGCTGGCGCCGTTCTATTCGGTTTGTTAGGGTTTTGGCAAGGATTTATCAAGGCATTATTCGGAATTTTGGGCTTGATAGTTGGAATAGTGCTGGCGGGGCATTTTTATCAACCGCTTGCCTTAAAGCTTTCCTCGGAGGGTGCTGCATGGGCAGGGATAGCTGCCTATGCCATTATTCTGGTAGTCACGGTAATCGTTGCTGGTGTAGCTGGCTGGTTTGTGGCTAAGATGGTTCACGCTTTGCCCTTTGGCTGGCTGGATAGGCTGCTCGGCTTTATTCTGGGAGCTTTTATGGGAAGCATGCTGTGTGCTGCCGTGCTTGCCATCCTGTGCAAATATGTCCCCGGCGTGGAAGCTGCTGTGGCACAGTCTGCAGTGGCAGCAACAGTGATAAAGGGCTTTCCTCTGTTATTGGCGCTTCTTCCCGGGAATTTTGATTTCCTCAGCGGGCTGTTTACTTAGCGCCTTTCAGGATATTGTCTATTATCTCTTTAAGCTCTCTTTTTGGTCTTAAACCGACGATTTGCTGAACGGGCTGACCATTCTGGAAAACAAGCATGGTGGGAATGGCAGCGATGCCATACCTGGCGGCGATGGAGCTATTTCCATCCACATTGACTTTGGCAAAGTTCATCTTCCCCTGATATTCTGTATCCAGCGCTTCTAAAATGGGGGCGGCAGCTAGGCAAGGGCCACACCACTCTGCCCAGAAATCCGCTAGAACCGGCACTTTTGATTGTAAGACATCTTTTTCAAAGTCAGCTTCACCGTTTATTGTTATCATTATTTCTCCTTCCGGGATTCAACAGAGATTGAGATTGCTTCACTTCGTTCGCAATGACAATAGGGGCT
>Ga0209979_1001268_pt1 | contig 28413 bp, 23 predicted proteins | sample AnhtaG_FD_183114 | JGI IMG/M metagenome (GOLD analysis project Ga0209979, IMG submission 183114) | Deep subsurface microbial communities from Anholt, Denmark to uncover new lineages of life (NeLLi) - Anholt_01485 metaG (SPAdes) (version 2) | ecosystem: Environmental > Aquatic > Marine > Oceanic...
ATCGAGGAAAAGACGCCAGTGGTGGTTATCTGTCCCAACGACTATTGCTATGCTGACACCCTCGCTAATGCTGCCGAGGCCAAGAGCCGCGGAGCGTTAATTATCGGTGTCTCCGATAAAAGAGACCCGGTCTTCGACTACTGGATTGAGGTCCCCGAGGTTGAAGAGATCTTCTATCCGCTGGTAACCGTTGTGCCGCTTCAACTCCTAGCCTACCACCTGGCGGTGGCGCGGGGCCTGGACCCGGATAAGCCACGAAATCTGGCAAAGTCGGTGACCGTTAAATAGGCGAACTGCAGGAGCTACGATATGCATGAATCAGTCGAAACAATGCCAACAAACAAGAGCCAAGTGGCCGGATCGACTCAGCTACAGCGACCAAAGGTTATCGCCACCATCCCCTGCTACAACGAGGAGCGCTTCATCGGCGAAATAGTGCTCAGGGCTAAAAAGTATGTTGACCAGGTCATCGTGGTTGACGATGGGTCCCATGACGGCACCGCCCAAGCAGCCAGGGCTGCCGGAGCTCTGGTGGTAACCCGTGAGAGCAACGATGGCGCTGGGGCAGCTACCAAATCCTGCTTTGAGGCAGCAAAGGCAAACCATGCTGATATAGTGGTTACACTAGACGGAGATAATCAGCATACCCCAGATGAAATTCCAAGGCTCATAGACCCCATCCTCAAAGGTGAGGCAGACCTGGTGATTGGCTCGAGGTTTCTCGAAGGCAAAAATGATGTGCCTAGATACAGGAAATTCGGCATCCAAGTCATAACGTGGCTGTTCAATATAGGCTCTAAGGTAAGAGTTAGTGATGCTCAAAGTTGTTTTAGAGCCCATAGCAGGCGGTTAGCAGAAACCATCAGCATATCTGAAAGCGGGTTTGGCTTCAGCGTTGAGGTTTTAATAAAGGCTAGGGAGAAAGAGTTTGTTATAAAAGAGGTACCAATCTCTTGTTTATACCATTCGGAAAGCTCGACTATTAACCCTGTGATCCACGGCCTCATTATAGTCTTTGCCATTCTAAAACTCCGCTCTCATAAGTGGCGGCAAAGATTACTCTTAAGATCCTTTCTAAAAGCGTAACACATATATAGAATGAACACATTCATAAGCAGTTACCAAAAAGGGGGAAACAATGCTCTAGTCATTGACCTAGAGTTTTGGTACAATTCCGAGTTCCTCACAGACCATCTCCCTGACGAGAAAGATAGCCAAATACCTGAGTCAGTTTTTCCCTTATTGGAGCTGCTGGATAAATACAACACTAGGGCTACTTTCGCCGTATTAGGGGTGGTTGCTGAGCGATACGCTGAACTAGTGAAGTTAATTTTCGACCAAGGACATGAAATAGCCTCACATGGTTATTCCCATAAGACATTATATGAACTAAGCAGGGAGGAGTTCGAACAGGAAATAGCTAAGTCTGTTGCTATATTAACCGCGATCACTGGAGAAAGACCAATAGGTTTCAGAGCCCCCTGCTTTTCCCTAAACAACTCCAACAGGTGGGTGTTACAGATATTACAACGACATGGCTTCAAATACGATGCTAGCGTTTTCCCTATCAGGATTCACTTTTATGGTGTACCAAAAGCACCACTGTATCCCTATAAACCTTCTACAGAAGATATAACTAAAGAGAGCAAAGATGGCAATATCGTTGAATTTCCCATGACTGTTTTCAGATTGGGAGTGAATATCCCTGTTGCCGGCGGCTTTTATAAAAATTAGCGAGAATACCCGTCAGCTTGCTGGCGGGATGAATCGCAGGGTGGGTTGCAAGCAGCGTCTTTAGGCGCTGCAAAGCGAATTCGAGCGATGAAGGTGCGAGAATTAGTGTCACAGATGCCCCCCCCAGCTTGCTGGGGGGCAATTCACTCACCATTGGGAAACAGACTGCGAAACACCAAGGTTGAATAATATATACTACTTCTCCAAGTTTGTCACCTACTACGGAATCAACAAGGCACTGGGGAAATTGGAGCACTTACTAGCCGAATTCAGATTCAAGCCAATCGGAGAGGTGATGGCTGAGTTAGATTCTTAGGAGCAAGATGATGAGCAGGTCTGATAAAGAGGATCCTGAGCAAATAAATCAGCGGGAGCTGATGGAATATTACGGAGACAAGGGCTTCTTTGGGTACATAAAGTTTTATTCGCGCCTGCTGCGCAGTTGGATTTTGCAGACTTTGGCTAAGAAGTCTCCACATCCTAGGATAACGGTGGTACTTCAACGAGCTAGAGGAGTGAATATCGGGAAACATGTATACGTGGGGCCAGGGGTAAATATTGATGATCTCTACCCGCACTTAGTCACACTGGAGGATTATGTCAGCATAGGTATGAATAGCATGATCTTCGCTCATTCAAATCCTACATGTTCTATAGAAATTAAGCAGAGATTCTATCCAAGAAAAGTGGCCCCGACTATAATTAGAAGAGGGGCGTGGATTACACCAGGGTGCATAATTTTAGCGGGGGTGACCATTGGTGAGAATGGCATAGTTGGGGCTGGTAGTGTAGTTATTAAGGACGTTGAACCTTACACTATTGTGGCGGGAAATCCGGCGAAGTTGGTGAAAAGACTCGATAATGCCATTGAGAATTCTATAAGAGAAGGACCCAGGGATGATTAATGCATTGTGCGTAGATGTAGAGTATTGGTTTTGTAACGAATTCCTAACGAAATATCTTCCCGAAGAAAAGGAGGATCAATTAACCGAATCAGTAACACCAATATTGCATTTGTTGGATACTTATAATACAAAAGCTACATTTTTTATATTGGGTACTGTGGCAGAGCAGTATCCAGAGATAGTTGAGACAATCTTTAAACGTGGACATGAAATCGCTTCGCACGCTTACTCACATAAGACCCTATATGAGTTAGGCAAGGAAGGATTTGAAGAGGAAATAAAGAAGTCTATCGATTTACTGCAATCCATCACTGGGGAAATGCCCATAGGCTTCAGGGCACCCAGTTTCTCTATAAATCAATCAACGAGCTGGGCATTTGAGATTCTAAAGAGGTATGGTTTCAAATATGATGCCAGTATCTTCCCCATTAAAACAATGCTATACGGCGTGCCCAAAGCCCCGTTGTATCCTTACAGGCCTTCCATAGAGGACATAACCAAAGAGGATCATAGCAATAGCCTAGTGGAATTTCCTATGACTGTGATCCGTCTCGGAGTAAACTTTCCTGTAGCTGGAGGCTTTTATCTAAGGGTTTTACCGTTCTGGTTCTTGAAGCTGGCGATAAAGAGAGTTAATAAGACAAGACCAGCCATTATTTATATCCATCCCTGGGAGACCTATCCTGGGACACCGAGGCTAGAGTGTTTGCCCTTTTTTTCTCGATTTGTAACCTATCAGGGGAAAGACTCAGCGCTGGGGAAGTTCGAGGGCTTGATTCGAGATTTTGAATTTAGGCCGCTCCGTGAGTTCTTAGGTGAAGTTCGATGATGGGAGTAAGCATAATAATTCCAGCGTACAATGCTGAGAAGACAATCGCCGAATGCCTAGCGGCAATTCAGAATCTGGATTGGGATGGTACGATGGAGATTATTTTAGTCAATGACGGCAGCACCGATAACACTGCCAAGATCGCCTCCACTTTCCCCCAAGTGCAAGTCATCAGTACACCTAATGGCGGAGCCGCTCGAGCAATGAACATAGGGGTAAAGGCAGCGCACCATGCGATAGTGGTTTCGGTTGATAGTGACGCTATTCTAGAAAAGGACTGGCTCAAGAAAATAATCCCTTGGTTTGAGTTTCCAACTGTGGCAGCGGTAGCTGGATATGTAGCTACCGGAAATAAAAGGCTTATCGGGAAGCTGGCCGGATATTACAGTGAGTTACGTCAAGATAGAATTTCAACCCTATATACTGACCATCTAGGTGGCGCAAATACAGCTTATCGTCGCCAAGCCTTAATCCAGGTTGGAATGTTCGATGAGCAGGAGAAAAAGGGTGATGACGTGCGCATATCTCGGAGACTTCGGGCTGCCGGCTACCATCTTATGCTAAGAAAGGACGCTATATGCAAGCATTATTGGAAGGAGACTGCAAAGTCTTACTTTCAGCAGCAGTATCACGATGCTTACGAAAGGCTAGAAATAACTCGAAAGTTCGGAAAACCCCATGATCAAATAGCAAACCTGGGCATGATACTTCAGGCTCCCTTTACAGTTCTTGTAGTACTAGCTGCTGTCTTAGGAAGCATTCTAACCCCATATGCACTAGTAACGCTTGTCTTATTGCCACTTGTCCATACGCGCGACGCCGCTAGCATTTTATTTAAGAAAAAGGATTTGGCAGTCGCCCTAGCATTGCCTTTGGTTTTCACACTGAGGAACTTCATCTGGATTTACGCCGCAGCAGTTTGGGGAGTGGGGTGGGCACTGAGAGCTAGATGCAAAGACGGGGGACAGCCAATGAAAATTCTGCTTTATGCACCAGGAATAATACTCGATGGCGAGGATGGATCCGCTACCCATGTTCGAGAACTAGCAGACAACCTCTCCAAGATAGGAAACGAGGTTGCACTTATTACTACTATTACTACCCTTAAGAACCGTGTCATCAATAGTAATGTTAAGGTTAAACCGATAAAGCATATCAAAGTTCGCGTCGTCGACGTTTTTTTCTCTCTTATTTGCGGCTTGGTTTTGGGTATGTTCACGATTATTCGTTGGAAACCTGATTTGATATATAAACGTGATACTCTGCTTTCTAGCGGCTATCTCCTTGCTAAACTATCCAGATGTCCGAATATAACGGAAGCTAATGGATTTTTACCTGATGACATAGCACTATTAAGAGCGAAGGATTCGTTGGTTAAGCTAAGCGCTTATATTTCCGTATGGATGGAGAGAAGATCAAAAAGATACAGCGATCATATTGTCGCAGTAACACCAAAATTAAAGGGGCTGCTCCACACCGAGTACGGCATAGGATTGGATAAGATTACGGTGATTGCAAATGGGGCTAACACTGACCTGTTTAAGCCTTTAGAATCCCAATATGCGCGTGAACAGTTACAGCTATCCAACGATCATAGGTATATCTGCTTTACTGGCACGCTCGAACCGTGGCAGGGTGTTGAAAACGCAATTAGAAGTATGCCATTAATATTGGAAGTGTACCCGGATGTCCGCCTTTTAATTCTCGGCGAAGGCGTTATGAAGAAGGAGTTGGTAATGCTGACAGACCGGATTGGCATGGCAGACGCAGTGATATTCACAGGGCATGTTTCTTATTGGAAGGTACCCCTGTACATAAACGCCAGCGATGTTTGTGTTGCGCCCTACATAAGGGAGAGGAATGAACGAGGCGTGGGTTCATCTTTGAAGTTGGGTGAATATTTGGCATGCGGGAAGCCAGTGGTAGTTTCTGATATAGAGGGAGTCAGTGACCTCCTACGAATGGTGAATGCCGGAATAGCCGTGGAGCCAGATAACCCCCAACAGTTAGCCCAAGCCACTGTAAAGCTTCTTTATGACCAAGAACTCGGAAAACAGCTGGGCGAAAATGGAAGGAAATACATGGTGGAAAACCAGAGTTGGGAAAGCGTAGCTAAGAGGGTCGCAGCGGTGTGTGAAGAGGTAGTTAAGGAATGGCGAACGCAAAAAGGGCGAGGGCAAATTGCAGGATTTTGACTTCAGCGGAGCGGATAGACTGTATTGATCCTTGACTACTCAAGGATACGAGACAAAGCCAGAAAAAATGTTTGTTTGATGGGAAAGCAATGAGAATATGTTATATTGCTGATGCAGGATACATTCATACCCAAAGGTGGGTAAATTATTTCGCACAAAGGGGGCATGAAATCCATTTGATATCTACCAGATTAGGAGATGGCTATATTGAGGGTGTAAAGTTTCACTTGTTAACGATGGTTGCCCCTAAGATATGGGCGCTATCGAAATATCTCAACGCTGTATTGTGGCTGATTCAAGCTCGTAGGCTGGTTAGGATTATAAGACCCGATGTACTTGATGCTCATTACATCACAATAGAAGGTTATTTGGCAGTCGCTTCCGGTTTCCACCCGCTAGTATTAACTGCGTGGGGTTCCGATATACTGATTGATCCAAAGCAAAACATCCTGTGGAAGATACTTACCAAATACTCATTGAAAAAAGCGGACCTAATGATTTGCGATTCAGAAGCTGTTAATAATGGACTAATAAAGCTAGGAAGCGATTCAAGCAAGACACGGGTAATCTTTCATGGTGTTGATACGCAACGTTTTAGTCCGCAACAGAGAGATGGAGCGCTTAGGAACATGCTAAACATCTCAAACTCACCCACGATAATATCCATACGAAATTTAAGCCCAATATATGATGTTGAAACATTAATCAATGCGATACCTCTGGTTCTGAGTCAAGCACCAGTGGCAAAGTTCATAATTGGCGGCGATGGCAAGCAAAAAGGATACTTAGAAGACGTGGCGAACCGCTTAGGGGTTTCAGAAAATGTCAACTTTATAGGCTGGATTCCACATAATGAGATTCCAAAATACACAGCGTCTTCAGATATATACGTATCGACTTCCCTGTCTGATAGCGCTTCGGTCAGTTTGCAGGAGGCAATGGCTTGTGGATTAGCTCCCGTCGTTACCGATCTACCTGCTTGCCGAGAGTGGGTAACAGACGGCGAAAATGGTTTCATCGTCCCTACAAGAGACGCCCCAGCACTAGCCGACAGGATTGTTTATTTGCTTAGGAATAAAGAGGTGAGGAGGAGATTCGGCGAGACCGGGAGAAAGATTATAAAGGAGCGGGCCGAGTTTGAGAAGGAAATGGCGAAAATGGAGCGGTTGTATGAAGAGCTATTATATTCCAAAAAGGAGCCGTAGCAGGAGCTAACTCTGTAGTGACCATGAGTATTGCTCCGTAGACCATTGTCGCTAGAACCCGACAAGGCAGGTGAGAAGGAGACCAAAATGAGGCAAGTTCCGTTTGCATCATATAGAGGCGGCTAGCAAGAAGATATCAGGAGGAGCATTATGCAAATACCTGCAGCAAGGATACTTTTCCCAAAGGAAGATAGGAGAAAGTTATTGGAGCAGATCGATGGAATCCTCGAGAGCGGGCAGTTGACCTTGGGGAAATACAACGAGGAATTTGAGCAGAGGTTTGCTAGGTATATAGGCACGAAATATGCTGTAGCAGTAAACTCTGGTACTAGCGCCTTGGAGATAATCCTAAGGGCGCTGGATATAGAAGGCTCATCTGTGATAGTTCCGACAAACACCTTTTTTGCTACCCCAGCTTCTGTGATTCACGCCGGGGGCAAAGTCACTTTTGGTGATGTGGCTGACAATCTCTGCCTTGACTCCGATAGCGTTAAGAAAAATATCAATGGGGATACTAAAGCTGTAATCTTAGTTCATATAGGAGGATTAGTTCCTCTGCAAATAGCGCAGATTCAGCAAATCTGCGAAGAACACGGTGTCTTCCTAATAGAGGATGCCGCCCATGCCCATGGAAGCACACTAAACGAAAAGAAAGCTGGGAGTTTTGGCATCGCTGCCGCTTTCTCGTTTTATCCCACCAAGGTGATAACATCTGGAGAAGGAGGGATGATCACAACCGATGACGAGAGGATATACAAGAGAGCGCTAGTCTTCAGAGATCAAGGCAAAGCGGGATTCCTCAGCAATTTGCATACTGAGATGGGTTACAACTGGAGGATGAGCGAGATTCACGCTGCTATCGGACTTTCTCAATTTGCTCGTTTAGAAGAGTTCATCGCCGATAGGAGAAGAATAGCTCAGATTTATGATGAGGAGCTAGTAAAAATCAGTGTGGCGATTCCAATGAAGATACCTGCCGAGGTAAAATCAAACTACTATAAGTATGTGGCTTTTCTTAATGATGGCATCGATAGATCGTCGATTAAGAAAGAGCTGAGAGAAAAATATGGTGTAGCTTTGAGTGGGGAGGTTTATGAATTACCCTGTCATTTACAGCCTGTATTTAGTAATCTATACAGTTTTAAAGGTGGCGAATTTTCTATAGCAGAAGACCTTTGCGCAAGACACTTCTGCCTGCCAATATTTGCTGGGATGAGTGAAGAACACGCGAGATATACCATAGATTCCTTAAAGGGGGTACTGAAATGAATATTGGAGTTATCGGTGGTTCTGGGTTTATAGGCAGCCACATAGTGGACAAATTGTTGGACAAAGGACACGAAGTCACTGTCCTTGACATCATGAAGCCTCAAAGAAATGATGTACGACACCTATATATGGATATTGCTGACCTCTCAAAAGCAACGATAGCGTTAACGGGCTATTATGACGTCGTATACATGTTGGCAGCAGTAGCAGATGTAAATGATGTTTACCAGAATCCTGTGGAAACAGGACAGATAAATATCATCAGCGTAGCAAACGTATTAGAAGCGGCTAGGAGAAATAAGATCGGCCGTGTTATATTAGCCAGCACCATCTGGGTATACGAGATGGCAACGGAAGAAAAGGTAGATGAGAATACACCTTTTGTGGTATCGAAAACCCAACATGTCTACACAGCCTCAAAGGTAGCAGCAGAACTGTATTGCCATGCCTACCAAAAATTATATGGGCAGAACTTCACTATCCTTCGATATGGAATTCCCTATGGTCCCGGAGCAAGAGGTGCCACAGTGATAGCCGTGTTCGTAAGGAAAGCTCTGAGGGGAGAGCCAATCACCATTCAAGGAGATGGCTTGCAATATCGGAACTTTCTCTATGTAGAGGATTTGGCAGAGGGCAATGTTTCCGCACTGAAAAAAGTAGCAATAAATCAGACTTACAATTTGGAGGGTGCGAGTCCTATAACCATTAGAGAAATTGCAGAAACAGTGAAGAAGCTAATACAGGATGTTAATATTGAGTATATAGAGGCAAGGCCTGGCGATTACGGAGGCAAGATTGTTTCTGCTAATAAAGCTAAGAAAGAGCTCGGTTGGGAACCAGAGGTCGATTTCGAGGAGGGAATGAGAAAATATATTGAGTGGTATAAGGGGAATATGACTAGAAAGCGCTCCTGACTATGGATAAACCTGAGCAAATAACCATAAGTGAATAATTGAGGGTCAAAATATAGACGGCAACCTGTAATCGTATTTACAGAGTTTGGTGAACCTGTGGAAGCTGTAACCTATATCATGCGGGAACAATCAGAGGAAACACAACCTTCAGAGGAATACTTAGCGGTTATTCAGCAGGGTTACAAAGATTGGGGGATAGTATAGGCAGGCGTATTTGGAGATGGCTACCCGAGATGAATAGCTCTTTTCTTATATAGCCCACAGTAGCATTAATTGACTAAAGAAGAGTTACGGGGTATTATCAGTCCACACGATTCTCGACTTCTGATTTCCTGGTAGAAAGGGGTGATGACCATGTTGAAGGTAAATGGAAGGTTTAAAAGGACTGGGTTATGTCTGGTCACTTTGCTTGTGTGTTTGTCCAGCTTCTCTGGCATCCAAGCCCCAGCCTATGCACAGGGCGGTATAGACTGGGTGTGCCATACCGTGGATTATCAGTTCTGGGTGGGGGAGTACACCTCATTGGCCTTCGGTACGGGGCCGGCCATCAGCTACTTCGATACGACCAATGAAAATCTGAAGCTGGCTTACGACCGGAACAACGATGGGGACTTCAACGATACCGGCGAGATCATCGTCGTGGATGAAGGTGACTATAATGTCGGGAAGTACACCTCATTGGCCTTTGGCTCCGGGCCTGCCATCAGCTACTACGATGCGCAAAAGGGTGACTTAAAGTTCGCCTACGATCGGAACGATGACGGGGACTTCGACGATCCCGGGGAGATCATCGTTGTGGATAACGGTGAAAATGATGTGGGGAGGTACACCTCATTAGCCTTCGGCTCCGGGCCTGCCATCAGCTACTACGATGCGACCAACGGTAGTCTGAAGCTGGCCTACGACCGGAACAACGACGGGGACTTCGACGATACCGGCGAGATCATCACCGTGGATGACAGTGCCCGTCGTGTTGGATGGTACACCTCATTGGCCTTTGGCACGGGGCCTGCCATCAGCTACTACGATGCGACCAATGGTGACTTAAAGTTCGCCTATGACCGGAACAACGACGGGGACTTCGACGATACCGATGAGATCATCACCGTAGACAATTTCTCGTTGGTGGGGGAGTACACCTCATTGGCCTTTGGCTCCGGGCCTGCCATCAGCTACTACGATGTGACCAACGGTAATCTGAAGCTGGCCTACGACCGGAACAACGATGGGGACTTCGACGATACCGGCGAGATTATCACCGTGGATAACAGTGCCCGTCGTGTTGGATGGGACACTTCATTGGCCTTTGGCACGGGGCCTGCCATCAGCTACTATGATAGGAGCAATTATAATCTGAAGTTCGCCTACGACTGGAATAATGACGGGGACTTCAACGATACCGGCGAGATCATCACCGTAGACAGCGCCGGTCAAGTGGGGGGGTACACCTCACTCGCCTTTGATAAGGCGCCAGCCATTAGCTACTGTGATACGGGTAATGGTGATCTGAAGTTCGTCCGCTACGCCTCTTCCCAAACTTGGAGGTTCTTCACCGCAGGCTTCTTCCCTGAGCACTTGCATGATTCTTACCAGGGACAAATAGTGCTGGCTGACCTCAACCCTTCCACCATTCCGCCTGAGGTACAGGGAGTGTGGTGGTATGACGGCCCCGCTCAGGTATATAGGTTCTGGGTGCCTGGCGTAGGTGGCGACCTGACGACGCTAACTGGTCAATTCTACAACTACCAAGTGCTCGTCACTGGCCCCTGCGAGTGGGAAATCCCGCTGCCATAAAGCATTTAATATTTTGGCGATTGCAAGCTTTAGCCCGAAAGAGACCGGGTATCGTTTCAACTCCCAGCTTATTTCATATTAGACGAATATACACGGGAGTTTTTGCGCATAGTAGTAGAGCGCCATAGCAGTTCTCAGGATGTGATTAATGAATTATCCGAACTTTTTCTCTTGAGGGGTGTGCCGGAATACATCCGGTCGGACAATGGCCCTGAGTTCACAGCCAAGGCAGTGCGAGAGTGGCTGAATAGGCTTGGGGTTAAGACCCTGTTCATCGAATTGGGAAGCCCCTGGGAGAATGGGTACATAGAGTCATTCAACGGAAAGCTAAGAGATGAACTACTTAATCGGGAGATCTTCACGACGCTGTTGGAGGCGAAGGTGCTCATCGAGAACTGACGAATGGAGTACAATCAAATCCGCCCGCACAGTTATTTACGGTATCGGCCACCAGATCCAGAAGCTATAAGACCATTCTATATGCCGGAAAGTCTAACTTTAGAAGTGGTACAATAATTGGGGGCTGGTCAGTTGGTTTTTAGCCGTAAGTTAGAACACCCAACTAAGTTAATGAGAAATTTGGCAGCAATAAAGAGATCACCAAGAAACTTGTGACTTTATTAGGGGGAGTTCAACTATCAGTCGTAATGGGGAGACACTAGACACTGACAACTTTGATCTAAGTGGAGCATGTTTAAGATATTTAAGGGATGGGCACAAGAGAGATTAGATGAAACCTTAGCCCTGCTCGGTTTAGTTTTCGCAGAAATCCTTACCATCTTCTTGGCACTCTACGAAAAGGGCCTGATATATGTAACCTTCGGAGCGCTTCTTTGTCTGGCTTGCGCGAGCTATTTACTCCTAAGGAGACGCTTCTACTCCCTCGCAGTGGCTTCTTTGGCTCCCACAGATCTGAAACCAAAGCTTTACATGGCGCTAAATATCCTTTTCTTCCTCCTTCTCTCCTGTAGCATAATCTCATTATATCTGAGGCCGGATCTTTACACGAGACCCCTCAACTACTTTGTCTTTGTAGCACTTATGGTAACTATAGTAGCACTAGAGATAGTATTCCTCCCTCATGGAAAGTTTTATTCCTATTTTGCCTTATTCAAGATAATAATAATTGCCCTAGGCCTGCAGTGGTCGCAACTTCTGATATTCCCAAGTCTAGTGGGCATAGACCCCTGGGCACATCAATCGTTTACACTGCAGATATTGGATGCTGCGCACATTCCTGAAGGTTTGGACTATTCTGATCTACCCACAACGCACTTGATGATCGGAGCGACGTCACTTATAACCGGCGTGAACTATAAAATGGCTGCGATGTTTTCTATAAGCCTCCTCCAGATTGTCTGCGATACCTTCTTCATTTTTCTTCTGGGGCGGTTCATCCTTGGTCGTAAGGTTGGATTGCTGGCCGCTTTGCTCTTGGGGATAGCAGTTAATCACGTCCTATTCGGTTACTTGAGTATTCCTAACACCGCAGCCGCAATCCTGACACTTCCGATAATCTATCTGCTGTTTAAGCTGAGGCGGGAAGAACCCATTATCAGTACTTTGCTTGCCATGCTTCTTATGGCAACGCTGATTCTGACTCATCCTATAGTTGCTGTTTACTTGGCTATACTTCTATTTGTATTCTGGGCGGCATCTAGGATTTTCACTAAGGTGTATCGGCAGAAGCCCGCTATTGTGGTTACGCTAACAACTGCCACCCTTTTCAGCGTTGCGATGTTTAGTTGGTGGACATTTGTCTCTGGTACCATAGAGACCCTGGCTGATCTCATAAGGTGGGGATTTTCGACCGAATACTGGGTGACGACGCCTTCAATAATAGGAGAAATGGTTACTCAATATATATCAGGTGTCCCTTTTTCTGAACGGCTATTCAATAGTTTAGGGACGTTCTTGTTCTTTGCTCTCTCGCTTATTGGATGTTTCTACATGATATCCAAACGAGTCGGGAATAGGTACAGCTTTGCAATAGCAATCAGCGGATTAATAGTCTTGGCTCTCGCATTCATACCCCAACTTGTCGGACGCTCTATTCTTGATGATCGCTGGAATTACTTCTCTGAGATCTCGTTGGCTATCCCCCTTGGCACAGCACTGCTCCTGCTTTGGGGGGTTTTTAGGAAAAACAATCTTGTGAAAGCCGCTGTTGTCTCAATTTCAACCTTCGTTCTATGCTTCCTCGTGATCATGAACCCAGCGGCAAATCAAGATAATCACACATTTTCTCCTAACATAGGGTTTCGTCTTGCTTTTACTGAGTCTGAACTGCAGGCCATGGATACCATTGCAAAGGTGTGGGATGGCAAGATAGGAGCTGATTGGTATTCGAAAACGGTTTTCGATTACCAGCTAGGAGTTGATGAATTTTTCCCTATAGACGAATCTCTCTATAGTGGAAATTTCAGCGAGAATCAGGATATGCTAATCATGATTAGAGATGAGATCTGGCAGCATCCATATTTTGCTGGTGCCGGCCCTATCAAGCTTGAGGATGACCCACGCATTGCTCTAGAGGAGCAAGGCTTCGCCCGCATCCACGATTTCGGTGGTGTTAGTTTATATGTTAAGTAATTTTTAATAGGCGGTTTAAACGAGGTATTCAATGACTCGGAGACAGCACGATGAAAAATGAAAGACAAAAAAGACAAACTAACAATCAGGTGCACAGTGAGTTACAGCTAAGAATTTGTATGCTCGAACCACATCCATATAGACCAGATATGTTCATAGACCCTACACTAACAACATCCATTCACCTTGCCAATCTAGGTCATCAGGTTACCTGGATTCTATCCTCGTATGAAGATCGCCAGGTTCGGTCATTCTTCTTTAAAGATGTGCATGTGTATCTTATTCCGCGTGTTCAATTCCTTCCTGGTTCCTCCGTATACGTAGGAATCGCCAACAAAATACTGGATACATTAAGAAGGCTGCGCCTCATTCCCAAAATCATCGAGAGAGAAAACTGTAACATAGTTTTTACCAGAGGCGAGGAACCATCTGATGGATTGATAGCAGCTTACGTCAAAAGAAAGTACAAAATCCCCCTTGTTTTTCGGCTTGTAGATCCCCTGGAGCAAGAATGGGAAACCTGGAAACTGCTGAATGTAAAGCCCAGGTTCGTACACTATCTGATCGCCAAGTTCAATGTCTTAGTGAAGTCATATGTTATGAAGAAAGCAGCTCTTGTCATCCCTAGCGTATCCGGGTATAAGGAGGCACTCGTTAAGAAGGGAATAGCAGCTTCAAAAGTGATATCCAGTGCCGGTGTAGGCGTGGATATCACTTTATTCTCGAACCAAAATGGAAGGAATGTTCGCGAGAAATACGCATTAAGTGACTCAAAACTAGTCATATACGTTGGGACACTGGATAAGCCAAGATGTCTAAATGTGTTGATACAGGCATTTTCAAAGGTAAAAGAAGAGAGGCATTCAAAGTTATTAATAGTGGGTGAGGGTAGCGATGAAGAGAATCTGAAGAGGCTTGTCTATGAACTAGGAATGAGAGAGGATGTTGTCTTTACTGGTCGAGTGCCTCAACCAGATGTTCCCTGTATGATTGCAGCAGCAGATATTGGGATATCCCCCGTGCCGCCCTTTTCCTTTTATCAAGCGAGCTCACCTATCAAGGTCCATGAGTATATGGCAATGGGGAAACCCGTGGTAGCGAACCAAGAAATACCAGACCATAAAGCGGTTCTAGAGCAGAGCGGTGGCGGAATTCTGGTTTCCTTTACCGCTGAGGCATTTGCTAATGCCATAATTGAGTTAATAGACGATCCAGAGAGGGCTGCTGAGATGGGGCGAAGGGGAAGGGAATGGATCAGCAATAATAGAACCTACGAGATTATCTCCCGAGAGCTAGAGACGCAATATCAGAAACTCCTGGGGGTTTAAAATTGAAATTCGTGCTATTGAATTTACCTAATCCCCACGATCGTAATATTCAGAGAGAGTATGCTGGGGGTTTCGGGGTAGAAGGAGATAAATTTGGTGAGATTTTGCTTCCAAGCTATTTGTTATACGCGTCATCGGCTGTTAAGCACTCTGGATGTGAATATGATGTTTTAGACGCCCAAGCGTTTAGGTATGATTCTTTTCAAGCAGTAGATGCTGTTAAAAGAAGCGAACCGGACGTGATAATCTCCTGGGTATCACTTCCATCAATATACCACGATTTGAAGCTGCTGAACCAAATAAAGAAAGTGAAACCTGGCACTTTGGTAATTGCGCTTGGGACCGTGTGTAATGTTATGCCAGAGGAAGTTTTGTTCAAGAGCGATGTTGACCTTGTGGTTAGGGGTTGGCACCCTTATTATAACCTTGTTTCAAACTTAGTCGATATATTGAAACGCAACCCGTTGAACCGAGATACCTTCAACCAGATAGATGGTGCTATCTATGTCAACGAAGGAAAAGTGGTTCAAAGTTCAGTAGAGCTATATCATGAAGACTTGAATCAGCTATCAACCGATGTTTATTTCCAACTTCCCTTAGATAAATATTTGGCTAAGATCCCAGACGCTGAAGGCTCAACCTTGAACTGTATTCCGATAGTAACCGGTGTTGGTTGCCCCTATTCCTGCAGCTACTGTCCCTATCCTGTAGGATATGGCAGAAAAGTCATACATAAGTCCATAATACGCATCCTTGACGAAATACAGTTCTTGAAAACCAATTTTGGCATTAGTGGATTTTTATTTAGAGAACAGCTTTTTACATACGATAAGGCGAGAGTATTAGATTTATGCAATGAAATAATCAACAGAGACTTACAAATTAACTGGTATGTTGAGGCGCGGGTAGATCAAGTTTCTGAAGAACTCCTATCAAAGATGAAGAAGGCCGGTTGTTTTCGAATTCATTACGGTGTTGAGACCGGATCGTCAGAACTGCTTAGGAAAGAGGGAAAACCTGGAGTAGAAATAGAGGTAATTAAAAGGACATTTAGGATGACGCAGGAGTTAGGCATTGCTACAACAGCACACATGATGCTAGGATTGCCCGGAGAAAATTGGGAAACATTAAAGCGTTCGCTTGATCTATTATGTGAGCTCAACCCAAATTCGGCGAATTTAAACATCACCACTCCTTACCCAGGGACAAAATTGTTCACAATGGCAAGCGAACAGGGATGGATTTCAACCTACGATTGGTCAAAATATACAAGCTATGAGGCCATTATGGGCACAGGTGAAATGAGTGCTGATAGAATATCACAAGCAGCGAAGAAGATGAGAAGGAAATTCCACAATTTTAAACTGTTAAACGACCCCGATTACAGAAAAGCTTATCTCAGGAGTTTACCTGGAGGAACCCTCAACCTGTTTGTATCGTCCTTAGGCAGAATTACCCACAAGCGGCTATTTCCAACGTGGCTTGGCAGATAGTGAACAAGCTAGCACGCCGTACCGGACTGGTAGGCATACGGCTCCATGATGCCAACATTTTCACCCTTGTCCCGAAGGTGCCGGGCAAGCTCATAAACCACAGTTTCAGCCACACCCCGGCCATCAGAAATGAGTACTAAACATATGTTCATGCTAGCGTCCCCTTTTCTTAATGATTCAAGGAAATGCCCGCCTACCAACCTCATCTAATATCCCCGCTTGTTTATCCTGGAGCAACATAAGAAATTACAGTTCAAAACCGTTTGATTTTCCGAGGCGGTAGCGTATTACTGAAAGCATGATTCTAAACAGTAGTGATCTGTCTTTAAAAAGTCCCGTTAGAATGGCATTTTCAAGAAATCCATAGTCACACCAGGCACAAAAGGGTAATGAAGGCAACTCTTTGCACTTGGCCCTGAATTGACGGTACTTATCGCCACTCCAAATTTGATTAAAACTTTCAGTTCTGATATTGCCCATACTAAAATCAACCGTTCCCCAGAAGCTATGCTCCAGGTCCCCCGCGAGATTTTGGAATGTGCATGCGTAGCAGCATGGATAAACAGTTCCAAAAGGATCGACCGTTGCCATTTTCCATGGAGCGAAACAAAGTACTCTTTTATTAAGTGATTCGGCATATCTACCCTTTTTTGTGCCTTCCCTATCCCTACAAATTCTGACAAGAGGCGAAATCTGCGATATCGGTAAACCGACATTCCTAAATTTGGTCCCAAGAAAATCTAACCTCGTTTCGAGGTCACTTAGGTCGCTATCTGTTAAGAAAAGTCGCTCGACTTCGGGCACCTTTGCTATAATTGGAAAAAAATTAAGACTATCATAACCCAGTTCCGACCTAAGATCGATCATCTTATCAATATATCCATAGCTTATTCTTGAAAGTGTATAGTGTATAGAAATAGTCGGTTTTTCAACGTTGAACTTCTTCTTTGCTAGATTAATGAATTTTATTCCTGTTATTGCTCTTTTCCAGCTTCCCTTTACCCGCCTGTGCCTCTCGTGAATCTCCGCTGTGGGACCATCGATGGAAAAGCTTATTATGTCTAGACCTGAATTCACTAGCTCTTCTGCAATAGTCTGCGTCATCAATGTTCCGTTCGTTATCATGACAACCTGAAGATTTTCTCTTTTTGCACAACTTATTATATCTAAAGCGTCTTCTCGTAGTAGGGGTTCACCGCCAGAAAGGCATATACTTTTTGTTCCCATTTCTGAAAGCTCTTTGAGTAAATCTATGTAGTTTTGTGTGGAAAGTTCATTTGTTGCCAATTCTGGTTTCTTCTCCTGCAGTTTCCATATATTGCACATCACACAGCGTGAATTACACTTACTACTCACAAGTAGTTCAACAGTGTATGGCTTATATCCTTGACACCGTCTCCAACACGAATAGAGTTTAATAAGGTTTATCGGCATATATCTAGCTTTTCACTAAAGATGCTTTTTGTTGAAGCCCCTAAGTTCCTAGTTAACTTGTTGTTGAAGGGAGTTCTGTGATTCTTAATTAAAAAGATTCATATCGATATAGCCCATTATCGTGTTAGCCTTCTAATTGTATCTCCGTCCATTGTATGCGTCCGCTCGAACGATAACACCTATCCCGCGCTGGGATGAAGAATCAGAAAGAGAAAGCATCTTAAGTTTGCGTTTAAATAGTTACGAGCATCCCTAATAGCGACCTGGTACCAGTATGAGTTCCCGTTGGAGCTATGCACCGATTTCATCACAAAGCGTGCTCCAGAGCTTTCTTTCTCTCATTGCGTCCGCCCCCTCGTTTTTGCATATCTTAAGATTTCTTTGAGCAAGTCTAAATCATCTGCGGTAAACCCTCTTGTCAGGTAGAGAACCACAAAGTATAGAGCTGCTGCCAACACGACAAGCAAACCTAAATTCATTCCATAGAAAAGACAAACAAAGGCAGCCATTATTGCACAAGCGACCATAGGTCTGGCAACTATTTTGTGCAGAGGCAATTTGCATAAGTACTTGGAAACAAGATAGAAATACAATCCGAAGAGAACCGTCTCGGTCGCTAGGGTAGCAATTCCTGCTCCGATATAACTGAAGCGAGGGATAAGGATGATATTCAGGATGACATTTATTAAGGCGCATCCCGCCGCAACAACAGCCATCTGGTTTTGCTTGTCCATAGAAATAAGCACAACGGCTAAAGGCGTGAAGAGGAAGATCAACAACACATCCCAAGCCAGGATTTGAAGGGCAGATATGGAATTGGTGAATTCACTCCCATAGAACAAAGGGATGATCCTACTCGCCAAAAGTGCTAGTCCAACAGCCATAGGCAAGCCAAGGATTAATAGATATTTCAGAGATTTTTCATAACTGATTTCCAAGGAGCTTCGTGAAGAAATAAAGAAGCTAGCCATTGATGGTAAAAGAGCGTTCATAAGAATGGGTGGAATTGGTTGTAAAGCTAAAACTAAACTATAGGCAGCATTATACCACCCTACCACATCATCCCCTTTCATCAAAGAAAGCATAACGGTATCTATCTTAATGTATATTATTGCTGCTATGCTAAGGAATCCAATAGGTAAAGCGATCTTGACAGCCCTTTTCCAGAAATGGAGGTCAATCTCAAGCCTTGGTTTAGCAAATTTCTTACCACAAAGGAAAAAACTGAATATGAAATCAAATATGCCTCCGATGGCAAAAACAAGTGTTATCTCAACCAAGCCATAACCCAAGAATACAGCTGCTAAACCTAAGGAAACAATTATCAACCGAGATACAACTGATACTAGGGCTTCATATTCCATCCTTTCAAAGGCTCTAAAGGTTACCCGAAAAATATCGGCAAGGGCGGTAAATATAATGTAAATCCCGAGAATAAGCACCGCGGTAGTAGTGTCATGTGGATAGTCCATCAGGCTGATGGTAAGGGAAATAAACCCGAATATAGCAACGGATAGTATCGCTTTGATGATGATAATGTTGCCTAAGTATTTAGGGGCCATGGACTTATCCCTGGCAACATCCCTTACGACTAAGGTATTGAACCCCAGGTCAAGAAAGACGGCAAAGATGGCAGTAAAGGCGAAAGCGAACGAATACCTGCCAAAGGTGATATCCCCTAGGTTGCGGGCTATTACAACTGTTAAGAGGATGCTTAATACCGAAGTTATTATATAAGCGATATATAAGAATGCGACGTTCTTAGCTATGCGTGGAACAGTGCTCATTTAGAGAATTCACCATAGCTGAATAACTTGAGGAATCTAAGTGTGTTATAGGGATTTGTAGAAAAACCCCTTCGCCTCAGCCTCATCTTTGTTGAAATATTCCCGAACATCAACCAATATCGGATTGGTGTTCATAATGCTTTTGAGATCATCCAATGCTATCCCCCGAAAGGCATCGTGGGCAGCAGCCAAAATCACGCCATCAATTCCTAATACGCTTTCTAGATTTCTTACCACTTTGATGCCAAAATCGTCTTTCATGTTATCTAGCAAGGGGTCATAGCCAAATATCTCCACTCCATACTCCTTAAGCTCTTTTATGATCACCTTTACTGGCGTCTCCCTGGTATCAGCCACATTCTCCTTGTAGGTCAAACCCATGATCAGCACCTTGGAGTTCTTTATCACCTTCCCGCTATTATTCAGCGCTTTTATAGTTATTTCGACTACATGCTTGGGCATATAATCGTTTATCGCCCTTCCCGCCAGGATAACCTGAGGGTGATAGCCTACTTCTTTAGCTTTGTAGACCAAATAGTAAGGGTCAACAGGGATGCAATGTCCCCCCACTAAGCCTGGCAAGTAGAAGTGGAAGTTCCACTTAGTAGCTGCTGCCTCCAGGACATCCCTGGTGCTTAAGCCCATCTTGTCAAAGATAAGCGCTAGCTCATTCACTAGGGCTATGTTTAAATCCCGCTGGATGTTCTCTATCACCTTAGCTGCTTCAGCAGTCTTGATATCTTTTACCTTGAAAAGGTGGGGCGTAATCATTCTATATAGCTCAGCAACCACATCTACAGTATCCTCGTCCATCCCGCTAATCAGCTTCGTGACCTGGTCTAAACGATGTTCTTTATCCCCAGGGTTGATTCGCTCTGGCGAGTAGGCAATGCTGAAGTCGTCGCCACATTTCATTCCTGATTCCTCTAGGATAGGCTTTAATACCTCCTCGGTGACTCCAGGATAGACGGTGGACTCCAGAATCACCATGCTGCCCCTCTTCATAAACTGGCTGACGGTTTTGGCAGCGCTTTCGATATGTGATAAATCAGGATTCTTGGACATAGTCACTCCAGTAGGAACGCAGATGATAATGAAGTCGGCTTGGCTTATCTGTGTGGGATCGGAGGTGACAGTTAGGTTAGCTGAGTTAGTTGAGTCGGTTGGGTGTTTTTGTTGTTTGATATAGTTGAGTCGGTCTACTTTTTGGGCGGCGATGTCATAGCCAATCACCTTCACGCTTTTGGAGAAAGCCTCCGCCACAGCTAGCCCAACATAGCCCAAACCAATTACACAGATTATGGCTTGCTTCACATCATACTTCATTGGCTGAATCATCCTATGGTTTGTTTTATCCCATCCACAATCCCATATCTCGGCTCGTAGCCAAATTTAGTGGCCATGGAAATATCTGCCTGGCTACGCCTTACATCCCCAAGTCTTGGCGGCTGGTAGATTGGCTTAACATCACTTCATATACACATGCTAACAAGCCTGGCAATCTCATTTATGGTGCCCTCCTCACCTCTACCGATATTAAAAACTCCGCTGGCATCACTCTCAGCCAAAAGGATAGTTATGTCCACCGCATCCTTTACGAAGGTGAAGTCCCTTGTCTGGTAGCCATCACCAAAAATTATGGGCGGTTCCCCATCCTTCACCCTTTTTATGAAATTTGGAATGACAGCAGAATATGGGGAGTTTGGCTCTTGCCTCTGGCCATAGACATTGAAATACCTTAAGCAAGTGATAGGAAGTCCGTAAACCTCCTTAAAGATAGCGCAGTAATATTCTCCGGCGAGCTTGATTACCGCGTACGGGGACTTGGGAGCCGGCAGCATATCCTCCCTACTTGGCAAAGTCGGAGCATCGCCGTAGACAGATGAGGATGATGCATATATTACCTTCTTGACGCTGTTGTCTCTAGCGGCCATAAGCACATTCAATGTGCCATTTACATTTACCTTGTGACAAGCCAGAGGGTTCTCCACGCTTCGCGTTACGCTGGGAATGGCTGCCTCATGGAAGACATAGAAAGCCCCTCGAAAAAGCTTTTCAAGCAGTGAAAGGTCATTGATGCTTCCCTGGGTGAATTGGACGTTATCGTTCTCTAACAGCCCCTCTATTTTTTCCACCTTCCCGGCGGAGAGGTCGTCCAGTATGATAACGTGGTAGCCTCGCTTCGCTAATTCCTCAGCTAGATGAGAGCCAATAAATCCAGCGCCTCCAGTGACTACTACCGTCTTCATCTGGCCTAGTTCTGCCGTGCCCAGTATATCCTTCGTGATATTGGTCATTATATCTCAAAAAGCTAGAAACTTTCAACTGCAGTTACTTAACATTTCCTCCCGAAACAGCCTGATGACGCTAATAAGCAGCCACCCTCATGTTAGACTAAACAATTTGTAACTATAATCATCTACACTTATCTTCTCTTTAGTTGTCTTTACCTCAGTTGTCTTTACCTCAGTTGTCCTTACCTCCAAATTTTACTTACAGATATCTTCTCTTCAGTTACCTTTACCTCCAAACTTCACTTACAAATACTCCCATTGTATTGACAAAAGAAGATAAATAAAGCTATAATAAGACAAATATGGATAATATATACCATTATACCATGAAAAGCAAGATTTTCGTAATATTAATAATGGTGCTTTTAGTCGTAAGCTTCAGTGCTACAGCTACAACAGTGGAGGGCGAATCTGCCGATCCCCAAATAACTGTTTATGTTGTTCCCCCCATAACCGATGTGAAGATATTACCTACCACCTCTATTTCTGATAGCTATATCTCAAATGATATTTCCATCATTGCTTCTCCTGGAGAATATGAACCGGCCAGTTTTGTTGTTCGGCCTCATGAGGATATCACTGCTTTGGAGGTGGAAGCTACCCAGCTTATAGGAGAAGGCGGCTCCATCCCTTCTAGTAACATAGATATACGGGTGGTCAAATGCTGGTATCAGGCCGGGACAGGGATATGGGACAACGACCATAAACTCCTTACACCGGAACTTCTTCTTAAAGACGATTCTCTGGTTAAGGTTGAGGATGGTGAGAACTATCTCAAGTTCACTACCGGAGAATATGTCTGGATAAGCGAGGTAGGCCATGTCGGAGATGATGTAAGCATCCCTAATGCGGACTTCCCAGTTCAGGACAATGCCACTCTCCAGCCAGTGAATATTTCCCAAGGGACAAATAAGCAGTTCTGGATTACAGTCAAGGTTCCTGATGATTCTCCTGCGGGAATCTACACCGGCACGGTTGAATTAAGGACTACTGAACTTATAGGAGAGCTTCAACTAGAGATAGAGGTTCTTCCTTTCGAGCTATCCGCACCCAGCCTCATCACCAGTATTGGCTATAATGGATATCCTAGCTCGAGTGGGACTATAGGCAACAATAGAAAAAGTGAAACACAGTTTAGGGCAGAGTTACAGGATATGATTGCCCACGGGGTAACAAATCCCGCAGATTATATCGGTTGGGGTTGGGGTGATGCTGGTACCTGGTGGTCAGGAGATAAGGCTATCTTTGACAATGTCCTGAGAATTAGAAACGAGGAGGGCATGGGCAGCCAACCCCTCTACACTTACTGCGCTTTTCTTGGAACTACCGAAGATTATTCCACAGCTATTACCGACCCCGCGAAGATACAGGCCCTAAAATCTAAAACAGAGGAAATGGTGGCACTTATCCAGTCCTACGGGTACCCGGAGGTTTACATCTACGGTGTTGACGAAGCTCGGGGACAGGTTCTTTTAGACCAGAGGGCTTCCTGGGAAGCTGTTCACGAAGCCGGCGGTAAAGTATGGACCGCTGGGCATATAGGTGCATTCGATTTGGTGGGAGACCTTCTGGATTTATTTGAATGTGCGGAGGTTGTCGACCCGGCGGAGGCAGCCAAGTGGCACAGCGTCGGTCATCAAATATTCTCTTATTCTAATCCTCAGGGAGGCGAGGAAAGGCCAGAACGCTACCGAAGAAACTACGGTCTTCTACTCTGGCAAGGAGATTATGATGGGGGATTAACCTTCGCATACCAAGTGGGCTTTGGGACTATATGGAATGATTTCGACCACAACTACTACAGGGACCACAATATGACTTATCCTACGATAGATGGGGTAATAGACACTGTTCAGTGGGAAGGTTTTCGAGAAGGAGTGGATGATGTAAGGTATTTAACTACACTTCTTAATGTTATCGACGAAGCAAGTACACAAGGTAAAGATACCAGCGAGGCTGAGAATTATCTTGCTAACCTGAAAGCCTCAGATTTAACCACGAAGGATTTGGATGTTGTTCGTTCAGAGATGATTGACCATATCCTGTATCTTCTCGAGGAAGCACCTCTGGCTGAATTTAGCGCTACTCCAACAACTGGTAACGAGCCCCTCGACATCCAATTCACCGACCAGTCAACAGGGAGCATCACCAGTTGGTTATGGGACTTCGGCGACGAAGCAACCAGCACGGAGCAAAATCCCCTCCATACATACACCAGCGCGGGGGTCTATACCGTCTCCCTCACAGTCGCCGGTAGCCCCAGCGATACTGAGACCAAAATGGATTATATCTCGGTGTACGAACCTGCCCCATTTATTCCCGGAGACGCTAACGAAGACGGAGTCGTAAATAGCCTGGATATAACCAAGGTAAAGAGGATCATCATGGGGCTAGACGAACCAACTCCAGGGGCTGATGCCAACGGTGATGGCAACATAAATGCCATTGATATAACCCAAATAGAGCTGATCATCATGGGTAGTTAATGCTTTAAAAGGATGTGAGAAGATGAAAAGGTGGAAGTGGCTGTTAGTGACGGGAGCAGTCCTCTGCTTAGCAGCGGCACTGGTTTCCCCCTTTATAGCTGGCGCCCAGGGTGAGGTTACGGTGAGCATTGATTCCCCGGCTGAGGTCGGTGAAGGGGCTGATTTCATCGCCAGAGTCGATATCAGTGAAGTGACAAACATCGATGCCTGTAACTACGATGTCACCTACGATCCCGCTGTCCTTGAGGTGACAAATGTCACCGATGGCGTCATAGATGGAACCACAATCCCCGTTGATATGTGGGGAGTGATCGCCCCTGGCACCATAAGGGTGATACAGAACGTCCCCGGGCTTTCTGGGGTAAGCGGCTCTGGGTACCTGGCGGAGATACACTTCCATGTCGTTGGCGAATATGACAACACCAGTGACATCACCTTTTCCAACGGGATACTCAGCGACAATACCGCAAATGAGATACCGGCGATCTGGGTGGGAGATTCAGTGCATGTCAACACCGCCCTAGATGCAGAGTTCTCAGCCAGCCCGCTTGAGGGGGTAGCCGGAGTTACAGGATTCACCTTCACCGATGCTACCACTGGAGGCACACCACCTTATACCTATGAGTGGGACTTCGACAACGATGGGACGGTGGATAGCACTGATGCAAGTCCTACCCACACCTATTCAAGTGCTGGAACCTATACTGTCTCTCTCACCGTGATAGATAGCCTGCTGGAAGGCACGGTTGACACCGAGACCAAAGCAGGTTATATCACGATCTACGAGCCTCTGAATGCAGAGTTCTCAGCCAGCCCGCTTGAGGGGGTAGCCGGAGTTACAGAATTCACCTTCACCAATGCCACCTCCGGAGGCAAGACACCTTACACCTATGAGTGGGACTTCGACAGCGATGGGACGGTGGATAGCACTGATGCAAGTCCGACCCACACCTATGCAAGTGCTGGAACCTATACCATTACCCTCACTGTGACTGATAGCCTGGCTAGTAGCACCACCGAAACAAAGACGGGTTATATTACGATTTACCAGCCTGGCGACGCTAACAAAGACGGAAATGTGAATAGTTTGGATATAACTAAGGTAGAGAGGATCATAGTAATGCTGGACGATCCAACTCCAGGGGCTGATGCCAACGGGGATGGCAATATAAATGCCATGGATATAACCGCAGTAGAGCTGATTATCATGGCTAGTTAATCTTTCAAAGGAGATGAAAGTGAAGAGGTGGAAGCGCCTGTCAGTGGCGGGAGTGGCCCTCTGCTTTGCAGTGGCGCTGGTTTCTCCCTTTATGGTTGGCGCCCAAGGTGAGGTTACGGTGAGCATTGATGCCCCTGCTCAGGTAGCTGAGAACACTGACTTCATCGCCAGGGTTAATATCAATGAGGTGACAAACCTCGATGCCTGTAACTACGATGTCACCTACGATCCCGCTGTCCTCGAGGTGACGAATGTCACCGATGGCGTCATTGATGGAACCACAATCCCCGTTGATATGTGGCAGGTGATCGCCCCTGGCACCATAAGGGTGGTACAGAATGTTGCTGGGCTTTCTGGGGTAAGCGGCTCGGGATACCTGGCAGAGATACACTTCCACGTCATTGGCACAGCGGGCAACACCAGTGACATCACCTTTTCCAATGGGATACTCAGTGACAATACCGCAAATGAGATACCAGCCACCTGGGTAGGGGATTCAGTGGCTGTGACAGCACCGCCAACACCCACGCCTACACCTACGCCAACACCCACGCCTACACCTACGCCAACACCCACACCTACGCCAACACCCACGCCTACACCTACGCCAACACCCACTCCTACACCTATGCCAACACCTACGCCAACACCTACTCCCACTCCCAAGCCTACGCCAACACCCACTCCCGCACCTACACCTACGCCAACACCCACTCCTACACCTATGCCAACACCCACACCGACCTTCACCTGGAGGTTCTATGCTGCAGGCTTCTTCCCCAGGCATCTGCCTGATGTGTACACCGGACAGGTAGTGCTGGCTGACCTCAATCTCGCTACCATTCCAGATGAGGTACAGGGAGTGTGGTGGCATGACCCCGCCGCTCTCGCCTACCGGTTCTGGGTGCCTGGAGTTGGTGGCGAGCTAACGATGCTAACTGGTCAATTCTATGACTACCAAGTGCTGGTCACTGGCGCCTGCGGGTGGGAAATTCCATTGCCATAAACATAAGTTATCTGATCTTCATCCGAAAACAGGAGGAAGATGAGCTTATCCCTGCAAGAGCCTTGTCTCTGGATAGTGTGCTGATGCTTGGCATCTGCCTGGCAGTACAGCGGAGATAAAGTAGATCCTCCAGCATAGGGTCACATCTATGCAATAACTCACCACCCGAGTAAGTCGATCTTCCTTACATTAACGCCCGGCATACCATCGCCATGGTGGGTATGGCTTATTACTACTCTGGACATAACTGGTCTAGTTGCGCTGTTTTCAGGATTCGTCGCTGTCGTGTATTCAAATGAGCCGAAATCTAAGTTAGGTAGCGTATAACTATATCTACTCTCAACCAGTGCTGTTGCATCCAGAGATTCGTGTGGGCAAGCCTTATTGGCAGTGTTTGAAACACAGGGAAATTAATTTCTCATCTTCAGTTTCCATATCCGGGAAACCATTTATTTTGGCCCAGCACATGTAATAATCTCATTTAATCGATCTCTTGGCCCGAAAATAACGCCAAAAATGATGGCAAAATAGACCAAGAATTACTAATAAGCCTATGAGTTCTGTAGCCAGGCTAAGTGGACTGTAGTAGACTCCTTCGGCTATGTCAAATAACCCGGATAGTCTGGCGTAAATTCCTGCAGGATCAAAATCGATAGTGAAATCATGGCTGACAAAAGGGTAGAGCCAAGGTAAGCCACCCCAGTCGAAGAGTAAGTGCAGTACTGCCCCGAATAACAACGACAGTCCATATATTTTGTTCTTTAAAAAGAAGGCAGCTGCTACCACGCATACAAATAGTAATGTATGACCAACGTATCTGCCATCTCCTATTCCCAATAGGTATAGTGGCTTGTCCACTAAGTCCGGCAGCAAAGCGGCAAAGGCAACCACCCATAGATTTAACTTTAGACGAGGCACTCTATTTGAGACGTGCGCTGCACCCAAGGTAATGCCTAGATGACCTAGTGGTCCCATACTGCTGTCTCCCTGTCAACCGAAGCGGCTTGAAAAATTCCTAGAAATATGTTGTACTATACCTAAACCTGAGAGTTCAGGATCGTCTGTACGGTAATAACGGCCATGACTGCAATAACGATACCAGATTCGCTTGCTGTAGCCGTTGCAATTACCCTGATAATTCTCCTGGCTACTAGAGAGCTTGCCACGGTCCGTGTAGGCTCAAGACCGAAGCTCCTCGGGCACTATCTTCAAATTGCTATAATACCTTTGCTATTCGTGTTTGCTCTAATAGTGATTACGAAGATATTTTAATTGTAATGAAAGAGGCTTGAGGAATCTCCACAAATAGCACGACGGAGTGAAAAGCGATACCCTCTCTAGGCTGACAACAGCAGTGAATAACTCTGCTGAAGCAATGGCCAAGAAGTAAAAACGGCTACAATCACGGCGTCTCTTTGACATCGAGCCGAAGATCGAGCTCTCGGTAAGGTTCGCTCTCGTCATCCTTGTATAATAAGAACTCAACCTTCAGATCTTCGCCGGCCTTGCTAGGAATGAAGGTGACAGGCTCCTCCCATTTTTCCTCATTAGCGAGGCTGATGGAACCTATTTCTTGCACCTGCTCCCCATCAATCCTTACCTCTATGGAATAGGCTGTTGCCTGATGTTCATGATTCACTATTCCAACTATTATTGTCCCCTCCTCCCCTAAGGCAAGCTCCCGGGGATAGTCTCCCAACATTCCTCCTGGGCCTACAATGTAAAACTCGGTAAAACTCTCTCCCACTCGAGGGATAGCAACAGCGTAGGCCGTTGCTCCTATGCCTGCCATCATTGAGATTAGCAGCACGCCCAAGAGGGCTTTATCCAGCTTACTCCATCCTCCCCATCTAGGAAGCTTGATACCCAGATGAAGATCAAACAGCATCCCTTCAGGAAGTAGCAGCCTCCTGTACAGGGCAATTCCCG
>Ga0209979_1001269_pt1 | contig 28403 bp, 18 predicted proteins | sample AnhtaG_FD_183114 | JGI IMG/M metagenome (GOLD analysis project Ga0209979, IMG submission 183114) | Deep subsurface microbial communities from Anholt, Denmark to uncover new lineages of life (NeLLi) - Anholt_01485 metaG (SPAdes) (version 2) | ecosystem: Environmental > Aquatic > Marine > Oceanic...
TCAATTTCTACAATCAGGAGAGACCACATCAGTCACTGAGCTATAAAACACCATCTGAGATGTACTTTGGCAGCAATAATCAAAAAAAGAGACTTGACTGTGTCTTAAGTATGGCAATTAGCGTCTTGACAATGGGGTCCACTTTAGGTTGGGATAGGGTTATCGAGGAAACAAAAAATCATCCCTTGAAACCTAAAGCGCCAAAGATTGAAGATACTGGTTTGAGCGTAATAGTAACTATCTATTCCCCTGAAAAACTGGAACTTATGGGTATGGATTTAAATGAGAGGCAGAAGAAAATAATTAAATTTATTGAAGAAAACAAGAGAATGACAACCAGTCAATGTGCTCATTTACTCAATGTTTCTAATGATACTGCTCTCAGGGAATTATTAAAATTGAGGTCTCTTGGTTTAGTTGGGCAAAAAGGTGTCGGTAGAGGAACTTATTATACTATTAAATAGAATGCGGTGCAAATGCGGTGCAAATGCGGTGCAAAATAAGAGCGATAGAATTTCTCAAGGAGCATAAAAAAATTACGAGCAAGAAATATGCTGATTTGTTTGGGATAACAGATAGAATGGCAAGGAATGACTTAACAGAGCTTGTAGATAAAAATGTAGTAATTCAGAAAGGGAAAAGTAAGAAAACCACGTATTACGAGATATCTTAACGGAAATTTAACGGAAAAAATTTCCGATAAGAATAAAGAAACCAAAACTGTCTTTGGAAAATCATTTTGATAGTGAGGTATTTTACTATAGATAGAAACAATTCCTTCATCTTGGAGAAAGATGCAAAAAACTTTGGACTTGGCTGGACTTTGACTAGTTGACGCTTTAATGAAGCATTAGCGAGGCGTTAAATTTGATAGTAAGAGTTAAATAGACTATTGAAGCCTCAATGTCGGATAAAGCCTAAAAATGTCGGATAAACTGTCGGAAAAATGTGTAAAGTAAAGAAACAAAAAAAGGAACAACGACCATTTGTTTTTCCCATTCTTAGCAAAGAATAATTGTTCTCAGGCCAGGATAAAGAAAGACATATAATGGTACGAACTGTTGAGAAGATATTTTCAAATGTTTGTAGGGCAGTAAAAATACCAAAATTAGTGTCAATTCACAGCCTTAGACATAGTTTTGCAACACATCTCCTTGAAAGCGGAATAGGTCTGCTCTATGCTCAGGAGATTTTAGGGCATAAGAGTAGTAGGACCACCGAAATATATATACCCATGTTAGCAATAAAGATATAGGCAAAATCAACAGTCCATTGGATAACTTAAATGTAAATCAGAAAAGAGGGTGAGGTAGTAGTTCAGCCAAAGATAGCATATCCGAAGTTGGTTCATACATACTGCCAAATTGGAAGGATATCAGAAGTTAGTCCGGATACAAATAAGTTATATGCAAAAAATGCGCGAAGAGACGCTCGCCATCGTTGGTTCGCAATATAGTATAGAAAATTACTTGATATATATTGAATTCCAGATATTCAGGTATATTCTTTAATATACAGAATTCTGTATATTACTCAGTTAGGTAGCTTAAGAAAATCATAATAGCAATGAAATTCATATCGACATGAAACACTTGAGAAGGTTAAAAAACCTTATTTTTTGTAGGTCGTGGAGCTTTTATATTTCTTCCATAGAGCATTCTAGAGCAGTCGCTCGTCAGGGCGACACAGTTTACATAAATGGAATTGTCTGCAATGATGGAATACGCCTAGGATCCGCATATATAGTTGTGAAGATTGCTGACCCTTATAACTATTCTAGGATCGCCTTCGACAGCCATCGAGATTTGGAATTTAAGAGAAGGCAGGCCCTAAGAGTCATTGATTTAAATGTAGGAGATGTTTTTCGTTTTTCTGTCCCTTGGATTATCGATACTAATATACTTGAAGGCGTTTATTATTACCGAGCAGAACTGTGGAATATTCCAAGGCTTTTCCGAAAGGAACCTAGGCTCTCTCGTTTTTGGAATTATTGCTTTGATAGAACACCTTGGACACCAGCAGTCGAGATTATATCACCTAAATCAGAAGAGCTCACTGACAATAAACGTAAGAGGCCAAAAGCATTCATCTCTTATTCATGGGACTCTGCTGATCATCAAAATTGGGTAATGCAGTTGGCCGATCACCTTCTCCGAAACGGAATTGATATCGTCGTGGATAAGCGTGACTTAGCTCCAGGAGAAGAGATAACCGAATTTATCGAGAGAGGCATATCGGAATCTGATATTTTGCTTCTGGTCTGTTCTGAGAACTACACGGAAAAGGCAAACAGTCGCTTGGGCGGAGTTGGTATGGAGACTGTCATTTCTTCAGCACAATTTCTTCAGGCCAGACGAAGTAAAAAATTCATACCTATCGTCAGAAACAATAGACGGTCTTCAAAAGATAGATTACCTACGTATTTAGGCTCAATTTTATATGTTGACATGGATGTTGAGGACTGGGAAGGAGAACCCCTTCAGCAACTACTAGCTGGTATTCGCAAGGAAATAACTTGAATAAGGGAACTCAATAGAGATATTATGGACGACCAAATAAATTACTTAAAATGTACCACCTAACAACTCATTCAAGTGGGCGCCACTGACGTTGCGCCGCTTAATTTGAGCGTTAGGTTTATGGATGTACAATGAAAAAACTCCTTAAGATACAAGAGGAAGTGAGCACGAGTGGTATCTGACAAATCGAAAAGAGGAAGTTCCAGAAGAAAAGGTGACGAGTACCAAGACCTTGTTGCATTGCGACTGGTATTAGAACTGTACGTCGGACACCAAGAATATCAGTTGTTCATTAATTACAAGAAAGCAGGTAGTCTTGACGATATTGTTATAGACTTTAACGATAGGGTTGATGCATACCAGGTGAAATATGCTGTTAATCCCAATGAAGTATATACCTTAGACAACTTTACCAACCCAAAAAGCAAGGTTCACTTCAAGAAGTTTTCCGACAGTTGGCTTGTCCTAAAGCAACAATATCCATCCAAAAGATTAACCTTGCATCTTCTTACGAATCGCGCCTTAGACGCTGAACTGTCTAGACTTATTACTGCTGAAGGTTACTTCTTAGAACAGTTTGTGGAGGGAAGAAAACGCAAGCGTCCCCGTGAGATTCGTCAAGAACTACAAACTACCACTCAGTTAGACGACGATGATTTCGGAGAGTTTTTGTCATGTTTCCATTTTCAAACGGGACAGCCTGGCCTTGCTGGTTTAATTCAGTATATACAAGGAGATCTTCTTGACCACCAACTCGGTCTTAGCGACCGTTCCATTTACCATATACTGAAAGAGAGAATAGAGGCTTTTGCAATAAGCAGGCATGATGCTTTTACCCCACAACTTCTTGACGAGCTTCTCAGAAAAACTCAAAGCAGATACTTGTTACCTCAAAGATTCGAAGTTGACAAGACTCTTTATGTACAACGGGATGAGCTAAAAAACAAGCTTGGTGTCGCTTTAGAAAATGTTGACGGGAATTACATTATTGTTAAGGGTTTGCCAGGGAGCGGTAAATCCACTTCGTTAACTGTTTATTTTGATGAACGAGAGAAATCATTTAGCGGAGCGATCGTCCGGTATTATTGTTTTATTGATATTAACGACAATTTTCAAAAACGACGGCTTGAGGCACAGTCCTTAAGGGTAAATCTGCTTTCTGTACTTCAAGATGAATTTTATGAAATACTACCAAGACGTTTTGATTACAGCGAAAATAATTTCCATCAGGTGCTCAAAACCTTAGGCGAACATTTCACAAACAACCAGAAGCTAATTATTTTTATAGATGGTCTTGATCATGCTGAGCGAATGGAATCGGAGATTCAAGAAAGCATAGTAAAAGCTCTCCCCGTTAATATACCGAAAGGAGTCGTCATCGTTGTCAGCACACAGGAATTGCACAATTGGCCACTTTTTTTAAAGAGAAGCCGAGAAGACCCGGACACGCACATCGAACTTCCGGTCTTTACGCTTGGTCAGACGAGGGAATACTTGGTTGACCGCAAGCGACTAGGGCAGATATCACAGGAACAAATTCGAGAAGTTTACCGGAAAAGTGAGGGATTGCCACTTTATCTAAGATACATAGCAGAGCGACTTGGTGAGACTGATGATGTTACTGCAGAATTAAAGCATATTCCCCTTATACCAAAAGGGGATATCAAGAACTACTATGAAATGCTTTGGCAGGGATTTGAATCTTTCGACAAAGGAAATGTACGATACTTATGCGGTGTATTGTCCTGCCTACGATTCCCAGTCCACAAAGATCAATTATTCGATTTTCAGGAAGAGATCCGGCGCCCTGATTTCTATGATTGCTTTCAAATGATTCAGCATTTGTTAAAGCGGCGAGATGGTCTTGTAGAGATTTTCCACAATAGTTTCAGACAGTTTGTTTTATCGAAGCTGGATTCAAATTGGGTTCGAGCTATCTACACAGGTATAACCAACCATTTGAAATCCCAAAAAGGCAGTGATCTATGGTTCAGTTACGTGTTTGAATATGCGCACAGAGCAAAGGATTGTGACTATGTGATCGAAAATGTCAGTCGAGAATTCGTTGATTTCGCACTAAGACACTACCGATCTAATCGAGACATTGAGAATGCAATTTATTGGGCAGTTGAATCTGCTTGGGAAAAGTCTGACGCATTGGCGTTAAGTCGCCTTGGTGCACTTAAACCCAGAACAAAAGAACGAATAGAACATCACTTAGATAGAAACCTTCTTTCAAAAACACTTCTTACGATGGGGAAGGAACAAGATGTAATTCGCTATTCCTACTCATTGCATCAAAACCAGTGGCTCATCGATTTTACCACTGCTCTCAATCTTTTGAAAGAACTACCAAATCAAAACAAAAAAGAAATAGGTGAGAGGCTTTTCTCCGTTTTTGAAGAGTCATTTCATAGAAAGAGATTACAAAATAGGAGTGATTTACTTAACTTCGCATATTGTCTGGGAGTTTACGCCAAATCATCGAGTCGTGCATTGGAATGGCTATCAAGAATAAAACTTCAACCGGATTCACTTGAAACTAAGCAGCCTTATGTTCCCGATTATGCTCCGCATTTAGAAGCATACCTTAATGCAATTGTCAGACATCAACCGGATAAGTGTTGGAAAAGAATTAGAAGAACCAAAAGGTTTTTCTCAAACGAGTTGATTCGCTACCTACTCATTCGTTCGATAGCTCGCCATAAGAACAGAAGTATTTTGAAAAAAGAAATACAAGAATACATTTCTCTCATCAATCCAACTTTAAATCCAGAACTTGCCTTTTATGCTGCTTTGGCAGGATTTCCATCCAAAGTAGTCAGCGGTTTATTGGGAACGGTATCTCTCCCTTCCCTTGATGCTCCGGAGGATGTCTTTCGAAGTGACCCATGTATGCATAATTATCGCATGACATTTTTTGCGTTGGGCTATGAGGCCGAGAACGAATCGATTGAACAGGTTAGAGACTATTTGAAGACAAAAAGATCTTGGTGGACGAGCTATTCGTTATATCTCCTGCAAGTGGGGCAATGTGTTGGATATCATTGGTCCCAAAAGCAAGTAGAGTGGTACAGTCTTGCTATTGATTCAATCGACATCCTTTTCGAGATTGAACAAGGTGAAAAGGAACGGATAGCGGAATTGATTGATTTATGTCGCGATGAATTGGTAGAAAGTCTGTTTTGGCTTACCAAAGCCGTGGAAGAGCGCTATCCCAATCGCTTGAAGGAATGGTTCGAGAAGCTGAACTCTCTACAGGATTCCAAGGTATGGACAACACATTATGGGATGAGCGAGTCAATTCAGGATTATACGTTTGAGTTGAGAATTTATGAGAGACTCTCTTCAATTGCAAAATGCCGCACGCACATTATCGAGCTTCTTCGAATATGCGAAGAGAAGTTCAAAAAATCGACTCTGCTCAAAGGCGAGAGCCGTTCCGAGCATTTTCTCAGATTGGCTTTAATTGCGGCTCGATGTGGTTTCAAAAGCAAGGCAGAAGAATGGCTTCAATATGGGATTAAGTCAACTTTAATTTACGGCTATCATAAAGACATCACGCTATTCCAATTGATAGATATTATGGAGATGCTTAACAAACACGATCCAGATCTAGCCTTAGAGAGATGTGCTGATACTTTGCAAATGGTTGACTGGATGCCTCACTTAACTGATGGAGACGAAACCAAATATCTACCTCAAGATATTTTTGAGCAGGTTGTAAAGGCCAATAAAAATGCCGGCTTGCGTCTTCTTCGGATATATGCCAAAAATAAAAGTCGGTGGCAAATGCAAGATTGTTTAGAAACATTTGTAGAACAAATTGAGAATGTTGATCCCGCAATACTTTGGGCATTGACTTCCCTTTTCGCAAACCACTTTTCAGAAGATGGCAGACATTCAAGGCAAGTAATTAATGCAAAACAAAATGTTATTAGAATAGTAGAAAAATCTGGGAGTACTGAAGTTTTTGAAGAATTTAAGCAACGTTTAGATCATTTCATTAGAACCAATGTCACTCCACGTCACTGGTCAAAGTTAACTTCGAAATATTGGCAACCACAACATCTAGTTCCGTCGGAAGAAGATTTGAAATCAAGTCAGGGAGCGAAAACTGGACCTCAGCAGAAAACATATAAATTAGAGGGGAGAGCTGTGACGCTGGACGAAATTAAGCGCCGTCTAGATAAATCCTTTGAAGATTACAAAGAGACTCTACGAAAGCTCAAAGACGAAAATCAGGGTTTCTATGAGTCAGCTTTGACAAATTCCGCTCTAAAAGTTCATATCTCCAGGGCCTGCCAATCTGCAGATTTGCTGGGTATCAAGGGTTATCTCATAAATGGGGAAAAATGGGCGAATGCTGACCTCCTCCGAGAATTAGGCGACCGATTTATGGACTTGGGCGACCAGAAAAACGGGTTACAATGTTTGGAATTAGCATATGCCAATAGAATAGATTGGTCACGATGGCGAAAAAATCAGCATGAATTCAGGGTTATTGCCGAATACGATAGCCAGAGAGCCAAAAAATTGCTTGTGAGTGTGTGTCATGGTTCCTTAAGAAGAGATAGCGGTTATGACGTTCCTTCGCTTGTGGCCAGTGCATTTGATGTTTTTGGGGATGTTGAAAACTTAAAGAGAGTATATGAGGACTATTTACGCCACTGTCAAGAATTATTTGAATATCTACCAAGGCAAACAGAGTACGAATGGTTGAGGGACTACTCTCCCAAGGTATATGATTTTAATCAATCAGCAATTCACTTCTTAATTGATGAACTGAGCAATGTTGAAATAGATTTGGGAAACAAACTAATTAGTGCTTGTCGTGATTTATGCCTGGCAAAACCTGAGGTCGTTTTACCTATCTTTCTTGAGCGATTATCTAATGTTGATGAATCAACTAAAAACAGATTACTTATAATTCTTTATCTGGTCGCATTTGAGAAACCGAGTCTACTTAGTCCCTATGCAGAGAAAATATCTGAGCTCCTTGATTTCAAACACTTTCAATGGAAAGTGATGACTATTAAATTGCTTGAATTTGTAATGCAAAATAGCAGTGTTCCAGACACTGTCAAAGAAAAATTGAGGTCCGCCCAGCTTCGCTATTCTCCAGTTGCTAGTCATTCGACATTCCGACCACTTTACATAAGTCCATCTGATAAGTTCCTTGATTTTTTCACAAAGAATTCAATGAAAGTGGTTCAACAGCAAATAGAATCCTGCTGCCAAATACTTTCTGTTGATAAAGATACTGTGCTTGCAAAGATTGAACATATTCTTGAAGAAGAAGAATGGAATGAAGAAGATGAGAATAAGAGGTTAAAAGATGAATGGTATGATCATGTTCATCCTCAAGGCTATCCTGGTATTTTGATAATCACAACTTTCAATCTAAGAGTTTTTAACCTTTTCAATCAGATTCTTGATGAGATAGTTGAAAAAAGCAGATTGTCAATTGAGCAAATTGAAGGTTTGTGGCGTATTCTTCAACCTGCTGATCCAGAATACAAACTCTCAAATATTAAACCTAAGCCAAAAGATATTGCGCCTCTTGTGGTTTCGGATAAAAACATGTGGTTGTCAAAGCTAGATAGAAAGCAAGGTAAGGTGGTTCGTAGGCACCTCGCCCGGGAATGGATAACCCTATTTGAGCGAAGAACTCTCTCTCAAGATGCAACCTATGAGGTGCCGTATCGTTCAACATTATTACTCCATTCTAGTTTAATCAAGAAAGGATTGTTGTTTTCCTTTAAAGACCTTAGAAAAAAGAGTTTTCACGTTCTTAAACTGCAGCGATTTGAAGATAATGAGTCTATTACCTTGGGTCAAGCGCGAGAGTTATTAACTAATGAATATCAGAGTTCAACACCCATTCAACGTGATTCTTTCCTACCCGTTCTAACTTGGCAGACTAACTTCCCGTTATTCTTAGGTTATCGTGACGTGGTGTCTTTACCGACTTATCTTATAAAGCGATACAATTTGACTTATAAAGGTTTCGATTTGTATAAGGACGATAGGTGTTTAATTAAGTATGAGGTTTGGCAAGAAGGCTATGAAGATGAAAGTTACAGCAGGGAATTACTATCATACGGCACACGGCTATTAGTCCACAAGAGTCTGTTGCAGAAAATACTTCGGGACTACGACGTCGACCTTTGCCAATCTACCTTTGAAAAACGGCTATATTATAAGAGCAGATATGACGAAAAAGCAACGGAAGTGAATAGTAGTGAAGCCTTTGTGATAATACAGGGCTAACCATTAAATACGCCAATGTCTTATAAGAAGGTGCATCTGGCTCGGGCTTCGCTTCACCCCAAATTACCTTCGGTCATTTTCTTTTACAAGCAAGGCTCTTAAAGAACTTATAGATGAGTTAATGTGTCGGGGTGTATTTGCAATAGAGGAGAGCTCTCTTATATATGATTTGATGCATTCTCTTGACACTTTGAATAAATATGAATACAATATAAAAGATTTGTATCCATTACTAAAAATAGAGAATTTTATCAAATGGGAGTAGGGTAATGACTGAACGAGCTCTAACGATTAAAGAACTAGCTAAATACCTTAATGTGACAGAAAGGACTATTTACAATCTTCTGGAACGCGGAGAATTACCAGGATTTAAAGTTGGGGCGAACTGGAGATTCAGAAAGGAAGACATTGATAAATGGATTGAGGACAATAAAAAGATGAATGTTCCAGCAAAAAAGCAACAAAACAAAAGGAATAGAAAGTAACTATGAGGAGGATTTCACTATGAGCTTCTCTGAAGTACTTAAACCAAGGTCGGAAGTTCTTTCAGATGAAGGAATCGATGGAATCATAGACCTCGCAAACCTCAAGGATCCTAAAGGTGAAAAACTTGAAGCGAACCCCCAACGCTTCTTTTCCTTAACCTATCCCACTGCAGATATTCGTCGGGTTATTCAGAAGTTATCTGACAGGTTCTCAGATCGTAAAGACGCACCAGGATTATTTCTTTTTGAGGGTCTGAAGGGAAGTGGAAAATCTCATGTTCTTCTTATGATTTATCATCTATTTAAGAATTACAAAATAGCCAAGGAGTGGCTTGACGTTCATAAGATGAATTGTGAACTTCCCCAGAATACACTAGTAGTTGTAAATAAATTTACAGACTCACCCCTTTATTCGATTTGGGATTTCATCTTCGAGCGATTGACAGACCAGCGTCCTAAGAAAGGGATCGTTCAGCCGAGCCTGGCAGAGGTTGAGAAAGTTCTTAAAGATAAGAGACTGATTCTTATTCTGGATGAGTTGGAGCAAGGTATACGTGTAATAAGCAAACCATCTCTAAAAGCACAGAACCTAGCATTCCTTCAGATGCTTTCAGAATGGGCAAATCGTTCCGATAAGGTTACGGTCTTTGCGAGCATTTACAGCGACCAAGAAGAACCAGGAAGTACTCTTAAAAGGGTTCCCAGTTGCCAGGTTCAATTCGCACATTCCGCCGATAGAGCAAAAGTAGTACTTCATAGACTTTTTGAAAATTACCTCGAGTTCAACCATGACGCATGTATTTCAACTGTGGATAGCTATCTGAATGCGTGGCGTCGACAACGATTTTCTTCACCCGAAGAATACAGATCAAGGATGCTTCTAACATATCCATTTTTGCCAGAAGTGTTTGAGCTAATTTTGGAGAGAGTGCCTGCTCGAGGGGGTTTTCAAAGTGTTCGCGGTGCATTGGGATTTTTGGCAAATATGGTTAGATTAACTCATGACAGGGTCGATTTAATAACTGCGGCTCATGCTAATTTACAGGACAGGGAGGTGGCTACAAGACTTTCAGATCTTGATCCAAGTGGAGATTTAATTTCAAGGGCCCGTGGAAATCTGGATGAATTAAAAGGTCAACCATTAGCATCTGAGATTGGTGCTACTGTGATGCTCTATACTCTTACTAGCTCCGGTCGCAACCGAGGTGCTACCCGAGAAGAACTAATAAGACACGTCCTGGAACCTAAAGTAGATATAAACGACTTTGAGAAGACGTTGCTTGCCCTTCAGAAGTATGCATCACATTTGTGGGTTGAGGAAGGAATGTATTTCTTTGATCTGGAAGAAAAACCTGACGCAAAAGTGGAATTTCGTTCTTTAACTATTGATCTAGACGGGAGTAAAGCTCGTAGTCTCCTCCATGAACTTTTCCGCGATGAAATTTTCAAGGAGCCCAACTGCGTTGTCTACCAGGGCGAAGAAGAGACAAAGAGTGTATTGAATGAGCTTGATAAGAATCGTCTCCGCTATTGTTTATCCTCTCGCAAGTTAAATCAAAAAGAACGACATGCACTCTTTTATGGCATTTCCATGCGAAACCAGGTTATTCTGCTTGAACCAAAAGATCCAAAATTCAACCTTGATACTCATAGGGATCTCCTGAAGTGGGCTCAAAGGCAGCTTGCTGCACAAGAGCTTGCAGGAACTACTCGGGATTCGGGGAGAAGATCTGATTATGAAAGAATCGCACGAGAAGACAAAAGTCACTGCGTTGATGTAATCAGACGAGCAGGACTTGCTTTTATTCAATGGGAACAATATGGAGGCACAGCAGATGATGATCGAGTTGAGAAAGAAGCCATTTCTGGTACTACCAGAGAGGATGTTCTCCATTTTCTTTCTCAGCAACTGTTCCCTACTTTAGTTTTCGAGGAGCACCTCTCATCTCGTCTAAACGAGATTCTCAACCGTACTATAAAAGAGATAGATAGACAATATCGTTCTACACTTGGTTTTCCTATCCCTACAACCGTGAGATCGGTTAGTCAAGCCCTTCGAGAATTATGCCGAAATGAACAGATTAGTATCAGGCACCCACGAGGAAATTTCTGTAAGGAGAATCCGAATCTGACAGAAACAGAACTTTTTGAAGCAGTTATAGGGGAGCCATTTGAGACACCCACTGTTCGTCCCCACGTACCTATACCAACTGAAGAAGAAGGAGAAACCGCACAAGGTGATACCAGAGTTACACCTTCACCTGGTGTCCCTGTGAAAAGACAAGAAATTAGCATTCCGCCTCAACAAAGTAAGGAAGGACTTCGGCAAGCTGTGGCTCTCCGACTTCAGGAATTTCCTGATGCAAAGGTAACACGTATTCGCGCTACTATATTTTTGGAGAAGAATACGGGGGACCTCAGCACTCTTCCTGGTTCGATTAGAGGAAGTCTTGATGGAGAAGGGACTATTATGGTGGAAATTACCGTTACCAAGGATGGTGAATTTGCTAAAGGAGAGGTGGAGAGAGTTATTGAGTCGCTTCCATATCTTCCTGGTGCCGACTATGAGGCCCGATTGGAGCTTTTGATCCCATCTACTGAAGAAGAAAAGAAAAATGAGTAATTTAATTATGGATAATTTCCGGGATTTAATTGCACAAGGTTCAAGGGTGGAATGGTTAGAAAGATGGTTGTTAGAGGAAGTCTGGACTGCTGAGCGTTATCAAGGTCTCTCTCCGTCTGAGTATTTAAAGGACGGTGAATCAAAAGTTAACGAGCTTGAAGAAATTATAGCAAAAGCAGCATATAGACTTTACGATGAATTTCTTGATAAGCCTCCACCAGGAAGAAATGTTTTGGATTTCATAGAAAGTGAGCAACCTTGCGCCTTAACTATCTTTGATGGACTGTCCCTTCGAGAGATCCCAGTTCTTCTCAATCTTGCCCAAAAATCAAATTTCACGATTCGAGAAATTGGAACATCCTACTCAACATTACCGACAGAAACCATTGACTTTATAGAACAGAAATTGAAATTTGGAAGTGTTGCACCATCCCAACTTCCAAGAAGGAGAGAAGTTAAAGAGAGGGGGATCGCCGCATATTACTACGATAATCCAAGCCAACAGCATCCACTTGACCGAGATTCAAAGAAACTCCTTTTATGGTCTGCGTTTCCAGATAACACCTATAGTGATAGTGGTGCCCGTTTTGCCCAGCACTTTATGCAAATTCATACGCTCCTTGAAACTGCCTGGCTCAATACAGTTCAGCAGATTCCTCACGGACAAAGGATTTTGGTAACAAGTGACCATGGATATGTGTACTTTGGTTCGGGTTTGTCGTTCGAGAGATCGAATCCTGAGTTGAGGCCACTCTCAGAATATCTTGGAGGTGAGCGTTACAGACGCTTGACCGAGGAAGGTAGCCAACCACCCGAACATCCCGATTTGGCGGTATATCCCAATTATAAAGTTGCGGTTTTAAGGGGACGTATTCAAACTCATCCTCCGGGAAAGTCGGCGAGTAGATTATATAAACATGGAGGACTTTCAATAATGGAAATGCTGGTACCGTGGATTGTTTTGGAATAGGCGAAAGATATGGACACAATTGATATTGAACGGTTGCGTCGGCAACCCAAAGCATAGTTTCTCCAACGAAAGAGTCATTATGACTATGTAGGAAGGATGTGGGGACTCAGGAGGTTGATTGATCTGGGGTTAGTAGAGCCTACTGGTAAAGAGAGAGGCGCAAAATATGTTAAAAAGGTTGAATCTCATGGCAAAAATGAAGCATCCTAAAATGTTACTTTTCCTATTTGGAGTTGCTTCATTTGCAATTTAGATTGCTACATTTATTAAGGCGAAAGTAATGGTGATTGGCTCAACTAAAAACTCAAAATTAGAAACCCAAAACTGTATCAAATACGCAATTGAAGATTCATTTCCTATTGTGGAGATAAATCGGTTAGCAATTCCTGAAAGGAATGCATTTAAACCCATATATCAGATGCACAAGTGGTTTGCTCGCAGGGCTTCCTGTGTGTTCAGGGCAATTCTTCTTGGCTGCATGAAACCTCTTCCTATGGATGATGGAAAGCCTCTTAAAAGTGGTGCTGAGATAATAATGGAGGAATTCTATAAAGACCATACAAACGACCCTGATACCAATGGCAAAGTCATTCTTGACCCCTTTATGGGCGGTGGTACTACTGTAGTCGAAGCACTGCGACTTGGATGTAAGGTCATAGGAATTGACCTCAATCCAGTTGCCTGGTTTATAGTAAAGACGGAGGTTGAACCGGTTGATATTGATGAACTCAAGGTATCGTTTGAACGTTTAGCAGAGCGTAAGGTTACCTGGAGCGGTAAATCACTCAAGAAGACACTTCTTGAGCAGTATGAAACCGAATGTCCTTGCTGTGGCGTTGGTAGGGAAGAGGCAGATATTATTTATACCTTCTGGGTCAAATCTGCCATCTGCACTAACCCCCTTTGCAGAAAAGAGGTTCCTCTTTTCTCAGGTTATATTATTGCTATCAAATTTCCCTCAATAAAATATAATCGTGATGTGGAATGTCCCGAATGTGGCAAGACATTTGATTGGGAGGTAGAACCAGCAAGTCTTATTGCTGAACCGAGCCTCTGCGTAGTAAGCCCGTCATATTCAGCAGGCATTGGACGAACTAGTGCTCGTTGGAGCTACGCTCCCCTTACAACTCAAAACTCAGTAAAATGTCCCTGGTGCCATAAAGAAGTAAAGCCAAAACTTAAATTGTCTAAGCTAGCACGCAAAAAGGTTTCACTTACAGTTCTTCTTTGTCCTCATTGCTACGCTGTATGGCAGTGGAGGGGTAATCTTCCAGAAGAAGTTTATTGCCCCGTTTGTAAGAAGAATTATAATCCTGAGAAGGGTAATGTTCCCAAAAACGGTTGGTTTCTATGCTCCTCTTGTGGACATACAGATAGAATAATAAATTCCATACGTAGCCTGCCAGAGGACCAACTCCTCCCTATGCGTCAATATGCCATCGAAGGCTACTGCAAAACTTGCGCTGGAGATGTATTTGAAGAATTCAGTGCTGGTCAGATGACCTTAGATGGGCAATCTGAAAAGAAAAAGATGAAAAGAAAAGTAATTGACCATCCCTGCTTGCTTACAAAAAACAAGGGTAAATTTTTCAAAAGAATCACACCTTCAGATCTTGTCAGATATCAGAAAGCCTGCGAGATTTGGGAGAAAGAGAAAGAAAATCTTCCATATCCCAAGCAAAAAATCCCAGAAGGGTTCAACACTAATCAAATGAGAAATCACCACTATCACTATTGGCACCAGATGTTCAATCCCCGCCAGTTGCTTTACCTTTCAACACTCCTTGCGGCGATAGATGAAGAGCAGGTTCAGGTGTTGCAGGAGATGTTATTGAGTGGATTTTTCTATGGCATTGAATCAAATAATTGTTTTACAAGATACCATTTAAAAGGTGATAAAAGTGAGGGGGTTTTTGCCAGACATGATTTTCAGCCCAAGATTACGTTCATTGAAGGTAATATATGGGGTATCAAATATGGTAAGAATAATTTCTCCAAAAGCTTAGGGAAGGTTTTGCAAGGTAAAGAATATAACTGTAATCCTTATGATAGAAAAGTTGTTAACAACAAAATTACTTCAGTCTTTTCAAGCGAGAAAGTTGGTGGAACTAATTCTGAGTTACTTTCTGTTGATTCAGCAAATATGCGATTCCCTACAATAAAATTTAATTTTATAATCACTGATCCTCCTTATGCGGGCAATGTAAATTACTCTGAATTATCAGATTTTTTCTATGTCTGGCTTCGGCTACTACTTTCAAGAGAGTATAAAGAGTTCGCCCCAGATTTGACACCCAAAACAGAAGAAATAATAGAAAACCCCACCCGGGGCAAGACATCTCAAGACTTTGAAGAAGGTTTGAAACAAGTATTTAGGGCATGCTATGAAACTCTCGAAGAAGACGGTCTTTTAAGTTTTACCTTTCATCATGCAGAAAGGAGCACATGGGAAGTGCTTCTTAGGGCTGTATGTAATTCTGGATTTGCTATTGAGTGCGTTTATCCAATTCATGGTGAATCAGAGGTATCGCTCCATCTTATGAACAAAAAAGCAATTTCCTATGACCTTATTCACATTTGTCGCAAGCGCACCCAAGCCAATAAGTCAAAGTTAGCGCAAAAGCGTTCCTGGGCGGGAATTCGGCAGGAAATCCGACGCAGAGCACGAGAGGAAGTTAAAGCCATTGAGGCAGGGAGATACGGTCAGGAGCCACTTTCCCCTGCTGATATAAACATCATTCTTATCGGGAAGTGTCTTGAACTCTATAGTCGTCATTACGGTGCTGTCGTTGACCACAAGGGAAACGAAGTTATATTGAAACAGGCCCTTGAAGAGATCCGTATGATGGTAGACCAGCTGGTAAGAAAAGAACAGCCCCTGCCATCAGAACTTAATGATATTGACCCGGAATCCTATGTGTATCTAACTTGTCTCTGTGATCGCAAGGAGGTCATGAGCGATGATGTGCATAAAGCTACCAGGGGTATCTTGGAACCTGACTCCCTGATTAAAGCGGGGATTATGATAAAAGGCAGGGCTGGCCGTGGTAGAACCTATGAGGTAAAACAGCCTGTTGAGCGTTTCGATTCACTTCTTGAGAAGTTCAAAGAAACCCCAACACCTCAATTAAACTTGTTTGGAGAGGTAGAGATACCCAAGCCTAAGGGGAAGACATATTTTATTGACTATGTTCATTTTCTTATGTCTCTTGTTGAGGGAGGAGAGAATATTATGCCTTGGCTGGAGCGTTTCAGGGGAGAAACACCAAGACTCAGGGGTGCTTGTGAGTTCCTGATAGTGAGGAATAGGAGTTTTACTCCTACCCTCAAAAAAATTCTTGATTTAATGGATGTAGGACCACTTTTTCAGACGAGGTAATTTAATGCCTGGATATCAACTGATAGAAGTTAGAAATTTAAGTCCAAATAAGGGTGACGGAATCTTACCGTATGAAGTTAAGATAGGCTTTCTGGACTTCTTACGGGAGATTGCTCAAGAGCTACTACCTTTTCCAAAATTTCACAGGGTGCAGGTAAGCGGATTGGAAGAGGTACTTTTTGCAGCTCGTCCTCATCAGGAAGAGATTGCGCTGAAGATACATACACTTCTAAGATCCGCAGCAAAGAACCTCGAGAGAAAACTTATTGAGGTTCAGATTATATTTCGAGGAAGACTTATGAAAGGGGAGAATCTCTGGATTGAGTACAGAAATACGCAACTTCCAATTGGACATATTTTCGGCTCACCTATGAAACAAAGCGATTTGCACAGAAATCCTTTTTTCAGGACGAATTTTAATTTAACTAATGGATGAACATTGTTTCTTATTTCGAGTGACCTATGGGTGAAAAAGTTCAGAAAACCGTCAACATAGGTGAAAGAGTGAAGGTGTACGGATTCGAACACCTTGGAACAGGTGAGGTTCTCCGTGTGCGAGAATCAGGGGAAACCTACCAGGCTGATGTTGTATTCGACTATGTAGATGGGCGACGATTAGAAACTGTTCCAGTGGATAAACTTGAGCGTGTGCCTGATCTATTTGAACGGCTTTCCACGGGAGATGTGGATTCGCCGCTTGATTTCTTTTTGAAACAGATTGCATATCAACTGCCACTCAGCAATGCTGGAGGTGAACTTTCCAACTCAAGAACTGACCTTTTACCTCACCAGATTCTCCTGACAAGAGATATTGTTGAATCTGAACGACGCAGGTTCCTCATTGCAGATGAAGTTGGGCTTGGTAAGACGATAGAGATGGGACTTATCGTAAGAGAACTATTTGCCAGGAAGGAAGCGGAGCGCATTCTCATAATTTGTCCAGCGGGATTGACCAGAAATTGGCAACGGGAACTTAGAGACTGTTTTAGATTACACTTTGACATACTTGGTATTGACTTCAATGATGTAGGTCCTCTCTCATGGGAAACTCATCATCGTGTAATTGCCTCAATAGATACAATAAAGCAACCAAGAAGGATCGAAAGACTGAAGCGTGCACCTAAGTGGGACCTAATTGCGTTTGACGAAGCCCATCATCTAAGTCGTAAAAGATACGGAAAGAAGGTAGATTACACACAGAATTATCGACTTGCTGAGGTGTTAAGAACTTATGCACGAGATATTTTCTTTCTCTCGGCAACCCCTCATCAGGGTGATGCATATCAATTCTGGTCCTTGATTCAACTTCTTGACGATCAGTTATTTGAATCCCCGGAGATTATGACAGACCATAGGGGTCTTCTCAACCGGGTAATGTTCCGTCGGACCAAGCGTGAGGTTACTGATGCAGAGGGTAATCCTATCTTTATGCGTCGTCAGGTTCATACACAGACATTTCCCTTAGCGGCACGAGAAAGATGGTTCTATGGTCGGCTTACCGAATACTTGCGAGAAGGCTATGGGATTGCTGGCATAGGCGAGAAAAAGACCACAAGTAAACAAAGGGCTGTGGGTTTTGTTATGGCTACATTTCAGAAGATGATGTCTTCAAGTTCCCGTGCTATTCGCCAGGCACTAAGGCGAAGGCTCTTGGTATTGCTTGCACGCGAACAGATTGCTCTGGAAAAGAAAATCCAAAAAACTCGTGCTGCTAGTTTAGCAGAGAAAATATTGAAGATTCAGGGAGATATGAGAAAATTAGCTGTTGAAATCGTATCAATTCCATCTTCACCAGAACAGATGGCTGAATCAGATACTTATATTGCGAAGGTGAAGCAACGACTTGCTCGAAAAGGGTATTTTGGGGAAGAAATGACGTCTTGGGCTCTTGATGCTGAAGAAGAAGCTGAAAACATTATTTATGCCGAGACTGTGATACCTAATGAGAGTCAAAAGGTGGGTGAGCTAATCAAGCTTGCTCCAGAAGGGCCAGATCGAAAATTCGATACACTCATAAGAGCGATTGAACAAGTCAGAAGGCTCTCTCCTCAGGAGAAAATCCTCATTTTTACTCAATATAGAGAGACGCTGGAATTCTTAAGAGGAGAATTGAGTAAATCATATGGTGAAGGAAAGATTGCTACTCTCAAAGGAGGCCCCCTTGAAGACAAAATCGCAGCGGTAGAATCTTTTTGGGAACCAGATGGAGCACAGTTTTTGATCAGTACTTCTGCTGGAGGCGAAGGAATAAATCTTCAGGTATGTCATATTGTCTTTAACTATGACCTCCCCTGGAATCCTATGGCAGTGGAACAACGGATAGGACGCATTCATAGATATGGACAAACTGATACTGTGCAGGTCTACAATCTTGTGGCTGAAGATACCGTGGAGGAACGAATCTACAGTCTACTTGAAGAAAAGTTATTGGAGATCGCCCAGACTATCGGTAAAGTTGATCCAGTGACAGGACAAGTTGTAGAAGACTTTAGATCAGAGATTTTAGGTTTCTTAGGAAGCTCTTCTAACTATCGAGATCTTTACAGGAAAGCTTTAATAGACAAAGACTATGAGAGAACCGAGCGAGAGATAGTCGAGGCAATTGAAAAAGCACGGCAAGCCAGTGAAGCCCTTCGTCATCTTGCCCAGGATCTTGAATCTTTTAATTTTGGGCGATACAGGAACATGAAAGGCCCATTTACCCTTGATGACCTCAAACTGTTTGTGGAAAGAGGCATTTTGAGATTGGGAGGCGCATTCATACCTCAGGGGGATGTTTTCTATATCGAGTCCCCTGAAGTTTTGCATAGGTATCCAAATATTTCGCCTCGGTATGAAAACGTGGTGTTCGACCGAAAGGTTGCCATGAGGAAACGAAAGGCTGAATTGCTTGGTATTGGTCATCCTTTAATTGATGCCCTCTTAGAACATATCAAGGGTCCTCTTTTCCCTGGTGAGGTGAGTATTAGTGAAGCAACCCCTGAGATTTATCCAATTTCAGTTAGGTGCGTCTTCGTAGTGAATTTCGAAGAAGGAGTGAAGAAAGTTTTCTACAGGGGTTTCTGTTTGAGTGAAGACGGAAAATTAGAAGAATTCCAGGCTAAAGCTGATATAGAATGTCTTTCTGTTTTGAGAAATAAATTGAGACAACCAGACTCTAAGATGGCTGTTTCGATTCCCGAATGGCTTAGGGACAGAGTTGTTTCGATTATCACGGAAGAGGAGGCTCGATTAAGAGCTAAATTCGACAAGGTCTTGTCTATAAATAACAGGATAGTGGGGCTAATTGTAGTAAGATGAGAGGCGTCAGGAATGAGCCATACTGGATTTAGGGTGAGAGTTGAACAGGAATTCTCTTTCGTCAAATTAAGCCTTGGAGGAGAGGCCTCCTAAAGAATAACAGGCATTTGCCGATGAAAGCGTCTAACCCGTCTTGCCTTTTAAAGACAGTTTAGTCATTCCACCTTGAGGCTTTGCTTCCTTTTGGTTATCTGTGATTTCCATGTCCTCTTATCCATGAGAGAAGCGAGGAGGGGTTTTTGAAAAGGTGGGTTACACCCCCCGCGTGAAGCGGTATAGAAGGAAATGGAAGGAAGAGGAGTTGATTAAGCAGCTGAAGGCCGTGGCATGGCGGGTAGTCGACCGACTGTTTACCGACGAGAAGGATAGAGCCAAAAAGTGGGTGGGGTTTGTTGCCCAGAAGGCAGCTGATGGTTAACGGCTCGGCAGTAAGACGGGATCGAGAGACAGTTCGCATTGTAGGGATAGAGAGGAGCCCTAACAATCGGATCGACCTGATTCGTAAACGCTGGCGTGTTTCCAAACAGGTCATCCGTACGTAAGCCGTCAGCAAATCATAATGATCAATTCATGAAACGGATTAACCGGAATCCAGAGAAATTCGAGGTTATCAACCTTTTCGACGCTGTAGGAAGAAAACGTGGTTTTACAATCGGTGACGCTAATAGTCAGCAGCGATTCCTAAAAGGCATTTCAGAGTCTCTCAGCCAAAACAAAGACAACCCAGCTATTATTCATGGCCATCGTATTGAGGCCATGTTCGAATATGTCATGGCTTCGCTAGGTAAGTGCGTTCTGATCAAGCAGGAGGACGCGGGAGAGGTCTCCAGTAGCGAGCCTCATGTTCAGCCGCCAGACTATAGGATAGTTTTGGAGGATGGATATGAATTGTTTGTCGAGGTCAAGAATTGTCACAAAACCGCTCCCTCCTACCGGTATCCATTCAGGAAATCATACATTGATGCATTAAAGAAGTATGCGAGTATATTCAAAAAAGACCTAAAAATTGCTGTCTACTGGTCGCGTTGGAATCAGTGGACGCTGGTTTCGATTGATCAAGTACATGCTCACAAGGGGCGTCCATCGATCAGTATGGTGGAGGCAATTAAGATTAATGAAATGGCGCTTCTCGGTGATGTTACAGTAGGTACAACCCCACCTCTGGTATTGAGACTTTTAACTGATGTAAGCAAACCGCGAACGGTTGACGAATCGGGGCATGTCAAATTCACAATTGGCGGGGTCGAGATTTTCTGCAAGGGGACTCGGATCGATGAGGGAGCCGAAAAGGGTCTTGCACTATACTTCATGCTGTACGGGGATTGGCCTTGTGCCGAACTGAAATCCAAGATTGAGGCTGGGGAGTTTGAAGCCATCGATATTGAGGTTAGGCCGCATGAGTCAACGCCCGGACAGGGATTTGAACGGATGGGTTCTCTCAGCAGCATGATTTCACGCCGGTATAATCAACTAACTGCGTCTGAACGCGGAGTGGAACGACTGAGCCCATCTGCAGAGCCTGGATCACTGGGTGTAGTCATTCCGTCGGATTACAAGGGAAAACAACTCCCGTTGTGGCGGTTTATTTTGAAACCTAGCGAAAACACCCGAGAAACCCAGGCTTGACCGCTAACACGCCGCTCCCCCAACTGCGTACCGTGGCAGCTGAGCTTGGACATTAGTAGAATAAGGCATTACAAAGTGGGAACAGTTCAAGCTATATGGAAGAACCCTTTAACTGCCCAGTTGCACCAAAGTAAGAGGCAGCTTTTACGTGATGCATTCCCAATACTTAGAAACTGCTCGCACAAATCCTATTTGTCATTGTCTAAATATTTGGGCGGTACGCCTGAGCGCTTTTATTCTCAGATTTCATTCGATCAATACTGGCATTTTCTATCAAATGAGCAACAGCTCCATGATTCCCAATTGACGAGCCTCCTTAACAGCAAGCAGCACGAAATTGACAGAGCACTTCTTTTCCTAAATGAGCTGAACCGAGATCATTGGCACGACTCCTTGGCTGATTTTGATGATTATGAATTAGTGCACTTTCTTGACACAACAATAAATCCTACATATCTGAAGTTAATAGAGAGTGTGTACTTCCACTTCATATTTCTGATTGCCGCTTCCTCGCGCTTAAACCACGGGAAATCTCTCGATGGGCTCGATGTGTATAACTGTGTTGACGAAATTAATCGAACCCAGTTTTCACCGCTAAGTCGACCTTACGACAACGTAGTTCGAAACGGTATAGCTCACGGAGGGATTACTTATCGGCAGAAAGAAATTGTATATCGGGACAAAAAAGGGAACACTCGTACACTGAGTGGTCGTGCTGTCATTGCCCTAGTAGATGATTTACTGGATATTTGCAACGCGTTTGCTTTAGCAATGAAGCTGTTTTTCATCTCAAATTTGAATCCCAACATAAACATTTCACGTCAACTTATGATTGAGGAACTCCAAGCGGAAACTGATGCTCCTTGGTGGCATATTAAGGGTTGCCTTGTATCCGAAGTTGCAACACAGTCGCAACTCATAGTATACGCGCGTCCAAACACTAGAGACTATTTCAAGGTTCAACATGCTACGTTCATATCAGCAGTCTTATGTGAGCAATTCGCACCGGGATTTGACAGGTACTTTTTTTCTCTTCGCTCTCCAGTTGCATTACCAGGTTGGGCAGCATTTGACGGTAAGAAACTTCAGCAAGCTAGAGAAAAAGGGCCAGAGTCCATGGAGGATTACAAGGGTGTGTTAGAAAACCACCTGATATTTTTCGTTCCTAGATTGAAGCCTCCTCGCTTTCTTTGTCGCTGGGAGACCTATTTGGACAGTTTTCGTCTCCATTGGCCGCTTGCGATGGCTGAATTTAGGCGACAGCTCAATCTTGCCCCGATAAATGTTCGCCACGTAACTATCCATCGAAACGGCTACCGCTCAGTTCTTAAGGGATCGGTTGTACTCCAATCCTCGAATGATGCCAAAATCCGGGATGTTGTACGAAGGTCATGCCGGAGGGTTATAAGAAAGGCTTTAATTATAGCACGGAAAGAAGCGAAACTTACTAATGCTGGCAAGTTCCTTCCCCTGGGATACGCAAGATTGAGTATTTTCAAGAAAGACTTTCGTCGACGTAAGCTAGGCAACTATGGTCTCGGACCAGAGCTGGTTTGCACAATCCAAATCAAGAGAATTGTAAGAATTCAGGTGCCTGACATTTTTGGATCGACGATTGAAACAAGGGGTAGATACAGAATTGCGTGGAATAAGTCGTGGTTAGAATCTTTAGCGAAGCAAGAATGACCGCTAACCAGTCACTCGAGCCGCCAGTGGTACAGCTTCGCTGACCACTGGCGGCTCAATTCCAACATTGGCCGGTAGGAAGGGGAGTTCTGCAGAGACAAGATGACAGCAAGAAGCCGAAGACGAAAACGTGAAATGAGAGACCCACACGCCGAGCATTCAAGCACAAGCACAAGTCCACGGCGCAATGTGAATGGCTTTGGTCCTTCAGAGCACGAGGACCGCAATGCGATGCAGGTAGTTAAGGTCGGTGCTTCTTCCGTCACTGGTGAGTATCGCCGTTGCGGTCGTCGCACTTTTCATCTCCATGTCCACGGTCATCTGGGACGAGCTACACCGCCGGCGCGTGATCCATCGCCAAGAGCCTCATATCACTGCAAGAATAGCTGGCCACATGCCCTTGCTTTCCCCTTACTTCTTTTACTAAGTTTGGAGGAGAGGCGAACGCCGACCAACCTACGTATGTGCGTACTGCACTAACAGGGAAAACATACAAGTGAGGGCACGTTCGTAGAACTGCCTGAGCGTTAATGTTTTAGGTGGGGAGTGAGCCACTAACGAAAATCCGGCAGAGCTTACGTCTGTTTTTGATTTTGAGGAAGTTTATGAGGAAAGTTCATAGGCAGGAAAACGGGGGCCTCTCTTACAAAAAAACTTGTGACCAATTTGTGACTATGATTGGTACAAATTGAGGCAAATTCACATCAATTGGTAGGAATGCAAAAAAGCCAGAAGTTAGTCGGGCTCTAGCATTTGCTCATCTGGACGGACTATCAGAATGGTGGGTCATGGGTTTCCTAAACCGCGTGTCGCGGGTTCGAGTCCTGCCAGGCGCACCAGCAATCTCATTGACAGTGCCTGCGCGTCCGCTTGACTTACCGATAGATTACTTTATTATTAAGAAGAAGAGAATTTTAGTGTCAAAATAATAGAGGTGGTTAGAATGAGGCAAAGGTTAGATATACCGAAGGGGATGAAAGAAATAGAGGCTCTAGTTGCCATTGGACTCTACAAAACTAGAACTGAGAATATTAGACAAAGCTTAAGGGACTTATTTGCTAAGCAGGATGTTAAACCAATCTATGAAGTTAGAGAACACCTTGATAGGTATGTTAAAAGAGGTTTGAGTGAAGAGATCAGGAAAATAAGAGAAGAAGAAATGCACTAACATGACCGTCTTTTATCTTGATGCCCCTGCAATCGTAAAAAGATACAGAACAGAGAAAGGGACTGAATTTATCGACAGATTATTCAAGGAAATAGAAACGTCCGAGCATAGGCTAGCTACCTCTTTCCTTGCAGTTTTAGAGTTTGTCTCGGCTTTTAGGAGACTTGTCAAGACAAAGGAGATAAGCCAGGAGATATTTAGCGACTCTCTGGCAAGATTTGTAGCTGATCTTGAGAGATACTTAGCAATAAGTCCGGTTGATGATACCACGATATCAAAGTCAATTTCCTTGATAATGAAACATGCTGTTAAAACAGGAGATTGCATTCATCTTGCTTCTGCTATTGAGCTCAGGGAAGTCTTGAGAAAAAGTGAAGAGAGACTCATTTTTGTGGGGGATGATGAGGAACTCTGTACCGCTGCTCTAAATGAAAGAACAGACGTTATTAATCCAAGAAAAGATGGTGCTATGCAAAAATTGGAAGAGTATTTGAAATAACTGCGGTATTTTGTATTCTTATGAGTACTGGCCCTTCTTTCAAGGAAGAATTCCTTCAGTTTTCCAAGTCTCTCTTACTTCGCCTGATGTTTTCCAAACCACGTGTGGCGGGTTCGAGTCCTGCCAGGGGCACCAGCTAATCGCTTTATTAAAGAGCATTTCAAGATCCATCCCTTTCGGTCATTTTCTTAGTCTAACCCTTTTGTAACCAATTTGTGACTATCCTTGTCATTGCCAGCAAGATCCCTGGCTTGTCATTGCGAACAAAGTGAAGCAATCTCAATATATGTACCTTGACGAATTTTTTTGCCATTTACGATATGTATGTATGATAGTTGACAGTTGACCGAAGTTAAGCTATGTGCTAACTTAGATTGCATCTAAAAAAACAGCGATTGGAGGATTGCTATGAATTCTCGAATTATTGCAAATCCTGAAATTTGTGGTGGGGAGCCATGCATTAGAGGAACCCGGATACCGGTTCATATTGTCTTGAGTCATCTAGCCGCAGGAGAAGATGAAAAAACCATCTTGAGAAATTTCCCCCATATTACCCACCAAGACATTTTGGCTTGCCTTGAATATGCGGCATATTTATCTACAGAGAAAGCAATCCCTCTATGAAATTCGTGGTCGATGAGAATGTCAGTTTTGGATTAGTAGAAGCACTGCGAAAAGTCAGAGAAGAAGTGATTTAAGAACCCCCACTTTATGACCAAGTTGTGACCATCTTCTTACCTAGAATATCCAGAGCTGCCTTTTTGTGTTCTGGAGAAAGATGGGCATATCTTAGGGTCATCTCAAAACTCTTGTGGCCGAGAAGTTCCTGAACTGTTTTTAAATCTACTCCCGCCATTACGAGATGAGAAGCAAAAGTATGCCTTAAATCATGAAATCTAAAATCAGTTATTCCGGCTCTCTTTTTTGCTCCCTCAAAAGCCTTTCGAACATTTCCATACCGCTCGCCATTCTTCTTACAAAAAACCCAGGGACTGCCAGGAATTCTTCTTATGGCCAGTAGACTTCTATAAACCACATCATTCATGAGAAGTTCCCGGTGAGGAGATAAAACCATTGATTTTCTTGAAAAAAATGATAAGAATAATTATCGCTAATCAAAATTGTCAGATAAAGTGAGACTATGCCCTATCGGAAGATGTAAAGTAGTGGAATAAATTGATCACAATACCAAGCAGAATAACAATATAAAGGGGCAATGATATGTACGAATATATTAATGGCGATAGAATTGTCCATAGCACCTTAGAAAGTGGAAAGGATCTTATTATCAAAGACCAATGGAAGAGAGAGTATCATTTCAAAATAGCGTCATTTCCAGTACCAACAGGACTGGCATCAGAAGCAATAGAGGTGAAAGGAGACAACTCGGTTGGATACATGTTCAATATCCTCTCAGATTTTGATACAGATTCCGAAGTTGCCGAAGAAAGGCTTATAAGGAAGATCAAAAGAGGGATCAACCGGCGGCATCTGAAAAAACAGAATGGCGAGTGGAAGATCGGTAAAAGGAACATGCTCCGCGGCAGGATAGAGTGGAATGATGATTTTTCTGACACTGAATACGACAGGGTGTTTGTAATCGACGGTAAGAGAATCACAATGGAAGAATTTGGACGAACGCTTGAACCATGGGAAGGATGGCATTTTCAGTTCAAGATTTTAGATTGTTGCGATGATGATACCTAAAGCCGTGTAAAGGTGGGTATCTTTGAAATATGGCCATCGTGGAATTTATTATGGCTTTGAGGAAATATAGACGAGCCCAAATGAAATACGGGCGAGCCCATAAATATAGGCTAACAACGAGTTATGCTATGATCAAATTGACTTTTGTTCCCAAGATAGTATACTTACAAGTATAATACTTTGAAGTATACAAATCGAGGTTAGTATGTTCGTCAACAGAACTGAAGAACTTGGTTATCTGGAAAAATTATACAAGGAGAAAAACGCCCGTCTTCTAATTATTTACGGTCGGCGGAGAATTGGAAAAACTGAACTTCTTAGACAGTTTTCTAAAGATAAAAAACATCTATTCTTTTCCTCAGACCTTTCTTCTGAACAGGAGCAATTAAGACAGCTTACCGAGAAAATCTGTCAGGTAACCGGAGAGTCGTTCTTACAGACCCAATCTTTCTCTTCATGGGAGGCTTCATTGAGATATACCTTCGACCATCTAATAGATAGGATTCCCCTTATTATCATCGATGAGTTTCCTTACCTGTGTGTCAGCAATAGTGCTCTTCCCTCAATATTACAAAAGATTTGGGACGAAAAGGCAAAAGAAAACAACATTTTCCTCATATTGTGTGGTTCCTACATGAGTTTTATGGAAAAAGAAGTTTTAGGAAGTAAGAGTCCCTTATTTGGTAGGCGAACAGGACAGATTGTTTTACCACCTTTAAGATTCGAACATCTCAAGGACTTTTTCTCTCAGTATTCAAAGAAAGATAGAGTTTGTACTTATGCTATACTTGGTGGTACGCCTGCTTATCTCCAGCGATTTAGTGACAAAAGGACCATAGAGCAAAATGTAAAGGATGAAGTACTAAGTAAAAATGCGTTTCTTTACAGTGAACCTCGATTCTTGCTTATGGAGGAATTGCGGGAACCGTCTATATACTTCTCGATACTAAAAGCGATAGCTTTTGGAAAAACACGATTGAATGAAATAGTTCAAGAAACAGGAATTGATGATAGACACAAGGTTAATAAATATCTCACGGTACTTCGTGAATTACATATCGTAAGAAGGAAAGTGCCCCTAACCGAAGACAAGCCACACAAATCAAGGAAAGGCATTTATATACTTGACGACCCGTTCTTTAGATTCTGGTTTAGATATATTTTCCCTAATATGAGTTATCTTGAAGAAGGTGATATTGACTATGTATGGGAAGAAAAAATAAAGCCAGATTTTGACAGTTTTGTGGGATTCATATTTGAAGATATCTGCATTCAACAACTCAAAAGCTTAAACAAAGACAACAAACTTCCCTTCAAGGCAAAAAATATTGGACAGTGGTGGGATGAGAGGGAAGGGATTGATATTGTTGCGCTAGATGGCAAAGGGTCTTTTATGTTTTGTGAATGCAAGTGGACAGTAAAAAAGATAGGCATAAGTATGTTAGATGAACTACAAAATAAGGCAAATAAGTTTCCTGGAGTAGCGCGGAAGTATTTTGGATTCTTTTCTAAGTCAGGCTTTAGCAAAGGAATAAAGGACTTATCTGAGAAGAGGAAAGATATAGTGCTTTTTGATTATTAAAATTTGTATACTCTGGAATATAATACTTATGAGTATAGCAAAACTTCACTGATTTATTAACAATTACAGCTTTCTATAGTCAAATCCTGCCTCAGAGAGGTCTTTTAACTAAGTCTTTTAACAGAATATTTTTATGACCAAATTGTGACTATAATGAGTGCAAATTGAGGCAAATTCAGCTAAATTGGTGGGAACATAAAAAAGGTGCAACTTAGTCTAGATTTGGGTTTCGCTCATTTGGTGGGACTGTCATAATCAGGGGAATTTGATTTTCTAAACCGCGTGTCGCGGGTTCGAGTCCTGCCAGGCGCACCAGCAATATCTTTATGGTAAAGGGTTTCAAGTTCTTAAACATTTTACAAATTATTGTAAACAGTATCTACCGTCTCTGAAAGATATTTTGCTATAGCAGGAGCGGCTGTGAGACCCGGGGATTCTATCCCGATAAGGTTTATTAAACCAGCTAAACCGCTTTCAGACTCGTGACAAATTACAAAGTCTCTGAAGTCTTCATCCTGTGTTTGTAATTTTGGTCTAATACCAGACATAGCCGGTGAGAGGTCATTAATATCTATGGTGGGGAGAT
>Ga0209979_1001270_pt1 | contig 28400 bp, 20 predicted proteins | sample AnhtaG_FD_183114 | JGI IMG/M metagenome (GOLD analysis project Ga0209979, IMG submission 183114) | Deep subsurface microbial communities from Anholt, Denmark to uncover new lineages of life (NeLLi) - Anholt_01485 metaG (SPAdes) (version 2) | ecosystem: Environmental > Aquatic > Marine > Oceanic...
CCGCTCTCGAATATGCTTTCATGCTCGACTTGGTGGGAATCACAGAATAATAAAATAAAGATCTACTTCTTGATCGGTCGTTTCTTCCAAGTGTCATAAAGGGTTTCCCACCAGTTACCCAGATCCATATCCTTGCCGTTGATGAAGAGGTGTTTGACTTCCGACCTCAAATCGAGGGGATCGCCGGTCGTGATAAAGAGGTCGGCATCCTTTCCGACTTTCAGGCTGCCAACGCGGTCATCGATCCCGAAAATCTGAGCTGGATTGATGGTCAAGGCTTTGATCGCTTCATGCCTATCCAATCCAAAAGCCACGGCTCGAGCGGCATGATAGGTCAAATCTTTTCCGAGAGCCGGATCGTGCCCAGTCGAGAAACAGATCTGGACTCCGGCTTTCACCAACTCTGAAACATTACGGAAAGGAGCATCATAACCATCCTCCGGTTCAAGGGGGCCTGTGTACAGATCATCGATGATCACCGGAATTCCCGCTTCTTTGATTTTGTCGGCCACCTTGCCACCCTGAACACATCCTCTGAATATAGCTTTGATCTTTTCTTCTTGGACAAATTTAATAGCCAACTCAATGTCCTTGGCCTTCTCGACAGATATAATAACAGGCAACATGCCATCCAGAACCGGGGCCCACGCCTCGTACTTGGGATTCAAATCCGGCACGATGATGTTGGGATCATCCGCCCCCTGTTTTCTCAGCTTCAGATAGTGACGCACTTCGTTCAAGTATTCCTGGATTTTCTCGACCAACTTGGCTGTGATGTCCACCTTGGATTGCGTTTGAGGCCCCATTCTGGCGCCCCTTGTCAGCCGCGGTGACATCGGAAAATTGATGAAGGATGTTGCCACCTCTTTGACGAGCATCTCATCGATGGTCCACCCATCCATTTTCACCAGAGCCGACATCCCTGGATAAGTCCCGCCGGAAGGAGCGACCAATGCGGTCGTGGTTCCGTTGATACGGGAGGTCTTGAAGTGAACCGAATGGGGATTGATAGCCCAGGCTACTTTGAGCTCTGGATTCTCCTTGCCCATCTCCCTCATGTCCACTGTGCTGGTGATAGCGGCAACCTCGGTCAACCCCAAATGTGTATAGGCATCGATTAATCCTGGGTAAACGAACAGGCCTGAAGCATCGATGATTTTCGTTCCATCAGGCGCAGGGATATCGTCGCCAATGGCAGCGATCTTTCCCCCCTCTATCAACAGGTCTGCGTTTTCGAGAGGCTCTCCCTCGACCGGTATGATCGTGGCGTTTTTAATCAGATACCTATCCCCATCTTCCTGCGCTAAGACAAACACAACCATCGCTGCAACAATAATCGCTAGTATCGCAATTTTTTTCATGGCAACACCTTCCCTTCAGGTCTTTTCTTTTCTGGTTTTTTCTTCTCCTCTTCTTTTTTCTTTCTCTCTTCTTCAGCCTTCTTTCTCGCCTCTAAATATTGTGCCCGATCGAACAAAATCTCCCCGTCAACCACGGTCATCTCGCATATAGTGTATGGATCGAAGGGATGTCGGCTAAAAATGGCCAGGTCACCATCCTTACCTTCCGCTAGGGTCCCTGTCCTTTTGTCTATTCCCATGATGATGGCCGGATTGAGTGTGATGGTCTTGAAAGCCTCGATTTCCGACAGGCCTCCGAATCGCATGGCTTTTGCCGCATCATGAAACAGTCGGCGCATTCTCTCGGCATCATCGGAATTGACGGCCGTCAATACGCCTCTTTGGGTCATCAACGCCACAGCATGGGGCATGGTTTTGAAGGCTTCCCACTTGTAAGACCAGTAGTCGGCGAATGTAGAAACAGCCACGCCGTATTTCACCAGTTCGTTCGTGATCCGGTATCCCTCGAGTCCGTGTTCGAAACACACCAGTTTCACCCCGTACTCTTTGCAGAGTTTCATGATGGACAACATCTCCTCGGCTTGGTAAGCATGGCAGCGGATCAAGTATTTTCCCTTGAGCATGTCGGCAATCACTTCCAGCCGATAATCTTTTTTGGGGGGCAAGGGCGCAGGCTTTTTTTTCTTTTTAGCCAACTTTGCTTTGGCATCGTAATCTTGCCAGTCCCGCATATAGTCCTTAGCTTTTTCGAATTCGCGGCGAATAGAGGCCTCCACTCCCATCCGGGTTTTCGGATACCGGGCGGGACCGATTGAAAAAAAATTGCTCTGCTTGGGATTTTCCCCGAGAGCCCATTTGATAGTTGGAGGCGCTCCCTTAAAAATCATCTCCTCGGCACTCTTTCCCCAACGAAGCTTCAAAACAATGCCTCGTCCCCCGATGGAATTGGCCGATCCGTGCATGGTGTGAATGGTGGTAACCCCACCCGCTAGGGCATAAAAGATGTTCATATCTTCGTACCAGATCACATCCTTGATATCCACTTCTGATGTGATGAGATTGCCGCCCTCGTTGACTCCCCCCTCTATGGCAATGTGAGAGTGGGAATCGATGATACCGGGCATCACCCACTTACCGTTCAGGTCCACCACCTGTGTCTGGGAGTCTGCTTTGAGTCCTTTGCCAATCTTATTGATCTTGGTTCCTTTGAGCAGGATATCTCCACCTTTAATGGTATCGCCTGCAACCGTGATGATATTGCCGTTGGTAAAGAGAATGCTTTTTTCCGCACCTGAGACGAACGGGCTTCCTGCAAATACAAAAACCGCTAAAATCACTATCCATCCAATCGCTTTTCTCATCTCGTCCCTCCCATTCCTGGAATCCGCTTGGCCGTAAATTCAGACGATCCTTCGGTTCCTTGCACAACCGATCCGGTCATCTTGTCGTTTTCCACAACTCCTGTAAAATACAAGTCGATCTCTTGACCTCCGACAGACAGACTCATCTCGAAATAGACTTGGTTGCCGGAAACCGTGCCGCCTGAAAAATCAAAAACACCAAAAGGAGTGGTCAATTTGCCAGACAAAGCGGCTTCTTCCTGAACAAAATCCATTGTCAGTTTCAATCCGACCTCTTCGATGGAAATCTCCCATTTCCCGGTTACATTGACAGTGGGTTTTTCTTCTTCCTTAACTGCGGCTTCTTTGAGTTCGAACTTATTGCCGTCTGCAAACACGTACTTGACCTTCGCTTCTTTGGCCAATATTTCGCCCTCGACCAGTGCAAGATTGGCAATTTTGCCCGGCTCGATTGTCCCCAAAGCTTTTTCCAACTTTAAAAACCTGGCTGCTCCAACTGTCAGAGCATCCAGCGCTTTTTCCTGAGGAAGCCCGTTTTCTATAGCCTTCTGGATCCCTTCCATAAAGCTCTTGGGATCGTCTGTTCCGAAAGAAGTGAAGGTAAACGGGATGCCTGCCTCAGCCAATTGTGCTGGATTTTTCGGATATGATTCTTTTTCTGCTTTATCCAGCACATCCCTTCCCTTTTGTGCATGAATGCTGGTGCCGGGAGCTTTAAAGGTTAAGGGTAAGAATACCCGAGCTTTAGCTTTTTTTAGCTCTGGAATCGCCCGGAAGGCCTCGTTACCGATATCACAGATGAAGTAGTCCAGCTTCAATTCTGCGGCCAAACCGATGGCCCGGCGGATATCATTCTGATTCCGGCAGAGGAAAACCACCGGTTTTCTTCCTGTCGCATAATCGGAAAGCAATTCATGTTTGACACTGTATTCAGGACGGGAGATTCCGTTCATTTCTTTCATCCACCGCTTGTTGTGTTTATCAAAATAAGCGGCGTCAGATAACTCCTGCCTGAGCATCGCCACAACACCCATGAGCGAGCTGGGATACACCATAAAGCTGGAAACGGAAAAACCGACACCAAGGCAAGTATCTCGCAGGATTATGTTTGCATTTTTATCCGTGCCGCTGAGGGAAAACACAGAAGCTTGGCCTGTGAATATGCCTCTCTCCGGCAGCACTTGGGCGGTCGTGAAACCGGCCTTGTGATATTTTTCCAGCGTCGATTTAGTGATTTCAAAATGGTCAAAGGCTTTAAATCCAGGCTTTATTCCTCTGTCCTCATCTGTGTACTGTCCCGTGTACATCTTTGTTTGATCGAACTTTTGTTCCGGGAGCTTGAGCAGAGATTTTCCCAGAGGATCTATCAATCCCGGATACACAGTCAGCATGCTCCCATCGATCACCTCGGCATCCTCAGGAACATCGACTTTTGCCCCCACCGCTTCGATCAGGCCGTCCCGGATCACGACCGTCCCTTTCTCGATCGGAGGGCCTGCCTGCGTTACAATCCGGCAGTCCTTCACGGCCCAAACTCTGTGAAGATCGTCTTCTGAGCGAAGGATGGGAGTGTGTGTGACCAAAAAAACAATGAGGCAGGCGGTTAAGATAATTCTCGTTTTCCTCATTTTGCCTCCTTTTCCTGAATTATTTATAAAAAATGCTGATATCTTCATCCACTTTCATAAAACAGAATTTTTAAATTCATTTATCTTGAATTATTCATAAAAAATGCCGGTATTTCCCATTTTTACAGCAAGATCAGATAGATATTCTGATATTGCTGTAATTGACAACTTAAAAACTTCTAAGAAAGACTTTTTTATCATAATCGACATTAATTGTGAATAATCCAGGATGTTTAAACTCCATCCTCTCTAAAGCTATTCATACGAAAAACTAAGCACAAAAGTTCCGTTTATCCTCGCCATTTGGGACTCTTTTTTGTTATGATAGAAAAAATCCCGGACAGAGAGGGATAGAGGATGAACGAAACAAAATCCAGCAACACGACAAAAAAATGGCTAGTGGGTTGCGGCATCGGATGTGCGGTCATAATCTTGATTTTGATCATACTCGGCGTCGGCGGCTATGTGTTTTTCAAAAACTTGATAGGTGAATTTAAAGTCCAGGAAGAGTTGATGGCAACCTTGACCGAACGCTACGGAGAAATCAGAGAATTCTGTCCCGATCCAGATGGATCCATTGGCCCCAGCCGAATCGAGGCGTTTTTATCCATAAGAGAGGCTTTTACCCCATTCCAGGAGAAATTGGAGATTTCGATGCGAGAACTCCAGGATAAGGCGGGACAGAGCGAGGTAGAGGTCAAAAAACCCAAAAATGTTTTCGAGATGGTGAAGCTTGGATTCGGTCTTATCCCCCAAATCGCTGAATTCTTGAAGTTCCGAAACCAGGCCCTTCTGGACGCCGAAATGGGAATGGGAGAGTATTACTATATCTATGCGATATCCTATTTCTCCTGGCTGGGAAAACTGCCCGAGGATGGTCCGGATTTCGAGGTAATGGGGCCGGAGGATAGCGAAAGCCGTTGGGGTGAAATGGACAAGGAAGAAATAATCGAAGAGCGCAGGGACAGCATGCTCAGACGATTGCACCGCACACTTCTGCCCATGCTGCAAAACCAACTGGAAAAGCTGGTGGCCACAGGCGCATCTGAAACCCTATCGGAATGGAGAGGTCTCCTAGAAGCGGAAATCCAGGCCATGGAGGAGGACCGTTTTCGCCTTCCCTGGGAGGACGGCCTGCCGGATGTGATCAAAGCATCTCTCGAGCCATACCGGGATCGATTGGAGCAAAGCTACAATGCAATGACCAATCCGTTTGAACTCACAATCGAACAAAGGTAATCTTCTAGAGTTTTATTTGGAGTCTTACTCTGCGGATGCTTTTTTGATCCGCTTCGAGGATGACCATTCTGAGCTCTTTTGTATCGATAATCTCTCCGCGCTTGGGAATCCTTTCCATGAGAGATATGATGTATCCGGCAATGGTATTGTAATCCCCGTGGGGAATCGACATTCCATAAGAGTTGTTTAGCAACGGTATTTCTGTTTTCCCGTCACATTCGATTATCTGACCGCTGACCTGGTGAATATCCTCCGCATCCTCCATGTCTTTCTCATCACGGATATCACCAAGAATCTCTTCCACTAGGTCTTCTATGGACACAATGCCGACAACTCCGCCGTATTCGTCGACGACAAAAACCATGGCCTTTCGGCTGCGTTTGAGCTCCCTCAGCAGAGAATAAACCCGCTTGGATTCAGGTTCGTGATAGACGTCTCTTTGGATGTACGCGGCGATGGTCGCCGGGGGAGGCTGCGCATACAGGACATCGAGGACGTTCACGATTCCAATCAGGTTGTCTACCCGTTCTTCATAGACCGGGATTCGCGAAAATCCCGTCTCAGAGACCTTCCTGTAGAAATCCTCAGGAGAGGCTGTTTTGGGGAGGGCAACAACATCCACCAGAGGTGTCATCACCTTCTCCAAGGTCATGGTTTCCAGATCCAAAACGCTATGGATCATGTGGAGCTGTTCTTTCTTGAGAATTCCCTCTCTATCTCCCATTCGGGCTAAAAGCTTGAGTTCTTCGCGCATGACCCTTTGTCTTTCTTCAACATCCTGCTCACCTGCCATCCTCACAATGAAATTCGTGATCTTCGTCACCAGCCATACAACAGGGCGAAGAAGCTTGCTCGCAATCCATAGACCGGGGGCACTTTTCAAGGCCAGCGTGTCGGCTTTGACACGAAACGTCGTTTTAGGAAGGATCTCTCCAAAGATCATGGTCACCAGGGTCATGATGATGGTATTCAAAATTGCATGGATTCCCTCCCTTCCGGGAAGAGCAAAAATGATGAGTTGGAGCCCGGCCATGCCTGCCGCTGCAGACATCAAATTATCGCTGACAAGAACAGTTCCCAGCATCTTATCTGGCTCCTGCCACAACCTCTTGATAGTGAGCGCGCGTGAATTTCCCTGCTGAGCCAAAACATCAATTCGCGCTTTCGAGACGGAAACAACAGCGGTTTCTGACCCGGCATAAAAGGCCTTCAGAAACAAAGAAAGAACAAGCAACAAAGAAAAAACATAAAGGGAAACCTGGCCAGTGGGAGCGAGAGGACTCCCCTCTGAAGCGCCTATAGGAGCAAAACCCATAAACGAGCTGAAAACAAGGACAAACGGAAGAAAAAAAAGATTCAGTCTTTTTTTCCGATCTTTTTTGGGAGGCTTCCCTAACTTTCGGATTTTAATTAAATTGACTCTTTTTCCAGCCATCTTGATGACTTCATAGACCAGCTTGTTCGTATTGTCGTCAATGACATCTCCCTCATTGGGTATGGCTCCGTGGAGCTTGGTCACATACCCGCCAACCGTATCCGCTCCTGAAATTTCGAGTTTGAGTTTGAGCTGTTTGTTCACGCTGCGGAGACTGACGAATCCCGGGACCAGGAAACACGTCGGATCTTTCGGGTCTTGGGAAATCGTCATTTCAGACAACTTGTCATACTCATCAAAGATCTCTCCCAATACCTCTTCCACGATGTCCTCTCCCGTGATCAAGCCGGACACACCACCATATTCATCCAGCAGTATGGCCATCTGCTGTTTTTCTCTCTCCATTTGACGCATCAGAACCCCAATTTTTTTTGTCTCGTACACAAAAAACGGTGCCCGGATGAGCGTGCCCGCATTGCCGGGATTCAACTTTTCGAAAGTTTCCGTGCGGGACTGGAATTCTGCGATGGTGAATTGCTCAAAACTTTTCCCCCCGAGACTTTCTCTTGTCAGCTTTTTCCATCGCGGCATGTCTTTCACATAAAATATGCCGCAGATGGTATCCAGATTTTCCTTGAAGACGGGGATGCGTGAATGTCCCGCGTCCCTTGTCATATCGAAGGCTTCCCCGATGGTTTTGGTCACTTCGACGCACACCATCTCAGTCCTGGGAACCATCGCCTCCTTGACCGTGATGTCATGAAGTTCGAATATGCTATGAATGAGCTCCCCTTCTGCCTCATCCAGGGCCCCATGATCTTCGGTTGTTTTTATAATAGCCTTGATTTCCTCCTGTGTCAGCGGCGTCTCTTCAGCCACGGAGCGAACACCCAAAAGAGGAAGGAGCATATCGGTCAGGAGGCGCAAGGGCCTCCTGAAAGGGTAAATGACGCAGGAGAAGAACCATAAGGGCTGGGCCACAGCTCTCGAAAATCTCTCGGAATGCTTGATGGCATAAGTCTTAGGGGTGATCTCCCCGAATATCAACAGGATAATCGTCTGGATCAAGATGGCCACGACGTATGCTAACCCTGGATTTTCCCTCTTGAATAGATTGTTGAAAATGAGTGACCCGGTGATGCTCACAAAAGCCATGTTCACCAGCGTGTTGCCAAAAAGGACCGTAATGAACAGCCGGCGGGGTTCATCCAAAAATTTCACGATGTATCGACTGTTTTTTTTGTTATCTCCCTTTATTCTTTGCGTCTCGACTTTGGAAATAGCGGTCAGAGCCGTTTCCGAACCGGAAAAAAAGGAAGAGAACACCATCAACAAACCCAAGCCTATCAGATGAATGAATAAACTAAGAATATTCACTTTGACGCTAATGATATCATACTTTGGGAAGATTCCCCAAGGTCCCACCCCATCGGGATTTGACCGGAGGTTGTGTGTTTGATATACGTTGTCTAGGAGGGAATCATGGGATATGTACTCGACCGCCGTCAATGGTTAAAAACAAGTGCTTTTGCTTTGGTTGGGCTGATGGCCGGGCCCGGTTTGGAAGCCTGTAAAAAAGAGACCTCAATCGCAAAGAAAATTCCGGACATCGATGATCTCATCATGCTCCACAACAATGAAAGCCCCTTCGGCATCTCCCCAAATGCGAGGGAAGCTATAACCGCTTCGATCGATCTTTCCAACCGTTATCCCCATGGCTATTATCCCCATTTGATCGATCTTATCGCGGAACGAGAGAACATACCTCCGGATCATATCATCATGGGCGCGGGCTCGACAGACGTGATGGTCACATTGATTCATCTCGCCAAAACGGAAGGTGAGATCCTGGTGGCCGAGCCCACTTATTTTGATTTCATCTTTTATGCGAAAAGATCCGATTGTGCGCTGAACAAGATCCGATTGAACGACAAGTACGAACATGACTTGGAAGCGATGGAAAAACAGATATCATCCCAAACAAACCTGATCTACATCTGCAATCCCAACAATCCCACCGGATCGATAACGCCGAAGGACAAATTGGAGTCATTTTGTGAACACGCATCAAAACAGGCCCTTGTTGTGGTGGATGAGGCCTATCATGAGTATGTGGAGGATGAAACTTATGCGTCGATGATCGACCTGGTCAAACAGGGGAAAAACATCATTGTCACACGGACATTTTCGAAGATTTTCGGGCTTGCGGGTCTTCGAATCGGTTATGGGATCGCTACTCCGGGAATCATCGAAAAACTGAATAAATTGAGCAGGAACTTCGCTCCTGTTGCCTGGCTAAGCTTGAAGGCGGCAATCGCCAGCTATCAGGACCTAACGTTTATCAAGTCGGTGAAAGAAAAGAACAAACAGGCCAAGTTATTTTTATGCGGAGAATTGGATAAATTGGGGCTATTCAGTATCCCATCCCAGACGAATTTTGTTCTATTCAAGGTCGACCAGGACGCATCAGAACTGACCAAAAAAATGGAACAGCAGAAAATCCTCGTCCGCCCGTTCGGATTACACGACAAACAATGGATACGGATCAGCTGTGGAACGACACAAGAATTGCAGACCTTTTTCTCTTCCCTCGCTGAATTGGTGTGATAGCCTGATCCCGTCTCCTTGATAACCAATCAGCCGGCCATTTTCAAACTCCATTATCCCCTTCCCAAGATTGTCATCGATCAGGCTGATCGTCTACTTACCGTTGAAACTTTCTTCCCTGCTGTAAAGGCAGTAGGTTTTATGTTCTATTGTTGGCTTCTCGCAGCAAACAGAGGATTCATAAAATGGGCCAGGGTTATCAGAAGAACACATCCGATGACATTAAACCATAAATAAGGTATCTCTGAAAAAAAATAACACCCCAAAACGGTCAACTCTGCGATGATGGCAGCGATGAATGTCGCATGTCCCCCGATTTTTTTGAAATAAAAGGCAATCAAAAAAATGCCCAGAATCGTCCCATAAAAAAGAGAACCAAGAATATTGACGGCTTCTATCAACGATCCGAGACGGTTCGCAAACATGGCAAAATTGATGGCATAGATTCCCCAGAACACCGTGGCTAATTTGGACGCGATGAGATAGTGCCTTTCCGATGCGTTTTTTTTGCATACACGTTTGTAAATATCGACGACCGTTACCGAAGCCAACGCATTCAATTCAGCGGATGTGGAAGACATCGAGGCCGAGAGAATGGCGGCCAGAATAAGGCCCACGAGCCCGACCGGTAAAAAGTTGATCACGAAACTAAGAAAAATATAATTGATATCGTTTGTGTCGGCATCCGGATTCGCTCTTTGTATGAGTTCGGTTGCCTCATCTCGAATTCCCAGCTCCGTTTCTCTTGTCTGTTGGATCTTTTCGACGGTGTTATTCAAGTCCGAATCTGAATGGATCTCGATGGCATCCAACATGTCCCGAATGTGATCTTGCTTCTCTCGATGGACACGCTCGTATTGCATTTCCAACTTCTGATAGGCTTCGGCATAGGAACTGTTATTCACATTGGCCGTTTCCACCGAATTGAAAAACAGCGGTGGAGTCACAAACTGATAAAAAACAAAAATCATCGCCCCGGCGAAAAGAATGGTGAACTGCATAGGAACTTTTACGATACCGTTAGCCAATAGTCCCAATCGGATTTGCCCGATAGAGCGTCCGGAAAGATAGCGCTGCACCTGGGACTGGTCCGTCCCAAAATAGGAAAGAGCGAGGAATGTCCCCCCTATGAGCCCTGACCAAATGTTATATCGGTCCTTCCAGTCGAAAGCGAAATTGATGACATTCAATTTCCCCATTTTGCCGGCTACATGAGCGGCATCCAGAAAAGAGATGTCTGCCGGCAGCAGACGTAATATCATATAAAATGCAGCACCCATTCCCAGTGTTATGATCGCCATCTGCAACATATGTGTTTTATTAACGGCATCCGTACCGCCCGATGCCGTGTACACGATGACGATGCCGCCGATCATAAAAATAGTGAGACGGATATCCCATCCGAGAAGGACAGAAATGATCAAAGCCGGGGCAAAGATGGTGAATCCGGCTGCCAAGCCCCGTTGTATCAAGAAGAGGATACTCCCTAAGGTGCGGTTTTTCAGGTCGAAACGCTGTTCCAAAAATTCATAGGCTGTGAAAACTTTAAGTTTGTGGAAAATAGGAACAACTGTGACTGAAATTATGACCATGGCGATCGGGAGGCCGAAATAGAACTGCACAAACCGCATGCCGTCCACAAAGGCCTGTCCAGGGGTCGAAAGAAAGGTGATGGCACTGGCCTGTGTTGCCATCACAGAAAGCGTGATGGTGTACCAGGGTGTTTTTCTATCTGCCAGAAGATATCCCTTGATATCTTTTTTGCCCCGGGTTTTCCAAATCCCAAACAAAGCCACAAAAATAAGAAATGAACACATCAGAATCCAATCAATTCTACTCATGTGCTACACTATTCGTGCTCATCCTGATTTCAAAATTTCCTCATAAAAGGCTTCGTACTGCGGAATGATCTGATCGGCATTAAAACACTGGGAGGCTCGTCTTCGTGCTTGGTTTCTAAAGAGTTCATGCCTCTCAGGATTTCTCAATAGGTCTACAACACTTTCTGCCATTTTTTTTATCTCTCCAATCGGATACAAGAACCCTGTCTCCCCATGTGTTATCACTTCTGGCAGACCCCCGGTTTCCGCACAGATCACAGGCACTCCGCAGGCCATAGCTTCGAGAGCGGTCAATCCAAAACTCTCCTGTTCGCTGGGCAAAAGAAATAGATCTGCACAAAAAAACAAGGGTTCTAAATAATCCTGTTCCCCAAGAAAATAAACATGGTCGCCAAGTTTCAATTCTTTGACCAACTGTTGGATGAATATCCGCTCCGGTCCATCCCCGATCAATATCAGCTTAGCCGGCATCTGCTCCTGAACTTTGGCAAAAATACGCACCACATCTCCGACCCTTTTAACCGGCCGGAAATTGGAGGCATGCATCAGAATCTTCTCTCCCTTCGGGGCATACGTCTCTCTGGTGCAATCAGCGTGTTCCGGTGCCGAGCGTTGGGTATCGACGAAATTGTAAATAACGCGTATTTCACGCTGGATGTCGAATTCTTCGATCGTGCGTTTCTTTAAATATTCTGAAACCGTTGTGACACCATCGGATTCTTCGATCGTGAATTTTATAACCCTGTGAAATGACTGATCGGCCCCGACCAGCGTGATGTCCGTTCCGTGGAGCGTTGTGATGGTTTTAATCCGCCGCGAATCTAAAATCTGTTTCGCCAGATAAGCGCTGGCTGCATGGGGAACGGCATAGTGTGCATGGATAAGTTCGAGATCACAATCCTCGACAAGTTCCACCAATTTGGTCGCCAATCCCAGGGCATACGGAGGATATTTAAACAAAGGATAGGACGACACCCCCACCTCGTGCACAAAAATGTTCTGATGAAACGATCGCAACCGAAAGGGCTGGGCATAACTCACGATGTGGATCTCGTGTCCTTTTTCGGCCAAACCTATCGCCAGTTCAGATGCGACAACCCCACTCCCCCCATGTGTGGGATAGCAAACTATTGCAACTTTCATGGAATTGCATCCAAATATTCCGGGCCGAAAAATGCCACCGGATCGTCCACTTTCAGGGCTTCTCGAACCAGAAACGGCTCTCCATATCTGACGCCGATATAAGCTCCATACTGTTTGTCCCTGATTGCGATTTTATCCATGAATTCAGGATGGCTTATCAGCGTCTCCTCATCTCCGAATTCAGCTTTCTGCGGATGGTCGAATTGCGATTTGTACGCCAGGATCGATTTTACTTTTTGTTCGTGAAAATCCGAAATGTCGACGATAAAAGAAGGATCGAACTCGAACCTAGTTTGGTAGTAAATGACTTTATTCGGCCGAAATGGTTCTTGCTCTGTATCCACTTTTTTCAATCCTGCCAAGTATGCAGCCTTGCGCACTAAATGAGATGTTTCCTCGTGATCCGGATGACGGGAGATCCAATAGGGGGCAAAAACGATTCTTGGTTTATACGCGCGAATTTCTCTGATGATTTTCAACTTATTCTCCCATGAATCCTTCACACGTCCATCGGGAATATCCAGCATTTTACTTGCGGCTAAACCCATAATTTCACTGGCTTTCTGGAACTCCTTGGCCCGTATCTCAGCACTTCCCCGGGTCGCCGTTTCTCCTTGAGTCAACGTAATAACACCGGTGTTGTAATCCAAGCCTCCTAATTTTATGATCGTGCCGCTGCAAGACAGCTCCGCATCATCGGCATGAGCGCCAAAGGCTAATGCATCAAGTTTCACTTCGCTCTCCTCCTGAATTATTCATAAAAAATGCCGTTGACATCATCAAAACATAATGGTTCTCTTCCATCTTGTGTGTGCATTCCTTTCAAGGTGTTTCTTTGCCATCAGGCATGTCCTCCGCTCTAGTTCGGATCTTTAACGCCATTCCCTCATCGCCCTTCTCGGCGGCTGCGGAACTCCGCATGTTCACTCCTAATCTCTGCAATTTTATCCTCTGTTTATCCGGATCTCTCAATCATTTAGTGTAGCCGTGCTCAATACATCCTCGCCGTCCGACTTTGTCGGATTCCCTCGAAGAACGACTCGTGAAGGCTAGATCCTCAATGGCGCTGCGGACATACTTGATGTCATTTCCCACTAAAGTTTAGCCACACAAAATGTAAGAGAACCAACATAAGTAACAACAAATCTAAAAATCCATTTAAACCTATCATCAGCATTTTTTACCCTATGGGCGAGCCGATCTCACCGCATCAGCTTCGTTGACTCACAATTTTACTACCTGATGGTCATAATCTTCCAAATCGATGGTTTCATAAAGTTTATCCAAAAACGCATAACCGTATTTAATTAAAAAGGGGACAATATTGAATACTCTCTCCTGGAGCCGGTTAGTTGGATACAGATTGTTTTTCGCCTTTTGCAATTGCTGAGTTATCGTCTCGTTGCGTTTTTTAGCCGCCCGTAAAATTTTCTCTTCCAGAAATCTCATCTGTCGATTCATTCTCTTCGAGGCAAGGTCTACCGATTTTTTTAAAGCCGGATCAAAGGCCATGACCTCCTGTTTGATGGACTGAAATTCCTGCCCAAGATGTGAAGAAGCATTACGAAAAACCTCATCTATCGATCCAGGAACTTGCTTTTTGACACTTTCTCTGATTATCCCATCCACATCCTTCCATATATCCTGAATATCTGCACCGAAGTTTTCAAGTATGCTGTTGACTTTTTTTTCGATGACGGTGACGGTTTTTCTCGGATAAATGACCGGCATGGGCAAACCAAAACTTTCGTATACTCCTTTCATCTGTGCAAAATAGGCGATCTCTGCCGGCCCTCCGACATACGCGACTGTCGGCAAAAGGGCATCCTGGTAGATTGGACGATGCAGGACATTCGGACTAAAAATTTCGGGTTTTTCGTCTAGAAGAGCAAGCAGCTCGCTTTTTTTGTAAGTCTGTCCCGCACCTTTGACAAAAAAGTCTTCATCCTTTGACTTAATGGTCTGCCTTTCTTGCTCTACAAGAAATAGATTCAATATTCCCTCGTGCAGTTGAATTTGTGTGTGGTAGCCTGCCTGTCTCAGCTTATTTGATGTTTCTAGAGCCCGTTTTGTCGAAGGCGAGTATTCTGCGATCTCGTGAGCAAAAACTTTTTTTCCCAATTTTTTTAATCCGGGATGACTGGCATCCACAAAGACAAGCCCATAAGACATGAACAGGCGGGTCATCCAGCCGGCAAACGCTTCCGCAAACGATCGGCCGGCCTGATAGGCTTCACTCAAATGCGATAGTATTTTCGGTTTGAATTCGGAATTCCGGGTTAAGTCTTGAAGGCACTGAATACAATTCGATATTTCCGCTGATAAGATTAACTTCGAAGCGGGGATTTTGAGGGTCGAGGAGGAAGGCTTGTAATGGATTTTTTCGACTTGATTGTCTTCATTTAATAGGTTTATGTGATCGATCTCGGCAAAATCGTGATCGTCCGACGCAAGCCAAAATACCGGCACATAATTCCCCTGGAAGTTTTGGTTCAGGTGTTCGGAAAGTTTGATCGTAGTCAGAGCTTTATAGATCGTGTAAAGGGGACCGGAGAATAATCCGACCTGCTGCCCCGTTACCACGGCACAAGCACGATCCCGGGTCAATCTTTCGATATTTTCGCATGTCTGGCTGCCGCATCCATATTCCCGGTTTTGCTCTAACAAAACCTCGCCCAGAGATTCCAGATCCATATCACGGGATTTGACTTTTTCGGTTTGATGTCGGAAAGACGCTAAATGGCGAAAGTCTCCGCTGAAAAATTCACCAACTTTATCGTAGGCATAGATGTAGTCATTTGCAAGGGGAGAAGTGTTAATTCTTAAGGATTTGTTATTCAAATGCTTTGGTTAAGAGATAAAAAAGTAAAATGAGAACCGCCAAATTCAGCAATACGACGGCATACCACCGGTTCCATGACCTGAAGACTGGCGGTTTCTCCTGGTCTTTTTCCGTTTGTTCACTATTTTGGATTTTCATTAAATTTTCCTGCCGAAACTAAATTGGAAAAAAGTCGAAAGGCTCCCGGAACGCCCGCCGGAAGCTGCCGGAACCAGGAGTATCCGGTATATATAAAAACTCCCTTTCCATAACGTGTGTACAACAGACCCCCGTTTTTATCCGTCTCGCCGCTATCGCGAGAGGAGAGGATCGGTTCATATCTGTCGTCCCATCGTGTCGCAAAATACAGGCCTCTTTCCTGGATCCAACCTTCAAAATCCTTTAGGGTGATCGTGTTTGGGAAATTCAAGAGAGGATGTTCCGGATCGAGGAACCTGACGGGAGCGTTTTCCATGCTCACCCGGTCCCGTCCGATGGTCAAGGGGTATGGACCAATGCTTTCGATCAGCATCCCTCTTGAAACATTGTACTGGACGATCAAGGTTCCGCCGTCTTCGACATACTGCAAAAGTCTTCCTTGCACATGTTTGAGACGTTCCCGCATATTGTAGGCACGTATACCTGTGATGATAGCGTCGAATCGGGATAACTCCTCACTTTCCAGTATTTCATCGCTCAACTCGACCACTTCGTACCCGAGATTCCGCAGGCCGGCAGCGACTTCGTCTCCTGCCCCCATGATGTATCCAAGTTTTTCCCCCGATCGCTTGATATTAAGTTTAACGACCTTCACACGACTCTCCGGGAAATAGACCTGTCGATTGATGTGGGGATAAGAAATCTCCACCAGAGCACGACCCAACTTTTGGCCGTCGATCTCTGCTTCAGCCGTCAAAAAGGCCTCGTCGGAGTTCTTTGGGGGTCGGACCTTGAAAACGATTTCCCGCTCTTCATATTTGTTGGCAAAAGCAAAAGGGATGATGTCAGGCGAAATCCTCCACCTATCGTTTCCCTTAAGCCGGATTCGGCCGGAGAGATTCGGCGAGTGATTTTTCAATTTGACCTTTATTTTCTTAGGCATATCATCCGGAAAGATACTCACCCTATTTTCCATCTGGATCGTTACCAAAGGTCTGACTTCAAACGACCTGTAAAGTTCACCGTCCACCCTGTCTGTCCATCGATACAAAAGAGGCACAGTGTACTCCAGAAGATTCCCATCGGCATTTACGCTGACCTTAACAAAAATCGATGGAGGATTTTCTGCGTCTCCAATGGAATTCTGTTCACGGACCGTGAATATTCCTTTTCGGGGTGTGGCTTCGAGCCAATATGGCTGTGAAATCGGAAAATCCTCAGGGATGGAGACCGAATTCTCAAAAGACTGAGGCTCATTGTTTTTCATAGGGGTGTCCAAAACGACATCACCGGACAATTTCGGAAAACTTATTTTTTGGATCCTGAAGGGAAAATTCGATCGATTGACAAATGTGGTCGTTATCTTGATCTCATCTCCCGGCGCTGCGGCAAAATCGTCGGCCATTGCCTCAATCCAGAGCCCGGCACACGCTCTAATGACATGCAACAGCTCTTTCTTTTTTATGTTCCCCCAAAAGCTCTGATCCAGTTTGTTCAGCTCCCTGTACACTTCCAGTAAGCCCGGTAGGGATTTATCCGGATGGCCAGAATCATATGACTTCAGAACATCTCCCAACTTGGATTCCACTTTATTACCACCGGATACGCGTTTCCAGGATGTATCGATCCCATCGAAGATGTCGGCTGATGCCGGGGTTCCTGCGACGAGTTTAAAGTAATCGAACCGCGTTCCCCGCCGACTTGTTGCACCGAATCCCTGGCTTTTGTGATTGGAACGGCTTTCTGCGGCCATTTCCGTGTAGGATTTACCCAGCAGAGGATTATATTCACCCGTGTCGATCCTTTGCAGGTTCTGTGTTTCTTGCTGGCGGGGCCGCCAGCTGTTCCAGTACAACCTTTTGGCCGCCCAGGGTTTCACATATTTCAACTGTTCGGGGAATTTTTGGGGATCGGACGCCGCATGAAATGCCTCTTCGATGAGCCACCCCGAGGCTGTGTGATGACCGTGACCACTGGAACCGTCCGTGGCAAACCGGGTGATAATCACATCGGGGCGGAATTTGCGTATCACCCAGACTAAATCCGCCAGAATTTCTTCCTTGCCCCAAAATTCCAGCGTTTCCTCGGGCGTCTTTGAGTAGCCGAAATCGATGGCACGCGTGAAAAACTGTCCGGCCCCATCGATCCGTCGGGCAGCCAAAAGTTCTTGAGTCCGGATGATCCCGACTTCGGCTCCCTTTTCCGGACCGATCAGGTTTTGTCCTCCATCACCACGGGTAAAAGAAAGGTAGGCCGTCCGGTATTTTCTGCCTTTCGAGAAATACGCCAGCGCAGATGTATTTTCATCATCCGGATGGGCCGCAACATACAGGATGCTGCCCAACACTTTAAGCTTGTGAAGTTTTATCTGTAATTCCCCCGCATTAGGAATTTCAATCCTCTGGGGATTCCCATTCAGGACAAGATGTAGTGCGAACAAACACAGGATAGAAATGTACTTTTTCAAATGTCTCTGCATTCCTTGTCTAAATAAAACTGTAGGTCAGATAAACAGACTCGAGACGAAATCGTTATTCTTCTTTTGGCAATTCGATTTTGAAAGATACTTTCAGTTCTACCCAGTGGAGGTACGCCGTTGCAGCCGTTCCTGCCAGGTCATCGAACCCGAATACCATCCATTCCTGATGAGGGGCCTTCACCGGAGTCACCGTTATGCGGAGCGCATCTTCCTCCTGGTTGTACTGGTAACTTCCCCAAGCAGAGTTGATCTTGTTGAAGATAACGATCCAGTCTTTTTCCGATGGGATCATATGGATGCTGTATTTTCCTGCGGGGAGTTTGTTCCCTTCTACTAGGATGTCCTTGTTGAATTCGATAGTCGTGTTTTCGTTCGCACCGGCCCGCCAGGGAAAGGGTTGATCTTTGGAATATCTGTTTCCGGGTGCCAGGCCGTAAGGAACCAGTTCGCCCCAGATCTTTCTGCCTTTTACGCCTGGTCTGCTGTAAGTAATCGTGATGGCGGTGTCAGCTCCTAGAACTTGCATAACGCTGGCTTTCAGGCTAGGGCGAACCTGATTTCCTTGGGCAAACGTTGTGGACGGAAGAAGCAAGAAAACCGAAAGGATCACTGCCAAGCCGATAATACTAAGACGTTTCATACTCTCCTCCTATGAATCTAGAATTTCTATCATTATAGTCGATTTTGCAGAGTTTTAAAACGAATTTCTTGTATGGCAATCCATCTAAGAAAAACTCTTGCAATTTCGATTTTAGCCGAAAAATCCGGAACGGTATTGAGGCGGTATCATTCCGTTCAACCGGAGGTAAACGACCATCTGTCCCCGATGATGCGTGATGTGGTCCACACAAAATAGAAGGAGCTTCCAAACGACAAGCTTATTCTCGCCCATGGCGACCTCTTTATGAACAATTTTGTCAGTTAATCCGTCAACGACCTCGACCCCAAATACAAAAGATTCTTCCACCAACTTGATGACATCCTCTTTTGTTTTGCCCTCAGGTTTGAAGGCCTCTTCCGGCTGAGGGGATTTTTCGCCTTTGATGGTCGCGAAAAACCAGTAATTCCCACCGGCAAGATGCAAGAGTTGCTCTGCAAAAGAGTAGACTTCTTCTGTGGGTTTGAATCCGTATTTTTCGTCCGGCATTGCCTCGGCAAACTCCATGGTGTACTCTTTTGCCTGTTTCCAGACGTTTTGGAGAGACGGGACCATGGATGACGAGTCAGAGGCAAAAAGCCTGGACGCCGATCCCGCTGCTAGGCATCCAATCCCAAGAGCCGTTGTTCCGACAAAATGACGGCGAGAGATTTTTGGCTTTCCCATTTTGATTTTCTCCTATTTTTTTATTTAATCTACCAGATACTGTGGAAGACTTATTCCAAAGTACGAAATTCTTGTCATTTGGTTCAGCCGAGGAGCAGGTCTTCCCCCCATCCAAATAGATGCAAACCGCCCAGGACCAAAACAGCCCCAACAAGAAAGATGGTGCTTAAACAGAACTTATCGAAAAATTTACCCAGCATTTATCTTTTGAATATAATTATAGCATTTCAATTTGAATTTCCCATCGGGCACACCCTCCAGCCCAGTACCCTCATCATATCTGTTAATGCCTTGTTTGAAGAAGAGGAACAACAATTCTATCTTTGGATAAAACTGAAGTTTTGGGCTTTAAATTTGTTGGAGTTGCTGTCATTTTCAGGTTGATCACCTGTCATATCTAACAACTATGCCATTCTTCATCACGAACATCACTTTTCTCAATGCCTGGAGATCTTTAAGCGGATTTTCTGAACTAGCAATGATGTCGGCGCAAAGGCCTTTGGCGATAGCCCCACGCGTTTTTTCGACCTGAAGAAATTGAGCCGCGTCCACTGTCATCGCTCGCAGGGAATCAGCGGGAGGAATACCAGCAGCATCCCAAATGGCCAAGTAGTCCAGCATCATCTCACCCCGATTCTTGCCAGGCAGATCCGCCACTGTATCGGTGCCGAATACCAACTTGACACCTATCTTGTGAGCGCGCTTTAGACGGTCAATAATCTTATCTCCCATTTCCTTTGAAGACTCGAAGAACTCGCCAGTCGGGTCCAATCGTGCGAGATGGTCCGCCGGGAAGTCCGTGCCGACCAACACGGTGCCCTTTTCCTTCATGAGTTGAAGCAGCTCATCGGAAAGCGTGAATCCATGCTCGATGGAATCAGTCCCTCCGAGGATGACATTGCGCGCAGCTTCACCCTCCATAACATGAACAGAAACAGGCAGCCCAGCCGCATGCGCCTCCTCAACGGCCACTCGAATTTCTTGTTCGGAATAATAAAAGGCACTGTTGTCCGCAACCATCTTTATCGCGTCTGCCCCATAGTAAATGTTCTGTCGAACAGCTTTACGGATTTCATCTTCACCGTCAGCATCAATATACTCGTGCAGCCAGAAAAGGCCCTGCTCGGGGGGAATACGTCTAGACTGTCCGCCAAAAGGCGCGATGATCTTACCCGTTGTTAAGACAGTCGGGCCGGTGAACCAGCCTTTATTGATTGCATCACGGAGGTCCATCGCCGCATAGTTGGCATCATTGCCCACGTCTCTTACAGTCGTGAAGCCGACGTGAAGCACATTCTTTGCAGTGTGTAACCCATGGAGAGCCCTCATCGCCGTGCTTTCTTTGAGATAAATACCCTCCAGGCCAGCTCCGATATACTGAAAGTTTAAGGTCAGATGGGTATGGGCATCCATCAAGCCCGGCAACACCCAGGCCTGTGAGAGGTCAATGGTTTCAGTGTCAGGCATGATATTCACATCCGGACCGACTTCGATAATTTTGCCATCCTTCACTAGGATGATTTGATCCTGGGTAACTGTTCCAGTAGCCGGATCGATAAGATTCCCGGCGCGAATCGCAATTGTCTGCGCATACGCTTGGCCAAAAATCAGCAAAATAATAAAAAGAAAAAAGACAGTTTTTCTGGATTTCATCATCTCTAGCCTCCTTTGCTCGAAATCTATCCCAGGGCACAAAGAAAGTCAAGAGAACAAAGTTTTGCGCAAAATACATCCCATTTCAATTTGAGCTGTTGCCGCCATGTGATAATGCCCGGGTCTTCTTGCTAAATTTGGCAAGGAGGACCTTTATCGCAAAGGAAATTTTCACATCGAGCCGTAAAGAGATTAGAGGGCCGTTAGCAGCTTATCGATGTCTTCGAAGTTGTTGAAGTTGTTGACAGATACGCGAATAAATCCAGCCCTGATTACGATATTCAGACAACAGGACTCTCACACTTGATTCGAACCAACGGGCATCCTTAGGTATCACAGATTAGCACTAATCTCTGAACATCCTCTTCATTCCACAAGTCTTCTATATGCAAAATCGGTATGATTTCTTATACATCGAAAGGAACAGCTTTTGGCTTGATTTAAAACTCATCATACTTTCCTTTTGGATAACTTTCAGGGCGAAGTGGGAATTCGGAGAGAAGAAAATATAAATATAGATAAGTAGAAATGATCTTTTTTCTGACCGATTTTTTTTAGTAACTTCTTTTTTCCTCGGATGGCACGAAGAACTTCGAGAAGAAATTTTTTAAGTTCCTTCTCGTCATAATCACTTTTTGTGATGTCTATTTTATCTCCCTCAAATAAGCATGAGATGTTCTTCATACTTTTGGCATACTTTACAGTGGGATTGTTTTCACTGCGCTGAAAGTAAGTTACCTGGATTGTCATTCTTTCCATGTCATCGACATTTTGAATCAAAATAAGAATATGTATGTCTTTATACGTATCATCATTGCCCGGGCCTACAAAAAATTCTCTTTTTATGAAATCATCACCAGGGAATTTTCCTAACTCTGAAACTTCTTCATAAATTTTTCTTAAAATTTTAGAAAAATCCTTTTTTTCCCCAGTTATTCCTGTATAACTCCTGGAATCTGTGAGTTCACTCCCAGATAAAAACATATAAAAAACGATCCACACGACCAAGGCAATTTTAATCGGTAAAAACTTCATTTTTAATAACAGAAAGCTTCTTCTTGGCAGCCTCTACCTAAGGAATGCCAGGATCCATGTCCCTCCTAAAGGCAATCCAGAGATTGCAGCAATATCGATCAAAGCCTCCACAGGTAGGAGACCTTAAAAAATAATCCCCTCTTTATCTCCAAGAATTTGTTGCTTTCTCTGTATTCTCCATCTACCCAGTGGAGTTTTTCATGCAGGGAGCCATAACCAAGCTGGATAACGGTTCCCGGGATATAGGTAAATGAAGCCAGGAAATCTAAAAGCAATTTCTTCCCGTAGGTGTTGTATTCCACAATCCCCCGAAAAAAGAGATATTTGTTGACTTGATATGTGAGTTTATCGCGGATAATCGTATAATCATAAATCATTTGGGAATCAGCCTTCCGGAAAAAATCCGCATACCTCAGGCTGAATTCAGTTTTGAACTTTTCAAAGGGTTGGTAGGTCAGGCTAACGGTCGCGCTGCTTCCTTTTCCTGGGTAAGGGTCTTCGGAATAATAAATAGCATTCCCTCTCATGTATATAGCCATGAAATTCAGTTGCTTGGTGACCTGGCTTCTCATAGTGAAGAGCAATCTGCTGGTATCGAACTTCTGTGAAAGATAGACTTCATTCGAATACTCATAGGAAAGAACGGTACGGAGGTTTTTAAACAGAAGAATATTTAGGGACAGCACATTCCTCATTTCGAAAAGGTTATAAAAGTGGTCTTTCGCTTGTATCAAAGTCAGGGTCGGGGAAATCTTGCGGACGACCTTGGTATCCGGGTAATAATTAGGTTGAATGGCACCAGCTACTCGTGTGATCCCCGTCCTCGTGAGATATCCAGCCTGTGTGTCAAAATCTCTGGATAAACTCTGGACCGTGAAGTTGATCCTCAGATTTCGCGTATCATAACTATAATCCAAGCAAAAAGCATTCCCGGACTTTCTTGCACTTTGTGTTTCCGTCTTGGTTTCGGAGTGAAACAGATGAAATCCCAGCATACTGGATTGTGTGATTCTGATCATCCCATCCGGCCCGATAACCCGATTATACCTGTCTTTTAACTCTCTTCCCGTATAGAATGCGCCGATGTAGCTGTCCTGTTGAAGAGACCGTTTATACCGAAGGATCGAGAACAATGCGTACTTGCCGGTCTGGTCAACTTCTTCTTCAAAACGAGGGGATTCATCCAGCGCTAGAATAGAGGCTAGGGTATTGCTTTTTCCGAGCTTTCCAGTGAGCTTCAATCCGCCAATGGGATCGATAATCGTCCGTGTGTGGACAATGGAAGAAAGGAGATCCGTCGCTCCAGCAAAATTAAAGTTTTCATGTCCCTCAAGAAAAAAAGGCCTTTTTTCCACAAAAAATAGGTCGTAGCGGAGATTGACATCCACCTGGCCGGCGTCGGATTCCACCTGGCTGAAATCAGGATTAAAGGTCGCGTCCAGGATCAAGTCTGATGTGAACCCGTATTTCGAAGTCAAGCTGAAATCCCGAAGCGGTTTCTCCGGCTGAAGCGTCCCCTCATCAATAGTATTTTTTTGGTTGTAGGTAAAGGCAGGAAGAAGTTCAAAAAGGCTATAATGTCTCAGGTCATGATAGATCATAGTCTTCATTTGTGTCAGGAAAGAATACCCCCTCTTGGGATCGAGCGGCGGATACATCCCCTGTTCCGATCTCCGGCTGATCCTTCGCTCGAAAAGGACCGCCATTTCTACTGCCTGTTTATGGGCAAAACGGATGCTCTTGAGAGGGATATGGGTTTCGACTATATAACCTTCGTCATATATCCGGCCTGCACTATACCAAACCAGATCGGCACTGAGATCTTCTTTTCCTCCAGCATAAGTGCTGTCTCCCTGGATGCCCAGGGGATTGATATAAAAAGCATACAGCGATTGTTGATCGTTGAATGAATCCAGATTGATGCAGACCCAGTCGTCAGGGCGGATGGTATCCCTGCTGGATAGGCTTGCTTTGATCTTGTCGGGCGTCCTGTCATAACATCTAAAGGCGAAATAGAGGTTTTCCCTATCATATGCCATGTAAACGATGGTTTTTTCGGCCATATCATGGCCGAAATCCGGCATCCAAGTCTTAAGCCCGGTTATTGTAGGTGCTTCTTTCCAAACAGGATCATTCAGATAGCCATCGATTCTGGGTGGGGTATTCGTCCTCAATGGCCGGAGAGGCTCCTCGGCAAAAAGGCAGCTCGCGCCTATGGTCAAAAAAAAGGATAGGAGAATAATGAACAATGCCTGGATGTTATGCATCCTCATATCTCTTTTCAAACCACGTGTAACTTTTCCTCCCAGTCTATCACAGAAATGGTGGTGGACAAATTGAGGGATTAGGTTGTGAATCAAAAAATTGAAAACAGGGATCAGATGAGGGAAGCAGTTTATTTCTATTTATGATAATATGTACTAGGGAATAAAATGAAAAAAATCGATGCAAGAAGATATTCAGTCTGGATTGTTGTTGCCGTTTGTATGAGTTTGAACGTTTCTCTTTGGTCTCAGGAAGAATTTCGGGCAAGACTTCTGCCGGGACAAGGACCGAGTGCACAACAAGCAGAAAAACTAAGAATTTTGGTAGATAGTTACACCAGCGACGAGGAAGTTATTCATCTCATAGAGGTCTTCAATAAAAGTGGCTATGAGCAATTCAGAAACACCCTTCGAGGAATGAACAAGGGAGCAATTCACCCTATCGGAGGACGTGGCACAAAACTCATCCTTCTTGCGGCCCAGAACATACAAACTGAAAAAGGGAGGCAGATCATTCTCGTTGCCGAAAGCTATAGCTGGAATATTGGGACCAGCTTTAGTTTTGATCAGAGATTTCCCTTTATGGTCATCGAGCTCAACATTAACAACAAGGGAAAGGGCAAAGGAAAAATCTACCTGTCAGCCAGAATCAAGCTGACCAGCAAAGGGACAATAGAAATGGAGTCTTATAGCTCGGCTCCTAAGCAACTCTGGGGAGTGTCAACCAAAAAATAACCATCTGTAAAATCAGGAAGGATCGTGCAGATCTGAGGATGATTCAGAGCCGCTGTTTTGCCTCCTTGTCTCTGGTTAATACTGGGGGAAAAACTTCCGTTTTGTGCCACGCAATAATTTCCGGTTATACCTTTGATTAAGGTTACCTTTGCAGTTATATTTTTTCCATGTCACCAATATTTGACGACACACAATAATCAATTTGGATTTGTCATAAGCTGTCCAATATAAGGGCGTTTGATGAAATAAAAATCATAGTTTAAATATGGGATGAGAATTTTATAAGGAACCGAAAGTTATGCCAAGACCCAGGCCAACGATCCATCGGCTCGCTTGGTAAGTAGCAGGTAACTCAGGCAGTGTTGATGTTTTTTTCGGGGAAAAGCCATATTGAAAAAATGCATCAAGGGATATTCCTCCTAATTTTTCATAAGTGTCCCAAACCGAGAACGTTGGGCCATCATATCCGATGCCGAAGGACACTATATTGGTATCTAAATCAGGAAAAACTGGATGTATCATTTGGCTATCGAAAGCACTTTTTTGATGGGTATATCCGGCTCTAATAGCTATAGAATTTTTAAAACGATACTCAACTCCAAACATAATGCGGGATGTGTTTCTCATGTTGAGATCAACTCCCTGCCTGATATTGTCTGGCTTAGTTCCATAGTAATCCTCGATCATTTCGTAGAACTCGGGATCGAGATCGAATTCCCATTGTTTTATCTCGCTCATACCAATCCTTTGAAAGTCCAGCTGAAGAGTCAGGTTCTTCCCAAGCGAATACATACCCCCTATGACGAATTCCAGAGGTAGGGTAAGGGTTGTGTTCGTTTCCTGGAGAATTCCGAAGGGAGATTCACTCCCTCGCTGGATAATGAAGCTGTGTGCTCCATCGAAGTCTAATGTTACTTTGGTTTGGTATCTTCCTCCAAGCCGGAGATTATCGCTGATCCTTATTAATACACCAGCGACATAACCTATACCTTTGGCACTAACATCTGATTCACTGCTTGCTTGCAAATTTTCTCCAGATCCAATTTCCTGAAAGGTAAATATTCTATTGTATTTCCAGTTAACATTAGATGAGATAATATCTAATCCTGCTCCTACCGAAAGATGCTTTGAGACTTTAACCGCAACGACAGGCCGAATATATAAAGTATTCCATTTTGAGCGAATCGATAAGGTGTTTCCTGCCCAGCTATCCAGCCATCTGGTTTCCATCGAGTGGGGGAAAAATACTCCGATACCGAGGCCGATCCTTTCTTTGATGTTACAGGAAATAAAGGTGGATCCACGGAGTTTTCCAAGATCGTTTTTAGATGACATCGGAATGGCAAGGGATTCTGCTGTCATTGTTATTTTGGGATAAAATAGGTTTAATTTGACCATGAACCCCAACGAGAAAGCTAGGGCAGCTGGATTATAAAATACGGATGACGAATCATCCGTGCGTGTAACGAAGGATCCTCCCAAGGCAGCCGCTCTGGCACTGAGTTCAAATGGCCTGATATCAGAGGCATCAAGAAAGCGAGGAGCCGAGATTATAAAAAGCAATAGGAAAAGAATAGCGGTCTTTTTTCTCAATGAAAAATCTCCTTTATCACTCAAGCAGCCAGCCTCATCCTTGCATCCTCGATCCCGGGAATCCCTGGACAAGTAAGCTTATTAAACCAGTAAAATACCACATTATGTCATGGTTTAATAAGTATTAAAACTTCAATAATACCAATTATTAATATTTTCTTATCACTGCCTCTCTTCTTTGCAACTCATTTTGTAAGAGAACCATATCAAGGAATGGGAGAAGGTGTCAAATTGAAATGGTATACCAAATCGGAATTAATTAGGAACTCATGGTTGACTCAAAAAATTAGGATCTCTGCTCAACTGAATCAATAGTTGAGTTATAAGCGTAACAGTCGACAGGGACGAGTCGGCAAGCAGGTCGTCTCTTTTTATTTAACCTTAAAAGTCGTAATCACGCTGGAGTGTGATTGAGTATGTCGGTCTTCTGCGGATAGATTCAAACTATATTCTCCCGATTGCAATCCATCGGTTTGAAGCTCTATCAAAAATACCTCTGTGTTATCCTCTTGATACTTATTGAGAATATTGACGGTTACAGGAATCGTTTTTCCAGTATCGGCTAAATGATGAATAAGATTTGCAGAAAGTTGAATATCCGGTCGCTGGATACCGGAAAATGAGCATCTTACCACAGCCGATATACGATTCGTTCCTTGTGCCAATTCTTCGACAAGCGGTGAATACTGGCTTGAGTCAAAAGAATAAGCGGCAGATGACTTTTTTAAATAATAGGCGTCCTTTTCCGCTTTAAGCAGCAAGGGTGAATAGAGTTGGATACCAGAATCTGGGCTTTTTAGAACCTCCACTGATGATGAGGCAACCGCTCCTCTTCCCGTTTCCAGATTTCTTAAAACAATTCGGCATTTGTACTCACCTGGGTCAAGGGGCAATAATGTAGAATAATAAATGTTTTTTAGCGGCAACTTCGAAAAATCCAATTCCTCTCTTTCGATTTTGAAAATATTGTCCTTGTTATCGAAAATAATGCTCCCGATTTCAACCTTATTACCGGAGAGTTCTTGAATATTCTCCCTATTTATTTTCGAATACAGAGCAAGGTTCGGTTTTCCTTTTATCACAGATGGTAAAGCCACCAGAGGAAAGCGAATGGGTGTTTGGAAAATCGGGTCTTCGCTTAAAGCCAGGTCAACCAGATGGAGCATCTTCTCAAGCTTGTTGTATTTGCTAAAAAGCTTGGGATTGAAGTATCCTTTTTGGGCATGAACTTCACAACCGGGACGATCGACTTTGACTTTTAGCTTATGGTATTTCCCATCCCATTTCTCATCGACTTGGTAGCCAAGGACATAATAACAGGCCGTTAAATTTTGAATTTTCTCCAAGTGTGTCTCATAACTGTTGATATCGCCGAAGTATTTTCCGCCTGTCGAACTTGCCATAGTCTGGAGTGTGTACCCTCCCCTCAGCCTCGAATTTGCGGCAATCATCGTTCCCATGTCCTCGGTATCCAGGGTGTAGACAGTGCTGTTGGAAGCGGCAAGCTCTTTAAGCATATCCTCGTATCGCAGTTGCAGCAGCTTATTTCCTGTGTCCCACACGTGGCGCGAGCCGCGGGGAGTCTGATGAATCCCATACATAAGGGAATAAGGAACGCCGGAGGAGAAGAGAATGATATGCTTATAGCCGGGGATATATCTCAGGGCTTCTGCAAAATCTTCCATTTTTTGGACAAAATGCAAAGCAAAAACACCGCTGTCTTGTCTTTTTAGGTGTCTTGCCATTTCGGGAGAAAGACTTGGGGTATCTGTCTCCAGCTCT
>Ga0209979_1001271_pt1 | contig 28391 bp, 24 predicted proteins | sample AnhtaG_FD_183114 | JGI IMG/M metagenome (GOLD analysis project Ga0209979, IMG submission 183114) | Deep subsurface microbial communities from Anholt, Denmark to uncover new lineages of life (NeLLi) - Anholt_01485 metaG (SPAdes) (version 2) | ecosystem: Environmental > Aquatic > Marine > Oceanic...
AAAGCCAATTTGCTGGATGCTCAAATGAACGTAACTTCTTTTATAACAAAGTATTATGAAAATAAATGGCAGCGGAGAGTCCGAAAAAACAAACCCAATTCAAACCCAATTTGCTGGATGCTCAAATGAACGTAACTTCTATTTTAACAAAGGATTATGAAAATGAACGACCTTGCAGACGCCGGGAAAACAAACCCAATCAAACCCGAACCCCTCGCCCCCGTTTTTACCCCCAAAACCAACATACCCCCGAAAAACAACCTCAAAAAATCCCAATTTTCCCTAAATCAAGATATTTTCAGTCTTGTTTACGATATGCGATATGCGAGTGCCTAATCAATAATCGCTTTTGCTATATCGTGGAATGCGCTGCGGGTCTTGCTGTTGGTGCTGTTTGCGAGAATGGAAAATATATAATCGCCGTCTGCGGTGCTGCATACGCCAGAAAAGGCCCTGACACCCCCCATATATCCGGTCTTGGCGAAAATTTTGCCTTTGTACTTTTCTTCTTTGAAATACCTGGCAATTGTCCCGTCCACCCCCCCTACCGCAAGCGAACGCTTATAAACTCTCCAATGCCTGCTTTTGTAAGTATCTGATAATACTCTTGTTATAGCATTTGCGCTGAGTTTATTTTGCCTGCTCAGGCCGCTGCCGTCATCGATATAAAATTGGCCCCTATCAATACCAAGCCCCAACAGGTAGCGCGAAATTACTTGCCGCCCCCCTGCCCAACTGCCGTTTTTGCCGTCCGGGTTACTATTGGCGGAGATAGTTTTAAGAAGCGCCTCGGCCGCTAATCCCAGGCTGTTCTTATTACACCGCGCCAGACAATCAGCTATCGGCGTGCTGTATTCGGCAAGGGCCCTGACGTTGCAGTCATCGCCCACTGTTTTTTCTATGAGCTGACCATTTGTTTTTATTCCTGCTTTAGCCAAATTCTCCGCTAACAAAAATCCGAAAAACGCAGCAGGTCTTTCAATGGCAACGGCAAACGGCCCTGCCTGTTTTCTACATTTACCGTGAACGACAATCCTATTAGGTTCCGGCTGGCGATAAGAGCCAACGGCACTGCTGCCCTTTGATATTGGCTTGACCTTATTGATGAGCTTTACGAAACCGGTTTTCGGCTCGATAAAAACAGCCACTTTTCCGCCGGTATTTTTTGCGGTAAGCTCTATACAATTGCTGTTAAAATTCAAACCGCTCACTTCGCAGGCATACCGCCGGTTCAACTCCTTCTTCGGCCAGTTCGGATGAACGCGCCGGTCATCAAATATGCTGCTGTCAACAATAATATCTTTGACGGTTTTTATACGATTGCGCTTCAATGCTGCTATTATATCTTGAAATATCCAGTCGTTCTCTCGGCCGTACTTAGCATCCGTAACTTTGTCGCCTAACAACGGGTCGCCGCCCCCTATTACTACGAGGGTATCATCACAAAGCCCAACTTTTGTTTTATACTCGTAGTCCGGGCCTAAATATTTTAGTGCTGCTGCAGAGGTAATCACTTTCATATTCGAAGCCGGCACCAGCGCCTTTTGTGCGTTATGGCTATACACTGTTCTGCCGGAACCAGCCTTTACGATATGAATGCAAAATTGGACCTTTTTCTGGGAAGATTGGCTGATAATGCCGTTAATTCGCTTTGCCAAATCCGCCTTCGCAAGGCCGCCAAGGCAGATAGTAAATACGGCCGCGACCAATAATTTTTTCATTCGAGCTTTCATAGCGCAGTAATTTATTACCACAAATATTCAGAGCATTCAAGCAATAGTTTGGCCGGCGGTCGAAGATATATATTCTGGCCTTAATTGGCTTGAAATAGTCGGCTGCTGTTTGTAAAGTTAATTATAGATTTAGCGAGAAGCTGAAATTGTTAAATTAAAGTGTTATGCTATAACAATCGTACCAAAGGGAGGAAAAAGTGAAATTGTACCTTGTCCAGCACGCAAAAGCGGCTTCAAAACAAGTGGACCCGGAACGCCCACTGACTGAAGAAGGACACCGGGACATACAGAAAGTCGCTGCATTCATTAAACCTCTAAACTTGGCTGTTGATTATTTGTGGCACAGTGGAAAGAAACGGGCTGTCCAGACGGCTGAGGTTTTGACCGAAGCTGTCAAAGTAAAAGAAGGCACAATCGCGCGAGACGACCTTGGGCCGAACGATGACGTTACGGCGTTGAAAAATGAACTTGGCTCGAACGAGCAGGACATTATGATTGTCGGGCACCTGCCTTTTCTCGGTAAGCTGGCGTCGCTGCTTTTAAGCAGTGACGAATCAGCCAATACGGTGGTCTTTAAGCAAGGCGGTATCGTATGCCTGAGCCGCTCCGAGACCAGTCAATGGCAAATCGAATGGATGGTAACGCCAGAGATACTTGTCTGATGTCTTGTCCCGGTCGCAATGCTTGGAAACAAAACCTGATTATGACATCTTTGCCAACCAATGCTGGTTCTTTTAGCAAAGCCGTTCAGCAGTTGTGGGAGCGTATGAATCCGTGCACGCTCTGTCCACGTATGTGCAAGGTCAACCGCAGCAAGGGGCAAACAGGGTTCTGCGGCATCGGTGATATGCCGGTGGTTAGCTCTGTGGGGCCGCATTTCGGTGAGGAGAACGTCCTCGTTGGCTCCGGTGGGTCGGGGACTATATTTTTCGCCGGCTGTAACTTAGGGTGTATCTTTTGTCAGAACTTCGATATCAGCCATCATCGTCACGGACGCCAGGTAACGATTGAGCAGTTAATTCGGTCTATGGTTGAGCTGCAAAGTTACGGCTGCAGCAATATCAATTTCGTTACTCCTACGCACGTTGTCCCGGCTATTGCGGCGGCCATTGAATTGGCACGAAGAAAAGGTCTGACGCTGCCGATAGTTTACAATACCGGCGGCTATGATTTAGTTGAAACGCTCAAATTACTTGACGGCCTGGTGGATATTTATATGCCGGATATGAAGTACTCAGACTCGGCGGTTGCCGAGAAACTTTCCGCCGCGCCGGACTACCCGGAGGTAAATTTAGCGGCTGTTAAGGAGATGCATCGGCAGGTGGGCGATTTACAAGTAGAGAAAGGATTGGCTACACGCGGGCTTTTGGTTAGACATCTGGTTTTGCCAGAGAACCTGGCCGGGAGCTTTGCGATTATAGACTTTTTAGCAGAGGAAATTTCGCGTTCAACTACCATCAATGTAATGGACCAGTATCGTCCCTGCTTCAAGGCCTTTGAGCATAGCGAGATAAGCCGGCGGCCGACCAGACAAGAGATTGAATCTGTGCGCCGGTACGCAATCGAAAAAGGCCTGAACGTCCTTTCGTAGCTCGTGTTTCTTGACTGGTTAAACGGGCATCGGGCATCGAGATCAAGCATCCAGTATCGAATCATTCTTCAGCCCCGTGCGCTTGCGTAGCAGTTCAATGATTTTTTCATGGCCTTTTTCTTTGGCCTGCCACAACGGAGTCCGGCCTCGGTTGTCTATTGCGTTAACATCGGCGCCGCTGGCAATAGGGAGTCTTGCAACGAACTTGATTGTGATGTACGCCACGCATGAAGCCAGTCCGCTGTAGTCCGGGCAGTCGCGCCGGTTTCTTTCGCTTGATTTAACAGGAACTTTCTATGAATATTATCCTCAATTAGAGCGAGATTCGACGCAGCGGGTACAGTTAACCAACCTTTGTGAACAAATTCGCGCACATTAGGCGGCCAGCTTAGAATTTCCTCTTGCTCTTTTACCCAACCAATAGGACGATTGCAAACGGTCGCGACCTGCTCGGTGGTCATACCCCCTTCCCTGATTAAAGCCACCACGGCCACAGCCATTTCGATAGGACTCAGGTCTTTTCGGAACAGGTTTTCTGCGAGCGCTACCTCACATATTTCTCGTTGGTCTGTTTGAGTGATACGGACTGCGACTTCCTTGAGCCCAGCTCTTCTGCATGCAGCAAACCTGCGATGACCGGCGATAAGACGATAATATTTGCCGTCAGGAGCCACCACGAGAGGGTTAATGAGGCCAATCCTTTTGATTGATTCAGATAGCTCGGCAATGCCTTTATTCTCTCCTTCCAACCGAAGGGGGTTTTCGCCTGCATCTATTTTTTCTAACTCAATCGTAAATTCCTTTGCCTTTAGCATAGTGTCCCCTTATATTTCGATGTTGGCTACAATTAGCTTACGCCAGTTTTTCCAGACACCGTAATAAATCAAGAGTCCTGATGGGGATTGGCCGGGTTCCAGAACACACTCAACGATAATAGGGCCTGTCGGCGTTACCATTAGACGCCTTACTACCGTTAGCTTGCCGTCTTTGATTACACAGGCCCATCGCGTTGCCCGGATTGTTTCGGGGCGTTCCACAAAAAGGTCACAGATGTGCCTGGTTATTTGTCTTTTTGTGTATTCCGCCATCTTAGCTAACCGTTAAATCGTTAAACATTATTTTCATCAGTAACTTCCTTATCTGATTGCTCGGTAGACTGTTCACTCATCTTAAATGCTAATCGGGTATCTTCTTGAGCGGCGAGATCCACAGATAGATCTCGTGTTCGTCGTCGTCCTCATTAGAAGTAACCTTAACGACCTTGTCTGGCCTGACTCCTTCCATTCCGAAGTCATGGGAGACAATCCGCGAGCCGGGCTTGAGCTTCTCCAACTGCGGGATCAGCTTCACATTCAGACTCGGAAGCAGGTAGAGAGTGACTACGTTTACCTTGCTGAGGTCGAGGGTGAAGATGTCCTTCTGCTCAATTCTAACCAGGCGTCCAACCTTGTTCTTCTCCACGTTTTCCAGCGACTCTTTCACACGCTGCGGGTCTATGTCGTAACCTACGGCCTTGCAGCCGTACCTCTTGGCCGCCGTCACTACGATCCGGCCGTCCCCGCAGCCCAGGTCATAGACCAAATCGTTCTTTTTGACTTTTGCTAACTCCAGCATTTTGTCCACCACGTCTTGGGGTGTAGGGACAAACTGGACATCCGGTTCACGGGTATCATTGCTTTGCTCGCTTACCTCCTCAGCTGATTGTTCAGTCGACTGATTATCTATTTCTTCGATTTGGCCTTCAAGATCTTTTATAGTTGCTTGTAATTCTTTGACCCATTCCTCATATGCACGAAGTTCCTCAGTTTTCTCTTTCAACTGCTCGCCAAGCCTTTCTGCCTGTGCTTTGGCATCTTTTGCCTGGAGAATCGCTGAGTCTCGCTCATTGGTTAGTTCGTTGACCTGATCCAGTAAGTCATCATGTGCTTGCGTAACAACAACCAATTCTGAGTTGGCTTTCTCCCAATTTTCGGAAATAGTAGCTAAGTTTTCTTTTAGCTCGTCCCTCTCGCTTTGGATTTCCTCTATGATAGCCTCGACCCTTGCCAATTCAGCTTTGGCCTTTTCTGCTTCTTCAACAGCTTTGTCTCTTTCCTGCTTGCTACCATCGCAACCCGTCAGGGCTAGCAAACAAACCAACAAAAGCAGAAATTCAAAAGTCGGTTTCCATTTAGTCATCTTCGTGCTCCTTTCTCTTTTTCCTGAAATAACTATTCGAAAATCTTACCAAGATTATCCATTTAACACTCCTGTGTCCTAACCGAGCCAAATAAGGATAATATTTTTTTTGTGAATGTCAATATTTTTCTTGACCATTTGGTCAGTTTTGACTAAATAGTCAGAATCATGAAGAACGAAGCTAAAAAATCCAAAAAAAGCAGGTCACAGAAAAGAGCCAAAAGAACCCGAAAAAAGCTAAAAGAAGCGGCATTGGACGCTTTCAGTGAAAAGAGTATTGATGCCGTAACCGTCGAAGAAATTACCGAAAAAGCCGACGTAGGAAAGGGAACTCTTTACCAGTATTTTGACGACAAGGAGGAAATTGTTGTCACGCTGGTCGAAGAGGCCGTAGAGCATTTAATTGAGCGTATCCGCTCGTATGAATCTGCCCCCGAAACCCTGGAAGATATGCTGGAGCACTTATTGAATGCCCACTATGAGTTTTTTGTCGATTCCAGCGAAGAATTCCTTTTACTCTTCCAGGGCAAGTTGCTGCTGAAGCTTCGGTCTGATACTTTGGATGAGTTAGAAGAGCCATATTTGCGTTATTTAGAAGAGATAGAAAATCAGGTCTCGTCCTATCTTTCCCCGAGAATAGAACCTATGAAACTTCGCCGCTTGGCATGTGCCGTTGCGGGGTTCGTTTTTGGATTTTTCTCATTTGCTATGATTGGTATGACCTCTGATGAAATCGAAACAAGCATTAAGCCGCTAAGGCGGGTTTTTATAAGGAGTTTATGTGGCTTTCTTGGGCGATAATCATAGCCCATCAAAGTTTTTCTGCAAATGACAACCTTGTAAAAAGGATACAAATGATTTGCGAACTATGGAAGTTCTATGGGAAAGAAAGAAACAAACAAAAGTGGATTAACATCCGCAGAGATAAGAAAATTCAAAGCCTTGTTGTTGGCAAAGAGAAACGAAATACTCGGCAATGTAATTTGTATGGAAGACGAAACATTGCGAAAGTCAAGGAGTGACCTATCAAGTATGCCAATTCATATGGCTGATATAGGGACAGATAACTTTGACCAGGAATTTACTTTGGGGCTAATGGACAGCGAGAGAAAACTTATTGTGGAAATTGATGGTGCTCTGCAGCGTATCGAGGATGGTACATATGGAATTTGCCAGGGCATCGGCAAACCAATACCAAAGGCAAGGCTCAAGGCGATCCCATGGACAAGATATTGTGTTGAGTGTGCCAGCTTATTAGAGAAAGGCCTGATTAGGAAAGAAGACTCCTATGGTGGTACAGACTATGACTACGGAGTAGACGGCGAGGAAGATAGGGAACCCAGAGAACCTTATAGAAAAGCAGAGTAGCTATGAAGAGAATAGCCAACTAAACATTCTGTCCCGAGTAAAATTGCTGTGTGAAAGTTTTTGGAGAAGCTGAGTTTAACAAAAGATGTAAGTTGCCAAGAGGCAGCGGATGTTAACTCACTTATTAAAAATTATTTTTTAATTACATGGAGGTTTTAAGATGGCAAGAAAGAAACGTAAAAAGAAGACGACGGAGAAAAAAACAGCTGAGAAGACAGCAACCAAGAAGAAGAAGTAGACGTTTGATAATTTTAAATTATCATAAAGCCATCAATGCTTCTGCATTGATGGCTTTTTTGCTTACTATGGCAAGCAGCATACAAATTTTTGATTGTCTCGGTAGTTGTAAAGTATGGTGGGTTCGTTACTTTGTCGGGTAGTGTTTTCTGGATTGCTCTTTCAATGTCTTTGCGTTACGGATGGCGTAGGCGTGGATGTCATTGTTGAAATATGCGTAGATGCTGTGCGCTTGTTTTGTGTGTTCTTTGAGCCATTTTGCCCAGTTTTGTAATGCGGCTTTTGAATAGTTTCCCTGGTATTTGCCTGTTGGGCCGTGAAAGCGGATATAAATTATATCGGCTGTAACCACGTGAGGTACTTTCATACCCGGCATATCGTGAATGCAAAAGCCGGCATTAAATTCGCTAAGCAGCTTGAAAGTATCTTCTGAAAACCAGCTTTCGTGTCTGAATTCGAAAACGGCTATCTTGTCTTTGGGCAAAAGCTTGATAAAATTTCCGAGCCGGTCAAGGTCTTTGTGGAAATTCGGCGGCAGTTGATAAAGAACAGGGCCGAGGTTTTCCTTCAGCAGTCGAGCCCTCTCGAAAAATCGCTCGAGCGATTCTTGCGGGTCTTTCAGCCGTTTAATGTGGGTGATGTATCGATTGGCCTTTACCGTATAGAGAAAATTCTTTGGGGCTTGCCTGTGCCAATTCTTAAAGGTTTCCTCCTTCGGCAGCTGGTAGAAAGTATTGTTTATTTCCACGGTGTCAAAATGCTCTGCGTAGTGCTCGAACCACTTGCTCTTTGGCAGCTTAGGAGGATAAAACAGCCCTGACCAGTGATTATAATGCCATCCTGAGGTGCCTATTCGAATATCACACTTGGCTTTGCTCATAAGAGGTATTTTAGCCGTTTGGTTAAATAAATTTCAAAATTATTGTAATTTAATATCATAGGTCTGTAAATGAATTGAGTGATGATGAATTAAGCCAAAATTTGTAAAAATCGCTTGACAAAAAAAGGGGAATGTGCATAATTGGTTTTATAAGCAATAATTAAAAAGCGGAAGATGGTGTATGAAAGCTGACATATCCGCTATTAACAAAAAGGAAAGAAACATAAGTACGCTCGTTTACACGCGTCGCGGCTTTCTGAAAATTATAGGTCTTGGTGCGGCAGCCGGGATTACGGCACCGGTTCTGCCAACGTGGGCACAAAAGGCCGGCAAGAAGAAGTGGCGGATGCGGCTGTCAACATCGTCGATTCACTTTATGCAACTGCCCATCGAGCAGGCGTGTGAGCGGATAGCGAAGCTGGGCTTTGAGGCGATTGATATCTGGTCGGCACACGAGGGCTGTCCGCATCTCGATGACGTGGCCAAACGGCTGGGCGCAGAGGGCCTGAAAAAACTGCTGGCGAAGCACAAGCTGAAACTGTTTGCGTTTTCAGTCTATCGGGGCGGCTACAAGCGTTATGCGGAGTTGCTGGGCAAGGCCGGCGGCGGCGTGGCTGTTCAAGGCAGTGCGGGGCCCTGCAAGCCGGAGGAGCTGACCACCCGAATGAAACAGTTCATCGAAGGCCTCAAGCCGTTGGCCGAGCTGGCGGAGAAGTACAATTCTTATCTCGCCATTGAAAACCACGGTAATGCGCTGCTTAACTCACTCGATTCGTTCAAGGCATTCGTTGACGTCAACACATCACCGAGGTTAGGCATTGCACTGGCGCCGTATCACATTCAGACGCTCAAGGCCTCGGTGCCGGAGGCGATTCGCATCTGCGGAAAGCAGCTTTTCTTCTTCTACGCCTGGCAGCACAATCCGGACGCAAAGCAGCTTCCGGGCATCGGCCCGACGGATATGACGCCCTGGATACAAGCTCTCGCGGATATTCGATACCGCGGATATGTCAATCCCTTTATGCACGGGCATCCAAAAGCCGACGTAATGGCGGCCAATCTGGCCAAATCGCGCGATTATCTGAAGAATTGCTATAGTAAAGTGAGACGTAAAAAAGTAAAATATAACCTATAACAACAACAGGAGTTAAGAGATAAAGGAGCTAGTATGGATGACACACAACAATCGGATAAGGCAAACAACCTGACGCGGCGGGAGTTTATGCACGACGGCGCGGTGGTGGCAGCAGGTGTAGCCGTAGGACTCGGCGCTATGGGCAGCCAAAGCGCCAATGCCGCTGCGGCGATGAGAAAAACGCGCAGCTACAACTCTGAGATGGAGTATCGGCCGCTCGGGAAAAGCGGGCTCTGGATATCGGCCGTGTGCCTCGGTGGACACTGGAAGCGCGTCGATAAGATGGTACCGGGCATCTTCAAGGGCAAGGGATGGCTGAGCGCCGACCTGGACGACCCGATCTTCAAGAAGAACCGTCGCGACGTCGTTACCCGATGCATCGAATCCGGCATCAACTATATCGATGCCTGCACCTGGCAGGAGGTGGTAACCTACGCCGAGGCCCTGAGGGGCAGGCGGGACAAGATGTACCTCGGCTTTTCCTGGTACCAGGAGGAAATGCGGAAGAAGGATTTCCGCACAACTAAGGCGCTGCTTGGAACCCTTGACAAAGGCATGCGGGAGGCAAAGCTCGACTATGTGGACGTGTGGCGTATTACAATGATTTCAAAAAGCAGCAAACATACGACGGCGGAAGTGGATGAGATGATAGGTGCTCTCGAGAAGGCCAGGCAGCAGGGCAAGGTTCGCTTCACCGGCTTATCCTCGCACGACCGTCTGCATATCAAATGGATGATCGAGACTTATCCTGATGTTGTTCAAGTAGTTTGCACGCCCTACACCGCCAGGACTAAGGTTCTGCCGAAGGACAGCGTGTTTGATGCGGTAAAGGAGTACGGCGTAGGTGTGTTCGGCATCAAGCCATTCGCCGGCGGTTCGCTGTTCAAAAGCGATAGTTCGCCTGGCAACCCCCAGGCAGAGGAAGACGACAAGCGGGCGCGTATGGCTATCCGGTACATCCTGGGCAACCCGGCTATGACGGCGCCTATCCCGGGTATGATTAATACGCACCAGGTGGACAACATGGTAAGGGCCGTCAAGGAGCGCCGTGAGCTGGACGTGGCCGAGGCACAGGAGCTCGAGAAAGCTATGGATGAAGCGTGGGCCAAGCTGCCGCCCCACTATCAGTGGCTGAAGGACTGGGAGTACGTGTAGAAAATCCCTGTTGACAGATGAATGTGGGCAGCTTTAGGAGAATAAGTTGTGGAACGTAAAATATAACCTGTAACAAAAACCGGAGTTAAGAAATAAAGGAGAAAAGTATGGATGACAAACAACAACAACCGGGTAAGGCAAATAACCTGACGCGGCGGGAGTTTATGCACGACGGCGCCGTCGTCGCAGCAGGTGTAGCCGTAGGACTCGGCGCGGTGGGCAGCCAAAGCGCCAATGCCGCTGCGGCGATGAGAAAAACTCGCAGCTACAACTCTGATATGGAGTATCGTCCCCTCGGGAAGACCGGGCTCTGGATATCGGCCGTGTGCCTCGGTGGACACTGGAAGCGCGTCGATAAGATGGTACCGGGCGTCTTCAAGGGCGGGGGCTGGCTGAGCGCCGACCTGAACGACCCGGGTTTCAAGAAGAACCGGCGCGACGTCGTCACCCGATGCATCGAATCGGGCATCAACTATATCGATGCCTGCACCAAGCAGGAGGTGATGGCCTATTCCGAGGCGCTGCGAGGCAGGCGTGAGGCGATGTACCTGGGGTTCTCATGGTACCAGGATGAGTTGCGGAACTCCAATTACCGCACGGCCAAGAAGCTTCTCGAAACCCTCGATAAGGGCATGCGCGAAGCAAAGCTCGACTACGTGGACCTCTGGCGGGTAACGATGCATGAGCAAAGCCAGAACCACACTTATCAGGAAGTTGACCAGATGATGAGGGCCCTCGAAGAGGCCAAGAAGCAGGGCAAGGCACGCCTCACCGGCTTCTCCTCGCACAAGCGCTGGCATATCAAAATGATGATTGAGACTTACCCCGACATAGTTAATGTCGCCGTGACGCCCTACACCGCCAGGACTAAGGTTCTGCCGAAGGACAGCATCTTCGATGCGGTAAAGAAGTACGGCGTAGGTGTGTTCGGCATCAAGCCATTCGCCGGCGGTTCGCTGTTCAAAAGCGATAGTTCGCCTGGCAACCCTCAGGCAGAGGAAGACGACAAGCGGGCGCGTATGGCTATCCGCTACATCCTTTGTAACCCGGCTATGACGGCGCCGATTCCGGGTATGATTAATACGCACCAGGTGGACAACATGGTAAGGGCCGTCAGGGAGCGCCGCCAGCTGGACGTGGCTGAGGCACAGGAGCTCGAAAAGGCGATGGACGAGGCGTGGGCCAAGCTGCCGAAAAACTACCAGTGGCTGAAGGACTGGGAATACGTGTAGCAGGCGGCTGTCCTGAATCAGCACGATGCTGCAGGGATGTAGAAGACAAAGGTTATGAAACCAACAGTCGCGACAGTGGTTGCGATTGCAACGGGCAGTTTGCTGCAGTTTTCTGCAGCAAACTGCTTCGGAGGATCCATTCCCACCTGTGCCTGCTCGCACCTATGGTTGCGCGAGTACAGGTGCGCAACCACAGGTGAGGCTGCCACCCAACGGGCTTACCCGTTTAGAGTGCACATCTTTCCAGCTATCAACTGACGTGTCAAATCCTGCTTTTTCGCTTGACCTTGGCATTAAAGAAACTAAAATGAGCGGAAAAGGTTTAGTTAAACTCTATCCAACAGAAAGGAAACCGATATGAGCGAAAAAAATCGAGCAAACACCCAGGTACACGAGCGCATCAGCCGCCGCAGGATGCTCCAAATCACTGGTGGTATTGGCGCCGCCGGCGCTGCGGCCTTGACCCTTCCGTCTTGCGCTGAACGTACAAAAACAGCTGCTACCAAAGGTCGCATCAACCAGTCCATTGTGCACTGGTGCTTTGCAAAGTACTGGGATGTCGAGAAGGCCTGCCAGATAGCTAAGCAGCTTGGCTGCAAGAGCGTAGAACTGGTAGGGCCGGAGGATTGGCCGACCTTGAAGAAGCACGGCCTGACATGCGCAATCGCGCCCAATGGCATGCCCGACCCTCCCTTTGTCAAGGGCTTCAATAATCCCAAATACCACGAGCAAGTCATTGCCACCACGAAGAAGACAATCGATAGTTGCGCGGAGTTCGGTGTCAAGGCCGTCATCGCTTTTACCGGCTACAAGTGGCGGGACGCAGAGGATCCCAACAGCGGCGAGATGTCGCTGGCCGAAGGCACCGAGAACTGCGTGAAGGCACTGAAAGAGCTCTGTGGCTACGCCGAGAAGAAGAAGGTCAATCTTTGTCTGGAGATTCTCAACAGCCGAGTGGACATCGAGATGCAGGGCCACCCGGGCTACCAGGGCGACCACACCGACTACTGCATTGAAATCATCAAACAGGTCGGCTCGCCCAGGATGAAGCTGCTGTTTGACATCTACCACGTGCAGATTATGGACGGGGACATCATCAGCCGTATCCGGCAGTACAAGGACTACATCGGCCACTACCATACAGCCGGCAATCCGGGCCGTGGCGAGCTGGACGACAAGCAGGAGATTAACTACAAGCCCATTATGGAAGAGATAGCCAGGACCGGGTACACGGGCTACGTCGGCCAGGAGTTCATCCCGACACGCGATCCTCTCGAAGGTCTCACCGAGGCCGTCGTGCTGTGCGACGTGTGATTCATCGCTCGGTTGACGAATCACGACACAGCTAAATCCGGATTGTCAGGGCCAAAGTGCTTGAGCAGGACGATTGGGTCGGTTTTAGAAGGATTCGTGATTGTTACTCCCTGCTTGGCAGCTTGTTCGCTGACAAAATATTCATCGTGGGTCAACTGGCCGTACCTTATAAGTGCGGGTGTCTCTATGTCCCACTGCCCTACCGTACCATGACCCTGCATCGTAATAAACCCGTAGGCGGCGCTGTCCTTAATAGTTACTGTCCGGCCCGGCAAAACCGTAAGCTCTTTGGCACTGAAGGCCTTTGACTTATAGCATATCCAATTTTCAATGTAACCGGCGGCCTCCATCTGCTTTACGGGCTGAGCGGGTTTGGGACGCATAAAGCGGTTTTTCGCAAAGTCCGGGTCAACATTCAGGTCCCAGTCAATTATCTCAAGCAAATGGTCAACATTTCCTACTTTATCTTCAGGTGTGTCTTTCCAAAGAAGCTCCTTAGGAACAACCTGGTGGTGTGGAACCGACTCGTACATTGCGAAAACGTCCGATGCCTTCTGTGGCTCGTAGGTGCAGAGACTGCCGGGGGCGTGCAGGACTCCCGGCGGGACATCCCAGCCCGTCCCGACTTCCAGCCGATAGGCCGTGGAAAGATTCGTGATCTTGTTGTCGCCTTTTTCAAAGTCAGCCAAACACTGGCGGACCTGCTCCTTGGTTGTGCCCGGCTGAAGGCCGAAGAAGGTATAAGGAAAATCACCTCCGTAGTTGTTTGCCTGCGGCGGAAAATAATAGGCCTCGGGCTTGCCCAACTGACCCGTCAACTTTGCATGTTCGTCGCGATGATGTATGTGATGAGGCAAAGCGCCTTTATTGTCGAAGAACTTTGAGTACATCGGCCAGCTCTGATATTTGTCCCATAACCTCTTGCCGATAAGCTCGCCTTTCAGCTCACTGATTGCCTCTCCGAGCAGGACTTTTTCTATTTTTCCCTTGTCCTCAAAGACAATAAAACTCAATCCTTCATTCGGCGCGGTCAAAGGGCCGTTGTCTGCCGGCGTGGTTGATGAAAACCAGCGTTCGTCAATGCCTCCGCGCTCGCCGCCGAGCGCATAATAGTCGTCCGGATGTAGCTTGATTCGCCGCCCCGGCACACAAAAAGAACGCGGCACCCAGTTCGGCGCCAGGCGGACAATTCCTTTTCCCTGCTCAAGTGCCTTGTTCGCAATAGAATTAGCAGACATAAATCCTCCTTAGTCTATAAGTAAAGTGCATAAGTCATAAGAGCACAAGTTACAAGTTACCCGTGTTCTCTTGTTCTTATGGTTTTTTAATTGTCTCCCATTTTTTGTTCCTGGCGGAAGCGAGCACGGCGTCGCAGACGTACTGCGTTGCCAATGCATCTTTGAGGTCGGGACAGGTCTTTTCGCCTTTTTCGATTCCCTTGACGAAATCGGCTAAGGTATTGATATGCCAGTGCTCATAGCCGATTCCGCACCCTGGCACCCACCAGTTCTTCATATACGGGTGCTTCGAATCCCACGTTTGAATCGTACGCCATCCGCGAACACTGACCGGGTCGCTGTGGTCGAAGTACTCCAGCTCGTGGGCCGTCTCAAGATCGAAGGCCACCGAGCCTTTCTCACCGTTGACTTCAAACGTGTTCTGGTTCTTCCTCCCGCAAGCGTAACGCGTCGATTCGAATGTCCCTAATGCCCCGTTCTCGAATCGGGCCAAAAAGGCGCATGCATCGTCAATCGTCACCGGCATTACTTTGCCCGGCTCGTCCTGCATTGCTCTTTCCTTGATGAACGTCTCGGTCATTGCACAGACCGTAGAGATGGGGCCGATGAACCACGTAGCCATATCGATAGAGTGAGCAAGCAAATCACCGGTTACACCGCTGCCGGCCACTCTCGCATCCAAACGCCAGAGGGCATCGCCACCCTGCGGAACGTCCGGGCTGATGGTATAGTCCTGCAGGTATTTGGCACGGTAATGGAACACTCGCCCGATGCGGCCTTCGTCAATAATCTGCTTCGCCAGCGCCGCCGCCGGAACACGACGGTAATTGAACCAGACCATATTCGGCTTGCCCGCCTTCTCCACCGCTTTGACCATCGGCACGCCCTCTTCAGCATCCATCGACAACGGCTTCTCCAGAGCAATCATCTTACCCGCAGCAGCAGCAGCCAATACAATGTCGTGGTGCGTGTTGTTAGGCGTACAGATATCAATAAGGTCGATATCGTCCCTCGCAATCATCTTGCGCCAATCGGTCTCTGTACTCTCCCAGCCCCAGTTCTCCGCAAACGCCTTGAGCTTCTTTTCGTTGCTGTCGCAGACGCACTTCATCACCATTTCATAGCCGACGTCAAAGAACTTGTTCAACTTGAGATATGCGTTCGAATGGGCTTTGCCCATAAAGCCGCATCCAATTAGTCCTACGTTTAGTTTTTTCTTCATAAGTCCACTCCTAAAATTCCTTGCCTGAACGATTCAGGCCCACTATATCAACCATACTTCTGATTTAGCTCGTCGACCGCCTTCTTGCACTGCTCCGTCACTTTCCAGGCGTCCGCCCAGAAGCACAAATCAATCGTCCACCAGTCGTGTCCCATATCGTTCTTGTTAAGCTCGCCAATCAGCTCGTCAAAATCTATCTTGCCCTCGCCAAAAGGCGCGTGGGTCGATGTTTCGTTATTGTGCAGTGTGCCGTCGGAATCAATCAGGTGGATGTGATTGATTCTTCCGCGCAGCTTCTGCGTCAGCTCCATTATTCCGCCCGGCAGAATTTCCTTTTCGCCCGGCTGACGTGCTCCCGTGCAAGCCACCATATAAGCGTGACAGGCATCGTACATTACACCGAAATTGTCGTTATTGACCTCATCGAGAATGCGAAGAACATCCGACGGCTTATTGAACGCAAAGCCCGGCTCGAACTCCCACGCCATACGCACACCCTTACCGGCGGCGTCCGCTGCGCAAATCTTCCACGTATCGACCACCCGCTTCAACGCCGTATCCGCATCGACCGTATCGAAAATGGTCGGCGGCTGAACGGTATCTACTCGAATGGCCGGAATGCCAATATCTACACAGAACTGCAAATTCTTGCGGAACGTCTCAATATACGCCGAATTGTCGTCCGTATCAATGAGGTGCTGGCTCCACAAATCCGCTGCCAAACCCGAAAAGGCAAGTCCTAAATCTGCCACTTGTTTCTTGCAGGCATCTCGCTGCTCTTTGGTCGAAAGTTTGTCCGGGTTCGGGTGCGGCGGGAAACCACCCAGCTCGATCCCATCAAAGCCTAATTCCGCCACTTTCTTTATCACTTCGTCCCATTGTACCGGATTCTTCTCATAGGGGCCAATCGTATAAGCCCATGAGCCAATTGATATTTTTTTCATAATTTAGTCTCCATTAAAGTTACTTGTTTATCATAAGTGCCAGGGCCCTCGCATAGTCCTTGCGAGCATTCTGTCGGCCTCCGGGTCATTGACAAAGCGTTCGGTTTGCGGGTTCCAGCGGACTTTTCTGCCCAGCCGTAAGCAGATATTGGCGACATGGCAGGTCGTCGTCGAACGGTGGGCAACCTCAGGTGGAGCGATGGTCTGGGCCCGAGTCTTTACACACTCGAGAAAATTCCGATGGTGGCCGGTCATAAAAGCATAGCCTTTCTGAGCGAAGTTGACTTTCCGCATAATGGCTTCGCTCGATGCGGTGATTTTTCCGGTGTCATCGACACTGACCCAGCCTTCGGTGCCGACGAACTTGTTTCCTCTGGGGCCTCTGCCGGGCTCACTCTCGTCATGAAGAACCATCTTTACACCGTCAGGATACGTTGCTGCGACCTCGAATCGCACAGGCGTGTTGAACAGGCCGTCTTTCGGAAACTCCGCCCAACCTTCGTACTCTGTAGGCCCGGTATATTGACTGCCGTGCGCCCACTGAGCCAGGTCGTTGAAGTGCGCTCCAAGGTCAGTCAATTGTCCGCCGGAGTAATCGTATATCCACCGAAAACTGCCATGACACCGCCTGCGTGTGTAGGGCACAAAAGGAGCAGGCCCGAGCCACCTGTCGTAGTCAAAGCCTTTCGGAACGGATTCGGGCTTCTGTGGAGGACATGTCGGGCCGTTATGGTAGTAGCAATGCAGGGTACGAAGCCGGCCGAGCATACCGCTGTGAGCAATGTCCACAGCAAAACGAAAACAGCCATTACTACGTCGCTGGGTACCGGACTGATAAACGGTCCCGAAGCGTTTCATCGTATCGGCGACAGCCCTGCCCTCAGCGATGGTCAAGGAAATCGGTTTTTCGCAATAGATGTGCTTCCCAGCCTTTGCAGCTTCAATGGAAATAACGGCATGCCAGTGGTCCGGCGTTGCTATCATCAAAGTATCAACGTCCTTGCGAGTTAGTATATCGTGAAAATCGTTGTATGCTGAACAGTCCTTGTTGCCGTATGCGGAATCCACTACATTTTTTGCCCCGATGCGGTGGTTCGTATCGACATCGCAGACAGCCAATATTCGCAGGTCATCACAGGTAAGAAAATTTCGCAGATTGTGTATGCCCTGCCCACCTAATCCGATGGCCCCCATCGTGATTCGTTCACCGGGCGGGACAGAGCCGGCCTTGCCCAGAACTGATGATGGGATGAAATATGGCGCAGCTACCGCCGCAGTTACTGCAGCCGTGCTGCGCTTCAAAAACTGCCTTCGCGAAATCGTTCCCATAGGCGATACCTCCAAATAAGCTTTCTAATTCATTTTGCCCATAGTCCCCATTTTAACGCACTGCAGAATGGGAGGCCCTCAATGTGCCTTTCACTCACATTGTAAGTTCTCCGGGGATTTAAACAGCATTTCCCCGGGCAAACTTTCTAGAGTTTCGTAATATAACACGCCTCGTTGCTCGTTGTCAAATCTCATTTGGAGCGGCAAAATATCTTTCAAGCGGAGAGTGCCCGAATGTGAAATCGCCGGACTTTATGAACCTCTGGAGACGGAGCCGAAAAAGCAAAAATAGAAGGCTGCAAGCAGTGAACTTACAGCCCTTTTTTGAACGTACGGGCAAGATTGCAGAAAAAGATTAGTCGTCATCAGAATAACTAATTATCCTGATTTTATCAGCACCATAGAAGTATTGGCCTGATATGAATCTGCCCACGATGGTTAGCTCTACACTGCCATCATCCGGCAAGGCAGTGAGCAGGTCGGCTTTATCAAAAACGGCAAGAATTTTTACGTTACTTTGCGCTCGCCTGCCCGGCGGGATGACCGACTGGTCGGCTGCTTCGATAGCTCCCGGATACAGAACCAGCGGTTTGTATGCATCGACATCGTGCTTGACAATCGGTTCCGGCAGGTGTATCAGGGCCAATATTCTCTGGCCCTGCCTGCTGCGATTAATTGTGCGCGGAAGTATAATGAGCTTGCCTTGCGTCGCAGCGACGGCCTCGTATGCGCCCATATCAAAATCAGGCAATTCGCCGTTATTATCAACGCCTGGAAAGTCAAACGGCCTGATATTGCCTTCTATATCACTATAAACCCCCGCATCCGTCGCCGCATCAATACAGGGCGAACCAGCAGACAACCGATAATCGCCGTTGTCGGCATCAACGAACAACGGGTCAACGTCGATATTGCCTTCGCCGGGCCAGCCATGCTGGATGTCACTGTAGGTGACGATAATTATTGAGCCGTCATTGTTCCATATTTCCGAGGCAAAACCTCCTTGTTTTGCCAGACGTCGGGAACCTTCGCATCGTGCTTCGGTTTCCGAGGCAAAACCTCCTTGTTTTGCCAGACGTCGGGGACCTTCGCATCGTGCTTCGGTTTCCGAGGCAAAACCTCCTTGTTTTGCCGGACGTCGGGGACCTTCGCATCGTGCTTCGGTTTCGTCGCCGCCGTCCCAGAGGATACAGTTGTAGAGTTTAAGTTCGCTCGGAGATAACTGCTGCCAGGAATCACAAGCCACAGCGCTTCCGTTAGGTGCTGAATTTGCAGCAAACGTACAGTTGGTCAGTGTCGGTCGGCTGCGCTCGCTGTTGAGCGCGCCGCCGCTGTAATCTGCCGAGTTCCCGTTGAACGTGCAATTGGTCAGCGTCTGCCTGCCGCCGTGCCTGTTGGAGATTGCGCCGCCGTATTGAGCGAAGTTGTTGCTGAAGGTGCAGTTGTTAAGCGTGGGGCTGTTGTAGCTGAGGTTGTCCATCCCGCCGCCGTAGTCAGCCGAGTTATCGCTGAAGGTGCAGTTGTTAAGCGTGGGGCTGCTGTAGCGGTAGTTGTACATTCCGCCGCCGTATCGCCCGCTCGAGTTGCCGCTGAAGATGCAGTTGGTCAGCGTCGGACTGCTTTTATAATTGTGCATCGCCCCGCCGTGGGCAGCGACTACTGAGTTGCCGCTGAATATGCAATTGGTCAGCATTAGCGTTGTGGAACATAGTTGGTTGGCCATTCCGCCACCGCCGCTTGAGGCGGTATTGTCGCTGAAGGTGCAGTTGATTAGTGTCGTGGCAGCCTCCTGGTTGGCCATTCCGCCGCCATCACCATAAGTTCCTGATGCTGTATTTGCGCTGAAAGTGCAGTTTGTCAGTATCGGACTGCTATCGGCGCTGTTGTACATTCCGCCGCCGAAATCGGCCGAGTTGGCGCTGAAAGTGCAGTTGGTGATTGTCGGGCTGCTGTTGTAGCTGCGCATTGCGCCGCCGCCGAAATCGGCGGAGTTACCGCTGAACGTGCAGTTGGTCACGGTCGGACTGCTGTCCCGGCAGTAAATTCCGCCGCCATAGCCGTTAGGGGCATATCCGTTGGTGATAGTAAAGCCATCAATAACTGAATTGCTGTCTTCGGCGCTGTGGATGTAGAACCCGCGGTATGGCTCGTCCTGGGTGCCGTTGCAGTCGATGATACAGTTCTCCGGGCCGTTTTCACTTCGAACCGTTATCGCCCTGCCTAAAAGGTCGATATCCCGATTACCCTTGCCTGTGTAGGTTCTATCAGCAACCCGGACTGTCCCGCCGTTCCAGGAAATGTTGATTGCCTCCTGTATGGTGGAATGCTGACGTGGAACATAAATGTCACGGGGCCCATCATCGGTAGTGAATGCATAACAGCCACCGGCATTGTCGTCCACAGTTTTATTTCCCGCAGTATCAATAGCTTCAATTATGAAAAAGTAGTTCGTTTTGGGAGAGACCCCGATAAATTTTATGGTATGGCTGGTCGCCAAAAACGCGTAACTTCCCTCGATAATGTAGGGTCCCCCACAAGCCAGGCCGCACCGCACACGCGTCGTACTGGGCTCATCTGTTTCGAAAGTAACCGTCGGCTCAGGACCCGGCACATCGATCTGAACATTAAAAATCTCCGGACTTTCACAGTCGGCCAATGCGGTATCGGTTGCTGTTGCCGGATTGCCCGTACCATCGTCTTGGTCCTGGTATGTTGCGGTGATAATTTCACCGTGAAGTAATTGCAGTGTCCCGTCTTCGATATTGGGAGCGCCTGAGCCGGTTGGAATTGTCCCTGTAAAAACGCCGATAGCGGGTGTTCCTTCAGTCAGAAGAACCGTTTCCGAATCACCACCTGCCGTGAGGGTCACTTCCTGGCTGCCTTGCTCCTTAAGGTCAGAATCGAGCAGTAAGATAGATACAATGCTGGAGCACGAATAAACATCGTGCTCGAGACTTACGAATCCTCGTGAGGGCACGGCCGCAGGCATAGCGTTAAGAAGATTAAGGCGGCCATCTGAAAGGCAAATTCCCGGCGAAATCGGGTCGCCCGTCTCCATAAGAATATCATATACTTCATCAGATGTCAGTGTTGCATTAAATGATAGTAAAAGGGCACAGGCACCAACGACATGCGGGCAGGCCATTGATGTCCCGGTTGCGATTGTCGTGTAACTATCGTAAGGTGTCCCCCTGGATGTTCCACCGGCCCGCAGTGACAAAATGTCCACTCCCGGTGCCGCTATGTCCACCCAATCGCCATAGTTGGAAAAAGAGGGCTTTGCATCGTTTGAATTCGTTGCCGCCACTGCAATTACATGCTCATAATAGGCCGGATAGTGAGGAAAATTAGAATAGCCGTTACCCGCTGCGGCCACCATTATTACACCCTGACTATGAGCGTAATCAATCGCTTCTTCCAGCGTTTCAGAGTAATCATCGCCGCCCCAACTGCAGGATATGACATCAGCTCCGTTTTCCACGGCATAATAAATAGCAGCTTCCGCATCGGATGTGTATCCCTCTCCACCGGCGTCCAGGAACTTCAGTGCCATTATATTTGCATTCCAGCATACTCCGGCAACGTCGAGGCCGTTGTTTCCTCTGGCGGCGATTGTCCCTGAACAATGTGTGCCGTGGCCGTGATCGTCGATGGGGTCGCTGTCGTTATTGATAAAGTCATACCCGTATGTATCGTCTATGTACCCATTCTCATCGTCATCAATGCCATTGTCAGGAATCTCACCGCTATTGACCCAAATGTTGCCCTGCAGGTCTCTATGATTATAGTCCACACCTGAGTCAATAACAGCAACTACTACGTCGGAACTTCCGGTGTGTATGTCCCACGCTTCGGGGGCATCTATATCGCAGTCAGGCGTTCCCGGCGGAGGGTTATAATAGCCGCTTTCCGGATAATCCTGGGCGGTGTTGTTCAAAGGCCACTGCAGAGGATAAAGAAGGTCGTCGGGAGTCTTACAAACAGAAACAATATAATTCAACTCGGCATATTCTACACTCCGGTCTCTATTGTATGCGGCCAGGACTTGTTGAATAGATTGGTCCGGTTCCAGGTCAAGCTGCAGTTTGTATATTCTGTCAAGGGCAGGAAAGGCTGCTTTTTCACCAGCGCGTTTTAACCTCTGGAGAATGCGTTTTTCTCGTTTTGTCAGAAGGGCTTTGTCTTTTTTCAGCAAGGCATTTAGACGGCGTCTGTGCGCCTTGAAGTTTTTGAAGACGGGTTTGACATTGTGCAGCCGGAATTTCTTATTCAGTTTGTCGAGGGAACCGGACAACGTTAACGGCGTCGCGTCAGAGCCGGCCAATATTTTTTCTTCAAGAGTTTTTGCGGCATTATTTTTGAATTTTACGATTATTTCGTCGGGGACATAATCCTGATGGATTTCCGGCCCGGTAACATCTGCATCGACGAAGATTCGTTCCGCTGCAGTCGCGCAAACCGTCCCCAGCAAAAATACCAACATCGCCGGACAGATGTTTAAATTGATTCTCCGAGTCATTTTACCCTCCTTGTAAATATGGTTTCCGAGTTCTAATTTACCAGATTACGGCATCAGAAGCAAGAGAATACCAGACGTTCCCGGGAGTTTTTTCAACCTGTGAAAGACGCGTTTCAAGACCGATAATGGAAATTCAAAGCATCTTTCGCCGTGCTCAAAAGCCATTCTAAATACAAAAAGCAAGGTGATGCCTATGATTGTGTGAAAGTTTCATTTCACTAAAAGATTTGACAATATGTGGGAAGTCGTTATATTGCAGGCAGTTAAAAATTTTGGCGCCTGTAGCTCAATTGGATAGAGCGTCGGTCTACGGAACCGAAGGTCGCAGGTTCGAGTCCTGCCAGGCGTGTTTAATAACGCGGTTTTTTAGGAACACTTCATAATCTACCCTTATTTAGGCGCGTCGGTTTTGTGGTACTGAGAGCGGGTTGTGGACCCATGTGTCAATGGTTCTGACCGAGCGAGTACCTGTTATGAAATCCGCCCCAGGATGCGATCCAGAGAGTCCGACGTCTGGTAAATCAAGGCCTCCGGGTAGTGTGGATAGGGATGAAAATATTCAAAGGTGACGTATCCACGATACCCTACCTTATCTAATTCCTCCATTACGGCGGGCCAATTGGTAGTGCCGTCCAGGAGCGGGCGAAACGTCTCCAGTGAATAATCAGTGCCTTTCTTCGTGAATTCCTTGAAGTGGATATTCTTCGTGCGTGTACCCATTATCGGCACCCAGTGCTCAGGATGCTGAAATATCGAGATGTTTCCGGTGTCGAAATGAATATTCACATTCTCACTTCGGAACGAGTCGACAAAATAGTTCATTTCCATGGGAGTCATGAGATAGCCATTGAAGAAAATGTTTTCGATGTTCAGGGAGACCTTTAGTCTTTCGGCCTGGCGGGCCAACTTTTTGACGGCTTCTTTGGCGCGGCGATCGCAGACGTCGTTGGGTACCGGCTCATAATCGTCTCGCCAGGGGATATCAACCGCACCCGGCACCAGCAACACGTTTTCCACCCCGAGGTCGTGAGCGGCCTGCGCGATTTTTTCGGCCAGCTCCATGCCTTTCGCGCGTTTGTCCGGCTCGTTGCTCGTCAAAGGATAAAGCCAGAAAAGAAAGGAGCAAAGCCCGCTAATCCGGATGCCGATTTTGTCGGCTAATCGTCGGATGTCGTGGTAGTCTTTCGTTCCTGACTTGGGCGAAAGGTCGTTCTCCAGGTCGTAGTTCAATTCGATGCCGTCAAATCCGGCGTCCTTGGCTAACTGAAGGCATTCCTTCAAATTCATTCGTTGGGGATAAGGAAACGCCCACTGGTTGATGGATTTCTTCATATCATAGCGTTTGGGCGAACCCTTTCGAGGATCGGGCCTGCGTTTCGTCGTCTCCGCCCGAGCTCCGCTCGAAAATGCCGCCGCGCCGGCAGAAGCCAGCATCGCTTTGATCGCGTTGCGGCGCGTCAGACAATTGTGTCCCGGCGGCAAGACGCTGGCTTGCAAGTCAGTTGTTCGGCAACCTTTTGGCCAATGTTCCGAAGGGATAGAATCTTTCATGACGCAAATGATATCAAGTCTCTCTTGAAAATGCAAGCATTCTGACCGCTAAATCCCGGAATCAGGCAATCAGGATACCAGGCTACCTGGTAACCTGCTACACTAATAACCTGATAGCCTGCTCTGGGTCGAGAGTAACGGGGTGGGCAGAAGCAGCAGTTCGAAAATCGTCCACCCAGGCGTGTTTTCTAAGCCTTTGTTAGTCAAAGGCTTTTATTTCGCGCCGATGGCACTGCTGACCCGAAAATGCCGGTTTTTGGACCGAGTCGGTCGGTTCCGGGCAGTGAGGTCAGCTTCTGCGTATCAGGGTATCCTTTTATCAGTCAACTTGCTCGGCTTATCAAGTAACAGAGCCGTGTCTATGTCTTCGGCCAGCTCCTGCCGATTAATACGAGCATTGCGCAGATGCCTTCTCCTGGCCTCAGCCTCGGTCTCACCAAGCTGTGCGTAAGAGCCACAGCCGTAAGGCAGGAAAACCAGGGCACACAGTATAATACCCAAAACCACTTTACACACAAAAACAGAGACGTTTTTCATCGTTTTACCCTCTGGGCGGCACAAAACCCATCATTGATTACCTGTTTATTATAGCAACTGCCGGCCCGCCTGTCAACCCCATTAGAGATTCTATAGCGAATAATATAGGGCAGAAAGAGATGATTTCTAACGGGGCTCGACACCACCGTAGAGAATCTGGCCTGCTTCCACTGTAACCGTCTGCGCAAGGGAGAATCCAGGGATTTACCGCCCGAAATATAGGACGAAGATTTCTAACATATTCCCTAAAAAAAGACGTTTCTTCTGAAATGACCATCCTGATATGTCGATAATTTTTCTGAAACAGATGGAATAAAAGCCATTTGTTTATCGGGGGTTTTGAATTGGGGGTCGGAAGACGTCTTTGGGCGTTCAGTGTCCCGGCAAATCCTGTGAAAGCCCTATAAACGAGGAAACAATTTCTGCTTTACTCTGCCGAAGTCAGGTGTACGGGAAGAAGTTTCTACGGTGTCAAAAGCAGGAGAAAGAGGTTGCGAGGGCTGTACACAGCAATGAGTTTGCTGATGGCCTTAATAGAAATGTATGGTGGTAAAATCTGGAAGGACAAGCCAGATGTCAAGCTCCTTAATCCAGGCTTACGGCTAACTAACCATCTGCAAGCCGGCCAGGGCAACAAACTTGTCATCAGCAAGTTCAAAAATTCCGTCGAGGCCGGTTACCGTAAAGATACCCCTGGTAGCAGGGGCAACGCTGCAAAAAACAAGCCGATGCTCACAATCGGCCAACATCTTGCGCAACTTCAGCAGCTTCGAGAGACTTGAAGAAGTTACAATATCGACGCTGGAAAAATCAATTACCACGTCACAGTCGCCTCTGTCACGCACGGTTTCAATAACGCTTTTGAGCTCATCAGCTATTTCTGGTTCCTGGGGCAGATCCACGAGGACGATATTCTCCGACCAGTTTTGGATTCCCATTTTAAGTCTCCTTTTTTTAACTCAATACAGCCTTCGGAAATTTCAGGTGTTTTATCGGCACAAATCTGGGGCAAGTTAAGCAAAAAAAACAACAAATATGGCTTCACCTTAAAATCCCGTAGTTTCCACGATTATCAAGTTTTTTGAGGTCGGATAAAACGAGTTATGCCTGATTTAAGGAGGAGTGGAGAAAAAGCTTCCCCTTGTTTGCTACCAAGCGGCTCTCACAAAAAGTCCGGTTGTTTTAAAGTCCAATAGTATTGCCGGATTCGCCGAAGGCGAATTGCCCCGTGTTTTCCGGGACAGAAGCCATAAGCATTATAGCTCCAGCCAAATTGCTCTGAAGTGTTTTTTGTTCTGGTCGGTCAGGTACTTGTTCAAGCACTTTCCGTCTTTACTCAGTTTTCCTTCCATACATTCGGAGGGCACAGAAACATTGATGGGCAAAGTACCGTCATCACTGAGCAGCAAAAACCTGGCTGAATTCTTAAAGGCGACCAATGCTTCGGGATTAAAACTGCTTTCATCCGGATTTAATCCCCGCACCAGCGTCGGCGGGCGGTCTTTTTCTCCTGACCAACGATATAAGGCAAATCCGGGCTGCTCGTTATGTGGGCCGGCAACGATGAAATATGCCTTATGGGAACGAGAATACTCCATACTTCTTATACCAAGACCTCCCAAATCCCAAAGAATAGGCGCACCAAAAATTGGCGGCTCTGCTCTTTCAATTATCTGCCTCGCGTTTTTTAGTGGAACGACAATTGCTTTTGAGTGAGGGCGAGGGTTCCTGAATCCAATGTAGATTGTCTTGCCGTCAGGTGAAGCGCAAAGCCCCTCAATATTAAGGCCTTCTTTTTTGGGCGCAAGATTTTTGCGCTGCTGTTTTGTAAGGTTCGCTGCATCAAATCGACTCGCCCTCTCTAATTCCAACTGGATGCTGCCGGCGGTTTTAATCAGACTGTGGATGAGGGTTCGGCACGGAATACCTACGGGGCGGATACTGACCTTCTCATTTTGGACTTTAATCGAGGTGGCGAAAAAACGATACCGGTTCGGCCGCATTTTCCCGTCTTTGTTTCTACCGTGCGAAGTAATCCAATAGATGCGGTCTCCAATCATCGCTGCCCCCTCAATATCGGCCTCGGGGTGTTCCGGCTCAATGCCGAGAAACTGTGTCAGGTCATAAGAGAAAACAGGAAGGCCGGATACATCGGTTTTGTAAACCCTCAATACATTGTTCTCATCGTCGGCCACGATGAACATCTTTTCACTCACCGCGACCGCAGCAGAAGCGTCACTGGTTCCACGATAAATGAGAGCTTCTTCAGGCGGGGCGTTATAAGCATGGCCTATGGTGCTACACATCAATAGCAGGACACAGGACTCAAGACTCAGGACGCAAGACTTTAGTTTTTGGTCTGTGGTCTTTGGTTTTTGGTCTTTGGTCTTTAGTCTTGTTTTCCTGTGCACTTTCTTTCTCCCACATTCCGTCCGGGCGCACCTGGAGTACTCCGGTATCACGATAAAAATTCAAGGTCGCGATAGCATAATTTACCAGAGCTTCCGTAGCGGCATTCTGAGCGTCAAATAAGGCACCCTGGGCATTGAGCACGCGGCGACTGCTTGCTCGGCCGTACTGAAGCAACAGGAAGGTATTCTTAAGGCGTTTTTCTGCCAATGCGACGCCTTCTGACTGGACACGGTAGCGTTCGGCTGCTTCCATCAGGTCCCGGTAGGCCTGGCGCACTTCCAATGTTACCCAATCGGACATTTCCTCACACTCGCGCTGACGCTGGCTCAGGGCTATTAAAGATTTGCGATATATGTTTTGTTCAAGCACTCTGTCCAGCGGCAGCTCCACATCGATACCAATCTCGGACTCGTTAAGAAAACTTCTCAGCGGATTGTTGTCACGCAAACGTCTCAGTGGATTGAGACGATCTCGGTCGGTGGTAAAGTCATCATCTAAAGCACCTACGCCTGCTAATTCTGAAGAGTCTGAAAGTGAGGTAGCATCCACACCAACGAAAAGGTTTAATTCACCACGAAATCCATCGGTGGCAACAAGAACCTTACGCTCGGCATCAGCGATGGCGTCGCCGCTGTTAGCAAGGTCAAGACGCTCGACCAATGCCACTTCAATGGCCTCGGCCTCGGAAAACTCGGGCATAGACCGCACCACCGACCTTAAAACTTCAAGTTCATTAACATCTAATTGGAATTCAACATTTGCCGGTAAACTCAACTGCCAAAACTTGAACTCATCCAGTGCCTGCTTGTATTCCTTTTGTGCCTGAACATAAATATCCCAGGCTTCGAGCTTCTCCTGGCGGATGCGGTCCAGCTCCAGCCCGAGCAAACGTCCTGCATTGACCAATTTCTCGACCGGCCCATACATCTCGTCAAGAGTCTTGTAATATTGGTGCGCATTTTCTACTGCGTCAAAGTTCTGCAGGACCCAATAGTATTGAGTGATGACCCCAACCACGAACGTTTTGCGGAACCGATTGAACGAACGCACCTGGTAGAGCGTGTTGCGTTCGGCCTGGGTGAGATTTTCCTGGACGATTTTACGGTTGCTTCCGCGAAGCAGAGGTTGTATCACGGTTGTGCTCAGGATGGAGGCCAGCCCGCCGCTAACGTCGCCCGTGAGCACACTGAACCAGGCGAGACTTACTTTTGTGCCGATTCTCGCACCATCGGCGAGCAGCCGCTGAAAACCGAAGTCTGCTTCGCCGCCGAGTCCTTCCTCGTCACCCTCTTTGCCGTACGCTTCCCTTCCACCGCTGAAAAACTTTGTTTCAAACTCGTGCCGGGTCAATCTCAAATCCAAAGCCGTTGTGTAAAGTAATTCTTTCTCTAATTGATACAGGCGGTTATGTGCTGTTGCCAGGGCTACGGCTTGCGGGAGGGTAAGCACGCCGGAGGCAGGTATGGCTTTTTCGATTTGAATATCGTTGGGCGATGGCTCGGTATCGCTAATCTTGTAGTTGACCTGGCTGCCGAATTCCTTCTGCCATTTTTGGTCAATGATTTTATAAACTTTTTCGTCGGCTTCCGCTTTATAGTCATGCTGAGTTCTGCACCCGCTTAAGCTACACAAGCCGGCGAGGCCGACCATAATCGAATACGCCAGTTTTTTGGTAAAACAACTGCGAATCATATATTTGGTATCCCTCCCCGGCCCGTCAAATACGCCATTCCGCCGCGGGATGGCGTATTGCCGGATTCATCCGGCTACAATCTTCTTATTCCCACTAACTCACCTGAGACCAGTTTCAGGTCCG
>Ga0209979_1001272_pt1 | contig 28385 bp, 30 predicted proteins | sample AnhtaG_FD_183114 | JGI IMG/M metagenome (GOLD analysis project Ga0209979, IMG submission 183114) | Deep subsurface microbial communities from Anholt, Denmark to uncover new lineages of life (NeLLi) - Anholt_01485 metaG (SPAdes) (version 2) | ecosystem: Environmental > Aquatic > Marine > Oceanic...
GTGACATAATCGCCGAACGTTGATAGGTAAATAGATAAACGATTAAAAATAAACAGGTGATAATGAGGCAGCAAAACGAACAAAAAATAAGCAGCACTTCGCGCTGTAAAAAAGTAATTCAGGGTAAAGTGGGAGCCTGAAACAATAAAGAAACAATTTTTAATTTAAAAAGTCTTAATAATCAGTGTAAAAATAAATTAAAATATTTAAATCATACAGCTAAATAGGTTGTTTTGTTTAGAAACAAAAAAATTTTAATATAATATGATAGAATATTTAATTGAATATTTATAATTTTAAAACTGGAATAAATAAGACTATGCTTTATGAAATAAATAACCAGGATTTAAAAAAAGTTATTGATATAATACTGGAAAAATTTAAGGAAAGCGAAGAAAAAATTAATGATTTAAATGTGTTTCCTGTTCCGGACGGAGATACCGGTACCAATATGCTGTTGACTTTAAAGGCGATAAAAGAAGAGCTTTTAAAGCTTAAGAATTTTTCTGTAAAAAGTGTTCTGGAGAAAGCTTCATTTGGAGCGTTAATGGGGGCAAGAGGAAATTCTGGTGTAATATTCTCTCAGATACTTAAAGGTTTTTTCGATATAATAATAAAAAGTGATAGTTTAAATCTGGATGTAATTAAAGAAGCGTTAAAATCATCCAGAGATATGGCCTATGATTCTGTGCAGGATCCGACTGAAGGAACCATGCTTACTACTATGAAGGATATTTACAAGCTTGTTGAAAATTTAGCCATTAATACTGATAAAATAAAACTGGTGGAGCTTCTGGATAGAATTATTTCCGAAACTGAAAAATCTGTTGAAAGAACTACTTTTCTCCTGCCGGTGCTAAAGAAAGCTGGCGTAGTAGATGCTGGAGCACAGGGTATTTTAGATATTTTGATTGGAGCCAGAAAGGCTTTTATAGAGATTAATAGCATAAATGGCAGCCTGGAGAGAGAGTTAAGTATGGCTGGAAGCGTATCTCCTGCATCTGGAAGCAGTAAAAATAATAAATCAAGGAGTAATAGTCTAGATAGAGAACCTAAAGCATATGTTCCGCAAGCTGAGGGTAAAAGATTAAAAGAAGTAAAAATGGGTTATGAGATTAAATATACTTATTGTACTGAATTTATGATAAAAGGCAGCGGGATAAATATAGAAAGATTAAGGGAAAGAATTGAAAGTTTCGGCGATAGCGCGATGGTGGTCGGAAATGAAAATCTTGTAAAAATACATGTGCACACAAACCATCCCCAAAAAGTTCTTAAAAGAGCATTAAGAGAAGGTACTCTTCATGAAATTCAAATTAATAATATGGAAGATCAGAGGAAAGAAGCAGTAGGAGAAGCAGAACCAGTAGGAGAAGCAGAACCAGTAGAAGAAAAGATGGAGGAAAGAAGGGCTCTGGTAGTGGTGGCTAATGGCGATGGACTGGAAGAGATATTTAAAAGTATTGGTGCGGATATTATTGTAAGCGGGGGACAGAGTATGAATCCATCAACCTATGATATAGTAAAGGCCATAAACAGCGCCGAGGCTGACGAGGTTATTATATTTCCAAATAATAAAAATATTATACTTACTGCAAATCAGGCAAAGAAAATTGCCAGGAATAAGAGTGTTTATATAGTGTCTACCAAAAACATTCCGGCTGGAATATCGGCAATTCTGAGCTATAATCCTGATTCAGGCATGGAAGAAAACAGTTATAATATGGAGGAAGCAGCCAAAAAGACCAAGAACGGGGAAATAACACAGGCAGTGAGGAATGCAAATCTTATGGTTGGTGAAATAAAGAAGGGTGAATATATTGGTTTATCTGATGGCAAAGTAAGAGTAATCTCGGATGATGTTGTGGATGCCACTATAGACCTGGTAAGAGATATTGTAAGTTCTACTGAAGAGGTTATCACCTTTTATACCGGGAAAGATGCCATACCTGAAGATAATGAGACCATTAAAAAAAAGCTTAAAAAATATTTTCCTAAAATGGATATAGAAATGCATAAGGGGGGACAACCCTTATATCCTTATATATTTTCAATAGAATGATTGCGCTAGATGGTGATGAGCTATTAGAATTATTTCTGGTAAATTCAAGGGTAAAAAACTAAAACCTCCTTCGGATTATAAAATTAGACCCACTTTAGACAGTGTAAAAGAAAGTATTTTTAATGTTATTGGTGATAGAATAGTGGGGTCAAATGTTTTGGACCTGTTTTCAGGAACAGGCTCACTGGGAATAGAATCTTTGAGCAGGAATTGTAACCTGGTATATTTTGTAGATAAAAGCTTACAGTCAATTAATCTCATAAAATATAATACTGAGTGTTTAAAAGATGACAGTAAAAAGTATAAAATAATTAGAAGTGATGTTTTTGAATTTTTAAAGTTTTATGAAGGTTTGAAGTGGGATATAATCTTTTTAGACCCACCATATAAAATTGAAAGTGGTATAATGAAAAAAATATTCGATATTTTATCAGAAAAAAAAATTACCAGAGCTGATACCCTGATAATATATGAATATTTTTTTAAAAAGGATGCAAGTGAGGAAATAAAAAATTTGAGAAAAATTAAAGAATCACATTTTGGAGATAAAAAAGTAATTTATCTCTCTCCTTATCAAATTTAAGAGATTGGATTGTTTTATGGAAAAGATTGCACTATGCCCGGGAACTTATGATCCTATAACCGAGGGGCACAAAGATATTATTAGTAGATGTTCAAAGATTTTCTGTAAAGTAATAGTAGCCATATCAAAAAATACCAGAAAGAAACATCTTTATACTACAGAGAGAAGAGTTGATTTTACAAAGAGGGCGCTAAAAAATCTAAATAATATTGAAGTGATCACATTTGAGGGGCTGTTGGTGGATCTGGCCAAAAGAGTAAAGGCAACGGTTATAGTCAAGGGTCTCAGAGCTATATCGGATTTTGAGTATGAGTTCCAGATGGCGCAAATAAATAAAAAATTAAATCCGGAAGTAGAGACTATGTTTATGATAACTAATCCTAAATTTGCTTACCTTAGTTCCAGTGCGGTAAAAGAAGTGGCCAGGTTTAAAGGCTGTATAAAAGGTTTGGTTCCAGAGGAAATAGAAAAAGATATAATTAAAAGTTTTAATAAAAATATTTTTAATTAAAAAGAAATAGATATGGAGAATAGTATGGATGCATTTGAAATTGTAGACCGGATTGAAGAATTTCTTGATAAATGTAAGAAAATTCCATTTTCGTCCAATATAATTGTAAATGAAAATGAGATATATGACCTGTTGGATGAACTGAGGAATATACTGCCGGAAGAATTTAAACAATCCAGATGGATTGTGAAAGAAAGAGAAAATATGATAGAAGAAGCCAAAAGGTACTCTGAAAGAATAATAAAGGAGGCAAAAGAAAAGGCGGAAGTCCTGGTTAGTGAAACCGAGATACTAAAAAGTGCCAATAGAAAATCGGAGGAAATAATGTCTTCAGTAGAAGCAAGAGCAAGGACCATCAGGCTGGAAGCTGAGGATTATGCTGATGAAAAGCTGGCAAACATGGAAGCTGTATTGCATAAACTACTAAATGCAATTGAAAAAGGAAGAGAGCAATTTAGAAGTACACTGAGTTCAGGTGATAAATGACATTGATAAATAATATTTATTGAATAAATATTATTTTATGATATATTTATTTGTTTGAGTTTATTTATAACAAGTTTGTAACAAAATATTCAGCAGGAGGATATAGTATTGGGAGTTCCAAAAAGGAAAACGTCAAAATCTAGAAGAGACAAGCGCAGGACCCATGACAGGCTAAAAATGTTAAACATTGTAGATTGTCCCAGGTGTCATAGTAAAAAGATATCACACAGAGTCTGTGAAAATTGTGGCTATTACTCTGAACATGAGATAATAATATTTGAAGAAAAGGGCAAAAGAAAAGAAAGGAGAGAAACCAAAGAAGCAAGCAAATAAAAGTGAAAGTGGACTGTAGAAATAGGATTGGAGGTTTGTAATTTGAGTTTGCGAAATTTTTTTTGTCCGGATTCTGTAGCAGTAATAGGAGTTGCCAGAGAAGAAAAAAAAGTAGGCCGTATCATTTTTGATAACATAATAAATTCAGGGTATAAGGGTAAGTTATTTCCGGTAAATCTTAAAGCAGATAAGATACACGGCATTAAATGTTATCACTCAGTCCTGGATATCCCCAATGATTTGGATTTAGCGATAATAGTTATTCCGGCACAGTTTGTATTGCAGGTTTTAGAAGAGTGTTCAAAGAAAAATACGAAATGGGCTATTGTTATTTCAGCAGGATTTAAGGAAACCGGAATAGAAGGTGCAAAAAGAGAAAGACAGCTGATCGAAAAAGCAAAGGACTATGGGATAAGAATATTAGGACCTAATTGTCTGGGAATCATTGATACTGAATGCCCCATAAATGCCACTTTCTCACCCCATATGCCTCCCAGGGGTAAGATAGGTTTTATATCACAATCGGGTGCACTGGGCACTTCTATCCTGGATTGGGCGAAAACAAATAAGATTGGAATTTCAAAATTTGTATCATTGGGTAACAAAGCCGATATTTCAGAAAACGATTTGTTTGATGACTGGGAGAATGAGAAAGATACCGAGGTTATAACAGCATACCTTGAAGGTGTAAAATATGGCAGGGAATTTATCAGGATATCTTCAAAAGTTTCTAAGAAGAAACCTATAATTGTTATAAAGTCGGGAAATACAGATGCCGGAGCCCGGGCAGTGTCATCTCATACCGGTACTCTTGCCGGTTCAGCTAAAGCTTATGATGCAGCTTTTAAGCAGGCAGGAATAATAAGGGCTAATAACACCAGGGACCTATTCAATTATGCCACAGCTTTTTCATATCAACCATTGCCTAAAGGTAAAAAAGTTGTAATAATAACAAATGCAGGTGGTCCCGGTATCATGGCTACCGATGAATGTGATAAAAGCAATATATTTCTGGCCAGTTTGGGAAAAGAAACCATAGATAGTTTGAAGGAATTTTTGCCAGAGGCGGCAAATTTTTATAATCCTGTTGATATATTGGGAGATGCACTGGCAGATAGATACAAAAAGACACTGGAAGTGATTGTAAAGGATAGTAATGTTGATGCGGTAGTGGTGCTGCTTTCACCACAGGCTATGACTCAACCTTACAGGACAGCCAGTGCAATTGTGGAGGTAATGGAAAATAGTGGCAAAAGTATTCCGGTGCTGACCAGTTTTATGGGAGGTTCTGAAGTTAAAAAAGCAGTAAAATTTTTAGCTGAAAAAAATATTCCAAACTTTGATATTCCGGAAGAAGCAATAGATACATTGAAAGTTATGATGGAGCACACTGATTGGAAATCCAGAAAGAGCTTTCCTATTGAAGATTTTAATGTTGATAAGGGAAGAGTTAAAAAAATATTTTATCAGTGCCAGAATGAAGGCAGGTTAGAGTTAGGGGAGATGGAAGCTATAGAAATTCTGGAGGCGTATGACATAAGAATGCCCAAAGCAGAATTAGCCTGTGATATAGATGAAGCAAAAGAAATAGCAGGCAGGATTGGATATCCACTGGTGCTAAAGATTGTTTCTCCGAATATCTTACATAAAACTGATGTTGGCGGTGTTAAGATTGGAATAGATAATGAAAAAGAGCTGGAGGAAAATTATAACCAGATTCTTTTTAGCGCAAGCAAATATATGCCTGATGCCAATATACGCGGTATTCTGGTTCAGGAATTTATTAAAGATAAAAAAGAGACTATTATTGGAATGAGCGAAGACCCGCAGTTTGGACCTATGATTATGTTTGGACTTGGTGGGATATATGTTGAGGCACTTAAAGATGTATCTTTTAGAATTGCCCCTTTAAGCAGGCAGGTTGCCAGGGAGATGATAGAGGAAATCAAGACTATTAAATTGCTTAAAGGCACAAGAGGTGAGGATCCTTCAGATATTGATAGTATAATTGAAATTATACTTAGAGTTTCTCAGCTGGTTACGGATTTTCCAGAAATATTAGAAATGGATATAAATCCCTTATTTGTAAAAAAACAGGGAGAAGGATCTATAGCCGGAGATGTAAGAATAAGAATAGGAGGTTAAAATGATTCCGTTATTTTTTATTTCAAATCAACCTTTTTCTGGAAAGAGTTCGATGTGTGTAGGTGTAGGAAAATTATTTACTGAAAAAGGCCTGAAAGTAGGATATATGAAACCATTGGGGACGTTGCCAACCCGGGTAGGAGGAATAAATACAGATGAAGATGCACAATATATATCAAATATACTGGACGTAAAAGAAGAACTTGAGGATATATGCCCTATTGTGTTAACCCAGCATTACACTAGAGAAGGCCTGAAAGATAAAAGTTTCTCTAAAGGGTTTGTGGATTTAATTGCTAAAGCTTACCACAGAATTCAAAAGGGCAAGGATATTGTAATTTTAGAAGGGGCAAAAAGTGTTGAGGACGGCTACTTCTTAGGGATATCTTCAGATAAAATTTGTGAAAAATTGGGCGCCAGAGTAATTATGGTAATTAAATATAGCTCTGAAATTGTAGATCAAGTTCTTTATTCAAAGGAATTTTTAGGAGATTACCTGAGTGGCGTAATCATAAATTGGGTTCCAAGAAGCCAGATGAATTACCTGGAAGAATTGATAGTTCCATTCCTGACAAAAAAGGGAATAGAAGTTTTTGGATATATAGCTTCGGACAAGATGCTGTCTTCTGTAAGTATAAAGGAAATGTCTAAGCTTTTAGGCGGACAGATAATTTGCGCTGAGGACAAAGTTAATGAATTGGTGGAGACATTTATGGTTGGAGCTATGGGTCAGGAACAGGCACTTAAATTTTTTAGAAGAAAGGCCAATAAGGCGGTTATAACCGGTGGAGACAGGGCGGATGTTCAGCTTGCAGCTCTGGAAACACCTACTAAATGTCTTATACTTACAGGTAATTTTCAGCCAAGCACTATAGTTCTGGGAAGAGCTGAAGAATTAGGCGTGCCTATGATTCTGGTTAATTTTGATACGCTTACTGCAGTGGAGAAAGTTGGAGAAATTATCGGCCGTGTAAGATTACATGAAGTTAAAAAAATAGATAAAATAGTTGAAGTGGTGCGGGAGCATATAGATATAAATAGATTGCTGGAAATTTCAAAAAAATAATTACAGCTAAAATCAATTATGGCGCAGTTTAACTCAAATAATTATTCAATAGTTATAGACGCAATGGGGGGAGATTTTGCTCCTGAAGAGATTATTAAGGGTTCTATAGAAGCCAGAGAAGCCTTTAGAGTAAAAATTAAACTGGTTGGAAATAAAGATAAGATAAAGACAGTCGCAGCATCCAGCCAGTTAAATCTTGATGGTATAGAGATTGTTCCAAGCTCCCAGGAAGTAAGTATGAACGAATCCCCATCAGAAATAATAAAGAAAAAAAGGAATTCCTCAGTTTTTATAGGTTTAGAACTCGCATCCATGGGTCAGGGGAATGCTTTTCTCTCTGCTGGTAATACTGGCGCGGTAATGGCCTGCTCTCTTTTTAATATGAAAAGAATAGAAAATGTATTAAGACCTGCTATTGCAGTGGTAATACCTTTATCGGATAGGAAATTTGTATTAATCGATGCTGGAGCCAATGCTGATTGCAAACCTCAATACCTGAAGCAATTTGCTATAATGGGGAAAATTTATTCTGAGAATATTCTTGGAATAGACAATCCAAGAGTGGCTCTGGTTAATATTGGCGAGGAAGAAAAGAAAGGGAGCGAACTGGTGGTTGAAAGTTACAGATTACTTAAAAGCTATCCTAAAATTAATTTTATTGGAAATATAGAAGGCAGGGAACTGTTTGAGGGCGCAGCAGATGTGGTGGTTTGTGATGGGTTTGTAGGAAACGTAATATTGAAGTCAGTTGAGGGTCTGGCAAACTTCTTTTTTGGTGAAATAAAACAAATCTTGACTTCAAGTATACTGGCTAAACTTTCAGCTTTAGGGCTCAGGAACTCTTTTACTATGATGAAGAAGAGATTTGATTATGAAGAATATGGAGGAGCGCAACTTTTAGGGTTAAACGGCCTGGTTATTATTTCTCATGGAAGCTCAAAGTCCAGAGCAATTAAAAATGCCATAAAAGCAGCCATAGAAGGTTTGAAAACAAATATAACCAGGAAGATCAATGAAGAAATTAATAATATAAATTAAAACAATAGTAACAATTAAAACAATGGTAAAAGGAGTAAGAATGGAAAATTTTGACAAGCTTAAGGAGATTTTAATTGATATACTTGGCGCTAAGGAAGAAGATGTTAAAGCTGAAAGTAAATTTGTTGATGATCTGGGAGCTGACTCACTGGATTTAGTGGAACTTATTATGGCATTTGAGGATAAATTCGGGATAGAAATAAGTGATGAAGATGCTGAAAAAATTGTCACAGTAAAGGATGCTCTGGATTATATTGATACTCATTCTAAAAAATAATTTTAAATATAGAAAAAAAATTTTATAGTTATATAAGGTGAGGAAATTTACTTAATGAACGATGAAGGTATACTGAAGAGAAGAGTAAGAGACTGGTTAAAAAGTTTGGGAATTAATACTGCAGATTTAAAAATCTATATACAAAGTTTAACTCACAGATCTTTTGCCCATCAGATAAATATTCAATCACGGGGGAACGAACAGCTGGAGTTTTTGGGTGACAGTGTACTTTCCTTTATTATTACATCATATTTATATAAAAAATACAGCAATTTTACTGAAGGGGAAATGGCTAAAATAAGAGCAGTTTTAATCAGTAGAGCGGCGCTGTTAAAAATAGCCAGAGAAATAAAAATAGACCAGCAGGTACTTTTAAGTGAAAATGAAGAGTCCTGCAAGGGAAGGATAAAAATATCTATTTTAGCTAATAGCGTAGAAGCTCTTATAGGTGCTATTTACGTTGATAAGGGAATTGATTTTACTTTTAATTGGGTCCTGAAAAGATATGAAGATAAAATTAAAGAAAATATTAAAGCCCCTGAAATTGTAGATTATAAAACTTACCTTCAGGAAGCTATTCAAGCGGATTATTCCAAACTTGCAAGATATAAACTGGTTAAATCCGAAGGTCCTGATCATAATAAATTATTTTATTCAGTGGTAATGACCGGTGATGAAATAATTGGTATGGGCGAAGGAAAAAGTAAAAAAGATTCTGAACAGGATGCTGCAAAAAATACTTTAAAGACGCTATATAATTTAAATTTATAATTTTTATTTAGGAAATTAAAGTTGTACTTAAAAAATATAACACTCCAGGGTTTTAAATCTTTCAAAAACAAAAGTCGATTATTTTTTGAGCCCGGGATCAGCGTAATTGTTGGGCCCAATGGAAGCGGTAAAAGTAACGTAGCAGATGCTATCTCCTGGGTTCTGGGCGAGCAAAGCCCGAAATCACTTCGCGGGAGCTCAATGGGAGATGTAATTTTCAAGAGTAAAAATGAAGAAATGGGAATTGCTGAAGTTTCTCTGATGTTTGATAACTCAACTAAATTATTTAATACAGAGTTCAGGGAGGTTAAATTCACCCGCAGGGTATTTATGAGAGGAGGTAGTGAGTATTTTATAAATTCTTCACCCTGCAGACTAATAGATATACAGGAGCTTACAGCAGACAGCGGGATAGGGAAGGGCTTGAATATTATTATAAATCAGGGACAGATTAATGAAATTGCGGTGCTTAAGCCCATTGAAAGGAAAGCTATAATAGAGGAGGTACTGGGAATATCAAAACATAAAAACAGGAGAGATAAATCCCTGAGTAAGCTTCAAAAAGTAAAAAATGATATCGATAGGATAGATGATTTAATGGAAGAAATAAAAAGGACAATGGATCCTCTTGAAATTGAAGCAAAAAGAGCCCAAAAACATGCTGAAATTTTCAATTTACTCAAGGACGAGGAAATTTCTCTTTTTATTGCTCATCTTAACCACCTGAATAATGAATGGGAAAGTGAAAACGAATCTTATAGGAAAAATAAAGATGAGTTAAAAGAAATTGCAAGCAAAATTTTAAGCGCAGAAAAGGAGAAGAATGATCTTCTAAAACTCACTAATAAAGAGCAGAGTGAGCACGAATTCTGGAAAAATAAGATTGACTGGTTTAATTCAGAAAAAAACAGGCTCGAAAGTATCATAGCTCTAATTGAAAGTAAAAAGAGTGTATTCAGCACGTTATATAATATGTTGGATCTAAAGTTTACCAGCAGTATGGAAAATATAAAGGAGCCGCAGGTCCCATTGGAGAAAGGCAGAAATGGTATTGATATATCTTCACTGCAGAGAATTTCAAATGGACTTAAAAGGATTGATGGCCTGCTCCTGAAATTTTTAGAAAATTTAAAGAAAACATTAAAAGATAAAAATATTTTTTGTTATGTTGAAAATGAAGGAAATTTAATTATAGAAGAGATAAAGAAATTATATAAGATAATCGAAACCAGCAAGCGAGGTAAAGATGCTGTAAGCAAAAAAGAATCTCAAAAAGGAAATGAGAAGAAAATCGATAATTTTAAGAAGAGACTGGACCGGATTAGAATCATAAAGAATATTTGTATGACAAACCTGGAAAGGTCTAGAAAGATTCATTCAATTCTAAATGGCTATCTATCAGTTTCAGAAGATATAAAAAACAAACTTTACCCGGAATTTGAAAGAAGAAGCAGTTTAGTTTCAGGCAGTCAGGATAAAATAAATGAACTTGGCAGCAGATTAAACAAGCTAAATATCTCTAGATCAAACCTGGAGAACAGTATATATAAAATCGACTTAAAGAAGGAACAAATAAAGGAAAAGGTAGAGGCTATTACAGAGAATATTGTAGATAATTATAATTTATCAATTGATTATGTATTGAAAAGTTACAATCCAAGCGGTGACATTAAGCGGTCCGAAGTTAAAGTAAAAAGGTTTAAAAATGAAATAAAGAAATATGTAAATGTTAATCCCAATGCAGCAATTGAATATAACAGGATAAAAGAAAGATTCGACTTCCTGGCTAATCAGAGGTTTGATCTGGTTGAAAGCAAAAAAAATCTGGAGGAATTAATTAAGGATATGAATGAAAGGATAGCCGACTATTTTTTTAAAAAATTTGATGAAATCAACCAGTGTTTTAAAAACTATTTTAAGATTCTATTCCCCTTAGGTGATGGTGAAATGCAACTTGAAAAAATTGATAGCGAAAGCGATGATGAAATAGGTGTGGATCTGAAAGTAGATATTGGTAATAATAAGTTTGCCCCTCTTTCATTGCTATCTGGAGGAGAAAAAACTTTAGTTTCTATTGCATTTCTTTTTTCTATTTATTCAATAAATTCATCGCCTTTTTATGTTTTTGATGAAGTAGATGCTACACTGGATGATGTAAATATTAACAGATTTCTGACCCTGGTGAAGAAATTTTCTGAAAAGCAGCAGATAATAATAATTACTCACCAGAAACGAACAATGGAAGTTGCAGATACTATTTATGGAGTAACTATGCAATCCAACGGAGTTTCCAAAATAATTTCCGAAAAGATCGGGGAAAAATATGCAGAAGTTAATTAAAAATTTAAGTTATATCTGGAATAAGTTTAAAAATGAGCGCAAATCATTCTGGGACGAGCTGGAAGAACAGATGGTAACCAGTGATATCAGTATTAATACTGCCAGCAGGATATTAGAAGAAGTAAAAGACTATGTTTACCGTGAAAATATAAATAACCTTGAAAAAGTAAGATTTTCATTAAAGCAGCAAATTATAGAAATTCTTAAAAGCAATGGAGATAGTAAATTAAATATATCATCCAGACCTCCCACGGTATTCCTGATAGTTGGAGTAAATGGTGTGGGTAAGACCACCGCGATTGCAAAATTAGCCAATATGTTTAAAAAGAATGGAAAAAAGGTTTTGATATCAGCAGCTGATACTTACAGATCGGCTGCAGTAGAACAGATACAATATTATGCTGAAAAATTGGGAATGGATATGGTTTACCACCAGAAGTTTTCTGACCCCGGGGCAGTAGTTTATGATAGTGTAGAAAAAGCAAAGGCCAGAGGAACCGATCTGGTAATAATTGATACTGCAGGAAGAATGCAAACTTCGTATAATCTTATGGAGGAACTTAAAAAAATAAAAAAAGTAATCTGCAGGAGAATAGACCGGGAAGTTGATGAAATACTGCTTGTAGTGGATTCCACTACAGGTCAGAATGCCAGAAATCAGGCAGAATTATTTAACAATTCATTAAATCTGACTGGAATTATTTTAACTAAAACCGACAGCACTTCTAAGGGCGGGATAGTGATTACTATAAAGAATGATCTGAATATTCCTATAAAACTGGTTACCAATGGTGAAAAATTAGAAGACATGTGTTATTTTGATCCGGTCAGATTCACTGAATTGATATTCTCTTAATTTGAAACTCATAATAGAAAGGGATTTTATAAATGTTCGATACGCTCACAGCCAAATTTGAAGATTTGTTTTATAAAATAAGAAATAAAGGGAAATTAAGCCCTAATGATTTAGACAGCGCTTTAAGGGAAATCAAGCTGGCTTTGCTGGAAGCTGATGTAAATTTTAAAGTGGTTGAAGAATTTATAGAAAATGTAAAGGCGAAGGCAACAGGCGAGAAGATATTGGAGAGCCTGACCCCTTATCAGCATGTAGTAAAAATAGTAAATGAAGAGATTATAAGAATGCTGGGTTCAAGCAGTGGTGGTATTAGTTTTGCTTCCAGAGGGCCTACAATTATAATGACTGTTGGGCTTCATGGCTCTGGAAAAACCTCCTCTGTTATCAAATTAGCTAATTTTTTAAAAACCAAATTCCAGAAGAAGGTATCTGTGGTAGCTGCAGATGTATACAGGCCGGCTGCAGTATTACAACTGGAAGATATGGCAAAAAATATAGATGTGGATGTTTATTCTGAAAATAATTCAGACCCGGTATCAATATCGGTAAAAGGGGTAGAATTATTTAAAAAATCCGGGAGTGATGTAATCATAATTGATACTGCTGGAAGGTTACATATTGATGAAAATATGATGAATGAGATTGCAAATATCAGAAATAAGACCACGCCACATCAAATATATCTGGTATTGGATGCCATGACCGGTCAGGAAGCTGTAAATATTGCTTCCAGTTTTAACCTGCGGGTTGGGTGTGATGGAATAATCCTGACTAAATTGGACAGTGATACCAGGGGAGGCGCTGCGCTCTCAGTATATTATGTGGTTAAAAAACCGGTAAAATTTGTATCCAATGGGGAGAAAATCGAGGATTTTGATATATTTTACCCGGACCGGATAGCTTCCAGAATATTAGGTAGGGGCGATGTTTTAACACTGATTGAAAAAGCGGAAAAAGTAGTAAGTGAAAAAGAGGCAAAGAGAATCGAAGAGAAAATTTACAGGAATGAATTAAATTTTGAGGATTTTGTTGCGCAGCTAAGAAGTTTAAAGAAGATGGGGTCAATAGATAAGATATTTTCGATGATGCCCATAGTCAATAAAAGTAAAATATTTAAAAAAGTAAATTTAGATGATTCGCACCTGTCTCATATAGAAGCTATAATTAATTCTATGACTGTGGATGAAAGAAGAAAACCGCGTATAATTAACGGCAGCAGAAAAAAGAGAATAGCAAAAGGAAGCGGCAATTCTGTATCAGAAGTAAATAAACTACTGGAACAATTTAGCAAAACAAAACAGATGTTAAAACAATTTTCAGGGCTGAAAGGGAAATTTAATTTACCTCTTGGTAATTTTTAGTTAAAAAAATATTTTGCAAGTTTTATAGAAAAATATATAATTATGAAAGCATAAAGCTGTCTACTTAGGAATTTGGAGGTTATGGATTGAGTGTAAAGATCAGGTTGGCTAGAATGGGTTCAAAAAAACAGCCCTTTTATAGAATTGTGGTAGCAGATATCAGGTCGCCAAGAGATGGAAGGTTCATTGAAAAAATAGGTATATATGATCCGAAATGTGATCCATCGAGAATAGAAGTGGATAAAGATAAGGCTCTTGATTGGATTAAGAAAGGTGCAAGACCGACAGATACAGTTCAAAGACTTTTTGATAAAATTGATTTAAAGAAGTAGTTATTACAATTTAGACTGGAGGTAAATGGTGAAAGAGCTACTGGAGTACATGGTAAAAGAGTTGGTTGACAGCCCGGATGATGTTGAAATTACTGAAGAGGAGGAAGATGAAAGAACAGTGATTTTTAAACTAAAAGTAGCAGAAGATGATCTGGGAAAAGTAATTGGGAAAAAAGGAAGAACCGCAAATGCTCTGAGAGTTTTAATGAGAGCTGCATCTGCTAAAAGAGGTAAAGCCTCTATTGTTAAGATTATGGATTGATAATTTAATATATAAATATAGATAGTTTTTTTAAACAGGCATTAATAAATGTCAGAAGTAAGTGTAGATGCAAGGTTAATTGGGATAATCGGTAAGCCGCATGGAATAAAAGGAGAAATAACTGTAATGTTGCTTATTGATTATCCCAAAACTGTTAAAAGGGGAGATACTCTTTTTTTCGATGAAAAATGTAAGAAGAAAATAGAGGTTGAAAGTATTAGATGGAAGAAAATAAAAAGATCTTACATGCCAGTAATTAAATTTAAAAGCATAGACAGCAGAAATGATGCTGAAAAATTAAAAGGTACCAGTCTCTTCCGGAGTGTAAAAGACAGTCCTAAACTAAAAGAGGATGAGTACTGGGTAGACGATATAATAAATTGTCTGGTTTATACAAAAAATAATATTTTTGTTGGTAAGGTAGTAAATGTGGAGAAATTTGCAGCAAATGATAATTTAGCAGTAAAAATAGAGAATAAGGATTTAGATATAAGAGATTCAGGAGATTCAGACAGTAGTATTCTCTATATTCCGGTTATTGAAGATTATATTGAAAGTATAAATCTAAAAGATAAAAAAATAATATTAAAAAAAATTCCGGAATATATTTGAATTTGTTATTTTTTATCACATTTTAAAACCTTTTCATTTGAAAAATGCTAAAAATAGATGTGGTGACCATTTTCCCAGATATGTTCGATAATATTATCGAGTTTGGGGTGCTAAAGGAAGCTTTTAAAAAAAATATCTGCCAGCTGAATATATACAACTTAAGAGATTTCTCGAATTATAAGCGCGGCAGGGTTGACGATAGGCCATATGGTGGAGGTCCAGGTATGGTACTGATGTTGGAACCAATAGATGGTGCGATTACTTTCATTAAAAAAAAGAATAAAATTAAAAAGAAAGAAAAGCAGAAAACAATATTGCTCGCTCCCAGGGGAGAAAAGATGAACCAGAATAAATTAAAGTATCTGGTAAATCTTGAAAATATAATACTTATTTGTGGAAGGTATGAAGGTGTTGATGAAAGAGTGATAGATTCTCTTATTGATTTTGAGATCTCCATAGGTGATTATGTATTAACCGGAGGTGAAATTCCGGCAATGGTTATAATAGATGGAGTGATAAGACTGCTTCCAGGTGTAGTCGGAAAAGAAGAATCTTTAAAGTTGGAATCATTTGAGGACAATCTGCTTGATTATCCCCAGTACACAAGACCACCAGTTTTTAAGGGAATGGCTGTTCCTAAAATTCTTTTAAGCGGAAACCATAAAGATATTCAAAAGTGGAGAAAAGAAAAATCACTGGAAATAACCAGAATAAGAAGGCCGGATTTAATTGACAAAGATGGTTAAATTCATTATATTTGTTTGGTTCTTATTAGAATGAAAAAGAGATAGGCTGGAGTATAAGATGAATAAATTAGATAAAATAGAAAGTAAATATTTAAAGACTGATATACCCGAATTTAGTCCGGGAGATAAAGTAAGAGTCAAGATAAAAATTAGCGAGGAAAATAAGGACAGAATTCAGGTCTTTGAAGGAATTGTAATAAGTATTAAAGGCTCTGGCATTAATAAAACATTTATGGTAAGAAAGATCTCTTTTAATAATGTGGGTGTTGAAAGAACATTTCTTTTAAATTCACCTGTAATTCAGTCTATCGAAAAGGTTAACGAAGGCGCAGTAAGGAGGGCTAAATTATATTACCTTAGAGATAGAATTGGTAAAAAATCAAAAATTAAGTCTAAGTAAATATGTAATGATTTGACTTTTTATATTAATGCCTCTTAAGATTAAGAATAAACAGGTTAATGCCAAAAATAAAATCTTAAAAGAATTTTTAAGATACGCTATTGTTATTTTAGCAGCAATAATATCAGCCACTTTAATTAGAATTTTTATATTTGAACCTTTCATTGTTCCAACCCCTTCTATGGAACCTAACTTAAAAGTCGGAGATAGAGTTATAATCAATAAACTTGCATATAAATTTGGCGCTGTTAAAAGAGAAGACATTGTAGCATTTCATTCTCCTTTGGAACAAAAAGACCTGGTAAAGAGAGTTATCGCTGTAGAAGGTGATGAAATTACTCTAACCAGCGAAGGTGAAATTTTCATAAGTGGTGAAAAAATCTCTGAAAGTTACCTGCCTGCCAATCAGAATCTATACTATGTAAACCAGACTATAGTTGTAGGTGAAGGTGAGGTATTTGTAATGGGAGACAACAGGAATAACAGTTTTGATAGCAGATTTTTTGGAACAATTGCAGAAGATTATATATTCGGGGAGTTTGTTATAATTTACTGGCCTCCATCCAGGTGGTAAATTTTTTATATTATTATGGAATTTAAAGAAATACAAAGACTGGTGAATTTATGCAGATATGAGGATGATCTGTATATTGCGGGCTATGAAAAAATAGCCGGGGTTGATGAAGTGGGAAGAGGCTCTTTAGCAGGACCCCTGGTTGCAGCGGCTGTCATTCTGGATAAAAGGAAGCTAATAATAGAAAATATAAATGACTCGAAGAAACTCACTGAAAACAAAAGAAAGCATATTTTTAAAAAAATAATTAGAAGCTGCCTGTGCTGGTCAGTAGTAAGGATACCTCCTGATGAAATTGATCGTCTGTCAATAACAAAAGCTAATGCAATTGCATTTAAAAAAGCAATTGTCAGCTTAAAAATAAAACCGGATATTGTTTTATCAGATTTCATTAATATAGATTTAGGTACCGGATATTTACCCATTGTTAATGGCGATCAGCTCAGCATTTCCATTGCAGCTGCATCAATAGTTGCGAAGGTAATCAGAGACCAGATAATGTCTAAGCTGTCGAAATATTATCCTGAATATGGATTTGAACATAACAAGGGTTATGGCACCAGAAAACATTTAAAATCTCTTCAAAAGTATGGACCTACTATTATTCATAGAGTATCTTTTAGAGGTGTTTTAAGTTAATAATTTTAACAGGAAAATTATAGGAAAAATAGGGGAGTTTATTGCCCGGAAACATTTGAAAGAAGAAGGGTATTTCATTTTAGATAGGAATTATAGAAATAGATACGGCGAAATAGACATAATAGCCAAAAAGGATAAATGTTTAATTTTTATAGAAGTTAAGACCAGGACGAATTTGGATTACGGAGACCCGCTGGAGACCATAAATAAATTAAAGATTTCCAGAATAAAGAGATTAGCCAGTTTTTATATTGTAAGCAACAAACTTTCAGGATTCAATCCCAGATTTAATGTTATATCTATAATTATCAACAGGAGTTTAATTAAAAAGATAATAGAAAAAGATAATATGTGGAATGGAATAACTGAATTAAATACACCGCAAGATAAAAGCATCTTAAAAATTGAGCATATAGAGAATGCTTTTTAAAAGAGACTAAATAATAAGAAAACTTAACCAACCTAAAGTAGTTTTAATTAACTCAATTCATTGAAGAATAAACATAGACAACAGCCTCCAGTTGGGCAATTTTTATTTGTAGAATAAAATTATATTATCGTACTAAAGATATTTTCTTTAGTAAAATATATTATTATGTAAAGTATTTCTACTTATCCACTTGACAAGAATTTTTTACACAATATAATTAAGGATGATGGCTAAAGATTTATATAAAAAAATTAAAATATTAAGAGAAGAAAATAGCTTTTCTCAGGAGTACATTGCTAAAGAATTAGGAATGTCCAGGCCTACTTACATGCAGATAGAAAGAGGAGAACGGGAATTGACTATATCTGAGGCAAGAAAACTTGCGAGTATTTTTAGTATGGGACTAGAGAATCTTTTAATGTCGAAGAAAGCTACAAAAACAAAGATTGTTTTGGAGAAAGAAAAGATACATAAAACATCTAAAGAGACAGGAATCCGCATTATTATTCCGCGTGCCAATGTTAAAAAATTTAAAGAAGTTCTGTTATATATTTTAGAAAAAGTAGGAGCAAAGCCAAATATTGGTGAAACTGCTTTATATAAACTACTTTATTTTATAGATTTCGACTTTTATGAGAAATTTGAAGAACAATTAACTGGTGCACGGTATATTAAAAATAATTATGGGCCAACACCGGTAGAATTTAAAAAAATTGTTGAGGAGATGGAAGAGAAAGGTGAGATAGAGAGAGTTAAAAGCAAGTATTTTCAGTATGACCAAAAAAAGTATCTGCCGTGCCGCGAGTCCGATTTAAGAAGATTGTCCGCACGAGAAGTAAAGCATATAGATGAAGTGCTTGCCCGTCTTTCAGGTAAAAATGCTAATGAATTAACAGAATATTCTCACAGCGATGTGCCGTGGCGGGTTCATAAAGATGGTGAGATTATCAGCTATGAAAGCGTATTTTACCGCGACATGGATCATTCTGTAAGAAATTACGAAGATGAACTTTGATGAAACTGAAGAATTTTCTAAAGATTTCAAACGATTGTCAAGGAAATATAAATCATTGGCCGATGATCTGCTTGAATTTAAAAAAGTTGTTTCAAAATTTCCACTTGGCACCGGCAAGCATTTTGTAGTCCTAATAGCGAAAGAAACGGTAAAAATTATAAAAGGCCGTCTTTTTTGTCGTTATTTAAAAGGCTCTTCATTGCGAATTATTTATGCTTATTGTGAAAATAAGCAAAAGGTTGAGTTTATACAATTATATTTTAAGGGCGATAAAGAAAACGGAGATCATGGCAGAATTAAAAATTATCTGCGTAATTTTAAACAATAAAAATTTATGCAAATACTAAGAGTGGTTTTTCTGAAAAATCATTACCAAAAAGGACTTTAACTTTTAATAATTTTTAGATGAATTATTTCTTTATCTAATTTTGTTCTCCGGCATTTTTTATTGCTTTTCATTTCTTATCTCATGTATATTATACAATTGACTATATGTGTAAATGTATATATAATTAGTGCATGCTCTTTAAGCTGGATAGTTTTACATTGATTGGTATTGATGCCATAAAGGTATCTGTAGAAGTTCATATATCAAGAGGACTCCCTGAGTTTATTATTGTCGGACTGCCGGGGAAAGCTGTAAATGAATCAAGGCAAAGAGTGAGATCTGCGATAATCAATAGTGGATTTGATTTCCCTGTTAAAAAACTAGCCCTTGGACTGGACATAAAGGCAAGCTCTTTTTTCATGATGCTCTGGGCTTTCACCTTTTGCCTGATCTTCAATAGAAACCCGAATCTATATACTAACGGATTTTTCATTTTCCATTATCTAGCCTCTATAAAAGAGCAGGTTTTGTAATCTATTTCAGTAAGTTTATTCAAAAATTCATCATGTGCTATTTACTTTTAAAAGTTTAACACAGAGAATTAAGAAAATAAATTAATTTTTCCAAATAGAGCTTTCAATGAAAAGATATAAAAGATAATTCTCTACAAGAATGTAGAGTTATTTAATATTAGAATACACTTTGACAAAGTTCGTGAATTTATTAAAATCTGAAATAAGAATAGTTCTTTAACAAACAAAAAAATGAGGTAAGAAGATGAATAGAGAAAGATGCCCAGAACTTTTTAAACGCTATGAAGGAAATCCCATTTTGACGGCGGAAATTTGGCCTTATAAAGTAGGGACAGTATTTAATCCTGGAGCAATAAAATTTAATGATGAGGTGTTACTTTTGGTGAGAGTTAAAGATAGGCAGGGATATTCCCATTTAACCTGTGCCAGGAGTAAAGACGGAAAAACAAATTGGCAAATAGACTCTAAACCTACGTTGGAGGCAGATAGAAGCAAAGGCGAAGCCATATTTGGATTAGAAGACCCAAGAATTGTTTGGTTAGAAAAACGGCAAGAATATGTGATTAGTTGTGTTTCCTTCTGTGCTGGTGTGGCAGATGAGCCCCCCGGTGTTTCTCTGATCGCAACTAAAAATTTTTCTAGTTTTAAACGCATGAGTCGGCCATTGATACCTCCAAATAAAGACGCTTCTTTATTTCCTAAAACTTTTAAAGGGCGTTATGCTCTTATTCACAGGCCTATTGTTGAGGGTAGAGCTGATATTTGGATTTCTTTTTCACCCGATCTAAAAAATTGGGGTGACCATAGGGTACTTATTCCTGCTGGGCATAGGAGTTGGGATGAGACTAAAGTAGGTTTAGGACCTCAACCTATTGAAACGCCTGAGGGCTGGTTGATTATTTATCATGGAGTACGGAAGACAGCTTCTGGAAGTATTTATCGGATTAGTATGTCTTTATTGGAATTGGATACTCTTCAGTTAATTCGCCGGAGCAAGGAATGGGTTTTTGGGCCCACAGAGGATTATGAAAGAGTAGGTGATGTAGATGATGTTGTTTTTCCTTGTGGAGCTGTTGTTAACAAGAAAACAAACGAACTTTTTATTTATTACGGCGCTGCTGATTCAGTAGTTGGATTAGCTACAGCTAATTTAGACGAAATTATCACTTATTTGAAAACTTGTTAATTTTAACTAAAAAAGCCAGCAAAAAAGCTGACTTTTCTTTGACAGATGTTGAGATATATGGAAAGGAGGGTTCACGCCACGAAAATCGCAATGCTAACAAGATGGAATGCTACCTGTGGAATATCTATGCATGCAGAATTAGTAGCAAAAGAGTGGATAAAAAAATATGATCTAACTATTTTTGCGCCTACATTAGAATCTGCACGGGATTGGTATCATCAAATTATCGAAAAACCTGATGAAGATTATGTAATAAGGGGATATGAACAACCCATGGCTCTAGGTGAGTCGGGATGGATTGATGACAGGTTATGGAAAGAAAATTACGATATTCTTGTTGTACAGGGATTAGCACTTATGCCTATCCAAACTCTTCTCAAAAATTGGAAGAAAATCAAGGCAAAAAAAATTCTCGTAGTGCATGAAGGCAAATTACCCACCTATGAAGGTTTTTATAAATGCGAATTTGACGGCATCGTTTGTTTTGATAGCAGATATAAATCGATGCTATTGAGTAGATACTCTCCAAATAAGATTCATATAATACCCTATCCCTGCCATCCAGTTGTGAGAGGCAATAAGGCACTAGTAAGGAAAAAGTTAAGTATTTCTAAGGAGAAGATAATATTATTCTCATTTGGGAGACAGCCATTAAAAGAGTATAAGGACTATCTTAAAGTAGTTGAGGAATTGAAGGGAGAGTATGAAATAAAGTATGTTATCCTCCGATCAGATCATAAGTGGAACCAAAAGGAACTTCCCAAGTTTTTGGATTTAAGAATGGAGGCTGCACCGACTGAAAAAATTTATGAATATTTACATGTAGCGGATGTACATCTAATACCAAAATCACCTACAGATTCAGTTGTTGTTTCAAGCACAGCTTTTCAATGTTTAGGTGCTTTGGCCCCCATAGTTGTCCCAAATACCAAGCATTTTGAATTATTAGAGAAGGAAATTGTAAAGTATAATAATAGAAAAGAGTTGAAGGAGGCAATAATTAAGCTAATACTAGACGAAGATTTCAGAAAAGATGTTTTAAATTCTGCTGAAAAATATGTAAATAATAATTCATCTGAAAAGGTTGCAGAATTGTTTATTAAACTATTTAGGGATATATAATTATGTCACCAAGCAAAACTTCGTCACTATCATGACTTGTCCTCGGGTCTCCTAACACACCTTTAAACAAAAGGAGGAACATGAGAAAAGTTTGTTTGAAGAACACAAATTTGAGAAGAGAAATTGCTAATGTCTAAAAAAATAATGTACTCCTTTAAAATTGAAGGACAGCTTTTAGATAAAGCTAAAAAAAGGGGCTAAAAGGATGATTATAACATTGAATTATCATACAAATAATGAGAGATTTAAATAATTCTATTCTAGAATGATCCAAAGACCTTAAATTAAAAGAAATTGCTGCAGCATATATGATTTTAGTTGAACAATAATAAAAAATAATAAAAATTACAACTTAATCATATTTTAAAATTAATCTGCTTTTGTTTTTGCTTTAATTCGCATATCTCCCTATCACATTCTTCCTGAGTGATTCTTCCTAAAATAAATTTCTAAAAAACTCCATCCAATTCCTATATGTGAAATAATACCAATACTTATTAATGCCCAGTAAGGTTTATTGATTATTGCTCCCATAAATATTACAAATAACCTGATGTCTCTTTTTGTTAATGTTCGAATAAATGATTTGGGCATTTCTTCAAAATATCGCCTGAAATATTCTTTTTTTAAATAGCTTGTTAAAATGAATCCTACCAATGCCAGGATACAACCAATCCAGGGAAGAACTCCTGGATGTGTCAACCAGAAACTATATCCAATTCCAATTGAGATGGCTGTATCTACATATCTATCTAAAATGGTATCAAACCATGCTCCAAAAGGAGTACCCTGGAATTTTAACCGCGCTATTTCTCCATCACATCCGTCAATTATTGAAGATAGCTGAACTAATAAGCCTGCAAATAGTGTGAAAAAATAATTTCCTTTTATAAACATAAAGGCAGCCATCAATCCAGTAACAAAACTTATAATAGTAATAATATTTGGTGATATAGGAAAATAGGAAAGCATAACTGATATCCTTTTAGAAATAGGTCTATTTACAAACCTTGAAATAAAACCATCTTCGCTGATTTTATTTAGTTGAGAAAGTAAAGCTCTTTTGGCATACTTAAGACTTTTCTCTGTATCAATATCCAACCAAAATTTATTGCCAATATCATAAGCTTTCATTTTGTCCAGATTTATAATCCTGGCAATTCCATCTGATAGAGAGTGCTTCCTCTCTCTAAATGCATTTTCTAAAGCAGCAAATATAGTAGGCGTACAAAAAAATATTCCTGTGTCTATCGCATTAAAAGACTTTAGGTTTTTGCCTATCCTTATTATGCTTCCATCTTGATCTTGAATTTTAGTAGCATCACCAAGATCAAATACTTTGTCAATATTTTTATCAATTGCCAGTATCGCACCATTTTCTGGAAGGTTGTTCTTAGACAGCTCTGTGAGTATGGACGGATCAAAGAGATGATCACACATTAAGATAAAAAAGTTACCTTTTATAAGATCATGGCAAGCATAAACAGATGTCCCATTCCCTTTCTCCCATTGCGGATTTTCAACAATTTCAATGTTTAAATCATGTATTTTAGATAATTTTTTTAGATGAGATACTAGTATTTCTTTTTTATATCCAACAACAACTATAAAATTACTGAGACCAGCTTTTTTTGCAGATAGGATTGCCCTTTGGATTAAGCTTAACCCATATACTTTTATTTGAGCTTTTGTCTCATTCTTTTTTTTAGTTCTTAATCTTTTTCCTTCTCCTGCAGCAAGAATAACAACTTTGTTATTAATTTCTGCAGCAGCTTTGGTTCCTATTATAGACAACACACTACTCCAGACATTATAATGGTTAATTTACAAATTGGATGATACATCTACTGCTGAACCTGAGTATCCTATTTCAAATTAGATTTTGATGGCAAACTTAATAATTTTAGACTTCAGCAAATTCCAGTAGCATCTTTTTAGCTTGAGCATCATCAAATTGCTTAACTGGAGACTTGGCAAGATAGGCACTTGCTTCAATGATAGGACCTGAGAGCTTCCTATCAAGAGCTACCTTTGCTGCTCTGATTGCATCCATGATTACTCCAGCAGAATTAGGGGAATCTTCAACAGATAGTCTAAGTTCAAGATCCATCGGTACACCTCCGAACTGCTCAGCTTCTATCCTTAAAAAGCATATTTTCCTATCATTAAGCCAGGGTATATAATCACTAGGACCAATATAAACATCATCACCTGGAATTTGATGATCACTCATCTGACTTGTTACTGCCTGAGTTTTGCTAATTCTTTTACTTTCCAGTCTTTCCTTACTTAGCATATTTAGAAAGTCTGTATTTCCTCCTACATTGATTTGATAGGTACGTTTTACCGGCTCACCTCTATCTTCAAATAATTTTGTCAGTACCCTGTGTACAATAGTTGCTCCTACTTGAGATTTGATATCATCTCCTATTACTGGAAGTCCTGCTTCTTTGAATTTGTCTCCATATAACTTTGAAACAAAGACAGGTATGGCATTAACAAAAGCAACTTTTGCTTCAAGTGCACAATCTGCATAAAATAAAGTGTTTTTTTCACTGCCCACAGGTAAATAGTTTACCAGTACGTCAGCTTCCGTCTTCCGAAGTATATCTACAATAGCTTTTCTAGCTTCATCCTCTGAGCTGTAAACATTTTTTCTGGGCTTAAATCTCACATCTTCATTATATAATTTAGCATGCTCAGAGATACTATCAATCACATATCCCATGTTAACATTACAATTAAGATCAGGGATATCTTTTTGAAAGATTATAGTACAATTTGGTAAGGAAAATATAGCCTTGCTGAGATCAAGTCCTACTTTTCTTTCATCTACATCGAAGGCTGCTACAAAATTGATATCGCTGACAAAATATCCTCCGAAATTTTTAGTAATAAGACCGGGAATGTCCGCCTTTTTGTCCTGGTAATAGAAACGTCCTTGTACCAGTGCGCTAGCACAATTACCAATACCTACCAGTGCTGTTCTAATTTCTACCATTTTCATTACTTCCTTTCCTTGAATTTTTCAACTAAATTATAATATTCTGTAAAGAAAAAACCTGTGATATAATCAGCCGCTTAATATAATCGTAATTTAGCAATAACTACCTTATATAAATAGTTGTATAAATGATGGACTGAATCCGCATAATTACTATATTATATACTAGAATTTACTTAGGTTAGACTAGCTTTAATTTGTTTTCTAAGGTGGCACTAAATTAATTAAAATTAATTTCATTTGTAAATCATTTGCTCTATTATATTTATTTGAATATACAGGATCCAAATAAAATATCATTATATTACCTGCCTGTAATGCATAAAAAATAAATAAAATAATAAATGAGTGTCAAATCTCATAAAAAGATACTTGAGAGAACTCTATTAGCCTCTGTGGCTCTTTCTACCTTTTGCATAAAAGAGTCTAACTTGATTAAGTCTGTCCTAAGGTTTAATTCTCTTCTTTCTTAAACTTACTTTTTTTATTATATCATATTCTTTTTATCTTACCTAACATACAAAGAAGGCTCTATAAATATTCTATATGGAATTTTATCTTCATTATATTTTTCATCAACTTTACTATCCACCCTTACCAATAATAATTATAATTGATATTTTTTTAAATGCTTGATAAGTTTAATTTTTTAATAGTTTTTTATCTCTTGTACTGATAAAATTATGCAAAACTTTATTTTTTAAATTACAATTAATATTTTTTAAATATTTTTAAAGAGGAAAAATTTTCATGATATATGATTTTCACACACATACTTTTTTATCAGATGGAGGAAGCAGCCCAATTGGACTTATAAGATTTGCGGTTGCTGCTGGCTATAGGTGTATAGCTATAACTGACCATGCAAGCTACTCTAACCTTGATTATTTAATTGAAGGGATAAAAAAAGATTGTCATTTAGCGGAGAAGTACTGGGATATAGTTGCTATACCTGGTGTAGAACTTACAAATATTCCTGCAAAAAGCATAAACGATATGGCAAAAGATGCTAAAGAACTTGGTGCAAAAATAGTAGTAGTGCATGGAGAAAGTATAGTAGAAAAGGTTGAAGCAGGCACAAACTTGGAAGCAGTAAGTTCTAAATATGTAGATCTTCTTGCTCACCCTGGTATTTTTACGCCAGATGAGGCCAATACTGCTGTAAAAAATGATGTGTATATTGAAATTACTTCCAGGAAAGGCCACGGTTTGACAAATGGCATTGTAGCAAAAGTAGGAAGGGAAGCAGGAGTAAGGTTTTTAATAAATAGTGATGCCCACAACCATAGTGACCTCTTCCAATCTGATTTTCAAAGCAAGGTAGGAATTGGTTCAGGACTGGAATCAGATGAAGTTGAAAATATTCTTTCAAGAAACAGTAAGGATTTTCTTAGTAAAATTAGGTATTAGTTAAACATTAAAATATGATAAAATTTATAAAAGTATGCATTTAATTGTAGATAAACAAAATAGGGTCTTGCCAGCTATTTTAACTTAAGTTTTTTTAGTATGCAATATGTCTAACTGGAGGGGTTCACTCCCATTTGGCTCAGAGGAAATTCACCCTTCTCTAGGCTATATAAAACGAAGACAAACTATCGAAGAATGCAGAAAGTCTTATTTAAGACAATTATCTAAAAACCGAAAAGGAAAGATGGGGGGTGAAAAATGGAACAAAAGTAATTTTAGGAGCTAAAAGAATATTATTTGAAAAATATCAAGGTAAGTGGGAAAGATATTTTAGAGAATCAGAAGAGAAATATAAAGAAAATTTTCCCGATGATCAATTTTTAACTATCCAAAATGTAAGTTTTAAAGTAAGAGATTTAGCCTTGAGTTGTTTTTCAAAACTCTATGCTGCAAATGATCTCCACGTAGTTAGAGTTCTTGCTAGAACTGGTCTTCTAGTTTATGGCTATGAGGATATTGATATAGGGACTAATCCAAGAAATGAGAAAAATTATATTTTCCTTCGGAATTTAATTATTAAGCTATCAAAGAAAAGTGGATATTCTCCTGCCGAATTAGATAGGATATTTTGGTATTTCGGAAGGGATGTTTGTAAAGCTAGGCCAAATTGCGATAAATGTCCAATAAGAAATATCTGTTTAACAAGCTTAGGAGTAAAATAGTGAAAAAAAGGATTTATACTATTTTCTCGAGAAATAGTGAGTAGTTACCACTCTTAAGAATAGTTTTCCTGAAAAATCATTACCAAAAAGGACTTTAACTTTTAATAATTTTTAGATGAATTATTTCTTTATCTAATTTTGTTCTCCGGCATTTTTTATTGCTTTTCATTTCTAGTTAGTCGACGTCTATAAATATTATACAATTGACTATATGTGTAAATGTATATATAATTAGTGCATGCTCTTTAAGCTGGATAGTTTTACACTAATTGGTATTGATGCCGTAAAGGTATCTGTGGAAGTTCATATATCAAGGGGACTCCCTGAGTTCATCATTGTCGGACTGCCAGGGAAAGCTGTAAATGAATCAAGGCAGAGAGTGAGATCTGCGATAATCAATAGTGGATTTGATTTCCCTGTTAAAAAAATAATTTTAAATCTATCACCGGCAGACATAAAAAAAGACGGCTCTTATTATGACTTACCAATAGCTCTTTCAATACTTGCAGCCAGCGATCAGATCAAGTGCGGAATCTTTAAGGAATCTTGCTTTATAGGAGAACTGTCACTGGATGGTAGCATAAATCCGGTAAAAGGATTGATTTCCATGGCTGAAAAAGCACATAGTATAGGTAAGAAATTTTTTTTCGTACCATACGAGATTGCCAATCAGGCTTCTTTTATTTCCGGTATAAGTATTGTTGCATGTAAAAGTCTGGTTGAAACTGTAAAAGTTCTCACTGGTGGAGAACAAATAGAGAAATTTATATGTAAAGATAAAGATAAGAATATTACAAACAGAAACAATTATTATAATTTTGATTTAAAAGATGTGAAAGGGCAGCTTAAGGCAAAGAGGGCACTGGAAATAGCGGTAAGCGGCAGGCATAACATTATGTTAATAGGACCTCCCGGAAGCGGTAAAACCATGCTGGCTCAGAGAACTGTTTCTATAATGCCGGACTTAAATCTGGAAGAGTGTATAGAGGTTACTAAAATTTATAGTTTATATAAAAAGTATGTTAACCATCTGATACAGGAAAGACCATTTCGAAATCCTCACCATACTATAAGCAGAGTGGGTCTTATTGGAGGAGGTATTAATCCGAGACCCGGAGAAATCAGCCTGGCTCATAAGGGACTGCTGTTTTTGGATGAGTTTTCGCAGTTTCCTAAAAATTTTATAGAGGATTTAAGACAGCCTCTGGAAAATAAGAAAGTAGTTATCACCAGAAATCATC
>Ga0209979_1001274_pt1 | contig 28363 bp, 19 predicted proteins | sample AnhtaG_FD_183114 | JGI IMG/M metagenome (GOLD analysis project Ga0209979, IMG submission 183114) | Deep subsurface microbial communities from Anholt, Denmark to uncover new lineages of life (NeLLi) - Anholt_01485 metaG (SPAdes) (version 2) | ecosystem: Environmental > Aquatic > Marine > Oceanic...
AGGTTCTTGTTCATGATGTCTGTTTTAATGTTCCTCCAAGGTATATAGAAAGCCAATTTGAGACAGAGATTATAGCAGAAAGTGGGTAAAATGGCGAGCGAGGAGCCCAAGGGCGTAAATGTCTATTTTGTAATAGGTTAGACTAAATGTCATGTGGTACTATTGGCCCTTGACAAGCGCATATGTTCTCACTTCAAAATACATTTGTGAGAAATTCCACGGTCTTGTTGTAGTCTGATATCTGTGTTACAAGGGCAAGGGCTACTACTTATTTTACCGAGGTTGAGGAGAGAATACAGAAGAGCCCGTTAGCGCAGATAATTATTGGGTCAAATAATTCCTTCGATACTTATCAGCGTCCACTAATGTCTGGAACCCGCCAAGGATGTTCATAGGGCCCCATCTCCTCAAGCGGAATAGTTTCAAGAAGTATCTTCTTAAGCAATGAGTCATCACCAGCCTCCTCACCTTTCGATAACATCTCTGGACCAACGTATCGGTCTGTATAGGCATTGAAGGCTGACTGTTGAAATCCACCATCGCGCAGGAAAATACTTTCACAACGAACAAAGAGATTGCGACTGATGATATTTACGTCCACGTTCTCCTTGAGGCCGGCTAATTCCGGATAGCGGCTTGAATATGGAGATTGGCTTGCCTGTTTGAGAAATCTTTGAATAGATTCCAGCCAGCGTTTTCGGCCCCAGCGGCTGAAACTAATTCCCGCATGGCAATCAAGGAAGAGGTTACCATCCACAAAATTTTCTTTTCCGCCGTGGATCTGGACACCCCCGAATATGACAGAGCCACAACCCTCGAAAATATTTCCATGAACTGTGACGCCGGAGATCATGTCGTCCAGCCGGACGCCCGCAGCACCATTGTGCGTACCACCTCGTATGTCACTCCAGCGGTTCCAGCGGATCACAACACCGCGATAAAGCGGATTACCCCACATATCAAGCCCGCCCTGATCGTCTGATTCCTGAACAACATTACGAATCACGTTCAGTTCGATGGTATGATCGTTGCCCTCGATTCGCATTGCAGAGGAAGGTATCTTCTCGAACAGGTTGTGAGCCACGCGGTTCCCGCAGCCGTCAAGATGTACGGCCGGGGTGTATGTTCGTTTGATTCGTGAGATGTTGGAGACAGAACAGTTTTCGACAAAGTGATGGCCCGGGGTCAGTGTCTGGCGATCACCACCATTAACACGTGCTCCACCGCAGCCAAGGGTGTTCATTGTGCATCCGAAAATGCCATGGTGCCGTCCACCATTGATAACGATTGCGTCGCCGCCGAATTGCCTTAATGTGCAACCTGACACCAGACAGTCAGCTCCGCCAAGTATATGAATCCCATCACTACGTCCTTGCTGTAATGTTAGTCCAAGGAGCATAACGTTTTCAACTTCATTCAATACGATGAAAGGCTGATCGAACACACTGAGAACCGTCTCGGTCCTCTTCCACTCAATCCCCTCAGGGGCAAGCCAGTAGATAAGGCTGGCGTGACGGTCGAGATACCATTCGCCGGGAGCATCAAGCTCGCGAAACACATTCACTGCATAATAACGCTGGCCCTTGCGATAGCCATAATTGGAATAAGGCGGAGATAAAGTAAAGGTTCGGGCATCGGCATCTATCAAAGCCACTTTCTGATACTCTTCAAACCAGTCCCAGAACCAGTAGCCATAAAGGCGAATATCCGGTTCGTCAAACCATCTGCCCGGTCGGTCTCCGAGATAACGAAATTTCCCATCCCTGCATCCTGTGATAGTGTTCCAGACTTTGAATGTTTCCTTGCCGAGGATTTCTCCTGTCTTAACAAAGCCATCGTTGGGCCAGCGTGCAAGCGTCTGTGGCCGACTATTCACGAATAGCTCCGGTCGGCGACGTATTGCCGTCGCATCGCCCCAATTCTTCACACCCAAAATCTTTAAATCAGCTACGAGAACACGGTTTCTAACCGACGGTTCAAGTTTCTCGCGAGTTTTGTTGTCCGAGATCGGTTTCCATGCTTTGATTCGTACGCCACCATGGAAAATGGGCATTTGGTCTGGCTTTGCCTGATAGATGACCGGCGACTCTTTGGTTCCCGAGTCCCTGGATGTCAGGCTGAAAGTCTCCTTAACGAGATAAAGTCCTCCTCCAATCAATATTCTCACGCCCCCTTTGGGTAGCGTTCCACTATTAGATTTCTTAAACTCCCGCACAGCGTCGCGAGCCCTTTCAAGGGTACGAAACGGTTTATCTTTAGAACCATCTGCTGAGTCGCTTCCATAAGCTGCAACATAAAACATCTTGGCAGGTTCAGGCAAAGTCGGCAGTTGCACCCTGTAGGCAGCAGGATCACGCCCGGGTAATCCCTGCCCAAGACGCTTTGTCTCTAAGATGCGGCGGTTTGCCGTATCGAGGCCGAAGCGAGGCATAGATGAATCAGCAGCCAGACTCTGCCATATGGAGATTGCGGCGGCATTGTCCTTTCGGGCCATCGCTACTTCCGCCAAACCGAGTATTGCCAGGCCGCGGATGAATGACGGGGCTGACATATTTTGTGAGACTTTCTTGAACTCTTTAGAAGCCACGTCCAATCGTGCCTCAGCAAGAACTCTGGCTGCTGTATCTAATGCCGGCCAGGAAGATTTGATCACACCTTGGCTTGTTTCGGCATTGGCTCCGGCCGGAGTAATCATGAAGATTGTTATTAGAAGGCACAATATTAACATTTTTCTCAATGATTGCTTTTTCAAAGTTTTGATGAAATATCTTCGTGAACAATATCCTGAGCTGTTCCTTGTAGTTTTCTTACAGCACATCTTGGATATCCTTGTCATAGTTTTCACCTGCATATCACATGCCTTCACTTCTTACACAAGCAACTCCACCGGGGGTATGGAAATGGCCTATGTACTTGATGTTTTTACGAACCGTTAATATAAGATTGCCTTCTATAATCTGTATCTTGTAGATAAAGACACACATCTTAACCTACACAATCAAGTATATTGAGATTGAAACGTTAGCTCGAGTTGTCTTTAGGCTCCGAGTCGGTTTATGCCTCCTCGATCATCTTATAGCCAAGTGCATCGGCAAGAGCAAATACCGGCTCTTTAAGGTCGCCATAATACGTTACCCGGTGCCAGCCCCAATGGTCCCACATTGTGAAAAGCTTCTCTAAGTCGCCCACCGGCTCGACCGCCAGTTTTGTTCGGCAGGCCCGATCGTCCGGATCATTAGCTACTGCTTTACCCTGATGGAAGAGCACTTCTTTTCGGTCGTGTGAGAACTCGACAGTAGTTGTCATATAACCCAGCGGCAGGATCGAACGAACGGACGCACCCTGTCGGTCCTCAGAGTGGGTTAGAATCTGGAATGGATTCGCCTGGCCCTTCGGTCCGAATACTCGGCTTGATGCCACACAATGCGCATAGATAATCTGCCGCTTCGAGGTGTCAATGACAGGATCGGAGATGTAACCCGGACGCCCCTGTGTTAAGGCTGTCATTGCAACCATCGTCGCAGTGGACCTTAAGTCGCATTCGCACGCTCCAATCAATCCCTCGTTGTTCAACTCGTGGAAGCCGAGGCAGGGGTATGCATGGATATGCCCTCCATAAAAACCGCCAAGGCAGTTGATTGCGATTGCGTTTGCACCATGCTTCTTCAAAACATTCTTCATACCCAAATACATCGCCGCTGAGGTCTGGAGGGTATCGCGCTTGACACGAGTAATATGCAAGGCGGTTTTTTCCCAACGGTCAACAATCGCTCTGGCCTGATTTTTATCCGCGGCCTTCCAAGCATCATTAACTTCTGCAAATGAAACTTTCACAACTGGAATGCCCATGATAGATTCGGCCAGTCCGGACTCCTGACTGCGAACCGAAAGGATTTTCGAATCCTTCATCTGACGAAGACATTCTTGCGGCGAGATGGTCTTAAAATTATCTGGTGTACATGCCAAGTTTCCGGCTCTTGGAGTTTGCGCTACTCTGACCCGTTCCGTCGCCGCCACGAAGTCGGAGACAGTGCCGCCCTTTTTCACCAACTCGAAGCACTTAACCGCTTCAACCAGATCTTCAATTCGCGAAGATGCCACAAAGCCTACATTCTGTGCCTGGTTTCTCAGGAAACCCGCGGTGTAAACCAGGAAACCGCCACTGCCGCCATATTGAAAATCAGCATAGAGTACCGGCTTGCCGGAAGTTGCTATTGTCTGGACTACCCGGTTCCAACAGTTCATCTGGTAAACAAGATAGCCGTCAATAGCAGCCGATTTGTCCAGTTCAAGGATCTTTTTGGCCTGTTCCGGACCCTTTGCTATCGATGAGATAAATTCGAAGCCCTTGCACCGTTCGGCTAAATCTGCATCAATCCGCTTCATCACCGGACGAAAGTCAAATCCTATATTCGGCCAATCAGGCCTCGGCTGCTTTGGTGCATGTAGAGAATAGACGATACGAATCCGCACCTTTCTCTCATTCTGGGCAGCATGTAGCCGACTCGCATTTGAGAGGAGTCCTGCCGCTCCTGTGCAGGCGGCACATCCGGCAGCCAGAAATTGACGACGACTCATACCGCAGCAAGCACATCCGGAAATTGATTTACGCATCTTCATAATAGTCCTCCCGTGGTAATAACGTTTAGATTTATTTCTTATTGAATCACCGGTTAAACAGCCTATAACAAATACCAGTGAACTTTCTACACTATAATAATTGTAGTCAATTAAATACACTTGTCAATATTTCCTAATCAGCAGATAGTGTCGTATTCGTATGTCGTATGTCGCATAGGGGCCGGGTTGGGTGTGATGAAATCGCACCGATTATGTGGGAACATGCAAATGGTGCGAAATATCGCTGTCGTGAAGTCACGAAAATGGGGCCATTTTGGGGGCATTTGTGCACGGGATAGTGCGCTATGATTGGCTGGTGGGACCGGTCCAAGAGTTGTTGATAGATATGCCGACGGGAGCCTCGCCTTGACATCTGCGAAGCTATTGCTAACATCGTGGAATAAGTTAGCCAGCTTAGGACAGCCTCGCAGTGATGAGGCTTACCCCTTGAGGTCATAAAGGAAAGGAGCACAGTTATGAATGTTATCAATATCAATAACATATCCAGGAGATTCATCGTCCTGATTGGGCTTATAGGATCGCTTGCCTGGATGCCACGGGAGAGCTTCGCATGCTCGACCATTCTGGTCGGCAAAAAGGCGACGTCCGATGGTTCGGTTCTGATGAGCAGCTCGTGTGACGGCGACATCATGGGTTTGATTTATGTCATGCCTGCGCAGAAGTACCCTCAAGGCACCAAACTCCCCATGTATTGGAATCTCCCCAGACCCAAGACGCATCAGGAATACCTGTCCAATCTGCGCAAGGGCTATGATCTTGTGGGCTATCTGCCGGTAAAGGAGACCTATCGCAGCATCATTCTGGCTGGTAATGTCGAGAATATGACCACAGGCGGCATGAACGAACACGGCCTCAGCATTGCTATAGAATTTTTACCCATGCGCTCCGGCCTGGCGTGTACGCGCGGTGTCGTCGGCCCCAACAGCAACCACTGGACGACCTCGTTGATAGCCAACGGTCTGATGCGGGCCCGAACCGCACGTGAGGCCATTAGAATAATCGGTGCCATGATAGAGCAATACGGCTTTCAGTACTACCGCGCTCCCCACGCCGGGGTGGCCCTGCCGATAGCAGACGACAAAGAAGCCTGGCTCATGGAGATCTTTGGTCCGGGTGAGGAATGGACGGCAGACAGCGGTAAACCGGGTGGTGTCTGGTGTGCCCAGCGCATACCAGACGGGGAGATTGGCTGCAGTGCCAATCGCAGTCGTATCGGCAAAATCGACCTGGAAAATCGCGACATGTTCATGACGTCCCCCAACATCCACTCCCTGGCAGAAGAACTCGGAATCTGGAAAAGAGGTGATCCCTTCGTATGGCACGATGTGTACGGCGACCCGGGCAGCACCTATAACTCTCTGCGCGAATGGCGGGCCTTGAGTCTGGCTGCCCCGTCACTGGGGCTACAAGCCACTGGCGATCCCACGGTGGATCGCTACCCATTTTCCGTAAAACCAGACCAGCCACTCACCGTCCAGAGACTCCTGGCCGTTATGCGAGACGGCTATGAGGGAACCGAGTTCGATCTTACGGAACACCCAGCGTTTAATCCCCAGGGCAAAAAGAGCCCTTTGGCACGTCCCTGGGGACCAACGGAACTATTCGACCTGTTGGACATCAAGCCAAAGCGTGCCCTTTGTACTCCTACCAGTGGATACGTCTTTGTCGCACAGTTCAGAAATTGGCTGCCGGACACGGTTGGGAACTGCCTGTGGTTCGCCTACGGACCGGCCTACACGAGCTGCTTTGTCCCCATCTATGCCGGAGTGACCGATCTGCCGGATGCGTGGGACCAGGCCCCGGACTATACAAGGATAAACCGGAACCAGGTACAGTGGAACTTTCGGTTGGTGTTCAGTCTGGCTAACAACCTGAGATATCAAGACGCGGTGCAGGACATTCAACGCGTTTTTAGACCTGCAGAAGCAGCATTTTTCAAGGTCCAGACGCACGTGGAAAGAACAGCCGCCGAGGTTGTCAGGAAAGAGGGTGCTGGGGGTGTCGAACGTTTCTTAAACGCCTATGCGGAGAATTGCCTGACACAAGTGGGATATGCCTGTCATGAACTGGTCAACTATCTGATGTTCCGGTATTTACTGGACGATTCAGAGGTGGCACCGCCAAAACTACCTGCCATCAGTGCACCCATCATCCCCGCAGTGCCAGATAATTGAATGGCTCGAGGCTGTGTCGGAAAACTCTCAACCGGCTTTTAATAAGGAGTTCAAGTGATGCATAAAGAACGAAATCTTAGCCGTCGGCAGTTCATCGCTAAATCGACGACGCTGGCTGCAGCCAGTATTGTTCCGAGACATGTTCTGGGCGGACTCGGGCACATATCACCGAGTAACCAATTGCATGTTGCGGTCATTGGTACGGGGGGCCAGGGAATCGTCAATATCAAGAAGCTACTGACACACAGTGATGTGAAGATCACGGCGATCTGTGATGTGGCCCGGTTTTGGGACAACAGCAATCTTTATTACAGGCACAATGGCGGTCGCCAGCCCGCAATGAAGGCGATCGAGGACTACTATCGCCAAACCGGATCCGAGGGATATCACGGCTGTAAGGTGTATGTCGATTTTCGCTTGATGCTGGAGAGATCCGACAAAGATATCGACGCCGTCGTAGTGGCCACACCGAACCACGTGCATGCTGTGGCCAGCATGGCGGCGATCCGCGCGGGCAAGGGTGTGTACTGCGAAAAACCTCTTACGCATTCTGTGTACGAGGCTCGCAGGATCGCCCAAGCAGCGCGTGAGGCCAAGGTTGCCACGCAATTAGGCAATCAAGGCCATTCCTCTGACGACATTCGGCGGGCCGTGGAATGGGTTCGTGACGGAGCCATCGGAAAGATAAGCCAGGTGTACGCATGGGCCGGCGAGAATCGTATGCCGACATTTACCGAACGTCCCAAGGAGACACCACCAGTGCCGGAGGGTTTGAATTGGGATCTCTGGCTGGGGCCTGCCAAAGAGCGGCCGTACCATCCCGCATACACGCCGCTGCTCTGGCACTACTGGTGGGATTTTGGCGGCGGTAAGCTCGGCAATTTCGGATGTCACACGCTGGATACCGCTGTATGGGCCCTAAATTTGGAGCACCCCACCCTGGTCGAGGCCAGTTCAACACAACTCAGCAAGGAAACGACTCCCATAGCCGCCACGTGTCACTACAAGTTCCCGGCACGCGGCGCTCAGCCGCCGGTTGATCTCTTTTGGTACGATGGTGGGATACGGCCGCCGCGGCCCGATTGCCTGGAACTCAGACGAAATCTACCCCGTAACGGTGGATCACTGCTTGTCGGGGATCAGGGGGCCATTCTGTCAGGCGTATGGAGCGGGTCTCCGCGGATCATCCCCGAGAAAAAGATGCGGGATTACGAGCAGCCTCGGGCGACGATTCCTCGCTCCCTGGGTCATCATCGCGATTGGATCGACGCGTGCAAAGGTGGTCCACCGGCCAGCTCGAACTTCGAGTATGGCGCTCGCCTGACCGAGATCGTCCTGCTCGGGGTAGTCGCCTTGCGAACCGGCACCACACTCCACTGGGACGGGCCCAACATGAAGGCAATCAACGCACCCCAGGTGGAGCCGGTCATCCACGGCCATTTTCGCAAGGGATGGGAGATCTGATCTTACACTTTTCCATCTGGGCGGATCTTTTGCTCGGTTGCAGTGTAGTGACATCAAGCTGGCTCGCGCGATCAGACAAATTGGGTAACACCTGGTACGGCCACTTCCGCCTTGGGAGGTTCGGCGTCCCATGTGTACCCTGACGGCGAAAGGTCCTCTTTGGAGTTAAGGACCTGCTCCCACGTGAGACTACGGCCTGTGTATGCGCTCATCCGGCTCATGATTGCCATCAAGGTGCTCTTGGCCATGTAGTCACCGTTGTTGATAACCTTTCCGGCGCGCAACGCAGCAAGAAACGCATCCTGTTCGAGTTGATGGGTGTTGATCCGTCCAGGGCGGGCAGCCTGCCATGGGTTCTCACCGGTAATCGTGCCAGCCTGCAGGTCGGCCATCCCCCTGTTGCCCATCACAATGGCCTGCGATTCGCTGGTACAACCACGTTGGTGACGCGTGGTCGTGAATACGCGCACGCCCTGGGGATATTCAAAGACCGAGCTGAAATGGTCAAAGATATGGCCGTGGTCTGGACCTGTGCGTGCTTGGCGCCCGCCAGTGCTGTAGCAGCGGACCGGGGCCTGATCTTTCATAATCCAAGCCATGCGGTCCAGTTGATGCACGAATTGCTCCACATTGAAGTCACCCGACAGCCACGTGAAGTAGTACCAGTTACGCATCTGGTATTGCATGTCGGTCATACCGGGTTTGCGCGGACGAACCCAGACACCGCCCCCGTAGCGGGCCGCGTGTAGGGCGACAATCTTACCGACGGCGCCGTCCTGGATGCGCCGGACGATTTCCTGCAACACGGGTGAATACCGGCCATTGAGTCCCGACACGATGCACAAGTTCTTCTCTTTGGCCAACTCTGTGGTCTCGAGTATAGACCGCACTCCCGGTGCATCCACGGCCACCGGTTTCTCAGCAAATACGTGCTTGCCGGCCTCAATGCAAGCCTTGAGGTGCATTGGGCGGAAATGGGGCGGCGCGGCCAGCAGCACCACGTCTACGTCGGAGGCGATGACCCGCTGGTAGCCGTCGAATCCGGTGAATTGATGGTCGGGGTCCACGAGCACGCGATCTCTGATGTCCTCCTGCTGCTTCATGCTCCTGAGGCTCGTTTGCAGCCGATCATGAAAAGCATCGCTCATGGCGACAAGTCTTGCGCCACGGTCGGCGTTTAGTACCTGTGTCGCTGCACCGGTGCCGCGTCCGCCGCAACCGACCAGACCCACACGGATTGCATCGCTGCCTGCCAGGTGTGCGCTGTGCGCAATGGAAAGTCCAGTGACAAGGCTGCCGGCTACTGCGGTCGTGGAACGCTTCAAAAACGCACGACGTGACGTGGAGATCGTTCCCTCCTGGGCACCTGCTGTGGTCGAGTTCTTCATAATTACCTCCCTTTTAATTTAGGTTGTTTCGAGATGAACCGTTAGAATACGTATCAGTATAATCACAATCCAGGAAATCTCAAGTTTTTCCGTAATGCATTTTCAGTGGGGTGTGGCCAGATTTTCTGGCAAGCGATTTTAAGTTCATTTTGGCCTTTGAAGAAATTGGGTTTGAATTGGGTTTGTTTTTTTGGGCCAGAAGGCGGTTTCATTTTCATAATCCTCTATAACATATAAGTTTACGTTCATTTTGGGCCTTTAACGAAATTGGGTTTGTTTATTCGGACCGAAAAATCATCTTTTTTTCTGTAATCCTTTGTTAAAGTTAAGTTTACATTCATTTTGGCTTTTCGGAAATTGGGTTTGATTGGGTTTGAATTGGGTTTGTTTTCACCAAGTGTCCGATTGGCAATATTTTCATAATCCGTTGTATTATAGATGTTTACGTTCATTTGACTTTTTCGGAAATTGGGTTTGTTTTGCATAAAAAGGAGCTGATTTGTAGAGGGTTCTCGACAGATGTAGTGCCTTATAGGCACGTAAATATCTGCTGCCTTATAGGCAGGTAAGATCATCTCATGGGATAAATTTTGGGTTTCGATGGCAATTTGGGTAATCTCCGGATTTATCATTTACTATTGAATATTGACTATTGGTTATTTGCCCAGCACCAATTAGTCGTGAGCTAAGCTCAATTGGTGCGGGGTCTGCGCTGCGCTACGAGGCTGGCTGGCTCTAAGTCCTTGCTGCGCTGCAGCTTACGACATGCAAACTGAAATGTCATCTTCGCCTACTGGCGGTTTATGTTAGCCTTTTGGCTAACATAAGCGTATTATAACATAATATCAAACAAAAGTCAACAAAAAATGAACAAAAAAGCACTTTTTTACAAATCCTATACCCCGTGAGATAGCAAGGAATTATCTCTTGCGTTCTCTTCTAGGGAGCCCTTAGGACAAAGAATTTTATCAATAGGGTAACTATCCCCTATTTCTCTTATTTCTTGATTCCTTCATGTATATTTCCGATTACTTCAAATCTTTTTGAATCATATTGTGTATTGATTGGAAAATAGTTTTTCTCATTCATAAGCCAAGGCCATATTGGATTAGTTCTGTTATTCTGTGCATGTGCCTCATAGAAAAATCTGATAATTGACACGGGAGATTCACAAATAGGGAAAATAGTCTTCTTGAAATAAGACTTATAAAGATCTGTGCTATTGATGGTTTTTTGGTGAATAATATCATTTCGATACTTTTCTAGATTTGAAAAATAGCCCCACCATTTCTGACGTTCTGGTTTCTTGGTTTGATATACGTCTTTTAGAACATATTGAAACTTAATTTTAAGACTCAACCACCGCTCTATAGCCTTCTTGTCGTATGTTTCCTTTATCCCTTTGGAACTGCTCCGCGCTTCATACGTGTATTCGTAGGGTATGCTGAGATTTGCAAATGTCTCTAACGCAGTATAGCCGAAAACGATTGCTGTCTGAATGCATTCCACATAATCACAAACTCTGCTCGATATTGCATTGAGGAATGTTTTCTTGTCGCCTTCAATCTTCTTCAGTTCAAACTTGATCGACGGATTCTGAAAAAAGTCACAATACAGAGCTTTAGCTTGCTGCAGGGATTTTGTGTTAACTGATAATAATATTGCTATGTTGTTAGGGCAGAAATAGGTAATCTCTCTGTTCCTATCAACTGTGCAGTTATCAAGATCTTGTAGCAACATAGAGCCAGTTACTTTGCCATTTTCAATCTGCTGATGGCAGACAGGCTTATTCAATCGTGGGTCTCCGATCTTGTATTGATCAGGAAACAGGCCCACAATGAGGCCTTTTTTATTGTTCTTTTCCATTATGATTTATTACCTACAGTCACCATTTTCTGCCATCGCAAATAGATGGTTGTCCCTAGTTCTTTCGACTACAGCAATTTATTATATAAAAATTAGCCTCCCATGATGTTCTTTGTCACCTGATCAATTATATGTTGAGTATGTGTGGTTGCATCAAAGCAAACATTTAATATTTTACTGCAATGTGGACAAATAAACATCGCTGATTTCCAGCTTCTGCCTGAAGTCTCCAAAGCATTCACTAATTCAACTTTAACATCGGAAATAATATTATCACAATGAGGACAAGTACCACTCATAACAATTCTCCTATTAAGATCGTTATTAATATTTGCTGATGAACTATCACATAGCAAACCGTTATTACATTGCTAATTTCTTTTTCAACAGCCCCGCTGTCCAATTTTCGCCGTCCCATTTTCGCCCCAGCCGCACGACCGGTTACAACTCACCCATTACGCAGATTCGATGCCACGTGACAACTACAATATCCTGGCAAAACTTTTTTTCTATTCGTTTCTTCCATTTCTCAAAGTAACTAAAGGCGCGCTTAAGTTTCTGCGGTGTTTCCTCCACCAGCACAAAGAACAAGTATATCTCGTCAACCTCGAACTCTGTCTTGCTTTTTTTCCACATACCCTGAAAAGGAGGTCCGTCAATCGGGTTCGAGTACGTGCAACCGTTGAGTTTCTTGGTTAAATCCTTTGCAAGAGCGAGCATCTCGTTGGCTGAAGTGTGTGTCCATTTCTTTTCGCCCTTTTCCCTGTAACGGGCTGGCAAATATACTTCAAATTTCACGTAAGAGTTAGGCATGCTACACTACTTGACGAACTTAAAAGGTATACCCGCTTTATTCAAAGCCTCAAGTGTTGCCTTGGGCACGATGAACTCGCTTTCCTGCTCGGTATAAGCGACCAACCCTGCCTTGAGGATCTTTTCGAATCCTCTCGTCTTGGAGCCTTTGGCGAAGGATATTTTCACGCTTTCCGAAATGCGAGATTTACCGAAGGTTGTGAACCAGTCGTAGCAAAACCGCACTACAGCTTGGGCCTTCTGACTGTGATCGGTTGCCAGAAACACATGCGCGGCCCGAAGTGATTGGACCATTTGTCCTAGCAGCCCCCACTCCGAGCACACTTTCTCACAGGGAACTTCCGATATAAGCATCGTCCCTGCACCAGGTATGAGGACCGGCACCTGTGCCATAAGAGGCCAATTTATAGGTGGGCAGGATATTATCACTGAGCCTTCTGGCATCTTGAATTCGCGCTCGATCTCCATTTCGAGGTGGCGCCGGCTCCCTATATCCGAATGGAGACGCTCCATATAATGAACTCCGCTTGGTTCTCCAGTATTAGTCGAGTACTGCCCAATGTAAACAGGTTTGTGCAAACGCCGGTTCGCAATACTCTCAGCCAACCTTCTGGCTGTCCCCCCTAGTCTTTTGCCAGCCTCTAACAAATCATAATCTCGCAAAGTATGCAGCCTCTCGATGAGCCTTGGTTTTTCCTCCCAGATTTGCTCGGCCATTCGAGACACCATAGCCTCGCCCGCCATCACTGTGTGGTGAAATACAACACGTTCCATCAGTGTACACCTAGCCCGAAGCACTGTATTAACGTCAGATGCGACTTCCCGGCTCCAGGGCATGTCCTTTCCGAGCACAACAGCCAGTCTGCCGTCCTCAGAGACCTCGAAGCTATTCAAAATACGATCGTCATATTGCACCCTAAGCCCCGTGAAAAACGAGTCACGCCATATGTAGTCTAGCATATCCGCTGAGAGAGGACCTCGTATGATGTCCGAGACATACGGGTAGGCCAAGGATTTGATGTTTCTTTCGGTTTTGGCATCAAGAACCGATGCTAGCTCAGCTGCTACGCTCCCAACATGATGACCTATCAAATCCCGCAGTCCACTTTCACAGAGGACATCCGCTCCAGATGGAAGATGATACCCGCTAGCAAATGGCCTTTGTAAAAAGGCGCCGCTAAAAGGAATTTGCGCGAGATCGTGCAACAGAGCTGCTAAGCGAATTAGAATAGTTTCTTGCCTGCTGATCTTTGAGCCTCGTTTGCGTCCACCACTGATAGCGTCCGCTATTCTTCTGGCCAAATGAAAAACTCCAAGGGAATGCTCGAACCGTGTATGCATTGCAGAAGGGAAAACTAGATACGCACTCCCAAGCATTTTCAAGCCACGTAATCGCTGGAACGTGGGTGAGTCAACGATGGACGTCTCAAGTCCCGAGAGCTTGATATCCCCGTGAACCGCGTCTCTTATTACACGCACATCTTTCATTTGCCTCTCATACATCATCCCACCACGATCTTACCTAAGTCTGCCATCCTATTGATCAGTTCCACCACTTTCGTATTATAGCCCGTGTGCTCATACCATTCAAGCATTTTGGATATTCGAGAAACTACGCACCGCCACCTGGTTTTTCTGCCCTACATTTTATTATCAAACCACCAACCCGCAATTCCCGACAAACAATTTTCATATCTCTTATTTCGCTGCACACTTCAAGATGTACGCCTCACGCCTTTGGGGAAATAAAATAACACAAAGGAAGGGGAAAGGCAAAGGAAATTTAGTGGATTAGAGATTAGAGAATTGGAAAGAAAAAAGGAAAAGGCCAGGGAAAAAAGGGGAAAAAGAATATCCCTTCCCTTCGATTACACTCAGGGTAAACTCCCTGCGCTCAGGGTAAACTCAGAAGCGTATCGTGTATATATGGTTCGGTTAAAGGCGGTTCGCGAACCGCCCCTACGTTCGGGGACAATGATTGCGGGGCAAGCCCCCTTAGAGTATAAGGCACTCTAAACAAGGGGGCAGGCAACCCCGTGTTGGCAGAAAAATTAGCCACACCGTTCAGTGGTGGGTCTTAGAAAATTTCGTTCCCAATCATCTTTCCAGCCAGTTCATTTAGATATTCCTCGATTGCTGTATATCCGGAAGGCATTTTCCGATTGGCGTCATTTCTCGTCTTATCAAGCCCGTGTACCGTTTCCCACTGATCCGGCATCCCGTCATTATCCGAATCCCGCGTAGCCTTTCCCGGCTTGAGACCTTCCATAAGGTTTTTCTGGTCCTTACGTCCCCACGAACCGGTGCCTATTATGATGTCATTGATGACACCTGAGACTTCAAATACAACGATCCGCGGCTCCGCCATTTCACATACGGATTGAAGACTTCCCGGTCCGGATGAATTCAGGTTGGTGACCTTGATGACTCTGCCTCCTCGCCCGCCGACAGTATCGCTGCCGAAGCCTTCGGCACAGGGGAAGGCCGGCAAGGCACCGGCCGAGGATGAGATTATCAAGACTAAAAGAGGCGATAAGATTTCTGGAAAAAATTGACTGGAAAAGCCTACGCATTTTTTGCTTTTACGTGATATTCTGAATATACGCTTAACGGTTAGAATCCTTTGCCAAAAAATTTCCATATAGGTGTCCACACTATTCTGTTTGTAATGCGTGTCGGAAATATTATATCCGACATTTCCCGAATAACCTCTTAAACAATATAACTTCCTAATTACAATGTCGATACTGGCAATAAGTATTATTTTACAGAGAGAATGCTCGATCTGGCAATAGGCCATCAATGCCATCTTCCGGGACCAGAACGACAGAGACAACCAGAGTCGTGTTGTAGTACCGTTGTCGGCGCCGACTCGCGAAAATTGGGGCAAAGTCTGACGTACATGGAGAGCGCGGTCAGGTTTTTTAACCTAATGCAATTCTACGTGAGATCGACCATCACCCCACCAGAGAGGGAACTCACGAGATAGTGAAAGCAGCAATTGCAATGGGGTCCAATGCATCTTACAATAGACTCATTGTAGGTTTGTACTGTACTTTCGATTTTTGGCAGGACGCGAAGTTGAGGAACTATGACCCGAAGCAGTAGGACAGAGCGACAAACGAAATTGAGATCAAGCTACGTGAATTCATTCTTGATCCTTGGGATGATCTTCAGCTTCTTTGGCTACTGGCCGTCCGTGACTCAAGGCTCTCAAGGGGCTAAAACCGAATGGATTTGTCCAGATAAAGGAGGCAAGCTGATCTGGGGAGTCAAAGGCGGTGCGGTGTTCGCGGTTTGGCCCACTGGCTTTCGGAAAGAAGGCGTTGGGGGACCGCGAGGATTGATCCGGATTGGATACGAGCGCAACGGCAAAATGACACTCGTGAACTTTGTCGCCGTGGAACCAATTGTTGGAAACAAGAGAGGATTCAGCGAATTGGAGCCGAGTTTCGTTGTGGAGGAGGGTAAGCCAACCCGACTGAGGAGGGGGAAATTCATCTGGCCCTCATCCGAGTATCCGCCCCAAGATGTTAAGAATAGAGTTAGCACAATAGAGGACATGCGACGTCTGTCGGTGCCGGGCTGGTTTTCACACCCGTCACCGGGAGTGGAGCAACTCAATATCGCCTTTGATGTCGAGAAGTTCAACAACGGCGCCCACCCTTGGATCGTGGCATCAATCCGCAGCGATCGGGTCGAGGAAGTAATCTTCACTGTCCATGCAGCGGAGGACAGTGCACAAATGCAAAGTTGCATCCTGACCGCAACGATGGGGAACTACATCCGTGCAAGACATCTTTGGCTCGGCGACCGCGTTGTTTATAGCAAAACCCTGTGGCCGGACCCATTGCAAGCAGGCGTGGGACCTGTGGGATTTACGCGCCCGGAGTTCTTCGAGGAGACTTCCATGTTTTGCCTGCGAGATGGTTCGGTTATCGTTATGATCACGACCGACGAAGACGATCCGTCGAAGGTCGTGCCTAAACCTGCTCACTGGCACTACCAAGGGCGCAAGGTCACGCAGTACTGGCGGGCGTATCCCCACCAGGAACATCCCATTCGCATCCGAGTGAACGGTCGCTTCACTTACTGGATGTCTCGCAGCCCGATTCCTAACGGCGTTGCCTACGAGAACTTTGATCTTATGCAGGACTATTTCGCCGGGCAACAGTTCATTTTTGGTGTAACCGAGCTGTCACCGACCCAGTTCGAGTTGACTACGGAACCTCCAGAACCTCCGTAGACGACTTCTTCCGTCCTTAATCGACTATATTGAAAACAATGACATGGAACAACCTCCGGCAGTTCAAGGCTGCCGCTCCGAGTCTCTCACACAAACCGCCTCCCGGCTGTCGCGGGTCGGGGTGGGGTGGTTGTTGTCTGGCTCATTGCCGGCGGAGGAGGGAGGCCTTACTCCTACACTCTTACCTTCATGGATGTGGGCTCGTTTTGTTATTAACCATTTCCCTTAGGATGGGAACCTCAAAAGCCGCAAGTTGGTAGCCACCCCACGTCTGTCGTCCAGCTCTTTTAGTGGCATGAATACGAACATAGCGAGCGGGGATCGTCGCAAACATGATGCGGTAGGTAGCCTCCCAACTTATGTACGGGTGGTCAGTTTCGGAATAAACGGTGGTCCATCTGTTAGGCTCTTCGGGATTGCTGAGTGCTACGTCGATAGAGTAATTTTGGGCGTGTATCTTCCAACCCCACAGCAGATTAACGCGGCTAATGCTATAGACCTGGTCCAAGTCAATATAGATCCATTCATCGTCATTCTTGGCACTTGCCCAAAACGAGTGGTAGTCACCGTCCACAGCCTTTTGAGGTGACTCGCCGGAAGACGCAACCGCATCCCTGCCCAAGGCGAGATCGACCATGCCAACGCTTATACGGACGTTATTCGAGGTGGTTGACTGGTTCACGTCGTCAACAGCCACTGCGGTAATGTCATAACAACCGGGTAGGGCGTTATTCCATGTGAACGTGTAGGGTGCCGAGTCATCGGTGCCAATCAGGGTCCCGCCGGCATGAAATTCAACACGTTTAATGCTGCCCCCGCGATCCACCGCATAAGCCGCAATGACGGGCGTGTTACTATCGTACCAGGCCGAACCATTATCGAGCGGATCCAGAATGCCGACATGAGGTGCGATGTCGCTCTTGCCTAAGGCAGGCAACTCATCAAGTGTGATGATGAAATCATGTCTCATAGTATACAGGGCCCAGTCGACCGGGCGACGGCGGCTGGGCGTACCCCACCAGGGAAGCGCATACAGCCACTTCGGTAATTTGCCTTCTTGCGTCTTGTCTGGGTCCGGAATAGCATCGCATTCCCCGCAGGTCAGCATCTTGCCGGGAGAGACCTGCGACATAGTATTGTAATAGTCCCAGTATTTGTCGACGTCATTTCGAAAATCAACGTTGTAAATATCGATGCCGGAGATGTCGACGTATGCGGCGCCCGGATAGAACCTTTGACGGTATTCGACGGTCTTATTGCCCACTCCGGCACTGTAAATCCAGATCAGGTTATCCAGGTTGCGCGTATGCGTGAAGTAATCGTACATCATGCGCCAGAGTTGGGCCGTGTTTTCCGGTGTATCCTTATCAGTCCACCAGAACCATCCCCCATCAATCTCGTGCAAAGGACGCCATAACACTGGAACATCAGCATCCTCCAGAATCTGCAGTGTATCAGCGGCCCCAGCCATTTCGGTGATGGCTTGCTGGTATTCGGGAGTTCCTGGGGTCACGACTTTGGCGACATCGGCCGGATTCTTGCGTTTGCTCCTCCAGGCGGAATCGCCGTTGTAAAACCAGTGCCAGTGGAGCGTCAGTATGTAGCGATGTCTTTTGGCGTGGTTCGCTACAGCAGAGGGGTCTCTGAGCCAACGTATGTCGCGGCCCCAAATGGCTCCTTGTTTTCCTGTTTGCTCGTAGTCGTCAGGTGTGTGGACATACACGTTGTATCCACTGAGCATCTTGGTTTGGTACGTAGATTCCAGGTAATTGAGAACCTCCCGTGCTGTTGGATTGAGGTTTGGATTAACCGGCTCAATGCAAAAAGCATCAGCAAGGGAACAGAACCCTATGAATACGGCTGCCATAAAGACCCTGCAAACACGCATCAGTGTCTCCTTTCGATTTCAATCATCACTATTTCCTCTCGCCGCCGGCATCTTGTATCTTCGAAATACCGTTGACCGCAAGCGCCTTGCGGACAGCAAAGTAATCCTCGCGCGAAATTGTTTTGCCCATAGCTCCTATCGCCTCAGCAATTTGGGGCTGGCTCTTGATTCCGACAACGGCGACGTCTATGCCTGGATGCATCAGCGTGGCTACCAGGACCAACTGATACGTTGAAAGGTGGCACTTCTTCGCCAGTGGCCCCAGGCTTTGCACTGCCGTTGCAATGGTCCGGAAGCGTTCGCTCTGAAAATCGGGCAGATACTTGCGAAAATCGGTGAAGGTTTCACTGCCTGTGTATTTGCCCGTGAGCAGTCCCTTGTGCATAGGCGAATAGACCATCACACCGATCTTTTCCGCTTCACAGTAAGTAGCCTTCTTGTTATTGGGGCATTCATATCAAGTCTCCCAATTATTGAGTTGGGTTTAAAATTCTTTTCTTGCAATATTTACCTTGCTCAGAAAAGAATCACATTACCACGTAGCATATCTGTTTTTCGCTTGCTCATCAAGCGGTTTACTGTTTAATAACTGTTGACGTGATCATTATCAAGTTGCAAGAAGAAAATAAGCAAGTATAATCGGGTGCAAAATTAAATCAAAATGGCATTTAGTAAACGGTGATTCTAATGATACATGAAAGACAGATACTTACATGTTTTTTTGCAGCGGTCGTGACATTTGGGTCATGCATAATGTCGTGCCCAGCACAAGAGGGAAAGGCCAAACTGAGGCGAGATTACAACGTCAAGCCGGTACCCTTTAACATGGTTCGTGTCAGCGACAGTTTCTGGACACCACGACTTGATACTAACCGCAAAGTTACTATTCCTTACGCCTTTGAAAAATGTGAGGAAACGGACCGAATCAGCAACTTTGAAAAGGCCGCCGGCATACTGGAAGGCAAGTTCGAGGGAACGCACTTCAATGATTCCGACGTCTATAAGATCATGGAGGGGGCGGCCTATTCGCTTCAGGTGCACCCCGATAGAATGATGCGAATGTATCTGGAACAACTCATCAGAGTTATGGCTGCGGCACAGTGGGAAGATGGATATCTGTTTACTCTCTACTCCGTTCCCGAAAGACAACCGGAAAAGCTGTGGACCAATATTTCGTGGATACATGAGCAGTATTGCGTGGGACATATGTACGAAGCAGCGGTGGCTCACTACCAGGTGACAGGCAAAAAGACCTTCCTCGATGTCTCAACGAAAAACGCCGATCTGATCTGTAAAGTTTTTAATGCAGATAATCGAACCGATCCGCCTGGCCATCAGGAAATCGAAATAGGTCTGTGTAAACTGTATCGTGTCACCGGCGATGAAAAGTATCTTAACCAAGCAAAGTTCTTCCTCGATCAGAGGGGCAGAAAAGGCAATCGTGGGCCTAACGGTAATGGCGGACTCTATGGCACATACGGCCAGGATCATATCCCCGTCACCGAACAGACTAAAGCTGTGGGGCATTCCGTCAGGGCAGCCTATATGTATACAGGCATGGCGGATGTAGCGGCTTTGACTGGAAGTATGGAATACATCAAGGCGATTGACACGATATGGAAAGATGTCGTTGATACGAAGCTTTACATTACAGGCGGTATCGGCGCGGCAGGCGGACATGAAGGTTTCTGCGGACATTACGAACTTCCGAATATGACCGCTTACTGCGAAACCTGTGCCTCAATAGCCAACATCCTGTGGAATCATCGGATGTTCCTTATGTACGGCGATGCGAAATATATCGACATCCTCGAACGAACACTATACAACGCGGCCCTTTCAGGTATTTCAATGGATGGAGATCGCTTCTTTTATCCGAACGTACTGGAATCCCTGGGACGCTCCAGAAGTCCATGGTTCGGTTGTGCGTGCTGCCCGTCAAATGTGGCCCGCTTTATTCCTTCTGTGCCAGGCTTTGCTTATGCACACAAGGATAAAGATCTTTATGTGAACCTGTTTATAGGCGGCAATGCCGCTATCGAAACGGCCGACAATAAGGTAAAGATTACCCAGCAGACACATTATCCATGGAGGGGTGATGTCAGGATAACCGTCGAGCCGGAACAGGAAGACACCTTCTCGGTGTTCGTCCGCATCCCCGGCTGGGCTCAGAATCAACCTATACCCAGCGACCTTTACAAGTTTGTTAAAAAAATATCCGAGCAGTCCTCAGTAAAAGTGAACGGAAAATCGGTTCCAGTTGTACAGAACAAAGGCTATGCACAAATCGAACGTAAGTGGCAAAAGGGCGATACTATCGAAGTGAATCTGCCTATGCCCGTCCGTCGGGTCTTATCACATCCGAACGTACTGACCAACGAGGGCAAAGTGGCTTTTCAACGTGGGCCTGTGGTTTACTGCCTGGAAGGACCCGACAATAACGGTAAGGTGCTGGATATGTATATTCCGGACAATGCCGAACTTAACACTGAAATCAGGCCGGACCTGTTCAATGGTGTTGTTACCATTACCGGCCAGGCCAGGACCTCCAAACGTACCCTTGACGGCCGAGTCATACCGGATTCGGAAAAGCCATTTGTCGCGATTCCGTATTATGCATGGGCACATCGCGGAAGGGCACACATGACCGTCTGGCCAGCCCGCAAGCCTGAAGCCGCCAGGCCCAAGCCGGCCGATACGCTTACCTATATAAGCAAGACAACCGCCTCATTTGTACACGTCTCTCTCGATGCAATCAAGGACCAGATAGTGCCTGTAAATTCGGCCGACTCGTCCAATCTGCAGCTTGATTTCTGGCCGCACAAGGACATGACCGAATGGGTACAGTTCGAATGGGACAAAAAGCATAAGATTTCCAGTGTGAAGGTTTATTGGTTTGACGATACTGGTAGAGGGGCTTGTCACCTGCCTGAATCCTGGAAGATTCTTTACCGTGATACCCAGGGGCAATTCAAGCCGGTGGAGAATACGAATCCTTATCCAATAGAGAAGGACGCATTCAATAAGGTTGATTTTAAACCTGTAAATACCGACTGTATAAAGATCGAAATTCGGCTTCAAAAAAACTGGGCTGCAGGCATACAGGAAGTGGTGATCGAGTAACAATTATCGCAGAAAGTATGAGGATTAAGAATGATAGAATGCAGACTGATAAAAAGTCTGACGTCTTTCAGTTTAATACTTCTCTGTCTTATATATGGTTGTGGTATTTTTGCTGCCGATGGCAACGTGAAGGTCGGAATAGCCGCCAAAGCGACGCGCGTCGAGCCGGTAATCACAATCAATGCCAGGCCTTTTGACTTGATGCAGGTTCGTTTGCTTGATGGTCCTTTCAAAAACGCAATGGAGCTTGATCGAAAATATCTGCTGTCGCTGGATGAGGAGCGCTTGCTGCATAATTTTCGGGTAAACGCAGGCTTGTCCTCTTCTGCCAGACCGCTGGGAGGTTGGGAGGAGCCGAACTGCGAGTTGAGAGGACATTTTGTCGGGCATTTCCGGAGTTTGAGATGCGAGATTCAAAGGGAAAGTGGGATGTGATGAACGAGCCAACCTGGGTTCTTGACACAAGTGCTTGGCTTTTTTGGTGTTTTTTTGCGGCACGGCATGTTGAACCTGCCGGAATATTGTTGAAATTGAGATTGTATATATACACCTTTTCAAGCAGCAGATCCAACTCGCGTGCATCTTTATCAATAAAAAAAGGTTTCAACGCATTGACAAAAATTGGATAGAGCGAATTCATCCCGCTGTGACCAACCGAAATATCTTCTGCACCATCAGAAGAACGTACCCGGCACAGGAAACTGCGCTTATAACGAAGCAATTCGAGGCTTTTAATGATCACTGGCCTAACAAACAGCTCCTTTTTCGGTACAGGCTTCTTTAATATTTCATCGAGCCGGGCGTAATCAGCTCTCTTGCCCTCTGAGCTAACGCATGAGCGCGACCATGTGGCGGCAAGCCCACCGGCAAGGGCAGTACTTATGAATTTTCGACGATTTGTTCTCATCATATAATTCTCACTTTCTGTAACAGTCAAGGACTCAATCACTTTGAAATATGATTTACCTGACATTTCCCGGATAAACGGTTAGAGACCACAATTTTCTCCGTACGACATGTATAATTTTATAAAATTGAACTTGAACTATCGAGATTCTTCTGCACAAAAAACGGGAAGTAAAAGTGGGTTCATTTTTACTTTTGATTTTTTAAAGCTTGCCTTTTTACACAAATCTCTAATCCACTAATTCTCTAATTGCCAACCAACTCCCAATAATCAATCATCATTAATCAATTAAAAAGCTTGCCCCTCAGGGGCGCAAGAAACTGCACTGATGGCTTGGCTTAGAGAAGCTCATCTATTTGTGTTTCAATGTTCCTGCTTTTCGGATGTCCGCGCCAGACGATCACACCATTGGGATCAATCAGTATTGCGGTCGGTACGCCGTTAATACCGAATTTCTCAGCGGCCGGACTCTTAAAGCCCGTACGGTTAACTTGTCCGGTCCATAGGTAGCGAACGTGGTTCCAGCCTCGCTTCTTGACATATGGGGCCACAATATCTCGCGAATCATCTATGCTGACCGCAAGTATATGAACGCGCGAATCCCAGTTTCTGCGACGTCTCTTTACTACTTCGTTAAGTTTTGCCATTGGGATTTTGCATGGGCCGCACCACGTGGCCCAAAATTCCAGGTAAACGATGCGTCCCTTAAAAGCACTCATTGATATCGATTTGTTCTTGTTCACATCCCAAAATGTAACGTCTGGGACACGGTCTTGTATTTGCGGAGCAAGCGTGAAATTGAATTGCTGGCTGCCCTTTTCAGTCATTTGCATCCTGCCAAGTGGATTTTCACCTATCCTCAGGAAAAATTCAGGACCATCTGGACCCGAGCGTACGTCCTCTAACTGAAATTGACCTTTCTCGTTCAGATTCCCTTGTTTGACAACAATAGAGTTATAGTGAGGTACAATGTAACTGAGGGTGTAGCTTTTACCCACTGCTGGTTCGCCACCATATTTCTTTACTGTTACTGTTGCTTTTGATTCGCCTCGCCAGGAGTTTGGTTCGTAAGGCGCATAGGTCAAGTTGATTGTTTTCTGTTCACCAGCGTCCAGTTTGAATTCCAACCGATCCCAATAACGACGACCTGCATTGTCTTTGCCGCTGACGTCCTGCTGCTTTTTGGGTATCAGTTCCATTGTGAGCCAGTAGTTATTTGGGGGCAGGTCGTCAAGAGTTGTATTAAAATTTATTTTGTCATTTTTCTGTAGCCAGACTGTGTAGTACTTAGCTGCGTCCGGGATATGTGAAGCTATTGAGACCGAGGAGAAATCATATTGCAACCGTTCGACGGTGTCGGGTAATTCGAACTTGATATTAAGTTTGGCGGTTGCAGGCAGTTGCCATTCGATCCGTCCGTCGGCAAGCTCATCTTCACTAATCACTTTGGTCTCTATTAATCGCATGAAACCTGGTTCATGTATAGATAGGAAAAATGCAGGAGTTTCGGCCGGAACTCGGAATTCATAACGTCCCTTATGAACACGACGCAACTTCGACATCTCAAAATCGAAGACACGACCCGGCCTGATATTTTCGGGCATCCGCCCGGCTCGCACCCGGCCTGCATAGTCTGTGTAGACCACCAGAGGTATAACATTCTCAGAAATCGCTCTTCCATCTGATGTTTTTACTGAAAGTTCTACAAGATGGCCGGGTGTTAAACTCACTGTTCGTTCCATAATCCCACCTTTGTCCTGTAAATTCAAAAAGGCCGGCGCCAAGTCGGGAGCACGGATAATCACCTGAAAGTATTTATCATCCCTGAGCCACAAACTGTGTGTATCATAGGCCCCAAAGTGAATTTTGCCGTCTTTGCCTGGTTGCCATCGGACATAGCCCTCATGGTAAGTGTGTAACATGGCTTCGAAATTTGGAACGGGATTGCCGTTGGCGTCATTGACTGTAAGCAATAGGTTGATCTTTCTCGACCAACCGGCCGCAGAGGATGGCCTCACAAAGGCAGCAGCAATGATGATAGCGAAACCAAATACCATAAGGAAGGGGAAAGAAACACTCCGGATTTTTTTAGTAGAGCCACATAGCTTTTTGAAGATCTCCATAAATCACCTCACTTTCTAGTTAAATATAGTTAAATAGTGACTAGTTAATAGTGACAGTCACCAATTTAGTTAAATAGTGACAGTCACCAATTAAATCTACTCCATACCACACTATCAAAATATTCGCTTGCTAAAATCGAAGTCTAAGTCATAAAATCGCCTACGGAGGGCCCAACAACCGCCCAAAACATGAACCGCTAATCAAAGATGTCCCCGCTCAATAATGAGAAATTTACACTACTTCAGCCAAATTTTCAAGAAAAAACTTTACCCCTTTAGAAGCATCTCTTCTGTCTTCCGTCCTCTGTTCTGGAGTTTACCCCCGGTGCAGGCTTCTCTGTTTCTCTGCCGGGGGTCTTCTGCCTTCTAATGGGATGCCAGTCCGTGTCTTAAGAGTCCGTGTTAGTCCGTGTCCTAAGAGTCAGTGTATGTCCATGTCCTAAGAGTCAGTGTATGTCCGTGTCTTAAGAGTCCGTGTTAGTCTGTGTCTTCAACCAAAAGCGCAGGTACCCTCTAACAAAAATCAGAATTTTCAAAAATTTTTAACTTACCTTCCCAGAACGAGTTACGAGCGACGAGCGACGAGAAACGGTTATATTTTCGCATCAAAAGCGCAGGTAGCTCTAATTATAGAGGGAGTGTTTTTTTACTCCCTGAGTTTATCCCCGGTGTGTGCTTACTTGCTTTTCTGCCGGGGGCTTTTTCGCCTCCGGCCAAAAGAAGACAAATCTTAAATTTGGAGAATTTACTCATGGCTACCGAAGCCCAAATTTTATCCAGCTTGTCCCCGGTGTATGCTCACTTACTTTTCTGCTGGGGATCTACGCTCACTTGCTTTTCTGTCGAGAATCCAGTTATTTATGTGCCTATAAGGCACCTCTACATCTGTCGAGAATCCTCTACAAATCAACCCTTTTTATGCAAAACAAACCCAATTTCCACGACACCCAAATGAACGTAAGTATATTTTTACAAATGGCTTATGAAAATATACACAATTGGACACTTGGTCAAAACAAACCCAATTCAAACCCAATCAAAGCCAATTTCCGAAAGGCCCAAATGAATGTAAACTCACTTCTAACAAAGGATTACAGAAAAAACGATGATTTCGCAGTCCGAAAAAACAAACCCAATTCAAACCCAATTTCCGTAAAGCCCAAAATGAGCGCAAACGTCTTTGTCACAAAGGATTATGAGAATGAAACCGCTTTAAGGCCCCAAAAAAACAAACCCAAACAAAGCCAATTTCCGAAAGGCCAAAATGTACTTAAAATCGCTTGCCATATAAATGGTCTTGCGGTAATACGGGGAACATCGCTGACTGAGTAGTTTTCATGAACAACTTACTCTAACGTCAACAAGAAAGGGCTATCCTATGAGTGGGCAAAAGGCGTTTACGCTAATAGAGCTTTTGGTGGTCATCGCTATTATTGCGATATTGATGGCGATTCTCATGCCGGCACTGAGTAGGGTTCGTGAGATGGCGAACCGGTCCGCATGCTCCAGCAATATACATCAGCATCTAATCGGCTTGATAATGTATGCCGATGAGAATGAGAGTAAACTTCCGCCTGGTGCCGGCTACTGGCTCTGGGATATGGACAGGGAGATAACCAGACAACTAATGAAAAACATAGGCCTGAAGCTGTCCGAGTCTAACGAGGATACGCCCGTCCCGGATGTTTTCTATTGCCCTTCCAATCTGACACACAAGAGGAGCCGCCAGCGTTGTTGGGACTACCACCATCCGGATGGAAGTAGGGCCAGCTACCGCGTTACAGGCTACTTCTGGCTTTTAGATACGCTTAACGAGCAAGGCGAAAGCGTGAAACCGGCGATCCGAGGCAGCGGAAATAAAAGGTGGATTAGGACAACAAACATGAAGGGGGCCGGTATTGCTGAACTCGTAATTGACGTTACTCTCAGCGACCCGGTTGTTTCTACGCAGGCGTATCCCAGCGGTAATTTCGCCCAGATAATAGCTGGTAGCGGCCAGGGACAGTATACTGGATACTATGATACTACCAGCCACCTGCGAAGCGACAAGGAGGGTGCTGGAGGTAATATAGGCTTTGTAGATGGTCATGTGAAGTGGAGACACTTCAAGGAGATGGAAAAACGCTATGGAGCGACGCCTATACACTGGTGGTAAGGGATGAGCCAGAGAGTCTCGTTCAACTGGGAGGGCTTTACTGAGTATTCAAAGCACTATCCACGAGTTTTTCATGTTGATAACCTGCAATTGTGCCTTTGATGTTCGCTTGCAGCATAAATGATAACGGCTGGATAGTTGAACGTGGAGTTAACCCCGCTGGATAAAACCACATAAAATGGAAGTGAATAGGTCATTGAAAACGGTGCTAAATTTTCACTATTTTATAACTCTCTGCAGAGACAAGACTTATGAATGGGTGATTTTGCTGAATTGGTCGATAAGGAGTTGTACGGTTGTAAATTTTGATCGAGGAATAAAGTCCAATTGTGGGCATACCGTCTTGTGCCTTCCACCACCTCGCGAGCCGCCTCAAGTACCATCGGCGCCACCGTCAGAGCACTCTTGCCAACCTTAACAGACCATTATCTATACCCTTTTGAAGCAATGCGCAAGATGTTCTATACAGAGCAAAACTGTCCCTGCTTTTTCCCCATGCGCTTCACTCGCCGAAGGCGTACAAATGACCGGTTGTCCGCAAATATATTTTGTTTTCGGCAACCGCCGGAGTGGCAAAAATCTTTTCTCCGAAATTGTTCCTCGCCAGAACGTGCAGTTTGTTATCAACCTGGATGACCGTGACGACGCCTCGCACGGAGGCAGCGATAATCTTCTCGCCCGCAACAATGGGTGAAGCGATGTATTGCCCCGCAGCCCCGATTCGTTCGCGGAAGAGTTCTTTGCCGGTTGCTGCCTCCAAGCAGGTTAACAGGCCGCCGTCCCGCAGGAGGTAGAGTTTTCCCCGACAATAGAGCAGCGAGGACGTCTCGGGAATGCCTCGCCGCATTTCCCAGGCCACATGCGATTTACGGGCATCCTTTGTCGCTCCGGGACGAATTGCCACCAGGCTGGGTTGGCTATGGGCGGCGAAGCCTGACATCGTTTGCATCCATTCGGCTTCACTGATGATACGGTTCTTGTCATGGTCGAAGATTTTCAGCAGAGTGTCCATGTTTCTGACCGGCAACCCATAACCGGGATTGTCTTTGGGCAACTCCGGTCGCTGTATAAAAGCAAAGCCTTTCGTCATTTCGTCGCGCTGTATTTGATTGTCGTGATTGCGGTCGAACTCCTCGACGGTGATCTTCCAGGAACCAGCGGCATCCAACTTATCATCTCCGCGTCCACCCAGGGCCGCGGCGCCGGCAAACAGGAGCCCATCGCCGGTTATAGGGATACCGACTGTGTCGTGCGAAAAACCACCGGCCCACCATATCTCCTCGCCGGTGGACGGATCGTAGGACGTCAACCGTTTGGAACCCAACACGACAAGCTCTTCCACCTCACCATGACGCCAGATCATGGGCGTTGACCAGCCGGCCTTGAACAACGATCTCGGCTGTTCCCAGACCGTCTCACCGGTGTCTCGATGGACCGCCAGCAAACGGGAGGAACCGCCGTCGCCGTCCAAAACCAGGATCACTTTGTCTTCATACAATATTGGCGAGGTCGCCATTCCATATTTGCTTTTCGGCGTGTCGATTTTACGCTGCCAGACCTCGTTTCCCGCATGGT